>MDTE01135379.1_pt1 | contig 28460 bp, 31 predicted proteins | sample 811231 | NCBI WGS metagenome assembly MDTE01 (sample SAMN05326651, study PRJNA326480) | marine metagenome | isolation source: seawater | place: Indian Ocean: Red Sea | collected 2010 | reverse complement strand
TTTCTCCGAATATCAGGAGTAGTATGGTTCCTATTCCTATAGCAAATGGTATTGCTAATGCAGAGCTTTCATTCATCATATCTACACATAATGCTGTAATTAATGCACTTAATGCGACGTTAACAAGGTTGTTACCCAATAAGATAGTTGCTAATAACCTTTCTGTGTTGTTTATCATTTTTGAAATTCTTTTGGCGCCAGGTACTTGATTGTTCACTAAATAAGTCAATCGAGTTTTTTGTAAAGATAAAAATGCGGCCTCAGAACTGGAAAAAAAAGCAGACAAAACCAAAAATACTCCTATAAGAAATATTCGTAATAAGTCTCCGTCCATTTTTATGCTTTCTCCTATAAGAAATTTCTCTTATAAGATACCATGACTTAAAAATTTATTCGTTTTCTTCTAGTAATTTTTTAATTGTTGATTTTGTTGTTGATAGGTTAAAACCTTTTCTTCTTAAAAAAGATTCTAGTTTTTTTTCTGATATTTCTTTTGGTAGATTTGTTAATGCTTTTATCTTTTTAGCTCCTGCATTATATGCATTTTCATCATTATCAACTTCTGATAATGCAACCTCTATATTTTCATCAGAAATACCTTTTTGTTTTAACTCATATTTTATGTATTGTGTGCTTTTTTGATTCGATAAGCATCTAGAGGTTACCCATAATTTGGCGAATCTTAAATCATTTAATATGCCTTGTTCTTTAAGATTACAAATCACATTTTTGACAACATTTTCGTTGAAACTTAATAAGAGTTTGTTTTCTACTTCTGATATGCTTCGCGGTCTATAAGCAATAAAGCTGTTAGCTTTTTTAATCGCTAAATCGGCTTCATTGCTCATAGTTTTTATATTATTCATCTATTGTGATGTCTTCTTCTGAAGACGGAATTACTACATCATTTAATGTGTCTGGATTAATTGAACTTTGTACTAATTCTTCTATTTCGTCAGTCAATACCGGATTTTCTTTTAAGAATAGTTTTGCTTGTTGTCTACCTCTACCAATTTGTATTTCACCAAACGAGTAGAATGCTCCGCTTTTCTTAACTATATCACTTGCAACTGCTAGGTCTAACAAGTCTCCTTCTTTACTGATTCCTTCATTAAACATAATGTCAAATTCTGCTGTTTTAAAAGGTGCTGCAACCTTATTTTTTACTACTCTTGCTCTTACTCTATTTCCTATAATATCTGTTCCCTGTTTTATAGATTCTATTCTTCTTAAATCTATTCTCACTGAGCTATAAAATTTTAGTGCTCTACCCCCTGGTGTTGTTTCTGGGCTTCCCCAAAATACTCCTACTTTTTCCCTGACTTGGTTTATAAACACTACAGCTGTATTAGATTTACTAATTGATGATGTTAATTTTCTAAGAGCTTGGGACATTAATCGTGCTTGAAGTCCAACATGTGTATCTCCCATGTCTCCTTCTAGTTCTGCTTTTGGTACCATCGCTGCTACGCTATCTATTACAACTACATCTACCGCGCTACTTTTTACTAAGTATTCACAGATTTCTAGCGCCTGTTCTGCTGTGTCTGGCTGAGTTATAAGTAAATTTTCTATATCTACGCCACACCTACCTGCGTAACTTGGATCTAGCGCATGTTCTGCATCTATATATGCTGCTGTCCCGTTGCTTCTTTGTGCTGATGCCATTATGTGGTAGGTTAGTGTTGATTTTCCCGATGATTCTGCTCCATATATTTCTGTCACTCGCCCTTTTGGAATTCCTCCTACACCTAATGCTGCATTTAGTGAAGGAGAACCTGTTTGGATCGAATCTACTGCTACATCTTGACTGTCACCCAGCTTCATTAGAGTGCCTTTTCCAAAATGCTTATCTATCTGGCTTATTGCTAAATCTATAGCTTTGTTTTTTTCCTCTTGGTTCATTGGTGTTCCTCCCAACTTTGAATAATTTTTCACTGTATGTTCACACTAGCATATGAAAAATTAAATGTAAACACATTTGTTCTAATGTTTTTTTTAATTTAGAACAAACGTATTACCCAAGAGCTTCTTTAAGTGTAATTCCTATGTATGCTGGACCTGGAATGATCGATACTCCTGCTGCAGATAGTGCTTTATTTTTTTCTTCTGCCTTACCTGCTGAGCCTGTGATGATAGCTCCTGCATGCCCCATTCTTTTCCCGGGAGGTGCACTCTGCCCCACAATTAATGCTGCAACTGGTTTAGTGACATGATTTTTGATGAATTCAGCTGCCTCTTGTTCTTTACTGCCCCCAATTTCACCTATCATGACTATACTGTCTGTATCTGGATCATTTTCAAACTTTTCTAAAATATCTATGAATGTAACGCCTGAAACGGGGTCGCCACCTATCCCAACACATGTAGACTGGCCTATACCTAGTTCTGTGAGTTGCCCTACGGCTTCATAGGTTAATGTTCCACTTCTTGACACAACTCCTGTTTTTCCAGGTATATGGATATGACCAGGCATAATTCCCATTTTAAAATTTTCACCCGGTGAAATTATTCCTGGACAATTTGGACCTATTAGTGTGACATCTTTATCTTTTAAATATCTTACAACTTGAATACTGTCTTGAACGGGTATTCCTTCAGTAATACATGCAATTACTTTGATTCCTGCATCTATTGATTCTACAATAGCGTCAGAAGCAAATGCTGGAGGAACAAAAATTAGTGATGCGTCTGCTTTTGTTTCATGAACTGCCTGTTTAACAGTATCAAAAATAGGGACTGTGTTATTGAATTTTTGGCCACCTTTTCCTGGTGTTACTCCAGCAACAAGGTTTGCCCCGTATTCGGCAGATCTAGCTGCATGGTAGCTTCCTTCTTTGCCTGTAATTCCCTGAACTAATAATTTTGTGTTTTTATTTACTAAAATACTCATTTGATATCCGTTATTTGATTTTGTTAATAGCTGTAGCAGCTTCATCTAAAGTGTTTACTAAAGTGATTTCTAAATCTGAATTTGATAAAATTTCTCTACCTTCATCAGCATTAGTTCCCAACATTCGAACTATCATTGGTTTCATCATTTTTGGTTCTTCTTTAGATGCCATAATAAACCCTCTAGCTGCTATATCACATCTGAGAATTCCTCCAAATAAATTAACTAACACAACATCTACGCTTTGGTCTGATAAAACAAGTTTTAATGCTTTCGAAACTTTTTCTTCATCTGCTCCCCCTCCAATATCTAGAAAGTTTGCAGGTGATGCACCAGATGCACTAGCAACGTCCATGGTGGCCATAGCTAATCCTGCACCGTTTACTATACATCCAATATTTCCATCTAATTTCACATAATTAATATCGTTTTCTCTTGCCTCAACTTCTCTAGGGTCTTCTTGTGATGGGTCAGACATTTCTTGAATGTCTTTATGTCGAAAAACAGCATCATCATCAATATTTAACTTTGCGTCAGCAGCTATAATTTCACCACTTGTAGTAATAACTAGAGGGTTTATTTCGATTAGTGAGGCGTCTGTATTGACGAAAACGTTATACAAATTTTGAATTAAAATAGTCGCGGGCCTGATTTGAGTTTGTTCCATTCCTAATCCGTATGCTATTTCACGTCCTTGAAATGGTTGAAATCCTAAAACGGGGTCAATCGGGATAGTAAGAATTTTTTCAGGAGATGTTTCTGCAATTTCTTCGATATCCATTCCTCCTGCTTCACTAGCTATGATTACTATTCCTTTTGTTGCTCCGTCAATTACCATCCCCAAGTACAATTCTTTTTGAATATCTATTCCCTGTTCAATTAAAACTTTTTGTACGGGGACCCCCTCAGGACCTGTTTGAAATGTAACTAGATTGGAGCCTAGAATAGCTTTGGCAGCTTTTTGAGCTTCATCTGGGCTATGCACAACCTTAACTCCCCCGCCTTTTCCTCTCCCTCCTGCATGAACCTGGGCTTTTACCACTACAGTTTGTCCTAAATCTGATGCAGCTGTTTTAGCTTCTTGGGGAGTTTCGGCAGTGATACCATTTGGAACAGGAATGTTGAATTTTTTTAATATATTCTTCGCTTGATATTCGTGAAGTTTCATATCTTGTCCTTATTAATTTGGCGGAGGGTGTGGGATTCGAACCCACGATACCCGTGAGGGTATGCCAGTTTTCAAGACTGGTGCATTCGTCCACTCTGCCAACCCTCCATAATCGTTGTATATTCTAGTGCTAACCTCTTGGTCTCAGCAACATGGGAAATGATTTATTTAAACTAAAGGCCAAGGAATATCAGTGTTAGGGTTTAAAATTGGAATCATTGGGTTAGCAATTATCTGTTCCATTCTACTGATCAGTGAGGTGAATTCTTCATGAGAAAGTAATTTTTTTATTTCTTGGTTTTCTTTTAATTCTATTAAAGCTTGTGATATATCATGAATAAATTGGCTTGGAATTTTTTTACCACAAAATTCAAACATTACAGTTCTCAATTTAAATTCAGAATTAAAAGTTAGCCCATGATCTATGGACCAAATTACATTTTTACTATCAGAAATACAATGACCTGCTTTTCTGTCTGCATTATTTGTAATTAAATCAAAAATTGCTATAGGAAAAAGATCATCTAAATTTTTTTCTCTAATTTCAAAGAACGTAATTCTAGGGTCACATTCTATATAATTTTGAACAGACCCTAATCCATATGGACCATTTCTGATAATTGTTAATGGTATATTTGGCCATCCTAATATTTTGCTTAAAACGTATGATGCTCTTTCTCTTTTGTATAAGGTTTTGTTTTTGAAATCATATAGCGGTTTTTCTCCATCTCTTGGTTTGTAAATTACTCGTATACAATCTGAATCATCAACCTCTATCCACATCATAAATGTGTAATTGGACCCCCACGGCATGGTGTGCCCGCCGATAAAATTACCACTTTTAATGTGATAACTTAATTCAGCTTCTTCTAAATCTGCAATGTGTTTGGGGGGAGTAGGAAATAAGTCTCTAGGATCAGAAGATTCATTTATATCATTTGAATTCATTTTGGAATCTAAATTATTAGTTCTTTTGAATGACCATTTCTGTAGTCACAGCAATGCTCATCTGGATTAATTGGTTTGTGACACAATTCACAAATTGGTCTACCGGCAGAAACTATTTCTAGTCCTTGATTTATAAATGTTTTTAATTGAGTTGTATCAATCCAAATTCTTAATGTGGTTTCATCAGAACTACTTGATGGATCATATGCATCAATTAAAAACATCTTTGAGTTCTCATCGAATCCAAATGCTATCTTATTAGTCTTGAATTCAATTTTTGACAAGCCAGGAGCTTCCTTTTCTACAGGAGGAAATGTATATGCATTTTCATCTGGCTTAATATCTTTTATTAATTGATTCATACTTTTACATAATTCAGATAATTGTTCTTTTTCTACCCAAATTAAAGCGTTGCTACTAGCGCTATCTATGTTGATTCGAAATGTTCTCATTCCCGGATCACCAAATGTTTCGGGATAAAATTTTGAAATTTCAGTGAATTGAAAATCTGGTTCAGCCATATTTTTCCTTTATAAAACTATACATATGTAAAATTTGTATATGCATTAATTGATATTTCAGCGATATGATTCATTATACCTATATGCTATACTCTAACCTCCCTAATTGGTAATTGTTTATTTTGGAGGAAAAATTTGGCTTACGTTAGTCTTCGAGAAGGAGAAGAACCAGAAGTTTTACTTAAAAGGTTTCAGACTCAAATGCAGAGGTCTGGAATTTTACGCGAGCTTCGTAATAGAAGATTTTTTCGTTCCAAAGGTGAACAAGAACGTCTTGATAGACAACGAGGTATTCGAAGATTGAGGAGAAGAAGGACTAGAAACTAATTGTCTAGTAATCTCCAAATAAGGGTTTAGTATGAGTGTTTTATTTGTAACATCTACTTCTGTCGGATCTGGTAAGACGTTTTTTAGTTATTCTCTTTCTCAATGTTTAATTAATCAAAACAAAATTGTAGAGTTGATTCACTTAGTTCCTGACCAACAAAATGATTTGTTTGATCAAAGTTATGTTCCAGATTTGTTACCTTCTAAAATCATGTCTGTAAATGAATTTAATTTATCAATTCATGAACTCGACCAAAATAAAAACTTGATTGTAAAAGTTTCTCATCACATATCACTTGATGAGTTGAAAACTGTTGTACAAAATTGTCAGGGTAAAATAATTTCTGTTTTAGATTTTTCTAATTGTGTAGATCAAATTCAATATTTGTCAGAATTGGGTGATGAGTTATGCGGGGTAGTGGTTAATTTTGTCACTAAATTTGGCGAATCAAATTTAACTGAAAATATCATTCCCTCCTTTACGAAATCAAATATTTCAGTGTTGGCAACTATTCCAGAGAGCCGAACTTTATTGTCTCTTACTGTCCAACAAATATCAGATATATTAGGTGCGAGGTTTTTTAATGGTAATGATTACTCTAATCAATTGGTAGAACATTACATGGTTGGTGGTTTTGGAATGGATCCTGGTGAAATGATTTTTAATACTTTGGATGATAAAGCTGTAATTGTTAGAGGTGATCGTCCAGATGTTCAAATGTCGGCTTTATCTACAGAGATGTCTTGTTTTATTATGACAGGTGGGTTAGAACCAATAGAATACGTGAAGTATGAAGCAAATGAAGAGCAAGTTCCAATTTTGGTGGTAGATTCTAATACTTTAGACACAATGGATCGAATAAATGAAATCCAAAATTTTTCAAAATTTGATCATCCAAAAAAATTAAATGTTGGGTGTGAGTTAGTTACTGATAATTTTAATTTTGAAGTTTTAAGTTAAACCCTGCGCGTATGCGGTGTGAAAAGAGTCAACCCCCGCTCTCAATTGATTATTTTTTCGAGTAATAGCTACAGGACTTGCAAACATATTTATTCCGGACCTCAACAACTCATCTGAAAGTTTGTTGATTTTGTGACCTTTTTGAATGAGTTCATTGATTGTATTTTGATCGATTCCAGAGGTCAGATCTGTAAAATCAGAACTACAGTCTACACGAGGAGAATCTATGGCTTCTTGAGGGTTCAAATTGTAGTCAATCATTTTGACTAACAATGAAGTTACACAATTAGTTATACGTCTTCCTCCAGATGCCCCTACCGCTATTTCTACTCCATCATTTCCTAGTACGATACAGGGTGTCATGTTATTTAAAGGGTATTTTCCGGGTGCTACAGAGTTCACTCTGCCTGGAACAGGGTCGTACCACATCATTCCATTATTCATGACAACCCCAGTACCTTTGGGAATGATTCCTGAACCAAATCCTGACATAATTGTATTTGTGATTGACACTGCATTGCCATCTCCGTCAATTACAGCCAAATGTGTGGTCCCATTATCAGGGCTAGGGGTACTTGGATCAGCAAAAGTATTTGGCTCTCTACCTTCTTGAATCCAAGGATTTCCAAATTCAAAATTGTTAGGAGCAGTTTTTTTAATTTCTAATGCACGAATTTTTGAGTATTCATCTGAAACTAAGCCATTCCATGGTACATCTGTAAATTCAGGGTCTGCTAAATACTGGAATCTATCAGCATATGCCATTTTGGCCGCACATATATAATGATGAAGCATTTCGGGTGAGTTATGATCAAATTTTTTGAAATCTATATTATTTAAAATTTTTAAGGTCATTGCACTGGTAATTCCGGCAGAAGCATAGGGAGGAACACGTAGTGTTTTATTTCTATATTTAAATTCTAAGCCTTTCCATATGAACGGCTTATATTGATCAAAATCATCAAAATTTAAAATGCCACCATTTTCTTGGATATCTTCAACTATTTTTTTTGTAATATCTCCTCTGTAAAAAGAATCGATTCCGTTATCATGAATTTCTATTAATGTTTTAGCTAAATCAGATTGTATTAATTTATTTTCACCGTTAGTCATATGAGCGAAATTTAAATTGCCATTTGGCAAAAAAGTTTTTCCCAATTCTGAGTACCGATTTAACATTGGTAACATACTTGCTAATTTATATAGAGAAAACCATTCTGGTTGAAACCCATTTTTTGCAAGTGTGATAGCAGGCGTAATAGTTTCTTTGAAGGGTAGTTTTCCAAATTTTTTATGTGCTTCGTATAAGCCTGCCAGACATCCAGGAACAGCTATAGATTTAAATCCATGTATATTTTCATCATTTTTAACTCCAGCCCATCCAAATCCTTCTGTAGATGCTTCTCCGGTAAGTTCAAACATGTTAGGAGTACCCTTAAGAGGTCCTTTCATAGGGAATCCTATAACTCCTCCTTCATTTCCAACTTGAAATACCATATATCCACCTCCACCAATTCCGCTTGATTCAGGTTCTACAACTCCTATCGCAAGACATGATGCGACAGCAGCGTCTATAGCGTTTCCTCCTGCTTCTAACATGTCTATACCCGCTTGCGTTGCTAATCTATCTTTAGTCGCAACCATTCCTTTTGTGGATTGAGGTTCAGATTTTTGAAATGTTAAGTTAGTTTGTAAGTTTGACATTTGTTGACCTTTGAATTTTTGAGTAGTTTATACAATTTTTAAGAAAAATGTTACGAAGTATTTGTATTTTAAATTTTGCTTATTAGAAACCTTCTTATATGTTAAACTCATTCCTAGATTTTGAGATATTAATATGAGGTGTATTTCACTGAAATGTATGATGTAAATTGGACAGCTGTAATAGTGGTTGCCATTGTTGGAGTATTAGCAGCCTTAGGAATGTTTTTAGCCTCTAGGATAATTTCTCCTAGAAGGCCATCTGAATTGAAAGATACTCCATATGAATGTGGGATACCGGCGTCTCCGTATAATTGGTCTCAAATTCAAATTAGATATTATGTTTTTGCAATTTTATTCATAATTTTTGACGTAGAGGCTGTTTTTCTATTTCCTTGGGCCATGGTGTTTCTAAAAGATTTTGTTAGTGCTGCTGTTTTTTATGAAATGCTAATATTCATGGCTATATTATTTTTTGGTGTGATTTATGGTTGGAAAAAAGGTGTATTGCAATGGAAATAAATGAAAATTCTCAATTTATTCCTCAAGAGAAAATTCTAGGTCAAGGATATAAAGCTGGTGAAGGAAACAATCCTGCAGATAGTGTTTTCAATAAGGTTTTGCCCAATGCTTTGACTGCGAAATCAGATGAATTATTTTCTTTAGCAAGAAAATCTTCTTTGTGGACACTTTCTTTTGGTTTAGCTTGTTGTGCTATAGAGATGATTAGTACTCATGCTTCTCATCATGATTTGGATAGATTTGGAATTGTTACTTGGCCATCTCCAAGGCAGGCTGATGTAATGATTGTTGCAGGTACTGTTGTTAAAAAGATGGCTGATCCTATTAAGCTTTTATACGAACAAATGCCCGATCCTAAATGGGTCATAGCTATGGGAAGTTGTGCTACAAATGGAGGTCCTTACTACAAGTCATATTCTGTAGTGATGGGTGTAGACCATTTAATCCCTGTAGATGTTTATGTGCCAGGATGTCCTCCCCGTCCAGAAGCTTTGCAGTATGGAATCTTGCAACTACAAGAAAAAATTAAATTAGACGCTCGCAATAGAGATGTTTAGTTAAATTAGGTGTAATAGATGGCAGATTCCAAAAATCCAGATAGTGAAAAAATAGTAGACCCTACTGCGGCAGGCAAATCAGATTTGAAATCTGAGGTTAAAAAACCGGTTCGCAAAGAAAGAGAAGTGCCTACTGTACCTGTTAATTTAGACGAGAAAAGTGAACAACTTTCATCTTTTCTTGAATCGAATTGTCCAGAAAATATATCAGCATTGATTGGTGCTGAAGCAGATATTGTGACTATTACTGTGGATAAAAACAATTTAATAGATGCTTGTAATTATTTGAAAAATGACAACAAACTTCAATTTAATTATTTGTCTTTGGTTACTGTAGTTGATTATGAAGCAATTTCTGAAACTTTTGAATTAAATTATCATTTAGTGTCACTGAAGTTTAGGCAAAAAATTGCTATCAAATGCAATCTGTCCGTTAATGATTTATCTATACCTTCAATTTCAAAAATTTGGACTACAGCAAATTGGTTTGAAAGAGAGAGTCATGATTTATTTGGTGTGATTTTTGAAGGTCATCCAAATTTGGCTCCCTTACTTTTGTATGAAGAATTTGAAGGATTTCCTGGAAGAAAAAGTTTTCCTTTTCATGATTATCAAGAGTGGTAAATTATGCAAGTATCTCAATCAAAAATTAATGACGATGCGATAGATTTAATGATTAATATGGGGCCTCAGCACCCTAGTACTCATGGTGTATTTAGGTTGGTCATTTGGGTAGATGGTGAAAAGATCCAGAAAGTTGAGCCACATATAGGATATCTTCATAGAGGATCAGAAAAAATTTGCGAAAGTGAATCATACAATCAAATAATTACTCTTTTTGATAGATTAGATTATGTTGGTAACTTAAATAATGAACTTGCATTTTCTTTAGCTGTAGAGAAATTAATGGATTTAGAAATTCCTGAAAGAGCTCAATATATTAGAGTGATTTTGTGTGAATTGAATAGAATTGCTAGCCACATGTTGTTTTATGGTGTTTATGGTTTAGATGCTGGTGCTACAACTCCAATGCTTTACGGTTTTAGAGAAAGAGAAAGAATTCAAGAGCTGTTTGAAAGTGTTACTGGTGCTAGATTAATGCACAATTACATTAGAATAGGCGGAATTAAAGAAGATGTTGAGAGTGATTTTAAAGATAAAGTTCATAAATTAATTAACGATTTGAAAAAAAGTGTAGATGAATGTGATGATCTACTTTCAAATAATGAAATGTTTTTAGTAAGAACTAAAAATATTGGAATCATTACTGCTGATGAGGCTATTGATTTGGGCCTTTCAGGGCCATCACTTCGGGCTTCAGGTGTTTTAGAAGATATTAGGGTGACTGATCCATATTCCATATATGATCGGTTTGATTTTGGAATTCCTGTTGGAAGTAAAGGTGATTGTTGGGATAGGTATTTTGTCAGAGTTCAGGAAATGCGAGAGTCAATCAAAATTATAGAACAGGCTCTAGTTGATCTGCCTGAAGGTGAAATTATTACTCCAATTAAAGGAATGGTTAGACCACCCAAAGGAGAGGTTTTTGTTCGAACAGAATCTCCTCGCGGTGATTTAGGAGTGTTTGTTGTTAGTGATGGATCCGACAAGCCGTATAGAGTAAAAGTTCGCCCCCCTTCTTTTGTTAATCTCCAGGCATTGGAGTTAATGCTTCGTGATACTTATTTAGCTGATGCCGTATTAGTTTTGGGGTCTATAGACATCATTATGGGTGAGGTGGATAGGTGAATTTTCAAGAAATTTTAAAATATTTTGTCTATGCAGGATTGATTTTCACTGTTTTAGCCGGAATCGCTGCTTATCTGACTTTAATGGAAAGGAAGGTTTTAGCTTGGATTCAACAGAGAATGGGTCCTAAATATGTGGGTTTTAAAGGTATATTACAACCCTTAGCTGATGGGATTAAATTAATCATCAAAGAGGATTTGTTACCTTCTTGGTCAGACAGGGCTGTTTATTGGATTGCACCTGTAGCAGTATTGGTTCCTGCATTATTAATGTGGGTGGCAATTCCTATTACTGAGGGAATTGTTCTGGATGATTCAGATTTAGGCTTGTTTTATATTACAGCCATTTCAGTATTAACTGTTATGGGATTAGTAATGGCTGGATGGGGTTCAGCAAACAAATGGGCTGTGATGGGGGGATTGAGAGCAGCAGGTCAGCTTGTTAGTTATGAAATTCCATTTATTATGTCAATATTAGCAATTGCTATGTTGGCTCAATCTCTCAACTTAACAGAGATAGTTAATCAACAAAAAACTTTTGCATTTATTTTGAAACAACCATTAGCATTTGTAATATTTTTTATTGCTGGATTAGCTGAACTAGGAAGAATTCCATTTGATATTCATCATGCTGAATCAGAAGTTGTGGGTGGACCATTTGTGGAATATAGTGGAGCTCATTGGGCTGTATTTTATTTGGCTGAATATATGAATACTTTTACTGTAGCTGTTTTGACTACAATTTTATTTTTAGGTGGTTGGGTTTGGCCTGAAATGCCATTTGAAGGAAGATTGCATGACTTTCTATCAATATTATTGTTTATGTTTAAAACTGTTTCAGTAATTTATTTAATTTTTTGGATTCGAGGCACATATCCGAGATTAAGAATTGATCAATTAATGGCATTTGGTTGGAAATTATTAGTACCGTTATCATTTTTAAATGTAGTGATTACTTCAGTGGTTCTTTTTTATGGGTTTTCACATTTTGTTTTATCAGCAATTTCGATATTTTTGACTGCGGTTTTGTTTTATATGATTTCAAATAGATCGAAAAAATATGACTCAGGTGAAACAGTGAATGTTGTTTCTGCTTCTCAATTAAGAGATAGCCAAAGATAACTAAAATTTCAAGGAATAATTATGATCTCACAATTAAAAAACATAGGATTTTTGAGAGGATTAGTTGTTACATTGAAAACAACATTTAGGTCTTCCGTGACTGCAGAGTATCCAAGAGTGGATAAACGTATTCAGGTAGCCGAGCGATTTATGGGATTTCCTGCGCTTCTTTGGGATTCAAATATAGTGGAACCTTATTGTACTGGATGTATGGTTTGTGTTAGGAATTGTCCTACACAATGTATGTCTGCGGAGATGAAAGATAATCCGAAGTTTGAAGATGGCACTAGTGGTAGACGAAAAATAATTAATGAATTTGAAATTAATTTAGGACGATGTATCCTTTGTGGGATTTGTGTAGATGTTTGTAATTTTGATGCTATAGAGATGTCTCATGAGCATGAGCTGAGTAAGTATCAAAGGAATGGTAATCGAGCTAATTTAGAGACATTGTTGAGAATGGGTATGGAATTCCAAAATAAAGTGAATTGGACTCCTAAACAGCCTGAAAAAAATAGTGGTAAACCTAAAGAAAAAGTTTCTAAATCTAAAACTTCTGAAGATTTACCTAATCCTTTAAAGTTAGATAAAAGCTTAAATTCTGAATCCTCAGAAAAGGATTCTTCTGAATAATGATTTCTACTGATCTTCTTCTGTTTTTTATTGCAAGTTCTCTAGTTGTAGGTGGAGGAGTTTTGGTGGTGACAGTCAAAAACATTGTTTATGCTGCGTTTGCATTGTTAGTTGCTATGTTAGGGACTGCAGGTATATTTTTGCTTGCGTTTGCTGATTTTTTAGCTTTAGTACAAATTTTAATTTATGGTGGTGCGGTAGTAGTTGTAATTTTGTTTGCTTTAATGCTCACAAGGATAGAGGATTTCAAAGGATTGACTGATAATTCTCAAAAACCTTTAGCTGTTTTGGCTTCTATAACTGTTTTAACTATTATGATGTATGCAATTGTTTCTACTGCAATGCCTTCTTCTAAATCAGATCCTGTGAGTATGATTGATTTGGGAGTAAATTTGTTTCAAGATTGGGCAATTCCGTTTGAGGTAGCTTCTTTAGTTCTATTGGTTGCTTTAATTGGTGCTGTGGTACTCGTTAGACAAGATGATGAGGGTAGATAATTGACTATAATTCACTTCCAATTTTTATCTGCAATTTTATTTTCTTTAGGTCTTTATGGTGTGTTGGCACGTAGAAGTGCAGTTTTAATATTGATGTCAATTGAACTTATGTTAAATGCAGTAAACATAAACTTAATTGGATTTGTAGCATTTAGAGGATTTGGGCAAGAAATTCAAACATTTGGCCAAGTTTTAATTATTTTTGTTATTACTATCGCTGCAGCTGAATTAGCTTTAGCTATAGCTATAATTTTGAGAATTTATAGAAATAAAAATTCAGTCAATGTTGATGAAATGAATATTTTAAAAGGGTAGTTTTTTGGATTTATTTCAAATAAATAATTTAATTTGGATGCTTCCTTTGATATGTGTTTTTGCATTTTTAAGCATAGGGCTTTTTAGTAAATTTTTACCTTCTGAAGGTGCAATAATTTCTATATTTTCTATTGGATTTGCGTTTATATTATTTATTTTTGTGTTGATAGATTTTATTTCAGGAGATTTAGCTGCTATTCATTCAAGTTTTACATGGATAGATTTGGGAGAGTGGACAATTTCCTGGGGGTTGTTAATCGATAGAATTTCTATAGTAATGATCGGTTTAATCACCTTTGTTGCTTTTTTGGTTCAAATTTATTCTGTTGGATATATGAAAGGTGATTCAAGATTTGGGTGGTATTTTGCAGTTCATTCTTTATTTGCTTCTGCAATGATGCTTTTGGTTTTATCTGATAATTTGTTGTTGTTGTATTTTGCTTGGGAATTAGTTGGATTAGGATCTTATTTATTAATTGGTTTTTGGTATGAAAAAACATCTGCTGCAGAAGCTGCTAAAAAAGCTTTTGTTACTACAAGGATTGGAGATGTAGGATTATTAATTGGAATAATAATTTTATTTAAAGCTACTGGAACTTTTCATATTTCTTCTATAATTCATGCTGCTCAAGAAGGTGGAATTTCAAATGAAGTTATTTTTTGGAGTTCTTTTTTGATTTTCTTAGGTGCCATGGGGAAATCTGCTCAGTTTCCTTTGCATGTTTGGTTGCCTGATGCGATGGAAGGTCCTACTCCGGTTTCTGCATTGATTCATGCTGCTACTATGGTAGCAGCAGGAATTTATTTAGTAGGAAGAATGTTTCCTTTATTTGAGTTGGGTCCAGGTATTTTGGTAATAATTTCTATTGTGGGAATTGTTACTTTTATACTAGCAGGTGCTATTGCTTTAGTTATGACAGATATTAAGAGAGTATTGGCGTACTCAACTATCAGTCACTTAGGATTAATGATGCTTTCTTTAGGGTCATTTGGGGTTCCGGCGGCATTTTTCCACTTAGTACTTCATGGGTTTTCCAAAGCGTTACTTTTTTAGGTGCTGGAAGTGTAATGCATGGTATGCATGATCAAACTGAAGTTGAATTGATGGGTGGTCTTCGAAAAAAAATGCCTATTACTTCTTTGACATTTTTAGTTGGTAGTCTTTCTTTGGCTGGAATAGTTCCCTTAAGTGGTTTTTTTAGTAAAGATGAGATTTTGATTTCGATTTGGGAATATAATTCTTGGTTTTTGCCAATTACATTGTTTGGTGTTTTTTTAAGCTCCCTTTATATGATTAGGCTTTATTGCCTAATATTTTTATCTACTGCTAGATCAGAATATGCTGAAAAAGCTCATGAATCTCCTAGAATAATGACTTATCCATTGATAATTTTGAGTATTTTAGCTTTATTTTCTGGTTTATTAGCATTTCCATTTCCGTTTACAGGGTGGGAAGGGTTTGCTGCTTTTATTGATGATCATCACAAATTCCACATGATTCCTTGGTTAACTGTAGTTTCAATACTAGTTGCGTTTTCTGGAGCTTTTTTGGGTTGGGTGATCTATGGATCTAGAAGAATTGTAATCAATAATATTTCTAGTCCTTTAAAATTTTTATATCGATTAGTTTTCCGTAAATTTTTATTCGATGAAATTTATTCATGGATTGCCAATAAAATTGTGTTTACTTTTTCTAGGTGGATAACAATATTCGATAGAGTAATTGTTAATGATACTGGAATAGATGGTGTAGGAAATTCTACTAAAAAATCTGCAGATATACTTAAATATTTTCAATCAGGGTATTTATATAATTATTCATTAGTGATGGTAGTCGGTTTGTTTTTGATGGCAATTGTATGGTGGTTAGTTGAATGATTGATTTATTTAATGAAACCAGTCTTTTAGCGTTAATAATTTTGCCTTTATTAGGCGTGGTTTTATTAATGTTAATTCCGAGTACTTACAAGGATGTGGTTAGATATTCTGCTCTAGCAATTTCTACAATAGTTTCTTTAATAGCTTTATTAGTTTATTTAAGCTTTGACCACTCGATCCAAGGCTATCAATTTTTGTATACATATTCTTGGTTAGATATACCAGGGGTATGGGGTGAAGGTTCTGGTGCAATTTCTTTAGATCTTGGGATTGACGGAATTGCAGCATTAATGGTTCTTTTAACTGGAATAGTTATGTTTACTGGAACAATAGTTTCTTGGAGTATTAAAGAAGATTTAAAAGACTTTTTTATATTATATTTCTTACTATTGTCGGGTGTTTTTGGTGTATTTGTTTCTCTTGATATGTTTTTCTTCTTTTTCTTTTATGAATTATCTGTACTCCCTATGTATTTATTAATTGGTAAATGGGGAAGTAGTAGTAAATTTCCTACATTTGCTAGATCTAAAGAATACAGTGCAATGAAATTAACCTTGGTGTTAGTAGCTGGTAGTGTTCTGATTTGGGTAGCTATTATCGCTATATTTATTCAAGCAAATTTAGGTACTTTCAATATATTAGCAATAGAGAAAGTTATTTCTGAAAATCTATCTTCAGACTTTCAGAAAATTGCATTTCCTTTGCTTTTGATAGGTTTTGGGATATTGGCAGGTTTATGGCCGTTTCATACATGGTCTCCTGATGGACACGTTTCAGCCCCTACTGCAGTAAGTATGGTACATGCTGGTGTTTTGATGAAGTTAGGTGCATTTGGCATTATAAGAATTGGAATGCTGTTATTACCTGAAGGGTCTCAATTTTGGATGCCGTTGTTAATAGTATTAGGTGCCGTGAATGTGATTTATGGAGCTATTTCAGCTATGGGTCAAACAGATTTGAAATATGTGATTGGCTATTCATCTGTTAGCCATATGGGATATGTCTTAATGGGAATAGCGACTTTGCACTATTTTGGATTAACAGGTGCAGTGTTACAAATGTTTTCGCATGGTGTGATGACTGCTTTGTTTTTTGCTGTTGTAGGGATGATTTACGAAAGAACTCACACTAGAGATTCCTTAGTCTTGCAAGGCCTAGCTAAAAAAATGACAGTTACGACAATATTGTTTGGAATTGCAGGATTAACCTCATTAGGTTTGCCGGGGCTAAGTGGTTTTGTTGCTGAACTTTTAATTTTTATGGGTATATTTCAGAGTTACGGATTTGGAGGAATTATTCTTGGAGCTTTTGCAGTTTTAGGAGCTGCTATTACAGCTATTTATATTTTACGGTTGATAGCTAAATCATTTTTTGGGCCAATTTCTACTCAATGGGAAGATTTAACTGATTCTAATTTGAGAGAAAGATTTGCAGCCGGTATTTTGGTTTTAACAATTTTGTTAATTGGGTTGTGGCCATATCCTTTTGTAGAAGTAATTAAACACGGTGTAGATCCTATTTTGTCTGGAATTTTGGGGGCTATATGACAAATAATTTTTCTTTATTAATTCCAGAATTTTTAGTCACCGGATTAGCTTTTTTAATCTTATCATTGGATTTGTTTATTTCAGAAAAAAGAAAAAATCATTTAGTGTGGGTAGGTGTGATTGGGTTATTTGGTATTTTGATTATTACTTTATTAATTTTTTCTAATGGAATTTTGTATCAAGGTTTGTTGGTATTTGATGATTATACAAATCTTTTTAGAATTTTCTTTTTGATAGCAGGAATCATTGTATTAATTTCTTCAAATGAATTTGTGAAGTCTAACATTAAATATCAAGGTGAATTTTATGGAATTTTGATTTTCACAATTCTTGCGGCGATGTTACTTGCATCATCATCAGAGCTTTTAACAGCATATATTTCGTTAGAGCTACTTAGTTTTGGTTTATATGTTTTAGTATCTTTTGATAGGTATAACCTCAAATCCAATGAATCAGGAGTGAAATATGTTCTTTTAGGTGCATTTTCTTCTGCGTTAATTTTATATGGAATTAGTAATATTTATGGGGTTTTGGGTACTACAAGATTTGATGAGATTTCGTTGATGTTAGTTTCAATAAATGATTTGAATCCTTTCTTAATATTAGGATTTATATTTTTGTTTGCAGGACTTGCTTTTAAGTTATCGGCAGTTCCTTTTCATATGTGGGCTCCAGATGTTTATGAGGGATCACCTTTGCCAATTACGGCATGGCTTTCTGTTGGATCCAAAGTGGCAACAATTGCACTAGTTTTGAGACTGTTTTGTGAATCTTTATTGGAAATTGGTAATGAATGGCAATTGATAATTATTGTTCTTTCTGTTGCAACCATGTTGATAGGCAATTTGGGAGCATTGGTTCAAACAAACATTAAAAGACTTCTTGCATTTTCTAGTGTAGGGCACATGGGATACATATTGATGGGAATTTCGGCATTAATTTCTATTAATGAAGATGGTTCGATATCTACAGGCATGACTACGTTAGTTTTAAATGGGATAATTTTTTATGTAATAGCTTATGCAATTACTAATTTTGCAGCTTTTACCTCTGTGATCGCTGTATATAATCATACTGCAAAAGATTCAATTTCAGATTTTGCTGGATTATCAAAAAGAGCTCCCTTTTTATCCCTAGTTTTAGTCTGCTCTATGTTTTCTTTGGCTGGGTTACCAGTATTTGCAGGGTTTACTAGTAAATTTTATTTATTTAATGCTGTAGCTTCTCAAGATTTGTTGTGGCTTGTAGGTATAGGTATTGTGACTAGTTTAATTTCACTTTACTATTATTTGATGATCGCAAGGCAAATGTATATTGAGGAAGGGATTGATTTATCTTCTATAAATATTTCACTATCGATTAAATTAGTACTAGGAGTTCTTTTAGTAGGCATGATAGTAGGAGGTATTTTCCCATCCCCTTTAATGGATTTGATAGAACTAGCATCTGAAGCATTAATCAGTTAATTAGGAGAAAACATGTCAAATTCTTTGGATTGGCCAGAACATTATAAAAGAGGATTGGTAGTCACCGCTCACGCTGATGATGCTGAATATGGTTGCTCGGGTACTGTCGCAAGATTAATAAGTGAAGGTTGGGATTTTGCTTACGTATTGTGTACGGATGGTAGTAAAGGGAGTAGTGATAGAAATATTACCGAAAAAGAATTGTCAGCTATTAGAAGAAAAGAACAAGAAAACGCTGGTAAAATTTTAGGTTTATCTCATGTTTCATTTTTGGATCATCCGGATAGTTATTTACAGCCGACTTTAGAGTTAAGAAAAGATATCTCTAGAGAAATTCGTAGGCATAAACCGGATGTTGTAATTTGTCAGTATCCTATGAGAGTTTTAGACGGAGGATATGGGTCCGGACACCCAGATCATATTACAGCTGGTGATACTACTATGTCTGCAATATTTCCTGCTGCAAGAGACCATATGACGTTTCCTGAATTGATTGATGAAGGTTTTGAACCTCATAAGGTATCTGAAGCTTGGATTATGGGGCATCCTGAGCCAGATTTGTGGATTGATATTAGTGAGCATATTGAAACTTCAGTGAAAGCTCTTTCTGCTCATGAATCTCAAATGGATGGAAGATCTTTTGATGAAATCATGGAACGGGTTAAAGTAATGAAAGGTGAGAGGGGAAAAGGTAAGGGAATGCCTCTAGCTGAGACTTTCCGTAGGATTTATTATCGTGGTTAAAATTCAAAAACTAGATATGATTTCTGCTGCTGAGAATTCTGGTTCATTGGTTAGCCTTTTACAGGATTCAGTTAAAAATGGCGCTTCAGTTTCATTTTTAAATCCTCTATCAGATTCTGCTGCTGAGTCTTATTGGAGAGAAGTATTTTCAGAAATCAATTCTGCTCAAATCATTGTTTGGGCTGCGTTTGATGATTCTGATAATTTAATTGGATCAGTACAACTTGCCCCGGCTAAAATGCAAAATGCAAAACATAGAGCTATGGTTCAAAAGTTGATGGTAAATTCAAATCATAGGCGTGAAGGTATAGGCAATGCTTTGATGGATGCGCTTGAATTGGAAGCAAAAAATCTTGGGAAGAAATTACTGATTTTAGATACTAGAGTGGGCGATCCTTCAGAAATTTTGTATCAGAAAAAAGGATATGTGAATTTTGGTACTGTTCCTAGTTATGCTATGAATTCATCTGATGATTTTGATGATATGGCCTTTTATTTCAAAATTATTTAACTATTCTGATTTTGTGATTTTCACTATCTGCGATAAATATGTGATTCGTTTTGTTTGTTACTACTCCGTGAGGTCTATCTAATCCTGCATCAAGTGCATTGCTTTCATCACCATGTGATCCTTTTATTCCACCTGCAATAGTGGAAATATTGTTGGTGGTTATGTCTAATATCCTTATGCAATGGTTTTCAGTATCCACAATTAATACATTTCCATATTGGTCGCATCGGATTGCTTTGGGGCCATTAAAAGTACAATTTATAGCTAGTTCACCATCACCCGTGTAGCCTTTTTTTCCTGTTCCAGCTACGGTGGAAATGATATTGTTTTTATCTATTTTTCGAATAGTGTTACCTTCTCTCTCACAAACATAAGTATTCCCTGATACATCTACACAAATTGCACGAGCTCCAAAAATCCCGGCATTAATGGCTAACTTTCCGTCACCGGAATGTTCTTTAATTCCTGTGCCTGCAAAAGTAGTGATAATGCCTGTATTTAAATTAATTGATCTTATTTTTTGGTCTTGAACATCAGCTACTAATAAATTGCCAGATCCGTCTAAGATGCAGTCATTTGGCTCAATAAATTGTGATTCAGTAGCAGGAATATGGTCTTTTCCTGAACCTTGAATTCCTGTTCCAGCAATAGTTACAATATTTCCTGAAGTAGCTTCTATTTTTCTAATACATGGATTAAATCTTTGACAAATGTAAACATTTCCATCTTCGTCAATTTGTAAAGCATAAATTTCATCTATGTCAGCTTCTAACGCTGGACCGTTGTCGCCACTGTGGCCTTGTATTCCTGTACCTGCGAAATCAGAAATTATGTTGGTTTTTAGATCTAGTTTTCTAATTTTGAAATTGAAGCAATCTGCTATGTATAAATATTTGTTTTGGTGATCAATTTCTACATGAAAAGGGTTGTCTAATTTACAGTTAGTTGCAATTACATTGTTACCTTCATATCCTTGTATACCATTTCCTACAATACTTGATATTATTTTAGTCATAAATTTTCCTTTGAGTGTTTTATATGAAAAATATGATTTTATTGGTTTTAACAATTTTTTTCATGATTGCCTGCAATCAAGATACATTATCTTCTATTAAATTGGCATTACAAGAACAAAATTATTCTAGGCATACAAATTTGAATGTGACGGTAGGATATTCTTTTGAAGGATTTCAACAATCTTATCCTTTATTAATTGATGGGGATGTTTCTGAAACTGGAGATTTCTCAGGGTATATGAGTGTACAGGATCGTGTAGGGGGTGTGAATTTAGAAATCGATAGATTAATGACAGTAGTTAATGATGTTTATTATTTTAAATATCCAGATAGAAATAATTGGGCAAAGTTATCTGAGGGAGAAACCTCTTTAGAGCCCACTCAATTTATTAGTAAAGTAATTACTATGATTGAAAATTATAATGATGATGAAATTCAATTGATTAAAGATTCTGATCAATATGCCATCAAAGGTGATTTTGATTCAAATGTATTGGCTGAACTGATTCCTGTTTTGAAAGATACTTATTCTAAGCTAGATTTTGAATTAATTGTTGATCCAAATAATCAGTCTAATATTAAAAATATTAAAATTTCTGGAAAAATTCCGGCTGCTTCAACAATGACAGGTCCAAATGGCGAGAAGGTTGAATTGGATATAGATATTCAATTAATACAATCTGAATTTGGTAAAAATGTATCAATTTTGATTCCCCCAATTCCTAATGAACCAAAAGCTTACTTTTTTGATAAACAAATTAAACAATTTGTTTGGGATGATGCATTTCGTTGGGACACAATTCCAGAAAATAATTTAGATTCTCAAGTAGATTATTTTGCGGAAATTAAAATGTTTGATGGAGGAGTGATTTTGATTGATTTATATGAAAAATTAGCTCCAATTACTGTTAATAACTTTGTTTTTTTATCAGAGAATGGATTTTATGATTGGGTTACTTTTCATAGAGTAATTCCAGGTTTTGTAGCTCAAGGTGGTGACCCCACTGGTTCAGGAATGGGTGGACCTGGGTATAAATTTGATAATGAAATTAATACTAATGCTAGACATGATTCTGAGGGAATTATTGCAATGGCTAATTCTGGAATACAGAATGGTGCGGGAACTAACGGTAGTCAATTTTACATCACGTATGTCCCACTTCCTCAATTAGATGGATTTGATGAAAATGGATTAGAAAAAGATTGTAATGTACCTGGACAATCATGTCATCCCGTTTTTGGGAAAGTAATAGAAGGTATGGATGTAGTGAGGAAAATTGCTCCAGTTGATCCCTCTAGAAACGGGCCTCCCGGAGATGCGATTGAAACTATTACAATAATTAAAAAATAACCTCAGATTAATTCATTTAATCTGAGGTTATTGAATTTAATGTTTTTATTCTTTGGGTGCTTGCACAGGTGCAGGGTTGACCATGTCCATGCCCAATGTTCCAGCAAACATTGCATCTATTTCTTCAACAGACCAACGTCCAACCTTTCTGAGTGTTCGTTCTTCGTAAGGATTGCTCATCAAAGAGATTTGACCGCCCTGACAATGGAAAACTTGTCCATTTACGTCGTTGGCTTCGTCTGAAACTAACCACGCTACCATTGGTGCAACATCTTCTGGGTCTCTATTTAGTTCTAGAGGTGTAACTGCTGATTGTGCTTCTATTCCACTTGCAGCTCGAATATCTCTAGCAGACTGAGGAACACTTTGGGTCATTCTAGAATCAGCCCCTGGAGATATAGCATTTGCAGTAACTCCATAACGTCCTAGGTCTCTAGCAATTCCTCTTATCAGTCCAGCTATACCATCTTTTGCAGCTCCATAGTTTGCTTGACCCGAGTTTCCATATAGTCCGGAAGTTGATGAAAATGCAATTATCTTCCCACTTCGTTGTTGTCTGAATAGAATTGAAGCAGGTTTTACTACTGAAAAAGTACCTTTGAGGTGAACTGCAATTACAGCATCCCATTCTTCTTCAGTCATGTTGAATAGCATTCTGTCTCTTAAAATACCTGCTACTGCTACTACAATATCGAGCTTCCCAAAATTGTCTAAGGCTGTTTTGATGATGTTTTCGCCGCCTTCCATTGTTGCTACAGAATCTCCATTAGCTACAGCATCACCGCCTTTGGCTTTGATTTCATTAACCACTTCTTGAGCAGGAGTGGTTGAGGCTCCTTCTCCGTCTACAGAGCCTCCTAAGTCATTAACAACAACTTTAGCTCCTTCTTCAGCTAGTAATAATGCTATTCCTCTTCCGATTCCTCTACCTGATCCTGTTACTACTGCTACTTTATCTTTAAGTAGGTCTCCCATATTTTTCTCCTATTTATAAATTATTTTCCACTATGCAGTTTTAGGTGCTTGTGGAGGTGAAGGATTAACTAAACCTTGTGTGAGGTGTTGAGGAGCTAATTTTCTAAGTTCTTCAACTTCCCATCTTCCTTGTTTGAATATAGTTCTAGTTCTTCTAGGTAGGGCTAGTTTTGTGATTGTTCCGCCATAAACTAAAAATGTTTGTCCATTAATGTTTGAGGCTTGATCAGATGCCAAATAAGCAACCATTGGAGCGACATCTTCTGGATTCATGGCCTCACTCTCTGGTACTTCTTCACGATCTGACGGTCTTTCTGCTCTCAATTGTCTAGATGAGTCAGGTATTGATTGAGTCATTCTAGTATTGGCTCGTGGGCAAATTGAGTTTGCAGTAACTCCATATCTACCTAAATCTTTTGCGGCTACTTTTGTAAATCCTGCTATACCAGATTTAGCAGCAGCATAATTTCCTTGCCCTGTATTGCCGATAAGTCCAGATTCAGAAGCAAAAGTAATTATTCTTCCACTTCTTTGCTGCCTAAAAAGAATTGATGCGTATTTGCAGACGGTAAATGTTCCTTTCATATGAACTCGAATGACATCATCCCATTCTTCTTCAGTCATATTAAAAATCATTCTATCTCTCAGAATTCCTGCAACAGTCACTACAATGTCTAATTGACCATATGTATCTAATGCTGATTGAACTAAACCTTCTCCACCTTCCATAGTTGAAATATCATTGTAATTTGCGGATGCTTCTCCACCCAATGCTTTTATTTCGTTGACTACTTCTTCAGCTGGAGTGTTTGAAAGTCCTTCTCCATCAAGAGCAGCGCCTATATCGTTTACTATTACTTTAGCGCCTTCAGCAGCTAATTGCTTAGCAACACCTGCTCCTATTCCTCTGCCGGCACCAGTGACAATTGCCACTTTTCCATTTAGGTAATTAGCCATATTATTCCTCCTAGAATTCTTGCAACTATTCCAATTGAATAATTGCATAGATGGTTATTGTGCCACAATAGAGGTAGATTTGTCATAGGTTTCAAAAATTATTTCGTGAGGTGATTTAATTTTCAATATAGTTCTTTTTAATCCAGAAATTCCAAATAACACAGGAAACATTATTCGGCTCTGTGCGAATACAGGTTCTGATCTACATATCATTAATCCTACGGGTTTTGATATGACTGAAAAAAAGTTGAGAAGAGCTGCTTTAGATTATTCTGATCTCACGTCAGTTTATATGTACGATTCATTTGAAGAATATACTAATCTATTGTCGGGTAGGCTATTTATGACCTCTTCTAAAGCAGGAACTAAATACGATCAAATTGAATATCAGGTAGGAGATACTTTTGTATTTGGCCCAGAATCTGTAGGGTTGCCACAAGAAATACTAAATTTATCTAAAAAAGAAAATCAGCTTTATATTCCTATGACTCCTGCAAATAGAAGTATGAATTTAGCTAATGCAGTGTCTATAATAGTTTATGAGGCTTGGCGTCAAAATGATTTTGGTGGAAGCATACTTTCCGGTGACAAAAATGACGGAGAATATTATGACTAGATCAAATTGGCACTATGATCATCCTCCAGCATGTACTTGCGTTGAGTGTGCAGAGAGACGGCTGAATAAGAAAGATAATTTTTTTAATAGGATTATCTTTAAAATCAAGAAATTATTAAATATTTAGTTGGTATGAATTTATGATTACAGTTAAGCAGGCTATAGTTGATGAAATGATTTCTCATTCAAGAGAACATAATCCAAATGAGTGTTGTGGAATTTTGTCAGGTATAGATCAACAAGTTACAAAATTGTATAGAATAAAAAATTTAACTCCTTCTCCATATAGATATGTTATGGATCCTAAAGAACAAATGGAAGCAGAAAGAGATTCTGATAATCATAATTTATCTTTTATAGCTTTTTATCACTCACATACTCACACACCAGCTTATCCTTCAGATACTGATGTCAGAATGGCTCAGGAGTCTGGGTGGCTAGATTTTTATTATGTGCTAGTTTCTTTAGAAGATAACGAAAATCCAGTAGTCAACTTTTTTTGGGTTGATTTTGATGCAAAAGTCTCTCAAGTTGAATATCAAATAGTTTAAAAATTTATTTACTAAGTAAGTACAGGTCCTTCTTGATTAATGATTTTTCCGTCTTTAATTTCTAAAAATAATCTCACTCCGGGATTAGGCGATCCAGGAGTTTCTCCTAATGGAAAAATATCTATTTTTAAATGATTAGGGAATAATTCTAGCAACCCTACCGTACCCAATCTGATTTCTTTATGTTGTGGGAATGTGATGCTACCAGTATTGATCATCACTATTCCGTCTCTGAATTCCAGTCTTTCCTGATGAGTATGTCCTGAGATCATGATATCTACAGGTTCAGGGAAAAAGCTTAATAAGTCTTCAGTAGGTTTAAATTGGCCTTCTAAACTATGAATCATTCCAATTTTCCATCCTTCAAAAGTTAAAATTTGAACTTCTTTCATTCTTGGATCAGGAATCGGATCGTTATTTCCGGTTGAGCAAAAAACTGGAGCAATTTCTTCACACCAATCTAGTACTTTCGGAGATGTTAAATCGCCAGCATGCAATATGTAGTCTACTGAAGAAAGGAATTGTCTAGGTAATTCACCCAATTCATCTAAAGTAATTATTTTGCCCGGTAAATGTGTATCTGTAATTAGTCCAAAACGCATTATGAAACTATATCAGACTCGCAGATGATATAGATTTATTACTTTTACTAAAATTGAACCATTTATATTTTAAACTAAACACTACAAACATTATTGAAAACTGAATCAGGCTAGGAAGGAAAATAGATTCGTATTGAATATTTGAGGTAGTAATTAAAAATAGTGAAGGAGTATTAATTACACTGTTTTCTAATCCAACTACTAAGTGCACCCAAAGATTGTTAGCAATATGGAGTCCCATAGCTAATTCCATGCCTCCATCTATTAAAGTGATAGTAGACATGAAAAGCCCCATCATAAATATTGCTAGTAGATAAGGCCCAATTCCATAATTCCAAGGTTCTGGATTTGATAGGTGAACTACAGAAAATATGGATGCAGTTGAAAGTGCAAGAAACACCCTGTTATTTATTAATAGAGAAAGAGCGTGTAGCAAGTATCCCCTAAAAATTATCTCTTCTAATCCAGCTTGTATAGGTACTAACAATACAGCTAAAACAAGTAATAAACCCCAATCTAAACTAAATCCCTGATATTTAATTGCTAATGGAATATTGTTTGAATTGGAGATAATTAGTTCAGCGGAAAGGCCGATTGAGTAGAAAATGAATGCTATGAGCATTGCAAAAGCAATTCTCTCTGCATCAATTCGTTTTCTTCCGGTAATGATTTTTTTCAGAGGTTTTTTTTGAATAGTATTTGATAATAACCAAAACCCAAACAAACCAATCACAAAAACTAAATGCAATAATAAAAAATTAGGTGCAAATGAGGGCCCTTTGATTGAAGGGGTAGAAGAATTCAAGTCACATGAATAACCCCAAGATGATTGATTATTTAAAATATCGCATACGGACATCAGTGGAATTCCGCCAATTATCTGCCAAAAAAATAAAGTTAAAATTCCTGTAGAAACCCATCTCAGTAGACTGTTTTTGCCAATGCGCGCATTGTTAAGAAATTTCATTGAATATGGAATTCTCTCGTCACAGATAGGGCACATTAATGGGTTAAGTGGTATTAATTTACCCCTGCATTTTATGCAAAACCTATCTGGGGAATATTGAGAACGATTCATAATATGATTTTACAGAAAACAAAATGTAGCGTCACTATTTCATTTGAATTGACGCTACGTCACCTGTGTGCTATTTTCACGGCATAAAGCAAAGAAAAATCCATTTAGGAGCTAAATTATGTCCCAAACAAGAGAAGTGGCAGTAGTTGGTATTCATGAATATCCACTTAGAGTTGCACCTGGAGTTAGTGCTCTGCAGATTAAAGCTGAATCTGCATCCAAAGCTTTGGCTGATGCAGGATTGAGCTGGCAAGATGTTGATGCAGTTTATGATAATGGTCAAAATCAAAATATTGGGGGATTGAGCATTTCAGAATATTTTGGTTTCAAGCCAAGATTGATAGATGTTACAAGTGTGGGCGGTACTTCATATGAATTTCAGGCTCATCATGCGGCAACTATGATTGCTGCAGGAAAAGCAAATGTAGCAGTTTTGACTTATGGCTCAACAGCTCATTCGAATAGAGTTGCGATTGGAACTGCCGGTGCCACAGGTCAAGGAGCGCCCACTCCATTTAATAATATGGAAGACTCTTGGGGTATGACTGGTATTGCAGGATATGGAATGGTGAAAGCTAGGCATATGCACCAATATGGCACTACTAATGAACAGTTTGCAGAAATTTCAGTTGCTACAAGGTATCACGCCATGAGAAATCCTGAAGCTGTAAAAGCGATGACAGATTTGGAGTTTGTGGGGGTAAATGAAATTACTGTTCAGGACGTTGTTGATTCAAGGATGATAGCGTGGCCTTTACACTTATTGGAATGTTGTATGGTTTCTGATGGTGGTGGAGCGGTTGTAATCGCATCCAAAGATGTTGTTAAAAATACTAAGAAAAAACCCGTTTGGATTATTGGTGGTGGTGAAGCTACTAAGTATAGAGAAAATGGTGGCGATATTACTGTCAGTGCTGGTGCTCAATCAGGGCCTGTAGCATTTGCAGATGCTGGAGTTACTCCAAGCGAAATAGATGTATTGATGGCTTACGATTCCTTTTCTATTACTGTGATGTTAATGATAGAAGATCTTGGATTTTGTAAGAAAGGTGAAGGTGGAGACTATGTTAGTAGTGGGATATTAAAATTTGATCAATCTGGTGGTCCTGCTTTAAATACTGACGGGGGAGGTCTTTCATCAAATCACCCTGGAGAACGAGGAATATTTTGTATTTTGGAAGCTACTAGACAAATGAGAGGTGAATCTACCTCACAAGTAGACAATGCAAAATTAGCCGTTGCAGTAGGAAATGGT
>MDTE01092157.1_pt1 | contig 28462 bp, 22 predicted proteins | sample 811231 | NCBI WGS metagenome assembly MDTE01 (sample SAMN05326651, study PRJNA326480) | marine metagenome | isolation source: seawater | place: Indian Ocean: Red Sea | collected 2010 | reverse complement strand
CGCACGCGTCGCAGCCCGGGCCGAAGTCCAGGGCGGCGAGGTGCTTCGGGCGAGTCGTCGCCGCGAGCGCATCGTCGAGTGAGTCGGAGCCGGACGAGGCTGGGGCGTCGGGGCGGATCGATCGCGCGGGTCCCGGGTCGGCTCCTGGGACTCCCCGGGCGGCTTGTTCTTCTTTCGTCGCGGTCGGTTCCTCGGCCGCGGGATCCTCGACGACGGGGACGGTGACCCTCAGCTGGTAGCCGCTCTTACGCCTCTTGGCGCGGATGCCCTCCGCGCGCGCGCCTGCGTGGATGGAAAAGGGGAGGGAACGAGGGGTCAGCCGTCGATCGCGGCGAGCGGGTTTCTTCGGATGTTTGTTGGTTTCCGATGAATCGTTTCGTTCCGGGACGCGTCGCGCGCGGGGGGGGAGGGGGGGCGACGAAGCCGTGGAACGGGTTTTGATCCGCCGAATCGACGGTACGCACCGTGCGGAAGCGCGAACCGCTGCTCCGTCCCGTCACCGTCCACCCTGGACAACACCAGCGTCGGCCGCGATGCTTCGGGCCTGCAACCCGTTGGCGCCGCGTGGGATAACCCTCCGGGATCCACCCCTGCCCCCGTGGCTATCTCCACCCACAGATTGGCCTCGCCCGCGCTCGCGAGCGGCGGGTCCAAGGCTATGTCTATGGTGTGGTGATAAGAGGTTGGGGAGGTCATGGCCGCCCCTCGCTGTCACCTGTCAGCAGAGGATAGGCCGCGCGACGCAGAGGGTCGCGCGTCGGTGTGCGAAATCGTGACTGGACCTCCAGCAGGTTTTTGTGCTGTCTCTCGCATCATCCAATGGCTGATCGAGACGCTTACTTGGCGGGCCCTTGCGCAACTCTCGACCAATCAGGATGGCTGAACAGACAGGATCTGCGGTTTTCTATTTTCTCGGCGGTCGCGAGTGTGAAAATTTTCAGAAAATCCAGCCAAAACATCCTCGTCGGCTGCAAAGACGGTGGCGCGAATGACCCCGACTCGCGCGAAGCTCGTCATTTCACAAGAATCGCGCGCGGGCTGCTACAAGTACTAAAACGCATCCCGCATCCCGGGGAAAGGACGAGGCGATCACCGACTCCCCCGGCCCGGCGGTTTCTTCAACCGTTTTCTTCACAAACGAGCCGAACCGAGTCTCTCATCACACGAATGCATCCGGGTACGCCCTGATCATGGGCCGCATCTCCTCCGCCGCCGCGGGCGTGTTGAAGTGCCACACGCACGGCGACTTACTCGTCGTCTTCCAGAACGGCCGTCCCGTCTTCGGGTTCGTCGCGTACGATTGACTCGACGTCCCTCCGACGGCGTGCACGAGCGTCGCGTCGCGGTCGAGTTTCACGCGGACGTCCTTAGCCGCCGATCGCTCGATGAGGTACCTGTTGAGGCACATCTGGTCGTCGTACCCGATCCACGCGCGCGGTGGCCTCGCGCTCACCGCCTCCCTCCACGCCTTGGTGTCCACGCCGAAGGGCTTGCACGACTTGTAAAACGCACCCCACCGCGCGCCCGTCCCTTGGTCCGCCTTGTACTTGGGGTTGATCTCCAGGAAGGACTCGAACTCCCTCAGGAGCTTGACGAGCGCGCTCCTGCGTCCCACGATGGCTCCCGCGTCGCCCCAGATCCTGGTGGTTGGTTTGGTGTCGTGGGTCGCGTCGCCCGAGCTCTCGACGCGCCCGAGCTCGGAGCGCACCTCCATCCCCGCTCGCACGCCCTCCTCGAGGTGCTTGTACCCGTCCCCGCAGTGCGAAGCCTCGGGCGGCCAACACCTCGTCTCCGTGCCGACGACGATGTCGGCGTCGAGGTCCTCGAACCGCGACAGCATCTCCTCCGCGTCGCACGTGAACATGCTGTCGTCGGAGTCGGCGAGGATCACCAGCGGATCGTGGCGCTCATCCGCGGGCAAGCGCAAGAGCGACGCCTTCAGGCCCATCTCCTTGTCCTCGTGCGAGTGCCACCAGGTTCCGACCCCGGACACCGACGCCGCGAGCCCGTGCTTATGAATGGACGCCATGAACAGCTTCGACGCGTCCTTATCCGTCGTGTGCGTCGCCACCACCACGTCCTTCGCCTGCATCCGAGCCCTGGGAAGGTTGTACTCGACGGGCATCTCGGTGTAGTGCTGCCAGTAGGGCGCGCCCCTCCACCGCTCGAACCCGCTCTGGGGCTCGAAATCCTCCTGTTTGCGATTCTCCGCGCCGATACTGGCGTGGTCGATCTTGACCTCGTCCGCGGTCTTGCCCTGGGGAAACCACGTATCGTCAAACACGAGCACGTCGTCGACGTTCCCGCCGAGCGCGGCTCCCATCCCGTCCGGGACGACGTCGCGCTCGACCGTCCAGAACTCGGGCCGCGCGCTGACGACCAGGCCGGCGACGCACGCGCTGAAGAAGAGAATCTGCGGGAATGAATCGGGGTTCGAGGGTTCGTTCAGCGGCGAGCACGACGCGGGACGGGACGCCAAAGCGGGAGGGCGCGGGTCGATGGACGTCTCCGAAAGATTGTTCTCATCCGCGGGACCGGCACGCACCGCGCCGACGAGGAACAGGTAGACCGGCGCCGACGCCTGCTTTGTCACGGTCATGGTTCGAGCCTCCTGGGGCTCGAGCCTGGACCGAAGCAGGCTCGCGCCCTCCGGGCCGAATTGGCCCTCGAGCCGCTCCGCCATGGCTGGCGACGAGAGATTTGACGCGCGGCCCGAAGTAACCACCACTTTTGACGCGAGATCCCTTCCCGCACGAATGACTCGAGAAAATAGACCGTTGTTGGAGCGCAGCGCTTGTAAGCGCTTTTTCGGACAGTGGGGCGAAGAAATAATTCCCTCCGAGCACGCAGCGGCCCAGACCACGTCGCGTCGTTCTGCGCATCGAGGAGGAAGCTCAGCCGCACACGTCGTCGAGAGTGCCGGTAACGTCATGGTGGTTATCTGTCTCGGTCCGTGCTGCATCCCGCTTCACGCGCTCCTGCCGTTCCTCGTGGGCATGGCGCACCAGCGCGGATACCTGAAGTGGGTGCGCAAGGAGTGGTTCACCTGGCGATGGCTCGGACCGAGGGTGAGACGGGCGCTGTGGATGAAGGTATCGGACGAGGAACTGGCGCGCACGGCGATAAAGACTGTCGAGCCGGCGAAGAAGGCGGCGTGACGGGCCCGAGGACGGAAGAGCCGCCTCTAGATCAGTAGCCAAGTAAACTAAATTTGAAGGAACCCTCAGCGTGCTCTGCGCCGTGTACGATGATGAACGTTTGATTAAATGTTTTTCGGCGGCTGAACCTAATAATCCCTTTAAGCGTATTTACTCCTCCTTGCTCATGAGGCCGGCCTCCTCCAGGACGTGCTCGAAAGCGTCGTCGTCGTTGAACTCCACCTCGGGCACCGGGTGGTCAAAGTGCTCCGCGATCTTGTCCATGACGGCCCGCTCGTCCGGTCCCAACAGGAGGTTGAACGCGGCGCCCTTCTTGCCGAACCTGCCGGACCTACCGATGCGGTGGAGATAGGTCTCGTAGTTGGGCGCCCGCGGGTTGCTGTGCTCCACGGGCATGTCGTAGTTGATGACGAGCGTCACGGTGGAGACGTCGAGGCCGCGGGAGAGGACGTCGGTGGAGATGAGAATCTTGGTGAGGCCGTCGCGGAACTCCTTCACGACGCGGTCGCGCTCGCTGTGCTCCATGCCGCCCTCGATCGCGGTGCACTTGTAGCCGGCCTCGTTCATGGTGCGCATCAGGCGCTTGCACCCCTCGCGCGTTCGCACGAAGATGATGGTCTGGCCGATTTTGTCGCAGCACGGGAAGATCTTCTCCTTGAGCAAGATCTCCTTCGCCTCGGTGCTGTTGACGTACACCCTGTGCTGCTTGATCACATCCAGCGACAGTTCGTGCGCCGGGAGGAAGATCTGGTTCGCGTTTGGCACCACCTTGGTGCTGAAGTCCTTGACGCGCTCGTTGAACGTCGCGGAGAAGAGCAGAACCTGCGGCATCTGCTTGGTGCTGCTCTTGAGGTGCTTCATGATCTTGAGCGAGTCCACCCTGTGCCCGTCCGTGTCCATCATCTGATCCGCCTCGTCGAAGACCAAGATCTTGACGCCCTTGCAGTCCAGCTGCTTCTCCCGCATCCACCCCAGCATCTTGCCCGGCGTCCCGATCACCACCTGGTCCACAATCTTCTCCCTCCTGCTCGCGCCCACCCACCTGGCGTCCGCGGTGTACGCGATGGTGATCTTGGCGTATTTGCCCATCTTCTCCATGACCATGACGTTCTGGATGGCCAACTCGCGGGTGGGGCATATGCACAGCGCCTGCGGCGCGGGGTTGGACACGTCCACGCGCGACAGCATCCCCAACGTGAAGCAGGTGGTCTTGCCCGATCCGTTGTGCGCCTGCGCGATGAGGTTGCGGTGCGGGGGCTGGAGGATCATCGGAAGGGTCTCTCCCTGGATCTTCGACGGCCGCTCGAACTTCATCTCGCTGTACAGGCCCTGCAGCAGCTCGGCGCTCAGGCCGAGCTCCTCGAAGGACTTGGCCGAGGCGTAAGGGGTGTCGTCCACAACTTTCTTCTCAACCACGGTCTCCTCCTGCTCCACGAGCACTTCGGACTTGCCGAGGGCGGTGTCGGGCACGTCGGGCTTCTCGACATCCTCATTCTCTACGGGTCGACGGGAGGGTTTCGGTCAACTTCGGGGAGGAACGGGGACGGAGACTGGACAGGGGTGCAGGCAATCGAACAACATTCGCAACAAATCCAAGGGGAAAAGAAAAAGTGCGGGATCGGGGCGCGACTCACCGGCGACGCCGACCTTCTCGAGCGCCTCCGCGGCCTTGTCAACGTCCCCCGAAGTCTTCGCGTCTTCGGTGGGCTTGGTCTCAGCCTCGGGCTTGGTCTCGGCGGCGGCCTCCTCGGAAGACATCTTCCCCGTGCAGGCACTTCTGCAACCAACAGATCAGCGTTTTCCCTTCGTAAACCCGCGCGCCGACCAAACACCAGCTCCAACACACACCCGCCGACTCCAAAAAAAAGACAAAAATGTAGACTGCCCGCCTGTGCGAGTGCGAAAAAAGATGCGGACTGCTGATTGGTCGAGAGCTGGATCAAGCTTTTTTTTTCCTCGAGCCAATCGACGTCGACACGACCCCGCCGTCGACGTCGACACAACTTGCGAGCGCATCGTTCGGTGCACGCGCATCGTCCCCGCGAGATCTTCGGTCCCGCCCCTCCGCACACCTAGCGTGTCGGAAACCGAGTCGAGCACTCGTCGTCAACGAGGGAGCAACTCCCCCCGGTAGCAACCATGGCCTCCGCCGCGACCGCTCCCCAGGCCCTGTCCTCGCGCGTCGCCGTCCGCGGCGCGCGCGCGCGGCAGCCCCGCCGCTCCGCCGTGTCCATCGCGCGCCGCAACACCATCGTTCGCGCCGTCATCACGGATCCCCCCAAGTCCTCCATCAAGGAGGTCCAGCGCCCCGACCCCACCGGCCGATACGGCGCGTACGGCGGCAAGTACGTCCCCGAGACGCTCATCCCCGCGCTCCTCGATCTCGAGCGCGAGTACGCCGCGCTCGCGAGCGACAAGGAGTTCCAGGTACGAACACGAACCGTGCGACATTTTTAGCCCCAAACGAAGGCGGGATCTCTCGTCGAAGCGCGCGAGACGAGCGGCGCACGCGCGTGACGTCGCCGCCGATCGGACCCCCCCCGAAATGACTGGATATAATTCCCGACGAGAAGATTCACTGACCCGCTTCTCCCCGCCCTCCCCACCACCCCAGGCTGAGCTCGAGAGCATCCTCAAGGACTACGTCGGCCGCGCCAACCCCTTGTACTTCGCCGAGCGCCTCACCGAGCACTACGGCACCGCGGACATCTACCTCAAGCGCGAGGATCTCAACCACACCGGCGCGCACAAGATCAACAACGCGGTGGGCCAGGCGCTCCTCGCCAAGAAGATGGGCAAGAAGCGCATCATCGCCGAGACCGGCGCGGGTCAGCACGGCGTCGCGACCGCCACCGTGTGCGCGCGCTTCGGCCTCGAGTGCATCATCTACATGGGCGCCGCGGACATGGAGAGGCAGAAGCTCAACGTCTTCCGCATGCGCCTCCTCGGCGCCACCGTGAACCCCGTGCGCTCCGGCACCTCCACCCTCAAGGACGCCACCTCCGAGGCCATCCGCGACTGGGTGACCAACGTGGAGACCACCCACTACATTCTCGGCTCCGTCGCGGGTCCCCACCCGTACCCCATGATGGTTCGCGACTTCCACGCGTGCATCGGCCGGGAGACGCGCGCGCAGGCGATGGAGAAGTGGGGCGGCAAGCCCGACATCCTCATGGCGTGCGTGGGCGGCGGATCAAACGCCATGGGCCTGTTCCACGAGTTCGTCGACGATGAGGACGTGAGGCTGATCGGCATCGAGGCTGCGGGTGAGGGCATGGGCCCTGGGCAGAAGCACGCCGCGACGCTCACCCTCGGCAAGCCCGGCGTCCTCCACGGCTCCTTCTCTTACCTCATCCAGGACGAGGAGGGCCAGATCATCGAGCCCCACTCCATCTCCGCGGGCCTCGACTACCCCGGCATCGGACCCGAGCACTCCTTCCTCAAGGACTTCGGCCGCGCCGAGTACCACGCCGTGACGGACCAGGAGGCTCTCGACGCCTTTGTCCGCGTCTCCCGCTCCGAGGGCATCATTCCCGCGCTCGAGACGTCCCACGCGTTCGCCTACCTCGAGAAGCTCATGCCCACCCTCAAGAAGGGCCAGAAGCTGGTCATCAACTGCTCCGGCCGCGGCGACAAGGACGTGAACACCGCCGCTAAGTTCCTGAACATCTCCGGCGAGGTTGACATCTGAGCAGAGGGTTTTTTTTCCACGGATCGGCTCGGGCGTGAGCCACTGGTGGATGGAGAGCGACTGAGTGTCTGAGCGAGGAGGGTGTACGAGTTCGGCGGCGGGACGCGGGGAAGGCCGTTGCTATTAGCGCAGATTCGATTTGTTATCTCTAAGTAGTTGGATTCTTTCAAAAATCTCTACATCGTGCATCTGCCTCGCAAAAGCCTCGGTCAAGGCTGGCGAGGGCATGCTGGTTTCCACCGATGGTACAATTAATACAGCTGTTGCGTGCGCTATACATCGTGCGACGATCGTTTGCAGTCGCGTAGGGTTCGTCAGGCTTTCACAACCGCGTTCGTGCCCCCTCCCAGCCCCATGAACGACAGGAGGCTCGCTGTCATGGTGTTGCTCCTCTGCGCGGTTGCCTTGCGTTTGCCCAGCGAGCTGGGCCCTGGCCTCTTCGTCTTGCGCACGATCTCGGGGAGCCGAAGCCTGTGAAGCTCCAGGGAGTCCACCCGTCGCATGCCGCCGGGAGATTTCTTGTGCGCCGCGCCGAGCTCCTTCTTGCTCCTGCGTTTTGAAATTGGGAAAGTGGGGTCAGCCAATGGCGGCAGACGACGGACCCGAAGGAAGATAACGGTTCTCCGCTTCCCCTAACGAACGCGGCGCCGAAGATGCGCGAATTCGAGCGAATGAAGGAGGGATCAAGCGTCGAAACGGCGCCCTGCGGATGCCGACGACATGAAAGCACGCGAAACGATCGCTCACCCGTGCGAAAGATCCTCGTCCGTAGACACGTCCTCCTCCAACTCGACGGAGTCGGGGTCCCGAGTCATTGTCATTTTCTCAACACGTGGCGTCCCTCGTTGCTTTTCGGTTCACCGGAAGCGGCGCGGTCGAGTCTTTCAGCGTCACGCGGAGTCGAATTTCGCGCGCGAACGATCGAGTGGGGTATCTCCGTGCTCAATTCGCGCGTCCGGTCGAACGGTACCGCGTCGCGTGGCCCGTGCGGCGCGTGTTGACGTGGGTTTTCTCGCGGGTTTGCGCGCGCTTTTCGTGCTCGTCATCAATCCGGGAACGCGCTTTGTCATTGGCAGCTGGCGTGCAGCCGGATTGCAATTTTCGCTCTCCCGTATCAAACCGCGGTTCACCGACGATTTCCAAACCAGAAAACGAGGGGATGCCGTTCAAGCGGATCTGATGATCTTCTAACTTTTATGATGAGTCACACTCGGGCGGGAAAGCGACGATGCTCGGCTCGGATTTTCGGACTGGCGTTCCTCGTCCCAAATCGGAGTCCTGCCGACAGTTCCGGAGAAGTTCCGTGAAAACGATGCGCGGCTTTCTCCACTCTTCGCCGGGCTTCGGGGAGGGTCTCGTTGTCGCGCGAATGACGCGGATACGGTTCGGCCCGCTCGTCGTCGCGGTTCTACTGTCGCTCTCGGCACGAGCCGCGGCGTCGGAGACCGCGCCTGCTCAGACGCGGATCGACCTCGTCGGCGTCCCGAGGGGACTCGCGGACATCGGATCCGCCGCCTGCGACGACGCGCGCTCGTTCTGCCGCACGGCCGTGCTGCGGGCGCTGGGCGAGGACGAGAAGTTGACGCGGTTCCTCGACAACGTGCGCGAGCTGGCGAGGCGGGCGAGCACGCCGGGGAGCGCGGACGGCTACGCAGTCGCGGTCCCCGATCCGTCGTCGCTCAAACTCCCCGAGTTGCTCGCGCTGGGATGCTGCCTCTCGGCGGGCGACTGCGCGGACGAGGTGACGTCCTCTCTCCCCACCGACGCCGACGCCGACGCTAGGATCGATGCGTCGATATCAGCCGCGGCCGCCGCGGCCGAGATCCTCGCCCTGGCGGCTTCGCACCCGGACGCGGCGAGGGCGCCGGCGATTGGCGCGACGATGATGCTCGCCGCCGACGCCGTCGCGTGCTCGCCCCCCGGGGACGCGCGGCGGTGCGACGACTCCGTCGTGGACGCGTTCCGCGCCGCGGGGAGGGCGGGTGCGAACGAGGGAGCGCTGCGGGCGGCCGAGGTGCTCATCGCGCGGTACGCGGGTGGCTTGGTCGAGCGGCGAGGCGGGTGCGAGGACGGCGGGGACGGTGGAGCCGGCGACCCGGCGGATGCCGCGGTGGCGAGGGCCCTGCTCAAGGGCCTGCTCGCCACGACGCTCGACGGCGTCGCGGCGCGGAGGCTGAAGGAGCTTCATAGGGTGGAGGAGATGCGCGTCGCGGGCGGGGAGCACGACGCCGCCTACGAAGTCGCGGACGCGCTCGTGAACTCGGCGGCGAAGCTCTTGGCTTTTTTGGCGATCGTCGCGGCGCCGCTGCGGCTCTCGTCGTCGCTTCGGGACAGGGCGTGGAGGTGGAGCGGGTGCGCGGCGTTCGCGCGGCAGTTCAGGCGCGAGATGGAGTGGCTCGGGGTGGTGAGGCACAGGCGGGTGAACGGCGGGCGGCAGGCGCGGCGTTTCGAGGGGCAAAAGGTCACGAAAAAGACGGCCCGCCGGGTGGTAAAGGACCGATGATCGCAAAGGAGGCGCGGCGCGGACGCTCGCGGTCGACAAAGGGGCCGAGTATTAAAAGTCAGTATCGAGTCTCGGTCCGACGAATCGAACTATTGGAAGAGACGAACGTCACTGATCGGCCATGTGCGCCTCGATCGCGGCGCGCTGCTCCGGGGGAAGCGCCGCCAGCATCTCGTGAAACACCTCGGGGTCCTTCGCCGCCTCCCGCAGCGTGGCCAGAAGCGCCTCCACGTCGCCCCCTCCGCCGCCCGCCGCGTCCATCGGGACGTACTCCTCGTCGTCCCCGCCCCCACCCTCGGGCACGTACGGCTCGTCCTCCGTCTCCTCCGCGGGTTCGGGCGCGGGTTCAGCCGCGCGCGCCGGGCTGACGGCTTTGGGGTTCTTCGACCCGGCGCCCTCCGACGCCGCCGCCGCCGCCATCGCCTTTGCCGCCGCCCGCGTCGCCTTCATCCTCAGCGTCGCCACCTTGACCGCGACGGTCGCGGACTCGTCCAGCTCCGCGCTCTCCGCCGTCGCCGACGCGTCGCACTCCTCGTGCACCTCCTTCGCCAGCCGCGCCGCCTCCGCGTTGGCTTTGGCGCTCTCCTCCAGCGCGGCTCGTTTGGCGGCGAGCGCGCTCTCCGCCGCCTGCAGCCGAATCTTGCATCGCTCCTCCTCCCCCGCGGGGCAATTCTCCACGACGTCGTCGGCGATGTACGCGTCCACGAGGTCGTGTTCGCACGTCGCGTTGGCCTTCGCCAGCGCGGCGGAGGCGGCCTCCGCGGCCTCGAGTGCCTTGGCCAGCGCCGCTCGTTTTCCCGTGAGCGCCGACGGGAGCGCGTCGAGGCGTTCCTCCCTTCGCCTGGCGAACGCCGGTACGTCGCGGTTGCGGCCCTGCGCGGGCTCGGCCTTGGCGGCGGCTTTGGCGGCGACGTCCGCGGCCTGGCCGTTCGCGCCATCGTCGCCCGCTCCTCCCGGGTCCAGCCACCCGGAGAGGGACCTGCTCCCGAAGATCTTGCGATCCTGCCAGACGTTCACCAGCTTCTCGCACTGCCGCATCGTCTTCTCGTCCGAGGAGTTCCGCAGGGTGTGCTTCATGGCCCAGCCCATGATGGGCCAAAGCGCGTCGACCCATTCTCGGCCCTTCTTGCGGGAGTTCTGGATCACGTCGTTGGCGAGGTACAGGAAGACGAGCTTGCGCTTTCCCGCCGCCCCCTGGAGCTCCCGCTCCCAAACCTTCACCAAATCCTTGGCCTTCTTGCGATGGAACACGCACCAGTGGCTCAGGGTCTCGATGGACTGGGACGAGGCGTTCAGGCCGGCCAGCTTGGCCTTGAAGGCTTCGGAGATGTCCCCCATGGTGCGCTTCAACTCGATCGATCGAACGCCGCCGGAGGTTATGGGGAGGATCCAGATCACGGAATTGCGGAAGAATTGCCTTTCGACCCGTTCGAGGAGACGAATTTTCCGCGCTCACAACGAAAAGCGCGGAGGAGGGCGTCGCCACCGGCGAAGGCGTGGATCCGGGGCGCGCGGGGAGAATGAGCAGTTACAGGGGCGCGTACAGCCAGGGCGGCCTCACGGCGAGGCCCGGGTCGTTCGGCGTGGGAGGGGCGACGTCCACCTCCGCCGGGGACGTCCAGCTCCAGATGCCTCCGGACTTTGACGTGGACGACGAGGTGGACAAGCTGCACGGCAAGGTGTCGATGCTGAAGCAGATGACCGGGGCGATCCACGAGGAGACTTCGATCAGGGGCAAGCTGATAGATCAGCTCGAGGAGACGATGGCGAACGCGGGGGCGATGATGAAGGAGACGAAGAAGAAGCTGGACAAGGCGTTCAAGCAGAGCAAGAGCTGGCACATGACGTACCTGGTGTGCTTCTGCCTGGCGATCTTCCTCGGGTGGTATATGCTGTACAAGATAGGAAGGTTCGTGCGGTTCTTCACAGGATGAGGCTCGCGGGGGTCCCGATAGCGAACCGATTAGGAGGAGCGCACTAGCTAGTCGTCAAGGATCACTCGCCCGTGTTGATTCCATGAAAAGTTAGCTAAAAGTCAGCGGGCTCCTATTTGGCCTTGTGCGTCCTGAACTCGAAGGTGAGCTCCTGGATGCTCACGGACTCGCCGCACTTGTCGCAGTACTCGTACCACCCGTCCGGGTCGGCGCCGAGGTCCACGTCCTCCCACACGGTTCCCCCCGTGGACTTCACGACGTATCCGTCGGTGGGCTGCCACTTGGTGATCTCCAGCCCTCGGCAGTCGAACCCCACGATGGGCACGAACTCGCCGCTGTCCTCCGCGGTGATGGTGTCCCGGCACAGCTTCTTCACCTCGTCGAAGGTGATCGTGCACTGCTTCTTGCAGTCGGGGAACCGCATGGCGAAGTTCGCGTCGCCCTTGCTGCCGTCGACCTCCGCGACGTCCTCGGCGCACACGAACACGCCCTCCTTCGTCTCGTCGCTCTGAGCGTCCTTCACGTCGAAGCACCACTGGAGGTTCCTCGGGAACGTGATGCTCGCCACGTTCTCGAGCTCAGCCTTGACGTAAAGGACCAGGAGCACCATCGTGTGTTGGTGACGCGTCGGTCGCCCCCGGGGAAGTGACGGCGGCTTCACGCGTTCGCCGTAAATTATTCATCAGATCCGGCTGCCGATGCCGACTCACAAAAGTCGTCGCGCGGAAGGGATGGCCACGTCGACAGCTCCTCCGGGGATGGAGACCATCTGGAAGATCGTGACGCCGGATGATCTGGCTGCGTGGAAGGCGGCGGGTGTCATGACGGGATCGGACCTAGACAAGGCCGACGGGTTCATCCACAGCAGCAATGGGGCCATGGTTAAGAAGGTTGCTCGCCTGTTCTTTAGCGATCGCGGCGACTGCCTGCTCCTGAGGATGGTTCCCGGGAGCTGGGATCGCGCCGTGACGTGGGTCCCCGATGAACCAGAGGGCAAAAAGCCCCCCACCGACGGCGGAGTGGTCATCCACCACCTCAACGACGGATGCTCGCACGTGTTCGCCGCCGAGCCCCTGCCAATGTCCGTGGTGACGCAGGCGCTGCCCATGCCGCTGGGCGAGGACGGCACGCACGTCTTCCCGGAGGGCGTGTGAAGTGTCGAACGAAGGATCATCCCGCGAGACTTCATCTTATTAGCAGTCCGTTAGAAATCGATGGGTTCATCACCTAGGAATCCATCACCCTCACTCTCTCTCTCGCGGCTGAACCTCACGTTCCCGAGTAGTTTGCGCTCGTCCGCCGAGCAACCACGTGCCGATCCCCCGAATCGAACCCCCTCGCCGGGCTACCCGACCTCCCAGTGCGATCGTCCACCGCGTTCGTCCCTATCACCACCTCGTCCACCCGCGAGTACGCCGGCTCGCTTGTTCGAACCCCGTAGCCCCCAAACGAAGCCTCGACGTACCCCGCCAACACCGCCGCGCCCGCGATCAGCATGAGGCACGCGACGAACACGAGCGCCGTCTCCGTCGACGACGCGTCCGCGAGCGCCGCCACGGGTAACCCCATCGCGTATCCCACGTCGCGCCAGAACCGAACCGTACCCACCGACGCCGCGAAGCCGCTCCGAGGCGAGTGGTCCGCCGCGGCGGCGGCGAGCACGGGGTACATGAGACCTGTGAAGAACCCCAGGAGGACGCCGGAGAGGACGAGATACCCGAACTGGAGCTGTTTGAGCTCGTCGGGGGAAACGCCGACGCCGACGGAGACGCGGCCGCGCCATCCCGCGCCGACGGCGGCGACGAGCAGCGCGGCGGCGCCGCCGAGCAAGCCGAGAATGATCGGCGCCTTCCTCCCGATCCTGTCGGACATCATCCCCGCCAGCAGCTGCGACAGGCCCTTGACGAAGGAGTAGCACGCGGTGAAGAAGTCCCGCTCGCGCCCGCCCAGCCCCATGACGTCCCGCGCCCACGTCGCGATGAGACCCCACGCCAGCCCGGTTTCGAAATTGGCGCAGAAACCCGCGAGGCACACGACGGCGAGACTCCTGTTCGTAAAGCTCGTCCGCACAAACCCGGCCCACGCGCTCTCCTCCCCCGTCAGCGTCGCGCGGTCCGCGGGAACGTCGACGTCGCGGTCGTCGCGCCCGTCCTCCGCCGCGTTCGTATCCGCGGCGTACCCGTCGAGGTCGTCGGATCTGCCCCCGGCGCCGTCGGTCCGATTCGTTCGCCCCGCCCCGCCCGCGTCGCGCGCGTCGTCGTCGTCGTCGAACAGGGGCGTTCCCCGGCGCACTCCGCGCAGGTCCGACATCGCGATCCCGCTCATCAAGCCCTTAGTTCCCGCGTCCCCGCCGCCGCCCACGCCCACGCGCTCGCGCTCGCGCTCGGCGACGAACAGGCTCTCCCTCAGGACAAACGCGCACGTCGCCAAACCGACGAGCAAGAGCGCGATTTGCGCGTGAAACGGCTCGCGCGTGTACCCCTCGCACACGCACTCGCCGAGGCACTGCGATTTCCAGTCATCGGAAACCGCGCACTCGCCGCCGCTCCTCGCGAGGCACTCGGAACCTGGCGCCGGTCCGCTCCCGTTGGACCACGCGCACGTGACGGCGTCGCGCTCGATGGATCCGTACACGTTCGCGAAGACCGCGATGGCCGTGTATCCGATCGTCTCGGAGAGCCCCGACGCGAAGCCCCTCGCGGCGGGTCCGCACAGGTCCATCATGGTGAGGATCATCGCGGTCCACGAGAGGCCCTGCATGGCGCCGAGGAAGAGCGAGGAGAAGACCACCGCGGACCAACCGCGCTCGCTATGCGTCGGGGCTCCGAGCACGATGATTGGCGCGAGGATGCCCACGCCGAACCCCGCGACGGCGACGCGCTTCCGCCCGAATCTGTCCGCGAGCCCGCCCACGAGAAGGTTACACACCGCCTTGGACAGCGCGAACGGGACGAGGAACGCGCTCTTGTCGGCGTACGATTCCCGCGCGTACTGACGCCCCGCGCTGTCCAGCGACGCGAGCTTCTGCAGCTGCAGCGTCGCGCCGATTATCGCGGTGACGAGCGAAGCGACGATGACCTGGGGTAGGTGGCGGCGCCACGGCGCCGCCGGCCCTTTACTTCGGCGTCGGCCGCGGGACCGCCAGATCCCACTCATCCCGACCTCGCGTCCGCGACAGTGGCGCGGCGGACGCGTCGGGAGGAGGAACGCGTTTTGGCAATATTCCTATTTTACAACGTCCGAGGAGATCGGCGGCGTTCAAAATCGTCAAGGCACGCGACACGATGCCGCCGGTGTTCAGGGGAACGGATGAGAAGGGGAACCCCATCGGGACGAACGTAACCTTCTGGAAGGCGGTCAAGGCCGGAGCTAAGGACAAGGCCGGTAAGCCCTTGTGGTACAAGAAGGGCATCCAGTACTGGGACGGCGTCGATGCGACCGACGACGGCGTGCTCGGAGGGTACGGGCACGTCAGCTCGTTAGACGCGCGGGAGAACTCGGAGTTCCTCGAGGACGTCATGGGTGAGCGCCTGGAGGAGGCGAGGGACGACGGGCGGAAGTTGGTTTCGCTGGACTGCGGCGCGGGCATCGGGCGGGTCACCGGCAGCTTCCTCATCGACCACTTCGACGAGTGCGACCTGGTGGAGCCCGTGGCACACTTCATCGGCAAGGCGGAGGAGACGTTGGGCGGTGAATCCAAGCGACCCGACGGCCACAGGTGCGTCAACTTCTTCGCCGAGCCCCTGGAGAGCTTCACGCCGGAGCCCGGGCGGTACGACGTGGTGTGGATCCAGTGGTGCGTGGGGCACCTCACCGACGAGGACTTCGTCGCATTCTTCAGGCGATGCGCCGAGGGGCTCAAGCCGGGGGGGATGGTATTCATGAAGGAGAACAACGCCAAGGATGGGTTCGTCCTAGACACTGACGACAGCAGTTTGACCAGATCGCACAAGTACTTCATGCACCTGTTCGAGGATCAGCTGGGGTGGGAGGTGGAGAAGCACCGGCTGCAGAGGGATTTCCCAAAGGAGCTCTTCGGCGTTCGCATGTACGCGTTGCGGCCCAAGTGACTCGACACACGGCGCAATTAAGACACAGCGCCTCACCCGTGTTCTGACAATCCCGTAGCCAATTAGCTAAGCGTTCCTACTGCTCGTACAAACTCGATGCGAAGAGTCGACCGCCGGACCCGCGACTCCCAACTCTCGCGACTCAAAACGGCGAAGGGTCCATGCCGTCGCCGTCCCAGTTCCCATCCTGCATCCCCTCCTCCTCCTCCATGCTGAGCCGTATGTACTCCTGCCTGGCGAACCTGTCCCATTCCGTCAGGTGCGGCTCCTCCCGTTCCTGCCGAATCAGGAACGGGTCCCTGGTCTCGAACGCGATGAACTTGTTCAGGTTGAAGAGCACGTTGAAAAAGTTACCCGCCAACTTGCAGCGGCGAAGGTCCCTGAGCGTGATCCTGCCGGGAACCTCCGGGTGGAGCATGTCCGACATCTGGCAGAGGATATCCTCGAACAGCACGGGCTCCTGACTCAGGCACTCCATCCGCTGCAGCTGCTCCTCGTAGAAGAACGAGCATTCGCTGGGACTCAGGATCCCGTCGCCGTCCAGATCCACGCACCGCATCCAGTACTCGAGCGCCAGCGGGTTGCCCTTGTCCTCCTCGGACAGGACAAACCAGCAAAAGTCCTCGTACCCCATCTTGCCGTCGACGCCGCTGACAAACCGCCGCGGGGCCTGCGAGAACACCCTGTCGACGGCCCTGTACGTGAGCGCGTGATTACCGTACCGCAGGAGGTCCTCCTTGTCGATGAGGAAGTCGTGGTCGGTGTCCAGCTCCCAGAACTTGCAGTAGATGACGTAAAAGTGCTCGTAGGAGAAATACTTTAACACCTTGTTGATGTCCTCCTCCTCGTCCACGTGCGTCATCGCCTCCAGCAAGTTGGACCTGCGCATCTCCCGCAGGGTCATCCGCCCGTTCCAAGCCACGTTCACCTGGTAGAATATCCTGTAGGTGACAGTCTCCAGGTACCGGTCCTGAAACTCGGGCGAATCCTTGAGAAACTCCAAACCGGGGTGCGTGTCCAGCACGCACCGCAGCACGCTCCGGAAATCCTGGTGCGTCAGGTGCGGGATGTTCAACCCCGAGCCGTTCGCGTCCCCATTCTTCTTGTCGCCCCTCAGCACCTCGAACACCCTCGCGTTGGGCTCGGTGTACTTGCGCAGCGTGCCGTTCCAGTACTCGGTGAACTTTGTCCACGTCACCGGCGCCGCCGCCGCTGCCGGCGCGGTGAGTGCGCCAGGCGCCGCGGATGCGTCGGCGCCCGTCGGATCCTCCGCGATGGGCTCCGTCCCGTTGATGCGATGCATCAGCAAGGGCGCGAAGTACCCCGGCAGCTCGCACACCTCGCGGGTCACCTGCACCATCCCCTCCGCGTCGAGTTCGCCGCCGTTGAAGAGCAGCGCAGCCTCCGCCAGCTTCACCGCGCTCTGCTCGTCAGAGTACGCGAGCTGTTCGCCGCCGAAATAGAACCGGGGTATGACGTCGGCGGCTCTTCGCGCCTTGTGCACCTGCGCACCCTGGCCCTCCTTCACGCCGCGGGTGTCGCCCGACCTGAACCTGGCGGGGGAGATGGGCGAACCGGGCGGAGGCGTGTGCGAGCCCTTCTGCGGCGACAGCGGGGGCGTCGCCAGCGAGGGCGCCGCGGAGAAGAGCGCGTTGGTGGACGACGGGGAGAGCGGCGACGCGGCGGTGGGGGTCTGCGGGAGCGTCGGCGCCTGTAGGGGGCGGCCGGCTTTGGCGTCGTCCAGGAGGTTGAGGACCTGGGGGCGGGGGACGGGCGGGGGAGAGGAGGTCAGGAGCGCCGCGGGGTTGGTTTTATTTTGGGTCCACGCCGCGGGCGGGTGTCGTTTCTGTCGGATCTCGTTTGAAGCGCGGGTCGGGGCGCACCAGCTTCTGCGACTCCGGGGACGAGAGCCAGTTGAGGAAGAACTCATCGAGCTTGAGCTTTGACGACGGAAACCTGTTGACGTTGTTCATCTCGTTGCCTGGGCGCGTCGACGGGGAAGGGGCCGCGGTCAGCGCGCCGGCCGGTCGTTGCCGAGGAAAACGAAACGCAAAATCGGGAGGCGACAGCTGGGCGTCGCCCGGGGACGGGCCCTCGAGGGTCGGCGCGGGTGCGCGGGAGGGGGCCTCGGGTTGGGTTCGTCGGCGTGAGGGATGAACGGGTTCGGTCGTGAACGCACCGGAGACGTCCATCAGGGGCACCCGCGCGTCACCCTTGACGTTGACGTGCAGGCCGTGAGTCATATCCGTCCGTTGCAAGGGGGACGGGGGATCGCCGCCTTATTCGACCCGCGCCTCTTCGGGCCGGAGTGGCGGGTCCCGCGGGCGGCGAGGGATGCGTCGACGTCGACCGCACGGTGCGCCAGATCCTGGTGGTCCCGGCGGGCTGTCTGTTCACCCGGACGACGTGACCCTCCGTCAACTGGCGGCGCGCTCGCGGCTATCGGTTGTTTTAGGGGGAAATTTTTAAAACGTGTTGCACGTGGAGCAGTCACGGAACACAAGTGATTGGGTAAAAAGGAAATACTTCCGGACATCGAAACGGCATTCATGGATAGGTTTCAACTCTTATTTGCCGTAAATATTAAGGTACCTTCAAGGAAGGTATTTCAGTTGCGTCCTCTCTTCTTCTTCTCGGCCTTCTCCTTCTCGGCAGCCTTCGGCTCCGGCGCGGGCGCGCTCTGGGCGACCACCACGAACGACCTGGCGCACGCCCTGAGCGCCTCGCCCATCTCGGACTCGAACCTACCCTTGTCCTCCTCCGCGGTGAGGGTGTAGAGCGTCCCGTCCGCGACGACGAGGACGGTGACGATGACCCTCTCGACGCCGACAACCGTCTTGGTGTACTCGGCGGTGTAGTAGACCAAGCCGCCCGGGCCGACGCGCTCGTACGCGTCCCTCACCTTCTTTTCGGGCGACACCTTGTTGAACGGGTTGCTCGCCTTGCGCTGCTCCTCGGCGGCCACCAGCCTCTCCGCTGTTTCCCGCGCGGAGCCGATGTCTCGCACCGACGTGATGCCCCCCTCGGGAACCTGCTGCTTGGACAGCTGGATGGTGTTGCCGCCCTGCGTGGGCCTGGTGTCCTTGAGGAGGAGCACAGTGGGGGACGCCACGCCGTTCGCGGGATTGGCCAGCGGAACGTTAACCTCGTCGTACACGTCCGGCGCGATGAGTTTGTACGTCTTGAAGTCCCACTCGCGAGTGCCGATCGCCTCGTCCGCCTCGCCCGCGAACGCGGAGGGCGTCGCGACGACGTTCAGCGTCGCGGGCGACGCGAGCGAGGTGAGTCCAATCGCCAGTGCGGTGCGACGGGGCATGGATGCCTCGTCGGCGGCGTCTCGGGACGCGAGAACGCGCGTCACGGTGGCGCGACGATGACGTCGGGTCGGCTCTCGACCCGCGATGTGCACCACGCGGGGAGGCGCGACGGAGGAGGCGAGCGAGGCGGACATGCTCGTCGAGGGGTCGAGGCTGCGAACGTTGGGTGTTGAGCGATGCTTGGATCGAACGAGACCGCGTGAGGATCGCTTCTACGCACGTTCGCGCGTCGAACTTCTGTGAGGAAGCAAGTCCATCGGATGTGGATAACTTGCGGACGTGGCGGAAAACTCACTTTAACCTACCGCGCACCGTCATGGCGCTCGTGGCCCCACTGCGGCTGCCCGCGCGCGCCCTGCGCGCGGGTATATCCTGCCGCGGCGGCTCCGGCGCTCGTCGCGCGCGCCGGGCGGCGGCTCCGGCGCAGACTCGCCACCGCGCCACCGCCGACGGCTCGGTCGCTCCCGGAGAGGACGCCACCGCCGCTTCTTCGACCGCGACCGCGGCGGACGCGCCCCCGACGCCAAAGCCCCCGCACGTCGACGGCAGGCGCTCGTATTCCGACGTCCCGACCGGCCTCGAGGACTCCCCGACGCGGCGACTCGTCACCGAGGAGCAGCTCGCGTCCTTCCGCGCCTCCATCGCCGACGAGCTCCTGCTCGCCCCCCTGACCAAGGGGGGCAACCTGCCCTTCCGCCGGCTCTGCGTGGACTTCGGATGCAACGTCACGGTGTCCGAGATGGTGTTCGCCAGGTTTTTGCTCAGGCGGAACCCCGTGGAGAAGGCGAGGCTGCGCAGGCACCGTTCGGAGAAGCTCTTCGGCGTGCAACTCGCGACGAATCAGATCGTCGAGGGCGTCAACGCCGCCGCGCTCGCCGCAGAAGCCGGCGCGGACTTCATCGACCTCAACTGCGGGTGCCCCATCCACGAGACGTGGAAGCGCGGCCTCGGGGCGGCGCTGCTGAAGAAACCCAAGAAGCTGGAGCGGCTCGTGCGGGGCATCGCGGACGGGACGCGGTTGCCGCTGACGGTGAAGATTCGGCTCGGGTCGGGCGGGTCGGAGGCGCCGGCGCGCCAGCTCGCCGAGGCGGTGGAAAACGCGGGCGCCGCCGCGGTGATCATCCACGGGCGCACCAAAGAGCAGAGGTACACGCGCGCCGCGAACTGGGACCTCATCGGGGAGATCCAGCGCGAGAGGGGGATACCGGTGGTGGGCAACGGAGACATTCTGACCCACTACGAACACCGCGACAGGCTGGCGAGGTCCGGGGCGCACGCTGCGATGACGGGGCGAGGCGCGCTCATCAAGCCGTGGATTTTCAAGGAGGTCGCCGAGGGTGTGGAGTGGGCGCCCACGCCCGAGGAGCGCGTGGAGGTGTACCTGCGTCTGTGCTCCTACTTTAAGGAGCACTTTTTCACGGATGAGATGGGACACGGGCGTTATCTCGAATTTATGCCGTGGCACTTCGGGTTCTTCTGCAGGTACCGACCGCTCCCGGAGGACACCTACGGGGCGATGGCGTCGGAGCACCCGCTGCTGCAAACGAGGCTCGGGATCGTCGCCGCCGCGGAGCAGGCGTCGGGCGCGGACCTGCCGAGGATGGAGAGGCTGCTGCGGTGCGAGAGCGAGGAGGCTCACGTTCGGCTGAGCGAGGCGCTCTGGGACGCGGATGGATCGTTAGATAAGGCGCTGGAGCTGTTCGAAACGATCGCGAACGACGGTTCACTGGAGCGGTGGGAGGCCGAGGCGGCGGCTTCGGACCGGGACAACGGCATGGGTGGCGGAGATGCCATTCGAGGTTAACGAGCTGGGGCAACTGTGCCTTTTGATATTGCCTCGCTTGCTTCTAAGCTGCTAGGGGTTCCAATCGTCGCATCGACGACCGCGGCTCCCCTTTCTATGTAATAATATCCTCCTCCCTATCCGTTTATCTTCTCGCGGACGGCGGCACAAACGCGGGCGCGGCGGCGTTGAGCCCGCTCTTCAGCGAGAGAGTTCCCGCCTTTTCTGTGACCCCATTGACCAACTGTTTCACCGGCGATCCGAGCTCCTCCTCGCTGAAGCTCCCGCCCATGCCCCCGTTCTCGTCGATCCTACCCAGCGTCACGTCGTCATCGTCGTCGTCCTCGCTGTCCTCGTCTTCGGCGATGAGCCTGTCCATCTCCTCGCGTTTTCTCGCGACAATCTCCGCCGCAGCCAGAGCGGCTTCCGCGTCAACCATCAGCGACGGCGACGTGAACGAAAAGCCGAGGAAGGCGTCGTTCTCGTTGGACCCCGGCGTCCCACTGGCGCTGTCCACGGCGGGCTTGTTCGTCCACATGTCGTCGAAACACGCGGTGCACATCTCTCCGTCGACGGTAGGCCTGAACGGCGGGGTGACGTCCCTGACCTCAACCTTGGACCAGTTGACCCCGTTGAAAAATTTGTGGTTCTTGACGTTCTCCGTGCCGTTGGGCCCAGAGCCGATGCGCCTGTCCTGCTGCCTGTCCAGCAGCGCCTTGATCAAGGTCACGCACTCGCCCGGCAGGAAGCTCGGGATCTTGAACTTAGCCGAGCAGATCGCCTTCTGCACCGCGGGCTTGTTCTTTCCCCGAAACGGCAGCTGACCGGTCAACATCTCGTACATCAGAACGCCCACGCTCCACCAGTCTGCCGTCTTCCCGTGTCCCTTCGCCTCCAAAATCTCCGGCGCCATGTAATCGATGGACCCCACCAACGAGTTCGTGCGCTTCTCCGAGTTTGGGTCCTGGATCTTCGCGAGGCCAAAGTCCGTGAGCTTCACGTGTCCCTCGTTGTCGAGCAAGATGTTCTCGGGCTTCAGGTCGCGGTGCATGATGTTCAGCGAGTGCAAGTGTCCAATGGCGCAGCAAATCTCCGCGATGTAAAACCTGGTAAGCGCGGTGTCGAACAGACCCTGGCGGTACAGCCAGAAGAACAGGTGCCCGCCGTTCACGAAGTCCATGATGAGGTAGAGCTTCTGCGTCGTCTGGAACGAGTATCGCAGCGTGACTATGAACGGGTGGTGGATCACAGTGAGGATGTCGCGCTCCGCCTTCATGTAGTCCGTCTGCTCTCGCTCGATGATGATCTCCTTCTTCATCACCTTCATGGCGTACACCGATCCGGTGTCCTTCTTGCGCACCTGGAACACCTTGCCGAACGCGCCCTGTCCCACGAGGCAGAGCATCTCGAAATCATCCGGCGTGAGCCTCTTCCTCGCCGCGGTCGGCTTGCTCGGGTCGACGCGCGTGGTGTTGAGCAGCAGGCCGGAGTCGATGCGTCGAAGCGACCCGCCTCCCTGCTCCGAGGTGAGGCTCGACGTGAGCAGGGACTTGGTGAGCGCCGATGCCGGCGCCTGCGACCCGGCGGGAGGCGCCGGGCTGGTGTTTGGTCCTCGCGAGGGGGAATCTCCGGGCGCGTCGCCGCCGCTCGCGATTTTCGCCCACACGTCCGACGCGCTCGGCGCCCCTAACCCGGGATTCTCAGTCGAGTTCGGCGCGTCGAAGCCGCTCGTCGTGCGCACGAGGTCCGCGTCGCGTGTCGGTGTCCTCGGGGGCTTCCCCGCCGCCGCGTGCAGCTGCGTCGCGGTCTTCTGGGCGCTCTCCGCGTGAACGTCCCTGCTCGGGCCCAGCAGAGAGCGCCTCGCCTGCGACCCCTCGGGCGCGCGCGCGCCCTTCAGCGTATCCCGCGTCTCCGCCGCTGCCTTCGTGGGGGTGTCGCCGTTGTGGAAGAGCTCGTCGAAGTTCATTTCCTCCCCGCCGTCGTTGGGCTCCGCCTCCACCACCGCGTAGTTCGTCTTGACCGCCTTCATGCTATGCTGTGTTTTCCGAGCGTCGGAACGATATCCAGGCGCTGACCCGCTCGAGCCTCCTCCTTTCCGCCCCTGCGCTCCACCGCACTGCCCGAACGCCAGGGACTACTCGCCTCTCGCAGCGAATGCCCTGAGTTCAGGTGGCGTCGGCGGTGCGGGCGACGGTTTGGCCTTCGTTCTCCCGCGTTCTCATTCGTTGCGCCGCCGAGACGGCCTCTGATCCTATCTGAGCCACGAGAAGGGAATCTGCAAAAATACCCGAAATATCCTAACTGTCGCTCCATACAAAGTTCGAATTCTGATGCTAAATGTGATTAAGCCTGAAGTTCGCGCTATGTGCTTAGATTGCTGCTAGTTGTCTACGACTACTTCGGCCGGTACTCGAAGAACCACAGGTCTTCCTTGTCCTCCTCGGCCACGCCGGCCACGGTAAGATGCGTGGGATCTCGGAACAGAGCGCCGCACTCCTCGAAGAACGCCAGGTCGTGCATCAACTTCTCCCGGCTGTAGTACGCCACCAGACAGATGCCGTCATCCTTGACCAGCGCCCGCATGGTCTGCGCCAACGCCCTGGCCACATCCGCGCGGTGACCGTATAAAACATCGGAGCACACCACCACGTCCCTCTTACCCACCCGCGAAATCTGCGTCTCGTCGCCCCACGCACACGCCGCGACGTCGACGGTGGATGAAGACGACGACACCGCTGAATCATCTCCAAAGCCATTCAGAGACGCGTTGGTTCTTAGGAGCTCGAGCTCGGATGGCAGGTCCGTGAGCGTCACGCGCGACGCGCCGAGCTTCGCCGCGACGACGCCGGGCAATCCCGGCCCGGCTCCCAGCTCCACGACGTCCCTCCCCTTCACCAGCGTCGGGTTCTCGCAGAGGAACTGCGCCATGGGAAACGCCGCGTCCCAGCACAGCCGCGCGGTGGCGTCCCTGTCCTCGCCCGCGAGTCCCAGGTCCTGCCGCACGGTGACCTCACCGATGGAGGGGTGATCGAACCTGATTGAGTCGACGGTGTGGTCCACCTTGACCGCCGCCGTGCCCGTACACGTCGCCGTCATGGTGCCCATCGTTCTGCGGCGCTCTGCGTGGACAGCCGAGTTTTCGGATGTTTCCAAAGGAAATTTCCAAACCGCATCAGTAACGACTGCTGTTCCAGATCTGGAGCTTTTCGTTAATTACCAAAACCCTCGCCCCTCGTATGAGAACGCAGTTGTGGTCGCCCGAAACCCCGAAGCGATCTCGGTTGCCGAGGGCGGCCGAGGATAAGACGTGGGTGGCGCCGTCAAGCGGTGCACTCGATTGCGCGCGGCACTTTCCCCCTCGCGCCCCCGCACGTCGCGTGGTGAGCATCATACACAGCGTCAGGGACCTACAGTCCCGTCGCCCACGAGCATGTCGAGCGTCCGCGCGACCGCGTCGCCCGCATCCGCCGCGGCGGCGGCTGCGAGGTCCGCCGCTCTGACAAAGAGGGTCGCCGGAGGGTCGCGAGGCGCCCACTGGAGGCGCGCGCCCAGGACCGCGACCGGCGCGGTGGCCAGCGCGGACGCCTCCGTCGACGTCGCGAAGGTCGAGGACGGGTGGATCGCGGGATCCCTGGAGAGGTGCGCGTCCGGCGCGGGCGTCGAGGCGCTCCGCTCGCGCGCGATCGAATCGCTCGCGCGCGCTCGCGTGCCCAACAGCAGGGTCGAGGACTACAGGTTCACCGACCTCGTCCCGCTCCTCGTCTCCAAGCCCGTCGCCGCGGATCCCGCCGCGGCGACGCGCGTCGACGCCGCCGCGTGGACACTCGCGGACGCGGACGCCACCCGAGTCGTCCTCGTCGACGGCTCGTTCAAAGCGGATGCGTCAAACGTCACCGGCGCGGCGGGCGACGACGGGGTCGTCGTCTCCACCGTCTCGCTCGGGGCGTCGTCGGAGGTGATCGGCAAGGTGAGCGCCGTGCGGGGCGCCGGGGTGTTCGCGGAGATCAACGCCGCGACCGCGTCGGACGCGGTCGTGATCAACGTCCCCGCGGGAAAAGCCCTCGCGTCGCCCATCCACATCGTCCAGCTGTCCACCTCGAACTCCTCGACGAAGGATGGGGAGATGTCGTCGTCCGCGCCTCGCGTCGCGGTGCACGTGGGCGAGGGGGCGTCCGTGTGCATCGTCGAGGAGTTCGCCGCGGCGGGGGGCTCGGAGGATGGGGCGTACTGGCACAACGGCGTGTGCGAGCTGGTGCTGGAGAAGGGCGCGAAGGTGACGCACACGATGGTGCAGGCGCAGACCAGGGCGGCGGTGCACACCCGCGCCACGCACTTGACGCAGGCGGAGGAGTCTGAGTACAAGCTCGCGGAGATCAACGTCGGGGGTAGGCTCGGGCGTCACGACCTGGGCGTGACGCAGCTGGGCCCGAGGACAAACACCGAGCTGGCGTGTTTCAACCTGGCGGGAGAGGGCCAGTGCCTGGACCTCCACTCCAAGGTGGTGCTGGACCACGAGGAGGGGACCACGGACCAGGTTCACAAGTGCATCGTCTCCGCCGCGTCCGGCCGCGGAGTGTTCGACGGGAACGTGCAGGTGAACCAGCTGGCGCAGCGAACGGACGCGGGCCAAATCTCCCGCAACCTGCTCCTCGTCCCCAAGGCGACGGTGAACGTCAAGCCCAACCTCCAGATCGTCGCCGACGACGTGGTGTGCACGCACGGGTGCACCGTATCGGACCTCGAGGAGGAGGGGCTGTTCTACCTGCAGTCGCGGGGGCTGAGTCCCGCCACCGCGCGATCGCTCCTCGTCGCGGGGTTCGGCTTGGAGATTGTGTCCAAGGTTGCGCACGACGACCTCAGGGAGCGCGTCGGCGCGCTGGTGCGTGCGTCGCTGGACAGGGACGACGTCGTGCTCGTCGCGTGAATTATTACATCGCACTCTGTTATTAAGGAGACCTGTCATCGTCGTCACTCTCGCGATCGTCTCCGCTTCGACGCCGCCGCGCCGAGCTCTCGATCGAAAGTTATCGAGTGCCCGGGGCCGACCAAAACGTACGTGGGACCGACCAAACCGAGCAGCGTTTGAAACTGATCCTAGCCGAGATCTGAGTGACGGGCCACTCTGCAAAGCGCCGGCGGATCCGCAGCGCACCTAGAAATCTTAGACACCGAAACAAAAGACAGGTGAGCGTTCCGCCGTCGTCATCCTGTCCGTGAATCCGCGGCACGGGCCGCCTTCGAACCCCGTCCTCGAGGCACATTTTTTAAATATGAGCACCCCCCTTCCACGCGCAGGATGGACACCTCCGCCCCGTCCCCTCGCGTGAACGGCGAGCTCATGGGCCGCTTCATCGGCAAGAAGGTTCTCCTCGTGGGTAAGAACGAGGGCACCGACGGTTCCACCATGACCGTCCGCACCCCCGACGAGAAGACCGTCACCGTGCAGCTCGCGGCAGGCTCCCCAGCCCCCGCGACCGCCTATGTGGAGTTTGAGGGCATCGTCGACAGCGCCGGGGCCATGACCGAGACCTCCCACGTTGACTTTGGCGATAACTTCGACATGTACACCTACAACGAGCTCACGAAGGAGGCCAACGGGCGCAGCCAGGCGCTCTTCATGTGAACGTAGTGCGAGGCGAGCGAGCGGAGAGTCGACGTACAGCTGTGGCGTGCTGGAAAAAATGGAAAATTCTTCGATGAAACGTCGCGTCGTTTGTGCGCCGGTGCACTGCGTTCTCCTCTCTCGTTCGTGTCCCTCCTCGTGTCCCTCCCCGGAAGTCAAATTCTCTCACGCCGGCGTCTGCGGCGACGTCGACGGCAAGGCCGGCAGGTCGATGCGACGCATCCGCCTCTTCGCCCTGATCGAGCTGGCGAGCGCGCCCGCGAAGGCGGCCAAGACGATTGCCAGCGCCACCGCGCCGAGGGTGATGCCGAATATCTCAACCCCGGAGTATCGACCGGCGCCCTCCTGGAGCGCGCCGGCGTCGTCGTCGATGAAATCCCCGTCGATGTCCTCCACCTCCTTCCCCTCGGCCGCCGCGTTGACCCCCGACAACGTCACGTCGTTGCCTGCAGACGTAAAATTCGTAAAGTTCGCCTCCGCCTCGGCCTCGTCGGCGTCGACGTCGTCATCCTTTGACGCCTCGATCTCGCACGCGTCGCCGCTGAACCCCGCGTCGCACGTGCACGCGAACGTCGACGCGTTCGTTCCGTCGACGTCGCACGTCCCTCGGCCGTTGCACGCGCTCGTTCGCGCGTCGTCCATCCCGGGGCACGCGGCTGACGTGCAGTTATCCTCGGGGAAGCCGAACCCGGGGGCGCACGCGACGCAGTGTCCCGCGGGCTCGCACGCGTAGCTGTGCAGCCTGATCGTCACCGCCGCCGCGGACGCCATCTCCCTCAGCAGCTGATTGCCGTGGACGGCGCCGTAGGACACGGTGGGTATGAGGATACCCGCCGGGTCGTGCGACGTGACCCAGTTATCGGCGGCGCCCTCGTCCATCCGGTCGTTGACGATGATCGCGGCGACGGCTCCCGCGCGCTGGCACGCCAGGGTCTTGGAGCTGAAGAAGCACGAGCCGCGGACGACGACGCATATGTTGCCCCGGACCTCCTCGGGGTTGATGAGGTCGCCGCAGGCTTCGAGGTCAAAGTTCCCGGGATTGTTGGCGACGCCCTGGAAAAAGACGACGTCGCCGCTTTCAGACGCGGAGGAGGGCGCGGCCGCGGCGGCCGACGCGTTTACGCTCAAAAACCGCCCCGGGTACTTCCTCACGTCGCCCCGGAGGTAGTAGTAGTCCTCGTCGGTTCGCACCGGGCGGCTCCTGCCGAGGACCGCCTCCCCGGCGACGGCGCCCCGCCCGCGCGCCTGCGGCAGGTCCAGCACCCGACCCGACGAGTGCGAATCGCCGAGGTAGCACGACCGGCCGATCCTCGCGTCGCCGTCGCCGTCGGCACCCTCGGCACCGTCGTCGGCACCCTCCTCCGCGAGCAGCAACGCCTCCTCCTCCGAGGTTCGCACCAACGTAAAGGCGCGGCCCTCGGTCTGCGGCGTCTCTTCGTCCAAAGTCCCGCAGTGTCCGTACGCGGGTTCGTATACGTCGGCGACGCCGAGCGCCGTCGGATATCCGTCCGCGCCCGTCACCGGACCCAGCCTCGTGTACGCGTACGTCCCGGCACCTTCGGCACCCGGGTCGGCACCCGCGACGGTGACGTCCATCAGGAGCTGCTCGTCCGCGTGCTCGCACCGGTTCCAGGGGTTCGGCACCCTGGATCCCTCCAGCGTGAGACGCAGCGTGAACCGCGCCAGAGGTTCGCCCGCGGAGACGTGCACCGCGGCGTAGTATACTCCCGGCAGGACGTTGCCGATGCGCAGGATCGCGTCCGGTTCGTCGCTGAAGGACACGACGCCGTCGATGTACCCGCCGTCCTCTATCGTGGGCGGGACGCCGTACTGCACCGCGAGCTCCACCTCGGAGCCGACGCCGAGGTGGTCGACGGTCGGGTCGGTCGCGTTGCCGTGCTTCTCGAGGGCGAGCGTCGCGTCCTGCGCGACGCAGTTGACGGCGAGGCGGAAGAGCGCCACGTCGCCCACCGCGAGCGGTGCGTCGAGGTGGACGAACGGGTTCGGCGCGTTCGGCTCCAGCGGATACAGGCTGTGCGAGCAGTTCACGCCCGCGTGGCCGGGCGGGCAGAGACGCGTGGAGGAGGGCGAAGAGACGGGGCCGGACTCGGCGTCGGGGCCTCGCGGCTCGGCGTCGGCTCCCGTGAGGGACGCGACGAGCAACGCGGCGAGCGCGGCGCGATACACCTCACGCGGCATCGTTCGGTCGCGCCGGGCGCCGGGAGCTCTGCCGGCGGCGCGCGAACACGTCGGGGTCGTTGTCGCCGGGCTGGCCAAACGCGTCAGAGAAAGTCCTCGTGGCGTTCCGTCGTTCACACTCGTCAGCTCCCAGAAGTTTGTGCGCGAGCCTCGTGGGAAGGTGGGGAGATGGGGGGTACCATCT
>MDTE01059162.1_pt1 | contig 28476 bp, 19 predicted proteins | sample 811231 | NCBI WGS metagenome assembly MDTE01 (sample SAMN05326651, study PRJNA326480) | marine metagenome | isolation source: seawater | place: Indian Ocean: Red Sea | collected 2010 | reverse complement strand
GATGGCTTCAGGAGGTGACCCTTCAGCGTTTCTAGGCGATTTGATGGGCGCCTGGTTTGCCATTCTCGATGATGAAGGAGGCTTTCGTCTGAATCGGTGAGCCCGGTTGGTCGACAAACGGGGTAATGCGAAAATGACTGGTCCATGAATTCGGAGTCACTTCGCAGCTTACGTAACCTCGGTTGGAATTATACCAACGGACGAACGGGTTCTGTTTCGCCGCCCGCTCGTATTCGGCGATGGCGTTGCCGCCATTCCCACCCGATGTTAGGGCCGTTCCGACCAATTCGGTGCCCACAACCGGCGAGGCCTCATCCCGAAAATCGAGCTGGAGATCATTGACCCAATTAACGTGAATATCTCCGGTGAGAACGACCGGGTTGGGGACGCTTCGTTCGTGAAGAAACTTGAGAAGGCGTTTGCGACTGGTTTCGTATCCGGGCCATTGATCCATACTAAAACGTTCGTATTCAGGCAGACCGCGGTTGAGAGGGGCCATCATGACTTGTTGTGCCAGGATATTCCATTGGGATTGGGATTGCAGGAGACGGCTCATCAACCAATGTTCCTGCCTTTCCCCAAGTATGGTGCCCCGAGGATCCAACGCCTTCGCGATCATGGGTTTCTGGTGGTCTCCATTGGGTTGGTCGGTTCGATACTGGCGGGTATCCAGGACTTGGAAGTTTGCCAGTCGACCGTAACGGCAGCCTCGGTAGAGGGTCATATGAGGGCCCTGTGGAAAGGATCGGCGTCGCAGGGGCATGAACTCATAGTAGGCTTGGTAGGCGTTCATCCGGCGCTGTAGGAATGCCTCTGGAGAGATTCCGTCTTCCTCTGAGACCAGATTGGCGTAATTGTTGTCAAACTCGTGATCGTCCCAGGTGACGAGCCAAGGAAACTGCCGATGTGCGTCTTGGAGCATGGGATCCAACCGGTATTGAGAATAGCGGATACGGTATTCCGCGAGACTCTTGATTTCAGTTCCGATATGTTGACGCGGTTGACCGTCTTGGCTGGCTCCTTCATAGATGTAATCTCCGAGGTGCACGATCAGGTCGAGATTCTCTTCGTGCATGTGCTTGTAGCCATCGAAATACCCTGTTTCGTAGTGTTGGCATGAAGTAAAGGCGAATCGGAATTGATCCGGCATTCCATCGAGTTCGGGAGCCGTTCTGGTGCGGCCGATGGGGCTCGTCGCGTTGCCGACGTGGAATCGGTAAAAATACCATCGATGAGGGAGGAGTCCTTGAACTTCGACGTGAATGGAGTGCCCGAGTTGAGGGAGCGCTTGCGCGGTTCCTTTCCTGACGACGTGGGTGAACTTGTCGGTGGTTGCGACCTCCCAACGAACGGTGAGGGGACGCGGATCCATGCCGCCTCCGGGTTCGAGAGGCTTCGGTGCCAATCTCGTCCAGATCACGATCCCATCGGGCTCGGGATCACCTGAAGCCACCCCGAGTGAGAACGGGGAGCTCTGAAATCTTGGGGGGTCGTTAACCTGGCCTTCCCCGCGAAGGGCGAGGGTAGGGATGGCAGAAACGGCACCGAGGTAGCGAAGGAATTGCCGTCGCTCGATTCCATACCGGTGGGATCTAGGGTTGGGAGATTGAAGCATAACGATGAATCAGTGGCTGGGAACTTACGGGACTCTATCCGTTGACTCGGGCGTCAGCCCAGAACGAATTTCAGTGAACGGTGTCGAGGGGGGCGACTTGCGAGTGGGCGGATGAAGTCCTGCTTTGCTTCTCAGTGGAAGTTCCGGATCTAGGCCGGTCTTGGAGAAAGGATGACATTGGAGAACCGGAAACGGATCATCTTACCCTGCCGACCGGTTTTTAGGCCTGGGAACCAACCAAGCGCTTGGCCGTAAGCCAACTGGGGCAAGGGAGTGGCTCATCGGCTCTGTTTCCTTGATCACCGCCTGGTCACATTTCCCGATCACCATCTTGGATCAAAGACCCTATTTCGTCTCGGAGTAGATCTTTTTCACGAAGTCCGAGTCCAGTGTGTTGGCTTCGGCTTGATCCTTGAGTTCCCTGCTCATGCCCTTGATTTTGCTCAGGGTGCGCCGCATGCGTTTGTTATCAATGTCGTTCTTGGGTGTTTCAGGTTCGTCATGTTGGGGGAGCAGCGAGCGAAACCTGGCCTTGACGGCTTCCATTCCTTGATCGGTGGTCAGGTTCCTCCATTCCATCGGATCGTTTTGGTGGTCGTAAAGTTCCTCGCTTCCATCGGCATAGCGCGTATAGCGGTAACGGGGGCCGCGCAGACTGTGGTTTTTGAATCCCATGGTGGTCAGTGTCGGGGTCTTCCATCGGGTGTCAGGCTTGTGAAGGACCGGCGCAAAGCTGCGGCCATCGAGGCCTTCTTTCGGCGGGAGTCCGCAGTATTCGGCCAGCGTGGGGTAAAGGTCGATCAAATTGACGATCGCTCGGGTATGGGTCGAGGGGCTTTTGCGATGGGGAAGATGAATGATGAGAGGCACCCGGTTGGACTCTTCCCAGAGATGGGTCTTTCGATATTTTAGTTTTTCGCCGAGAAACCATCCATGGTCGCCCCAGATGACCACCAGGGTATTGTCTTTGTATGGGCTTTTGAAAAGCGCATCCAAGGCGACCCCGATGCAGGCATCGGCGTAGGAGCATGCCGCAAGATAAGCCTGCGTGACTTCCTTGAATCGATCGTATTTCTGGATACGCAGAAAATCCTCCGTTGGGTGAAACATTCTCTTGCCATCGACGTCGAGAATATCGTCCAGGTCATCGAGATGAATCTCGGGCACGTCAATGTCCGCCAATGGGTGTCTGTCAAAAAACTCCTGGGGCACGTAAAAGGGCAGGTGAGGCTTGGACAGGCCTAGTGCCAGGAAAAAAGGCCTGCCGCCGAAGTCGCGCGTTGAGAGTTGATCGGCTGCCCATTTGGCGTTTGCATAGTCTTTTGTTTCTTCGAATGAGCTGACCGTCGGCCCCCAATCAAACTCCTTACCGGGTGTCTTGGCTGGGCTCCCGTCCGACATGGGAAGCTTGTTCAAGGGAAGGCGTTCGGTAATCCCATGACGTCCTTTCGGGCTGGCCCATTCGTCGAAAGCCCATTGTCCCTCATCCATGCCGTTCCAGTTCGGGTGTTTGTGAAATATCTTTCCTGCCGAAAGTGAGTGGTAGCCGTGCCGGCTGAAATACTGGCTGATGGTTTCCGCATCCTTGAGAACGGGTGATCGTTTCATGTTGTTGCTGTTGCCATACACGCCTGAGCTGGAGGGACGGATCCCCGAGAGCAATGAACTGCGCGAGGGCCCACAAACGGGAGCCGGGCAGTAGGCCATGTCAAAGATGATTCCGCCATCGCTCTTGGCGAGCTTGTCGAGATTAGGGGTTTTCGCCTGAGGATGGCCGCCCAACACACCCACCCAGTCGTTGAGGTCGTCGACTGCGATAAAGAGCACGTTGGGTCTGGCCCCTTGCGCAAGGGTTGCGAGGATCACCAGAAAGAAGAAAGCGAAGGATTTCATGAATCGTTGGTGTTGTAACCGTTGCGGTCTTGGGATGCCAGTGGTTTGACCGGCGGGCGGGCTGCGTTAACCCCTTCATCGGCGTGTGGTCCGGGCCCATCGCTGGTTTCCCCAGAGCCACGGGCTCCCCATCAGCTGCTGGATCCAAATCATGGATGCCCCTCGGCCCGAAACCCTGGCCTCAATGGCCGACCGGTGCGAAACCCGCCATGGGCAAAGAGAAATGAGCGTTGTCGACGGACTCCGGACTCTTATTGAGAGAACCGTGAATTTGGGAGGGGCCCAAAGGGGTGATTTCTGATGTTCGGAAGACCATCTTGCAATCAGGCGAGATCCCGGTGGTCCCCCGATGGCCGTCCATCGATTCGGTGCCCACTCAGCTCTCAATCCTCTCAATCGTGAGATGCGGTCGTCGCCATCCGCCCCGGTTGAATCCGGTTTAACAGAATGCAGGACTCGGATAGGATCGTCTCATGCGCCATTCAGTGACCCCAACCCCATCGCAACGCAAGACGATCCAGGTCAGCGTTCTTTGCGCTGTTTTTTGGTTCCACCTCTGGCTTTCAGCCGCCGATCCTGAAATCACTCGTGGCATCGAATTCGCGAAGATCGGTGAGACGACCCTCAGACTCGACCTTTATCGACCCGCCGTAAAAGCAGATCCCCACTTGATAGTTTGGGTTCACGGAGGTGCCTGGCGACGGGGGTCCCGAAGTTCGATGCCCTTGACCCGGCTCATGGATGATGGTTATGCCATCGCGAGCATCGACTACCGCCTCACGCCCATCTCCCCGTTTCCGGCACAAGTTCACGATATCAAAGCGGCCATTCGTTACCTCCGCGCTCACTCCGATTCGCTGGGAATCCAGACCCGGTCAATCGCCATCGCCGGTGCCTCCGCCGGAGGACATCTGGTCGCGCTCGTCGGGACGACCAACGGGCACCCTGCGCTGGAAGGTCGTGTGGGGGATCATCTCGACCAGTCCTCAGCCGTCCAAGCCGTTATCAGCTACTATGGCGCGAGTAATCTCAGGACGATCCTGCAACAATCGACCCCCATCGGTCTCAACAAACGGGTCCCGGCCCTCGAGCTTCTCCTTGAAGGACAACCCGACGAAAACATTGAACTGGCGAAATTGGCCAGCCCGGTGGAACACGTCGATCAACACGATCCTCCACTCCTTCTCATCCACGGCGACCAAGACCTTCAGATGCCGATTAACCAATCTCACGAACTTGAAGGCGTCTACCGTGCCCAAGCGCGCCCGGTCCACTTTGAAGTCGTCCATGGTGGCGGCCATGGTGGCAAGGCTTTCCACGATGACCGACGCACAAAAATGGTCCTGCGCTTCCTGCAATCGGCGCTCTCGTTTGATTCCGAGTCCGCTTCGCTCAACCGCACTCGCTAATAGGCGTCAAATAGGCGTCAAATTTCGTCGGCTCATCTGCGTTCCATCGGCTCCACGCCCGCCGTTCAATGGGCCCGCGTTTTTACTCAATCATTCCGGAGAATAGCGAATTGTCAGGTCAAGTGACGTTGGCTATTGTTAGCGGTAGGTCGCGATGGGAAGCCAACGAATCCTTTTGAATCGTTCTATTGTCAAACGCCTGCTTTCGTTTCGCGCGTTCGCTGCCGACGGGGTGATCGCGCTTCTTTGGATGGGAGGAGTGTTTCTCAGTCTTCCTTGCGGCGTGATGGGAGAGACGACCGATCCCGCCGATGCCGATTTGGAATTTTTTGAACGGCGGATTCGGCCGTTACTATCGGTGGAATGCACTTCCTGTCATGGGGCCGAGGAGCAAAAGGGCGGTCTTCGCTTGGATTCCGCGGCGGCCTTGCGAAAGGGGGGGGATTCGGGACCCGTCGTCGACGTCGAGAATCCCGAATTGAGCCTGCTGCTCAAAGCGGTGCGCCGGTCGGATCCAGATTTTCAAATGCCGCCCAAGAAGGCCCTGGGCAAAGCGCAGGTGAGCTTGCTGGCGCGCTGGGTCGAAAGGGGCGCGCCATGGCCACAATCGGCCAAGGGTTTTGGGGGCGAGCTGAACTGGGAGGATGCCCGAGCATTTTGGTCGTTCCAGCGCCCCAGGCGTCATGCCGTCCCGAAAACAACCCGGGCGGGATGGGTGAGAAAACGGATCGATCATTTCGTGCTTTCCGGACTCGAGAAAAAGGGCTGGAGTCCGGCGCCTGCCGCGGAGCGCCGGCGATGGGCTCGTCGGTTGAGTTTCGACCTGACAGGACTGCCGCCGGACCCCGATGGGATGGATCGATTTATCGAGGATGTCCGGCCCAATGCCGACGAGGCGTGGGTCGAGGCATTGCTGGAGTCGCCCCGATTCGGAGAAAGGATGGCCAGCCTTTGGCTGACCACGGCGCGCTACGGCGAGGATCAGGCGCATCGAGTGGGCAACGATGAAAGTCCCTTTTACCCCAATGCCCACCATTATCGGCAGTGGGTCATCGACGCCTTCAACCGGGACATGCCCTATGACGACTTCGTGCGATACCAACTCGCGGCGGATTCGCTTGAAGGGAGCGGGGGGGGCAATTTGGCCGCACTCGGTTACCTCGGCCTGGGGCATAAATACTACCGGCGAGATTTGCCCCAGGTTCAGGCGGATGAATGGGAGGAACGGGTGGATATGGTTTCGCGATCCTTACTGGGACTGACGGTTGCCTGTGCGCGGTGTCATGACCACAAGTATGATCCGATTACCATGAAGGACTACTACGCGCTCGCGGGCGTTTTCGCGAGCGTCGAGTATGTGAACCGGCCCGAGATGACCCTGGTCAAAAACCCGAAGAACGGTCTGGTGATCGACGTGATTCCCGAGCCCGACACCCTTCACTTGGTGGAGGATCGAGACGTGAGGGATGTCCCCTTGCACGTCCGCGGCGATGCGGAAACCCCAGGCGAGATCGTGCCTCGTCGTTTTCTCCGGGTTTTGTCCGAGGGCGAACCGGCGCCCTTTACGGAGGGGAGTGGCCGGCGGGAGTTGGCGGAAGCCATTGTCGACCCGGACAACCCGTTGACCGCCCGGGTTTTCGTCAATCGTGTTTGGGGACTCTTCTTCGGACGGCCTCTGGTACCCACCGCGAGCAATTTCGGAGCGTTCGGTCAACCGCCTTCCCATCCGGAACTGCTGGACGACCTGGCGGTCCGCTTTATGGATTGGGATTGGTCGGTGAAACGGTTGGTCCGCGAAATCGTTCTGTCCGCGACCTATCGACAAGATTCGGTCAACCCGGAGATTGCGTCGGAGGAGGATCCGGAGAACATTTATTTGAGCCGGAAATCGCGGCGGCGGCTGCCGGCCGAGATGTGGCGCGACGCCTTGTTGTCGGTGACGGGCGGACTGGATTTGGCGGGCGGTCCCTCGGGCGAGGTGGACCGTCCCGACTTCCTGAGGCGCACGGTGTTCGGCAAGGTAAGTCGCTTGGAATTGAATCCCTATTTGGCTCAATTCGACTATCCGGACGCCAATGTCCACAGCGCCGGGCGGCAAGTGACCACGACGCCGACCCAAAAGCTGTTTCTGCTGAACAGCCAATTGATTGACGCCCGATCGGAGGCCCTGGCCCGTGAGTGGGCCGGAGCCGTCGGGGATCGCGCGGTGAAGGCGCTTTACCGCAGGGTTTATTCGCGGCCTCCGACGCCGGATGAGATGGCCCTTGCAAAGGCCTTTCTGGGCGAGGACGATGCCGCGCCGACCAAGGATGACTGGCAGAAGTACGTGCAGGTGTTGCTGACCTCGAACGAAATGAGGTATCTTGATTGACAGAGTGGGCAAGATGACGGTGAGACCGGAAATGTTAAATCGCAGGCAGATGCTCGAACGGAGCGGTCTTGGCCTGGGGATGTTGGGGCTGGCGGGGTTGCTGGGGAACCGGGCCCGCGCGGCGAGCCAAGCGGAGATCGTGGCCGCCGCCAAGACCGTTGCTCCCAAAGCCAAGCGCGTTATCTTTCTTTTCTTGAACGGCGGGCCCTCCCAATTCGACACTTTCGAGCCCAAGCCGTCCCTGGAGAAATTCGCCGGGAAGAGCCCGGGGAAGGTGGAATATGAACCGGATCGCGCCGGCCATTTCATGCCCTCGCCGTGGCCATTTGCCCGGCACGGACAATCCGGCCTTTGGGTGAATGAAACGCTGCCTAGAATGGCCAAGGTCGTTGACGATCTTTGCGTGATCCATTCGATGAAGACGGATGAAGCCAATCACGAACCGGCGCTGATTCAGATGCATAGCGGAGTCATTCAACCCGTTCGGCCTTCGCTGGGCTCGTGGTTGCTGTATGGGTTGGGAACCGAGAACGAGAATCTTCCGGGATATGTCGCTCTTCGTCCGGGAGCGCGGTTGGTGGTGGGACCGGCGTTGTGGAGCAACGGGTTTCTTCCGTCCAGATTCCAGGGAATGGGGTTGGTGAGCAAGGAGGGGGATGTCGAAAAACTTTTTGGGAACATCAAGAGCCCCCGCTGGAACCGCAGGGAGCAGCGCCGCCAGCTTGATCTGCTCAAAACGCTCAACCAGCGGCATTTGCAACAACGGGAGTCGGATGCGGCGTTGGAAGCGGAGATTGCCAGTATGGAGACCGCCTATCGGATGCAAACGGCGGCCTTGGACACCTTTGACATCAATCGCGAACCCGCTCACATCCGGGAACTGTATGGAGACACGCCTTTCGGGCGGTCCACGTTGATGGCGCGACGCTTGGCCGAAGAGGGCGTCAGGTTTGTGACGGTATACTACGTCACTGAAAAAGGACTCCAACCCTGGGACACTCATGTCGATCACAACGTCAAACATGCCAAGCTTTCGGTCGATGCTGACCAAGCAGGTGCGGCCTTGATCCAGGACTTGAAGGCTCGCGGGTTGTTGGAGGACACCTTGGTCATCTGGGGCGGGGAATTTGGAAGAACGCCCTACACCGAAGTGCGCAAACCCGAAAAGCTGGGTCGGGATCATCAGAACAAGGCCTTTACCATCGTGATGGCCGGCGGCGGCGTGAAGCCGGGTTTCGTCTACGGCGCGACGGACGAATTGGGCATGAGGGTCGTCAAGGATCCCATGCACGTGCATGATTTTCACGCGACGATTCTCCATCTCATGGGCATCGATCATACCAAGCTGACCTATCGGTATTCCGGGCGCGATTTCCGATTGACGGACGTCGGCGGCAATATTGCCCACGGGATCATCGCCTAGCATCGCCCCAAGCCATGGGTGGTCAGCTCCGCGTATCGATGTTTGGGGAAAACGGAAGAAGGGCCCTTGAGAACCCTTTTTGTCGTCTCCAGCGGTGAGTCGGGATCATGGGTGATACGGATAATCTGAGGGCATGAGTGCTGACTCATCGACGGCCCATTCACACGAGATCCCGGAGTCGTCGTTCTGCCGAAGGGTTTTGATTGGAGAGCTGCGATGTTAGGAGTAACAAGCGCCTCCGCTGTGAGGTTGACTGGGCTCGTTCATTGAGACGTACATTGGGGAAAAGAATCTGCGTGAATTGGGTGAATCTGCGGTTTAGAGTCCCGGCTTAAGAAGAAGACGATGTTGACCCGTTCGGAAATTGAACAATACCACCGCGAGGGGTTTGTGACGCCAGACTTCCGCTTGGAGGAAACAACGCTCCATGAGATTCGCGAGGCCCACGTCCGGTTAGTCGACCGCCACCCCGAATTCAGGGACTATTGCTCAGCGGTTTTGGCCTATGACCCCTGGTTCCTGACGGTGGCCCGTCGCTCTGAGATCCTGGACATGGTGGAACAGCTCATCGGTGGCGACATCGCGTTGTGGAATTCCAGCTTCTTTGCCAAACCGGCGAAAGTCGGCACTCGGACTCCCTGGCATCAGGACGGAGAGTATTGGCCCATCGAGCCCCTGGCAACCTGCACGGTCTGGATTGCAATCGATGCATCGACGAGGGAAAACGGTTGTTTGCGGGTCATCCCCGGTTCCCACAAGACCAAACGACTGGCCAAACACAATCGGAGCGATGCCGCCAACATCGCTCTGAACCTGGAACTGGATGAAACCGAATTTGACGAGTCACAGGCCGTCGACCTGATCTTGCAACCCGGCGAGGTGTCACTGCATGACGTGTATCTCCACCACGGATCCGAACCCAATCTTTCCGATCATCCCCGCCGCGGCATGACCTTGCGCTACATGCCGACCTCGTCGGTCTATTGCCACAACAACGAGACCCGGTTTGAACGAGAGGGACTTCTGGAAATGTCGAACCGAACCGTCTATCTGATGCGGGGCACCGACCAATCTGGCCGGAATGATTTTCGGGTGCGCTACTAATCGCCCAACCCGTCGGTCCTGGCGCTTTTCTTGAGGGAATCCATTGGTTTAAGCAAGGCCTGATCCCGCTCCCGGGGATCGCTTCAGAATGGAACCGGGGCCAAATGATTGGGGAAAGGGGGGCTTTGAATCACCGATTTCACACCCTGCCCAGCGCCAGCCTGAGCCTCCCGCGGCGGACCGTTTCATTGAGCTTGAGGGGCATCGGCTTCTGCCGGGTTGTTTCCCCAATGGGATGGTTCTCAGGTTGTAGACTTCCTTCCTGATCGATAAGGACGTTGGAGCTACGTGCCTTTCAGTGATGTCGTCTCCCCATCCGCAGATTTTGAACCGCCTCCCTTGTCAGCCGCAATCAAAGCCATTCCCTCAGAATTCATCTCCTGATTCCTGGTAAAGGTTCCCATTCTCATCGAGATTCCAATCTTCATTGAACTCAAATTCCGGGCCAACGAAGCCGCTGGAAACGTCCAACAACAGGTAAATCGCCACGAGTAGCGCTTGTCCTATCATGATACAGGCGACAATCAGTTTTTGATTGCCATTGACTGGATGTAACGAGTTGCCTTCGCTGTCTTTGTACTTCTCAGCTAACAGCAAGCAAACGTCCACCAGGCTCCAGATGCTACACCCGCCACAAGTGATCAACTTCAAGACACCCAAGCCTGTGCTACCGGTGAAAAACCGATCGATCCCCAACCAACCACCAAAAATCGCGATGAGACTTGTTGAAAACCAGTCTGGGCCAGTCGATTTGCGAGGAGTGCGGGGATAACGCCCTGGAGACCTTGGCATAGTTTCGGATGGGGCGCTTGACGACGATGGAGTCCCCGATTGCTTGGTCGCGGGTGTCAGTGACAATTTGGAACCCTCAACTTGTTTCTCGGGCAAGATCGTCTTCCCATGACAATGCGGGCAGTCAATTGTCATGCCTGATGCCTCGACTGGTGCCTCGATATGTCCTCCACAATGTCCGCAACTACATTTAAAAGTTTCCTCACTCATAATCGTTTATGTTGAATTGCGATGTGCTCTATTTGATTATTTCTAAACCAGATTTCTAAGGACGCTGTAGGTCAGCACCAGTCCAGTGAAATACCTGAGCACACAGTTCCAATGATCGTTGAACAACGGCTCAGTCCAGAGGCGGAATCGCTCTGAGAGAAAGAATGGTATACCGCTGACAATCCCCCCGAGGCTGCAAATAAACAGCAACGGATTGTAGTGGTAGGCCGCTAGGAATTCTCCATGGACTACGGCATGAGCGGCTCTCAATCCACCACATCCAGCACAGGATAAACCGGTGAGCCAGTTGAAAAGGCATCGTGGGTAAAAACCAGTTGTTTCCGGGTCGAATACATACAAAAAGCCGATCACAATGCTCCCGGTCATGGCCCCGATTACAGCACCGGACTTGCTCGTGAGGGTGGAAGTGATCACGAGCGAATGAGGCTTTTTGGGTTTGTTTAGTGTTGTGCGCATTGAGCCAGTATCGGTGATAGGCTATAGCTAACCCATAGGATCATAGAGGAGCATGGTTGGTGGGAAACATGTGGTTTTAATGAGGTATAATTCCCTGGGGTGTGCAGATTGATGTTTTTTTAACAATTGAATAATACATAGCTTTTAAGCGGTTGACTCAATTACAGAATCGGGGAGGCTTTGTAATTTGTTCAATGCAAAGTATTGAAATTTCTTGTTTGTCATGAAACAATGAGGAGAGAGGTAATCGGTAAAGCGATCCAACAAAAGAAGGGAGCGTTGGTCGACCATAGGCGGTATTGTTATGTCCAAATCATCTATGTTCCGCCTCTAAAAAGAAGCAGGCTTGTTTAACATAAACCGCAGGTGATTTGGTGGGAAAATAATCCTCAGAGTCCTGACAGAGTTCGAAGAAGGAGAGAAGGTCGAAGCTGTAGGTGCACTGAAGGATGCGGCAGGGAAAGAGCCTTTACATAGAGGCGGCCTGCGGTGGTTTGAGCGATTCCCGATGTTGGGAACTCGAGTTAGATCGGATCGGATAGCAGTGATTCGGCCGCCGCCCGGCCGCTGACCAGGGCTGAATCCAGTGAGGCAAGGCCACAATGATCTCCGCAGCGGTAGACCCCGGGTCTTACTCGTGGGTGCTCGGAGGGCGGTCGCGTTTGGTGCGGCGTTGCGTTGGGAATGTGGTAATTACGAAGGAGGCACCAATCATTGACCTGTGCTCCGAACCAGGAGGCCAGTTGGGTTCTCGTTTGTTGCTCCAATGCGGCCTGATCCCGACCTCCCGAGTCCAGGAGGGTGGTGGAGATCAAGGCTTTGCCCTCGGGAGCGTAATCCGGAGACACCGCGCTCATGACGGACAGGTTGTTGATGGGGCCCGCCCCGTCGCCGTTGAGGATGAGAAGGGGATCGGGAATGGGGGCCGAGTCGGCGCTGAAGTAGAGACAGCGGACTGAATTGAATTGAGGGGGATCGCCTTTGGTCTCCAGTAATCTCGCCGCTTGGGCGGCGTCCGTCGCGACCACCACGGCGCGGGCGCGAGGTCTTTCGCCGTTCTCCAGCCGGATTCCACCCAGTTCCAGGGCCGCAACCGGGGTGCCAAGTCGAAGGGTTGGCTCGGGCAGTGACGCGGCCAGTTGGCGGGGGATTTCCCCCATTCCAAGAGCCGGAACAGCCGTGTCGCCAGCACTGAAGTAGCGCCAGACCGAGGCAAACTTTCGTGCGGTGGTCTCCAACTCGTTTTCTAGAAAAACGCCTCCCAGAAAGGGTCTCAGAAAACGTTCGATCATCGAATGCGAAAAGCCCTCGGCACGAAGAGCCGACAGCGTGTCCTGATCGGGGCCGAACTGGTATCGTTGGGTTCCAAGGACCCTCAGCCGGCCCATCCGGAGTTTGTCCCCCAGGGAGCCGATCGGGGTGAAGAGGCTCGCGATGCCGGAGAGCGGCTGGCGGAGAGGATCGGCAACGCGGTGCCACTTATTCTGGAAGCGAATCAAGGCCCCTGGGTAAAACGGGCGAAGGCGCAGGGCGCTGTAATCCAGAAGCCGTTTGGCTTCCGGATAGGCGGTGAGCAGGACCTGGAATCCACGGTCGAGCCGGAATCCATCGACCAGATCGGTTCGGATCCGACCGCCGACCGCGTCGTCCGCTTCGTAGAGATGGACCGTTTTTCCGGCATCAACGAGGGTCCGGGCGCACGAGAGTCCCGCGACTCCTCCGCCGATGATGATGGCGTCTGTCTGGTTTTCCATGGCGATCTCGCGTCTCGATGGGGCCTTTCTTGAAGGGATGAAGGAGCCTGCCATCGTCGAGCTCAAGGGGAGTCTTCCACGCCTTGTGTCCTTTTTCCAGCAAGCGCCTTCCCAACCTGCGGGATGCAAGAATGGCCCTGGCGGGCCGCCGGCATTCCATTGCAGCGCGAATCCCCTGTTTGGTGCGGAGGCTTGTGACTAAACCGTGGGGATGGGGTGTGGCTTTCGCTCGCGAGAATGCGTCGCTACCTGGAAGGATTCGGATCGTCCGGAGCACCGTGGGCAAGCGTGGCGATCATCCGCCAACCCTCACTCTTTTTCATCCACACGTAGGTGAAACCAGTCCGCCCGGGGGAGATGGCGCTTCCATCCTCTCTGAGCCGTTCTGAAAACAAGTCCACGAACGCGAGATTCCTGCCGGCCATCGAGACCTCCAGATCCTCCACGATGAAACGCTCCAGTCCCTCGGCCTTGAATTGCTTGAGATATCCGTCGAGCTTCTCGAACGCAACTTCCTGGGTCATCACCGAAGCATGCGTTCTAGCTCCCATGAAGCTCCGGGAAATCCGCGGGGTCTGCCAGATCCTCTCGGTGACATCTTTGGCGGGGGTGTCCCCATTCAGATACCCGATGTATTGTCCCATCAACTCGCTCAACCGGGTGGCCGTTTCAGGGGTGGGGGAGGGCGCTCCGCCCGGCTCCGGTTGGTCGGATGCCAGGATGATCCGCCAGCCCTCGTCGGTCCTGATACAAACGTAATGGCCCAAGCGCCGGGCTGGAGGGATCGCCTTCCCATTGGCTTGTCGTCGGGAAAAGAGCATTGTGGCGACGGCCATATCCGGCCCGGCCCAACGAAACTCCAGATCATGGACGACCGATCTCGCCCAGCCCTTGGCCCGGATCTTCTTTATGGTATCCGAGAAGGCTTGTTCCACTTCCCCGGGGGTTTCCCTCACGAGATGTTCTCCCGTTTCGGGGCTAACGAACATCACGGGGGCGGCATAGATGCTCCTGGCGATGGCCTCGGTGTCGGCGGCATTGAACAAGCCGACATACCGTTCCAAGTGTTCTTTCAATCCTCCGGATGCATCAGGTTCGGTTTGAGGGATAGAATGGCAAGCGCTGCCCAAGATCAGGGTTGCGACCACCATGAACGAAAGCGCGAAGCGCTCGTGGCTCGTTCCTCCGATCTCATTGAATTCAGGTCTCATCACAGAATCCATCTTGAACCACTCTGAGCACTTCCAGCGTGGTCGGCAATCCTTCATCACTCGCGTTGCAGTGGTTTCGTTCTATTCCCTCTGACGACGCTTCTCCAAGCTCTCAAGTTCCCGGTTGAGTTGATCCAGGTGGGATTCCACTCTGGATGCCCGCTTTTCCAGTTGTTCGCGCTCGCCCTCCGATTCCTCATCCCGGCCATCGAGCTGCTCCAGGGTCTCAGCCAGTTCCTTCAGGTGGGCCATTGCCTCACGACGCTGTTCGATGAGTTTCTCAAAATCGCCGTCAGATTCGGATGGGTGATGGCGATGTTCCTCCTCATGACATTCATGCTGTTCCATCTCCTCGTGAATGCGCTTGGCTCGGAGCTCGAGCCTCCTGGCTTGATGATGCTTTCCGTCCTCGTGCAACGCCTCGATCTCCCGATGGAGGTGGCGCAGTTCGTTTTCGAGCTCCTCGTTTTCACAGGGGGATTCTTCGTCCTCCTCCCTTTCCTCGTCGAGGTCGCGGCTCATGTGAAAGATTTCATCTCGGGTTTGATGCCCTCTATCCTGGAGACGATCCTGAAGAAGACTCACCTTCTCGAGCTGTCTTGAAAGCTCCCTTTTTTCCGTCTCGTTCTCGGCGAATTCGAGTTCCACCTCCAGACTGATGCGGTCGAGGTCGAGTCGATGAATGCGCTCGATCACGTCGTTGTATTTTTCGAGCAACACGGTGACCTCGATCTCCACGACCTGGCGTTTGATCTCACGGGCGAACCCATGGCGGTGTTCCTTCGCGAAAACGGTTGGGGCAAAGGTCAGTCCGGCGACGGCGAATAGCAACAGGAGAGCGTGGTTTGATTTCATATCAGGTTGGGGAAGTTTAGGGAGCGCGAAGTGCCTTCGCAATGAGGGACTCGAGATTCGGGCGATCGTGGGCAAATCCCTCGATGCTTGTGAAGGACGGCGGCCAGACACGCCCCTGCTTTCGGTAATCAAACCCAACATATGTCAGGCTTACGTCATAAAAACTACTTTTTCTTGCCCTATGCCAAAACAATGAATCATTTATCAAGAGTCTATAGATAGCCGGGCTCGATTTTCGGTAGGGAAGAACAAAATGAAAAACAAGAGATTATTCGCGCTTATACTAACACTAGCGGCAACCATGTTTCTTCTGGTTTCGCCGGCAGAAGCAAAACCACCAAAACCCAATGTCAGTTGGGTGTTCGGCCCAGACCCGAACACTCGCGGGGGAACTTGCCGGAAGCTTCCTGCCGGTCATACCGCGACCGTCTCAATCACGATCGCGAATAGTACAAAAACGTTCACCTTTACGCCCGGCACGACCGGAGCCGAAATTGGCTGGACGTCGTTTGATAACAAGACTCATAATACCTCTACCGACGCGTCGGTTAGTGTAGTGGTGAAGAATGCGAGTGGCAGGCAGGTAGCCCAGTCTAAATTCAACACGAGAATTACTTCGAGAACCCTTAACTTGAGTGCTCCTCCAAGAGCAAATGCCCAGATCTTCAGCTGTTATGCTAGGATCAAGGACAAGGGGCCTTGGCATATTTACCTGAAAGACCCCTCATCGGTTGGTAAAGAGGTTGTCTACATGCTCTTCAGTCTGAAATAGTTCCTGCTGAACAAGTCGACTTCTCATAAATTCAACCAGCGCGGTCGCGTGTGACACGGGCCGCACTGGTCGTTTTTTAGCTAAGGGAGTCGGTGAATCCCGATTGGAACCATGAATCGATCAGCATTCCTTAGTTTGGTCGTTTGGTCGTTGCTTCTCTGCTCCCTGCCGTGCCTACATGCTAGACAGCTGCAACTGTCGATCAGGGCCGAAGGCAGCGAATCGCTGGTCATCGTGGTCGGCAGCGATGATTATTGGAGCGGGATGGCTGACGGCAAGGCCACGGAGCAACCCCTTCGCCAAACCTACCAAGCCACCGACTCCACCCGCACCGGCACCGCCTTGATTGACCTCTCTCCCCTGGGAGATTCAAGCGTGGCGGTGGTCGCATTTGCCGACAGTAATGGCAATGGTGAACTGGACCTTGACGAGGCGGGCCAGCCCATCGAACGCTACGTCAGCAATCCCTCCGCCAATTCCTGGGATGAGTTTATTGCAAGGGGGGGATTGCCGGTGGAATTTTTAGCCGGCAAGATGACGATTGATTTGCGCCGGCGCTTCGGACTCCGGGTGAGAGTGATCGCGCCCAAACCGGAAGGGATGGTCTATCTCGCACTGAATGACGAGAATGCCTACGGCAACAACGAGGGCATCCGCGAAGAGATCACCTTGCAACCGAGCGATCTTGGCCTCGTGAAGGCCGAGTTCAGCGTCCTGCCGGGACGCTACTGCATTCGTGCCTTTCAAGATCTCAATGGAAACGGAGCGCTAGATTTCAGTCTGTTTGGAAAGCCCAAAGAGCCTTTTGCCATTCATCGCAAGCCGAACCGTTTGAAACGAAATCAACCGTTCTCCGATATTGCCTTCCAGGTCGATCGCGATCCGGTTGCTATCACCCTGCGCCTGGAATAGGAGGTGAAGCGCTGGATCTTCATGGCGTTGGCGGGGGGGGCTGTTTCGTGCGTGGCTTCAGAGGGTGATTTGCCGGCAACGGTGATTCGGTTGAGCGAAGTGCAGGTGGTGGATCAAGCGCTCAAGCAGGCCCTTCCCATCCAAATGGTCAAGCTGGACCGGATCCAGCAACGCTTCGCACTAAGGGTGGCCGAGGACGAGTTTCAACCCAATTTCAATCTCTCGATCGGATCCTCATTGGCGGGATCGAAAGATCGCTCGGCCAGTCCAAATCAGTCGACTGCTCTCTTGGCGTCCAGCCTTACGCCAAGCGTGGATTTACGGCTTCCCAGTGGGGGAAGCATGTCGGTGACCTACGTCACGTTGCGGGATTTCACCGACCTCTCACCGGATCCGACCGCAGCCTATCCCCTCACTCAATGGGGGGCGAATTGGAATATCAGCCTTTCGCAACCGTTGTTGCGGGGAGCGGGATGGACGGCGGCAACTGCCAATTTAAGAATGGCCCGACTGGGCAATCAACAGAACATCGAACAGTTGCGGGATACCGTCATGGGGGTGGTCAGTCAAGCGCTTGGTCTATATCGCGCCTTTGGTGCCGCTTCCCGCGCGCTGGAGATCGCCCGGACCTCCTTCCAACGGGGTGAAGAGTTGCTGGACCAAAACCGCCTCCTCGCGCGGCAGGGCCAGTTGAGTGATCTGGAAATCAAACAGGCCGAGGCCAACCGCGCGACCCGCCAGCTATCCCTGCTCTCGAGTGAGAACGCTCATGATGCCGCCCGACTTGCACTGGTGCGCTTTCTCCAATTGGAAGATCAGATGCAGATCGAACCCGCGGAGGAACCGGCCGTGGAAAAGGTAACCATTTCCCGGGACGAAGCCATGCAGATGGCCTTTCAAACGCGTCCCGACGTCAAGGTGATGCGCCTCAACACCCAGGCGATTCAGATCAGCGCGGATGTCGCGGACAACAGCCTCCTCTACGACCTCAACCTAGTGACCTCACTGGCTGGTCCGGGGACATCGTCCGCCAACTCGTTTTTCAAGGCGAACGAGGTGCTCGGTCGTGCAGACAAGCTGAACTGGTCTGTCGGGGTCGTCATGAACATTCCCTTGTGGGGCGACTATTCACGGCGACAAGCCGCCCTTGGTGCCCGGATCGCCGTCGAGAAACAGGAACAGGCGGAGCGGCAGCTGATGCTCAATGTCCAGACTGACGTCCTGAACAGTCTGAGGAACCTTCGAATCACCGAGCAGCAACTCGAAATCGCCTCAGCGAACGCTGGATTGGCGCGACAGGCCTACGAGGGTCAGGCCGAGAAACTCAAATCCGGATTGAGCAGCACTTTTCAGCTTCGCCAACAGGAGGATTCACTCCTACAGGCGGAGAATGCCGAGGTGGAAGCCCGGGTTGGCTACCGGAATGCCGTGACGCAATTGTGGCAGACACTGGGCACGTTGAACCGCCGCTGGGGCATCAAGGTCGATGATATTGAAACGGATGCGCAGCGCATGGAGCCCGACTACGTGCGCACCAGGAACAAGCCTTGGGATCGGCTGATGAAGGGGCGATGACATGCCGGAGATAAAGAAATCCAAACACGCGGCCGAGCTGGAGGTGCTCCTGTCGATTGTGGAGAAGGCGGCCAACCTCATGCAGGCGGAGCGGGCGACCCTGTTCCTGCACGACGCCAAGGACGGGACCCTATACAGTCGTGCGATCACAGGCGAGGCGGTTTCAGAGATCCGCATCCCGGTGGACCAGGGGGTGGCCGGACAGGTCTTTCAATCGGGTGATCCTCAGGTGATCAACGACATGGAGGGAACCGGACACTACTCCAAGGTTGACGCCCGCACCGGCTTCATCACCCGCTCCATGATGTGCCTCCCCCTGAACGGTAAGTCCGGTCAACGGGTCGGGGTGATTCAGGTCTTGAACCGTCACAAGGGAAACTTCTCAGCCGAAGACCTGCCCCTTCTTGAGGCATTTGCCAGCCAGAGCGCGATGACGATTGAAAACGCGCGCCTTTGCGATCACCTGGCTGAAGCGACCGATCGTTCGACCGCGCTGGCCGACGAACTGGACCAGGTCAACCGAGAGTTGCAGGAGGCCTACCGGGACCTGGAAGCCCGCAGCGGGGAGGTGGAGGGACGTCTGAAGCGAGGGAAGTTGATCCGGAACCTGGTGTTGGCCTCGCTGGGCATTGCCTTGGTGGTCGGGGCCTTCTTCATCATGCGTTCGGGACTCGTCAATCGGATGGAGGAATCGGAGGACTACGTTTCGGAGGACCTGGGTCAGGAAGCCCAGGTCGTGGTCGAGACCGTGGAACGTTCGCTGACGCTCCGGGGGAGTCTGGCTCCCTTGCGAATGGCGAATGTCGTCGCCCCATTTAGTGGCAGGATTTCCGAGAGCTATGTGAACTACGGCGACAGTGTCACCGAGGGGCAACTGCTGCTGAAGATCCATCCCGGCCAGCAGCAGGCCAATCTTCGCAACGCAAGAATTGCCGAGATGCGGGCTCGGGCCGAGTTGGAGAAACTCAAGGGGTGGGACAGCTCGGCTGAGGTGGTTTCCGCCCACCGCAACGTGAGGCAAAGTGAACGGCAGTTGGAGATCGCCCGCCGCACCCACGAGAACAACCGGGTCCTGTTCGAAAAGGGGATCATCGCAAGCGTCACCCTAGAGCAGATGGAGGCTGAAATGGAATCCGCCACCGCCAACCTCAGTGCCTCGACCAACCAACTGGCCAGCATCATCGCACAAGGGGGAGGGGAGAATTTGAAGTCGGCCGAGCTCCAGTTTGAAAATGCCAGCGACCAACTGGCCGCCATCGAGGAATTGCTCGAGCGGGCCGAGGTGCGGGCCCCCGCCGACGGGGTGCTCCTGGAACCTCCCCGCCAAGACGGGCAGCAAGGCGGCATGGTGATTGACGTCGGCGCGCTTCTCCAGGAAGGGAACCTGATCTTCGCTATCGGCAACCTTTCGGGCTTTACCGTTCGCACTGAAGTGGACGAACTGGACGTGGTCAAGATCAAGTCCGACCAGCTGGTCGAGGCAAATTGCGACGCCTTTCCTGAACTGAATCTGCGAGGGCAGGTCAAGGCGGTCTCCTCCCAGGCCCAGATCGGTGGAGGCGGGTTGCCAGCGTTCGGGGTGGAGGTGGTCATCCCCGAGCTTCCGGGCACGGCCCGGGGGCGGCTACAACTGGGCATGAGCGTCAACCTCTCGGTCGTCGTCTATCGCAATGAGTCGGCACTGACGGTGCCGGTGGCGCTGGTCGAAACCGACGGCATGGCAAACTACGTCTGGAGGATCGCGGAGAGTGGGCAACCGGAACGAAGGGAGATCGAAACCGGATGGACCACCGTGGACCGTGTGGAGGTCAAGGGTGGCTTGGTCGAAGGCGATCGTGTGGTGCCCCAGCCAACGGATGATCCGGGGGAGATGCCGTGAAGCCGGTCATCGAGCTGAACAACATCCACAAATCCTACTACCTTGGCCCGGTGGAGCTGAAGGTATTGAAAGGGATCTCGTTTTCCGTCCATCGGGGCGAACTGGTGTCGCTGATGGGCACCTCCGGATCGGGTAAGTCGACCCTGATGAACATTCTCGGGATGCTTGACCGTCCCAGTTCGGGTGATTATCTCTTCGATGGGCGTGCGGTCGTGGAGGCCGATGACGCCGCCACCTCGGCTATTCGCAACCGGAGCATCGGCTTCGTGTTTCAGCAGTTCCAACTACTTCCTCGTTTGGTGGCACGCGATAACGTGGCCCTGCCCCTGCTTTACCGGAAGACCGGACAACGGGACCGTCGGAAGAAGGCGATGGAGATGCTGGAAAAGGTGGGGCTTGCCGAACACGCCAGCCATCTGCCACGCCAGATGTCGGGAGGCCAGCAACAACGGGTGGCCATCGCCCGGGCACTCGTCGGTGCTCCCTCGCTGATCCTGGCGGACGAACCAACAGGAGCCCTCGACTCCCGGGTGGGCCAGGAGATCATGGACCTTTTCATTCGCCTGAACCAGGAGGATGGCATCACGGTGGTGATCATCACCCACGACGAAAACGTCGCCCGGCAATGCGGTCGACAGATTCGGTTGCGGGACGGGTTGCTTGTGCCTGACGAGGAACTTCACCAGCCGCTCGATCGTTCATGAACAACATTCGCGAAGCCCTGCTCTGTCTTTGGTCCTCCAAGCAACGCACCCTCTTGGCGCTGCTGGGGATCACCATCGGCATCGCCTCGGTGATCGCCATGGTCACCGTCGGGGCGATGGTGGAACGGGAGGCGATGAAGCAGTTCGAGTCATTGGGGACGGACTTTGTGCAGGTGTTGGTTACCCCGGATTTCACCACCGGCAAACGGGTTGTCATCCGCCCGGATATGGGAGAGCGACTGCGCCGGGAATGCGATCTCGTGCGCGAAGCGGCACCGGTTGCGATGGGCGGTGGAGGCGCCAGCTTTCAGACGACCCAGTTGGATGTCTCGGTCGCCGGGGTTGACGCGGACTTCCTGAGCGTCAACCGGCTCAAGATTACCGAAGGACGCATGGTCTCCGCAGTCGACGGCAATTCGCTCTTCTGTGTGGTGGGAGCCGGGGTGGCGGGGGAACTTCGGGAACTCGGCGTGGACCCGCTCATCGGGACTCCGCTGAAGTTGGGGCACCGGGTGTTCACCGTGGTGGGGGTGCTGGAGTCGAAACCGCCTGGTGGAATGGCCGCCATCGAACCCGACAAGGCCATTCTCTTGCCGATGGGCGCCGCGCTGCGGCAGAGTGCCGACGCCGCGATTTCGCAGATCCTCGCACGGGTTGACCTCGCCCAGGGTGGTGAAGCGGCGAAGATTGAAATCGAAAGTTTTCTCGGTAGCGTGCTTGAAGGAGCGGATGTGCGAGTGACCACCGCCGAGGCCTTGATCGAGCAGATGGAAAAGCAGTCCCGGATGTTCACGCTGATGATGGCGGCAATCGGTAGCATCTCGCTGATCGTCGGCGGGGTGGGGGTGATGAATGTCATGTTGGTGAGCGTGAGTGAACGGCGCAGCGAGATTGGACTGCGCCGGGCCATCGGAGCCACCCAGACCACCGTGCAGCTTCAATTCCTCGTGGAGAGCGTGGTGCTCTGCCTGCTGGGAGGCATGCTGGGGGTCGGTTTCGGCATCGGCTCGGCTGCCATTGTCGCCAACATGAGTGGATGGGAGTTTTTCTTGCCACCCAGCGCGGTCGTCATCGGCGTGGCCGTCTCCAGCGGCACCGGAGTCTTTTTCGGATTCTATCCGGCCAAGCAGGCCTCCCGGCTCGATATCATCGCCTGTCTGCGGGGAGCGTGATGCGGGGGGGTCCGATATGGCCTGGGTTTGAGCTTTTTCGTGCGGCATGCGCGGCCGGAATGGTTTGGGTGCACGCCTTCTACTTCCTGATCTCCCAGTATGGGCGCATTGCCCTCGATCCCGACTCGCCGATTCTTCAGTATTATCACTGGGGCATGTTGATCGGCTGTTTCCCCATGTGGCTGCCCTTCGTGGGAGGCATCAGCATCGGAAGCTGGATGGGTTCCGGAAAGCGCTCGTGGTCACGGATCTGGCTCTCGAGTCTTGGCTTCGTTGGGGCCGGTATCATGATGAACGTTCTGGCCGCCGGCTTCGGCTCATGGGGACACTGGAACGTACTCCAATTCTTCGGACTCAGCACCCTGGTCGTCGGCTCCGTGAACCGCCTCGCCGGCACCGGTTCGGGTTGGATCCTGGCGGCCATCAGCCTCGCGGCGTTGACGTTGGGTGATCTGTTGCGCGGACTGGATTCGGATGCCTCGGGTTGGCGCTTCCTGATTGCCGTCTTTGCGGGAGGGCAGTACGAGCATGGTTGGCCGTTCTGTCCCTGGTTTGCCTCGGTCGCTCTCGGAGTGGGAGTCCATCATTGGTGGTTGGCTGGCGGGAGGGGGGGCGGCTGGAGCCTGGCCGGGGTTGGCCTGGTCGTGGTCGCGATGGCGGCCTTGGCCCGCGCATTTCCTCCTGATTTCAGCGGGGACGACATGATCGGCAACTCGGTGTTCCTCGTCGGCCCGGTCACGTTTACGGGGATTATGGGATTGGCTCTCTTGCTACTGGGAGCGATGACCCTTGTGCGGGGAAGACGGACATGGACGCCGGGCGGTGTGGTCGACTGTTTTTCCCGCGGGGTGTTCTGGATTTATCTGGTGCATCTGCCCCTGATGACCCGGATCGATATTCTGTTCGGAGAACAACTCGCCCTGCCGTCCCGCCTCGCCACGATGAAGGATGTTTCCTCGTGGTTGATCTTTCTTGGCTGGCCGGCCGGCTTTATGGTACTGAGCTACGGCGTGGGTTGGTTGATCACCCACGGCCCGGGAAAGTGGCGACTCAACCTGCGCGTCCGGCGCGTCGCCAACCATCATGAATGAATCATTGACTCCCCTCTTGCAGAAGAACCCCGTGGCCGTCGTCGGAGCCGGTTGCCTGCTTCCCGGTGCCTCGTCGGTCGACGAATTCCAGGACGTGGTCCGCGCCGGGAGAACGCAAATCCGGCCTCTGCCACCGGATCGTTGGGATCTGGTCGCCCACTCGGCAGAGCCTGCCAGGTCCTCCCCGGACACATCCGATTCGACCTGGGCCGGTTGGATCGAACCCGAGCGCATGAATGCAGCTCGGCAGGCCCTCCCCGGCAACGATTGGAGCCGGCTTGAGGTGATGACTCATCACGCCCTGACCGAGGCTTTGGGCGAAGGCCTTGCCCTCCAGAGCGCGCCGGAACGACGGGCCATCCTGCTGGGTTGTATGAGTCAAGTGGATGACTTGAACCGGCGCCTTTTCTGGTTTAATGAGGCGGCCCGCCTCTTTGCGGCGGCCGGGGACAATTCCTCGGCGCGGTCCCGGTTCTCGGCCTGTCGGGAGTCCTGGGAGCAGGCTGAGAACCTCGACCCTCAGCGCCTGAAATCCGATCTGATGCCGGCGTCTCTGCTCGCCGGCCTGGCCCGGAGGATCAACGCCGAAGGCGCGTCGGCATTGATCGATGCCGCCTGCGCCTCATCGCTTGCGGCCATCGAGGCGGCCTGCCTGGCATTGCTCAACGACGAGGCCGACGTCGTCTTTACCGGTGGGATTGAAGCCAACCTGTCCATTGAATCATTTGTCGCCTTCTCCCGGCTCAATGCCCTGGCTCCGGAGGCCTGTCAGCCCTTCGCCGAACCCGCCACCGGCCTTTCCCAGGGCGAGGGTGCGGTTATCTTTCTCTTGCAGCGCCTCCAGCAGGCCCGCCAACTCGGTCTACCCGTGCTGGGCGTGATCAAGGGTCTGGGAGCGGCCAGCGATGGGCGGGGATCCGGCATTTTTGAGCCCTCCGATCGGGGCCAGGTGACCGCCTACCGGCGGGCCTACTCCGGCATCCAGCCGAACCAGGTCGGTTTCTTGGAATGCCACGCCACCGGCACGGCCCGAGGAGATGAAACCGAAAGAAGATCGATCCAGGCCTTTTTCGACCAGCCCCCGCAACTGGGCGCGGCCAAGGGACTTTTTGGCCATACCAAGGCCGCCGCCGGTTCGATCGGCTTGTTGCGATGTCTGGGACGGATGAACGGCGGCGGGACGGAATTGACGGCTTCCGAACGGGCGGTTTCCGGACATTTCGAAGCCGGGACCGATGATCGACCGGCGTCTTCCGAGAGGGAACTCCAGGCGGTTTCGGCATTTGGATTCGGGGGGATCAACTACCACGTCGTTGTGGGGCCTGCGCCGGATGTCCCGGAGCGAACGTGCCCTTCGATCGGGAAGAAAGGGGTGGTGATCTGTAGCCATGTGGATACGGAGGTGCCTCACCCCTCGGCGGATCGCAGCGCACTCGGCCTGCGTCTGCCGCGTCGCAGTCTCGAACGGATGGACCCCGTCCAGATCGCCGCCCTGGTCGCCTGCGGGAGACTCTTCCGGCGCTGCCTGCCGGGATGGGACCTGGTTGATCGAGAGACGGTACGAGTGGTTGTGGGGAGTATCACGGGCACGCCTTCCAGCCGTGACCTGGGAGCTCGGTTGGGATATCGGCAACTGGCGCAGCGGTTCGCTGAAGAGCCTGAACGGACTCTGGTGAGGGCCTGTGCGACCCATTACGCCGTGCCGGACGAGGAAACCGCCCCGGCCATCCTGAGCAATGTGATCGCCGGCCGAATCGCCAACCATTTTGATCTAAAGGGTCCCGCCGCCAATGTGGACCGGGAACTCACTTCCCCTGGGGCCGCGCTCAAGCACGCGGTTCGGAGTCTGGAACTTTTGGGTGGTGTCGCCGTCGCCGTGACGGTGGAGGAGACCTGGGATGAGGAAACCCTGAGTCTGCAGCGGGGCGGGGTAAGGGCGTGGCTTCTGGCGGATGAAGAGACCGTGCGCGATCTGGGCCTGCCGGCTGCAGGATGGATGTCAACACGACCATGAGTGCGCCGGAATCAACCAGAGGGCAAGCGACTGGGGTGGCCAGGACGTTTCGATGGCGGGGCGATTATCTCTCGGAGGAAGCGCTTGAAATCCTGCCCTTTGACGAGGCTCCCCTCAACCGGGTGGCGTTCCTTTTTCCCGGACAGGGGGATTTTCCTCCGGGCCGGGCCGGTGACTGGACGGAGCGACTGCCGGAACTTCGGGCGCATGTGGCAACCGCCGACGCCTTTTGTCGTCAACACGAGTTGGGACTGGTCTCCGATTACCTCGTCAACCATTCGGGGAACCACGAACCGATCGTGGCGATGCTGTCACTCCTGACCTTCAGTTGCGGCATCAGCGCCCGGCTCAAGGCCCGTGGCATTCGAGCGGCCGCCTGCGCGGGGTTCAGTTTTGGCGAACTCTCGGCGCTCGTCGCCTCGGAACTGGTTTCCTTCGAGACGGCACTGGAACTGGCATGGGTCAGGGACCGCTGCTGTCCGCCTCCTTTCAGTGCGGGAGGCATGATCTTCGTTGGTGCTCCTCCCACCGACATGACCGCCTTGATCGAGGGGAGCGACGAGATCGTCATCTCGAACTTTTGTTCTCCGCAGAAGACGGTGGTGTCCGTCCGCTCGGATGTGCGGGGCTGGGTTCGTCGTCTCCGTCGTGCCCGACTCACGGCCCTTGCCCTCAAGGCCGTGCCACAGCCCTATCACACCGACTGGTTGGCCGACGCCACCAAGCGGACCCGGAATGAATTGGAAAGCCGGTCTTTTTCGGTCGGCCAAGCCGCCTGTCATTTTGTCTCCAGCCATCACGACTGGAACCAATTGGGCCAGTCGCCCGACCCCCGCTGGCTCGCCGATGCGGTGGCCGATCCGCTCTGCCAGCCGGTGGACTTTCCCCGCCAGGTTCGGCGATTGGCCGAACTGGGAATCGATTCTTGCATCGAGGTGGGGCTGGGAGGGGGACTGGGGGATTTCATCCGGGACATCGAACCCGTTGATCCGCCCCGCTTTTGGCAGTGGGAGCGGCATGTGGGCTGGGACCGACCGACCACCGGTTCATCCACGCCCCGCTATGAACTGGCCTTGAAGGATCATCCCTTGCTCGACCGCCTGACCCGTGCATTGACTCGCATCACCGGCTATGAGCTGGAATCGGTTTCCCTTGAACAGCGTTTCCAGGAGGACTTCGGCATTGATAGCATCAAGAAGGCGGAGATCCTCTTCTCGGTCGCCGAGGAGGCGGGTTTGAAACCCTCCGCTGCCTACGCATCGAATGAAATCGCCAACCTCGGGGACGCGATGCACTATCTGACGACCGGTCCCCAGGGCACCTCTGGTCCCGTCGATGCCCTCCAGGCCCGGTCCCTGAAGATTCGATCCTGGGCATTGGACTGGCAGGAATCGACCTTCCAGCCGTCCGAATCCGAGCCTGTCCCCCGGTCATGGCTTGAGATCGACCTCGGCGGCTTTTGCGCAGCTCATGATCCGACCGGGCTTCCCGCCGTGTCCGATGAGGGATCCGTTGAAGGGCTCCTGCTCTACTCTGGGCCGGACTCGGCGGCATCCCTCGAACCCGAGCACGTCGACCGATTCATCCGTAACTGGCTGCCGTGGCATCAATCGCTTTGGAAGAGGCCGGAATGGCGCGACAAGCCGGTGGTTCTGATTCGGGCGACTCAAAGCGCGTCTTATGTGCATGGTCTGGCCGCTTTCTTCCGCTCCCTTGCCAAGGAATCGCCGGGCCTCAACTTTCGCGATGTGCGCTGCGATGACTGGCCTTTGACCCGCGACCGAATCCGGAGGATGGCGGATACGGAACTGGATCGGGAAAGCGAGGGGCCGGTGCGGGTCGCGGCTTCAGGACGCCGGATCCTTCGCCCGGTTCAGCCGGCTGATCCGGCGCCCCCATCCTCCGACGAGGCATCCGGCGGTTGGCTCATCCTCGGGGCAACGGCCGCCACCTGCCGGACCCTGCTGCCCGCCATGGCCGAGCAGGGTCAACTGAAGGAAGCCTACCTGGTGGGCCGCCGTGATCCGCAGGATGAAGACCTCGGCAAGCTGATGACCGATCTCAAGGAAAAGGGGGTGAGGCTGCACTACCATTGTGCGGATGTCACCCAACCCGGCAGCACGACCGAACGGCTGCGTGAGGCGGGCAAGTGGTTCGCTGCCTCCGGCTTCGGGGTGATCCACGCCGTCGGCATCGAGGCCAGTGTTCCCTGGGAAGGCATGGATCCTGATATCGCCAACCAAATCGTTACCAGCAAGTTGCAACCGGCCTTTGAGATTGTCTCGCAACCCGATCCGGAGCATGACAGGGTGGTGTTCTTCTCCTCGTTGGCCTCGCTGTGCGGGAATGCGGGGCAGGCCGCCTACGCCTTCGCCAATGCCACGTTGAATGCCCTCGCCGACAGCCGGCCCAACTGCCTGAGCATCGCCTGGCCGGCGTGGGACGGAGTCGGCATGGCTTCGCAGCCCGCGGTGATGGCACGGTTGAGGGATGGTCTCCTGCCCCTGCTTCCGGCGAAAAACGCGGCGGAATTGATGGGGGGGGATCTGGCCGAATTCGCTTCGGGTCTGCGCTACTACAGTGACGTTCGTGATCTCTGGATGCTACGCGATCCGGCCCGCCTTGGGCCAAGTGAGGAAGTGCTTCTGGGCGGACTCCACGAGGGTTTCTACCTCCGCCGCACGTTCCGGGCGGATTCCGACGCCTGGCTTCGGGACCACACCGTCCGGGGGATGGCTCTGGTGCCGGGCGCGTTCATGATGGAGGCCGCTCTCACCTACGCTCGAAGGACCTTCGGGGGTGAGGCCTATCTGGAGCGGTTTGACATCTTGAGTCCGCTCGCCGTTCCGGCAGAGAGAGGGGGGTCGTGGAGGCTGCGCCAGTTCTTCGCCCAAGAGGACCAACTCTCGATCCATGCCGCAGGGGACCGGGTCGAAACCTGGCAGGCGCTGGCCCGGCCCCTCGCGGAGACGAAGGATCAGGAGTCCCGTCTCACCCTTTCCAAGGCGAAACAACGGGTCGAACCGATCTATGGAAAAGAGGGTCTCTTTCACGGCCCCGCATTCCAGGTCCTGGAGGAAGCCATTATTGATGACCGATTCCACGGAACCGGACGGATTCGTGGCGAGGCCCTCCCGATCACGGGCGAGCCCCTGGCTGATGCGGGCATTCGGACCTTTGAAGCAGGCTTTCAATTGGCTGGGCTTGCCGCGTTTCTAAAGTTCGGCCGGATCTGTCTGCAGG
>MDTE01194953.1_pt1 | contig 28495 bp, 27 predicted proteins | sample 811231 | NCBI WGS metagenome assembly MDTE01 (sample SAMN05326651, study PRJNA326480) | marine metagenome | isolation source: seawater | place: Indian Ocean: Red Sea | collected 2010 | reverse complement strand
GTTGAGGATAATTGTTTTTTAGGTGCGCGTGCTGAAATAGCAGAAGGTGTTATTGTTGAAAAAGGATCAGTACTATCGATGGGTGTCTATATCGGTGCATCTACAAGAATAGTAGATCGTGCTACTGGAAAGATTCATTATGGTAAAGTTCCCGCCTATTCAGTAGTTGTTCCTGGTTCAATGCCGAGTAAAAATAATCCTAATGGCCCTTCTTTATACTGTGTAGTAATTGTAAAAAAAGTAGATGAAAAAACTCGAAGTAAAACGTCTATAAATGATTTATTAAGAGACTAAAATTAATGCAAATAAGTGAATTAAAATTAGCTAAAGATTTGATTCGTAAACCAAGTATCACACCAAAAGATGCTGGAGCAATAAATTTATTAGCCAAAAATCTAAGATCAATAGGCTTTAATTGTAAAATAATTAATTTTAAAAATGTAAAAAACTTATATGCAAAACTAGGAAAATCTTCTCCAAATTTTTGTTATGCGGGGCATACAGATGTCGTTCCTCCGGGTAATGTAAAAAACTGGACCACTAGTCCATTCAACCCAATTATTAAAAATAAAAAATTAATTGGAAGAGGTGCTAATGATATGAAGGCCTCAATTGCATGCTTTGTGGCCGCAGTTAGTAGATTTAAAAATCTAAATAAAAATTTTAAAGGATCTATAAGTTTGCTTATTACAGGAGATGAAGAAGGAATAGCAATAAATGGGACAAAAAGAGTTGTTAAATATTTAAAAAGGAAAAAGGAAAAAATTAATTTTTGTATAGTAGGTGAACCTACCAATCCCAATAAACTTGGTGAAATGATTAAAATTGGAAGAAGAGGAAGCTTGACGGGTAGACTTACTGTAATAGGATCACAGGGTCACGTGGCCTTTCCACACAGAGCTAATAATCCAACAAATACCTTAATTAAAATTTTAAAACGGATAAAAGATTTAAAACTAGACAATGGAACGAAGAATTTTCAACCTTCTAATTTAGAGGTAACAAAAATTAACATTGATAATCATGCAGATAATGTAATTCCAGGATCTGCCGATGCTGTGTTTAATATAAGATTTAATGATAAGCATTCATCTAATTCTTTAAAAAGAAAAATGAATAAAATATTTAAGGCAGTTACAAAAACTAATAAATCTAGATTCAAAGTAAATTATGAGGTTTCAGGAGAGTCATTTTTAACTAAGCCTGACAAAACCACTTACGCGATTCAAAGAATAATAAAAAAAATCACTGGTATTAGACCAAAATTATCTACTTCTGGAGGGACGTCCGATGCAAGATTTATAAAAAGTATTGCACCCTGTTTAGAGTTTGGTCTAGTAGGTAAGACAATGCATAAAATAGATGAAAGTGTATCTATTTCCGATTTGAAAAAATTAACTAAAATATACGAAAGTATTTTAAAAAGTTATTTTAAGTGAAAACAGGAATTATTACTACCGAAACCTATAAAAGTCACGATACTGGTCAAGGGCATCCTGAGAGAGCAGATCGAGTTTCAGTCATAATTGAAAACTTAAAAAAAAATAAAAAATTAATTTGGAAAAAACCATTAAAGTATGAAAAAAAAATTTTAAAGATTACTCACAAATCTAATTATATTGATGAAGTAGAAAAGTCATTTCCTAAGAAGGGTTTGCATTTTTTAGATGGTGATACCATTGTATCTCCTGGTAGCAAACAAGCCTCCTCAGATGCAGTTGCATCAATAATAACGGCCATTGATAGTGTGCAAAATAAAGAATTCAAAAATGTTTTCTGTCCTATCAGGCCCCCTGGGCATCATGCTGAAAAAAATAAAGCTATGGGTTTTTGTATTTATAATAATGTGGCTGTAGGAGCTCACTATCTTATAGAAAAATATAAACTAAATAAAATAGCTATTATAGATTTTGATGTTCACCATGGAAATGGAACTCAAGATATTTTTTATGAAAATGAAAAAGTTTTATATATATCAACTCATCAATATCCTTTTTATCCTGGAACAGGTGGAAATAATCAAAAAGGTAAATATAACAATATTTTAAATATTCCTTTGCCAGCTGGTACAAACTCTGAAGAATATATGAACGCGTACGAGCATGTTTTAAAGAAACTGAAAGAATTTAAACCAGAATTTTTATTGTTTTCGGCAGGATTTGATGCTCACCAAGATGATCCTTTAGCTCAATTTAAATTACAATCTAAGGACTTTTATGACATAACAAAAAGAACTTTAAAAATCGCAAATAAAAGCATTAATAATAAAGTTGTTTCAATTTTAGAAGGTGGTTATGATCTAAATGCCCTTAAAGAGAGTTCTGAATACCACTTAAATGCTTTGTTAGAAAATTAAAAAATACTAATTTAATATCTTACCTTTACTAAATATAGGCCATGCGCTGGAGCCGGAGGTGCACACATTGATCTTTTTTTTGATAAAAATGCCTTTTTAAATTTTTTTAAGTCCCATTTTCCTTCTCCTAAATATTTTAAACAACCAACCATCGATCTTACCTGTTGTTGAAGAAAAGACTTTGATTGAAACGTAAATACTATCTTATTTTTACTTTTTCTAATTAAAGGTTTTTTTAAAGTTTTTATGGGTGATCTAGCCTGACAGTTTGAAGCTCTAAATGTTGAAAAATTATGTGTTCCTTTTAAAATTTCAGCAGCTTTTTTCATTATTTTCACATCTAATTTTTTTTTAATATGCCAAGCTTTATTTTTATCTATAGCAAGAGAAGAGGGTCGATTAATAATGAAATACTTATAAGTTCTCTCTTTTGCACTGTATCTTGCATGAAAATTATTAGATCTTTTCTGAATATTTAAAATAGATACTGAATATTTTTTTAAAAAAAAATTCACTGAATTTACAAAAATAACACTGTTATTTATCTTATTTTTTGTTTTAAAATGTGCTGATTGCTCGCTTGCATGAACACCTGAGTCGGTTCTACCGGAACCAGTTATTCTTATTTTTTCTCTCAAACATTTTGATAGAGCTGTCTCTAAAACCTCTTGAATTGAAAGCCCATTCTTTTGAAATTGCCACCCAACAAAATTTGTGCCAAGGTATTCAATCCTTATTTGATAGGTAAACATTATACAATTTTTTCGCCCATAGGTATTTTATTACCAAGTAAAAATTGATCTATAGTTTGTTTACTTTTCCCCTCTTTTTGAATCACTAATATGCTTATTGATTTATCTTTACATGCTACAGTTAAGTTATTGTCAATTGTTGATCCATGTGAGCCACTTCCATTAGATATTTTAGCTTTCCATACCTTGTATCTTTCGTTTTTGTATTTAAACCAAGCACCTGGATTGGGGTTTAATCCATTGATTTTAGCTAGTATAAAATTTGCATTTTGATCCCATTTTATTTCTGACTCGGTTTTTGTGATTTTTTTTGCATATGTAGCTTCATTATGATTTTGTTCAAAAAATTTTGCCTCGTTCTTTTCTAGTTTTTCAATTGCATTTATCAAAGATTTAGCTCCTAACTGGGAGAGTAATTTTGATAAAATTGAAGTGTCTATATTTTCATTTAAATTAATTTTTTCTTGATGCATCACTGGGCCTGAGTCTAGTTTTTCTACAATTTTCATTATACTTACACCAGTTTCTTTATCCAAATTCATTATAGATCTTTGTATGGGGGCTGCTCCTCTCCACTTGGGTAATAAAGAGGCATGAACATTTATAAATCCAAATTTTGGAATGTTTAAAAATTTTTTCGGTATTATCTTTCCAAAAGCTACTACAACGACTAAATCTGGCTTGATTGAATTCAAAAAATTATATTCTTTTTCGTCTAATGTCTTAGGAGTTCTAACTTTTAAACCAAACTTTTTAGCAGTTAACTCAATTTTTGACTCGACCAATTTTTGACCTCGGTTCGCTTTACTCGGTGGTTGTGTATAAACTGCTAAAATTTCGCTTTTAGAATTTTTTAAGACTTCCAAAGAGGGTATCGCAAACTCTGGGGTTCCCATAAAAACTATTTTTTTTGGCATTAAGTTTTCGAATTTAAACTACTACTCTTTCCAACTCTTTTTGATTTTTAGAAACTTTTTTAATTATTATTTCTTTTTTTAATTTTGATAAATAATCTATAAACAAAACTCCATTCAGATGATCGATTTCATGTTGAATACAAGTTGATAATAAACCTTCCGTTTTTATGACTTTTTCTTTTCCATCATAATTAAGATATTTAACATGACATTTCTCTGCTCTCTCAATTTTTGCAAACTGATTTGGTATCGATAGACAACCCTCTTCATAGCTAGACTTATTTTCGGACTTCCAAATAATTTCTGGATTAACAAAAAATAATGGACTCTTTTTTTCATCCTTAGAAAGATCTATAACAACAACTCTTTTGGAAACACCAATTTGAATTGCAGCCAGACCGATACCCGGGGCATCGTACATAGTTTCAAGCATATCATCCATTAATTTTCTAACTTCATCATCAATTTTTTCAACAAGTGTTGATTTTTTTTTAAGTATTGGGTCTGGAATTGTTAAAATTTTCCTTATAGCCATAAAAATTTATAATATAATTAAACCCTTAAAGGTAGTGTGAGATTAAGAATTTGGTTTCTAACTTTTTTAATTTTTCCCTTATTTAATACATTTACGATAAAATAAAGTGTCTCTGGGTCTAAGTTTTCTATATCATCACTGCCTATTATTTCTACGAGTTTAAACATTAACATCCCTATTTCACCTCTTTCTACCAAAGAATTTATGTTTGATGGTATCGTGAGATTTTTTGATAGCTTTTTAAGATTAAGACCCTTTGGCATTTCAACACCATCTGATGATAGTGTTTCAAGTAAAATTAAATCTTTAATGGAAAAAAAATATTTTTTATTTTTACTAATTTTTTTATAAACTTTTGTAAAGTCTTTGTTCAATTTATCTTGGTTTTTTTCTTTTGCTTCCTCAGTAAATATTTTGATAATTTTAGATCTATGTAAAATTTTATCATCGTACTTTATTTTTCCTAACTCTTTCTCTTTTTCAGAGATTATATTTCTTTCAACCATTTTTTTAAATGGATCTGGAATGTCACTTGGATCAATGCTTTTTAAAGTACTGCTCAAATAATCTGAATAAATATTTTCAAGTTTATCTTTTTTAAACAAATCTTTGAGTAAAAAAAGTAGACTTAATTTTTTATCTAAACTTTCTGATAATAATATTTTTTGATAAATTAAAGCTCTAGACTCATAACCTGATAAACTTGGATATATATTGTCAGCATTGATTAGTTGGGTAATGTTAAAAGGAACTGAAAGATAAATTTCAAAAATTTTCTCTTTATCAAAGTTGCCTCTATTCGCTGCTACCTCATATTTCTTTATAACTTCTGGTTCAACTAACTTATCTATAGAAATTAAATTAGATGCTGTTAAATATTTCCATATGTTTTTATCTGTTTTTTCTTGTGGTTCGTATTTAAAATTTTCTACCGTTATTGATGAAAGATAAAAATTCAGGAGACTCTTGTCAGAAATTTTGTTGTCAGGTTTTTCATTAATCCCTAATAAAAATAAAATTTTGTTGTCAAAGAATTTGTCAGACCTTCCCTCTTCTCTTAATAAATCAAAATTTAATTGGGCTTCCTCATTTTTTTTATTTAGTATCAAGCAGTAAATTTTAAATTTTTCTAAATAATTATCTTTAATTTCTTTACTAATAAAATTAGATTTTTTACAACCCTCTGAAATATCTGCTGAAGAAATATAATGATCTACCAGATGTTTTATTAATTTTGATTTTCCTTTAAATTCTAAATTATTATTTAAAAACTTTTCTATAATATTATTCTTATTGTTTTTAGTTAACCAGTTTAATTTAAGCTTCAAAAATTCATCTTCTGACAACTTATTTTTTGGTGCATAAGAATATGTCATTATAGTATTAATAAACATTTCTTCAGAAAACTTGGATAATTGAATTTTTTCAATTCTTTTAAATGTATTTTTAATAGACTCTCCATCTGTATTAGCCCACATATCTAAACTCAAATCATTCTCTTGTGGATCATAAAGACCTACTAATTTTAAATCTTGTTCAAGATTATTGCTATTTTCAGAAATTTCTATTTCATTATTTTTGTCAATTTGAATATTTGAAAAATTGATTTTATCTTTTTCCTCTAAATTTGTGACTCCACCTTCTGACTTTTTAACTTTGGTATTTTCTTGCTTTTTCCAAATATCTACTGGTTCATTAGCAGGTGAAAAACAATAAATACTAAGTGAAAATAAAATTGAAAAACTTACTATTTTGATGAGATTACTTGATTCTTTTAATTTCATTAGTGATATTTTTCTGTATTTCTTTTTGTGGTGAGGGCAGTTGGATTTTCTCAACAAAATAAAATACTGCACCAAGAATTGTAATAATCGCAAGTACTTTTACCAAAGAACCAAGAAATGAATTAGTTTTTTGTCTTCGAGGGTTTAATCTATGTTGCATAGTAAAAAAATATATTTAAACTCAGAAATTAAGACAAATTTGTGATTAATCAAATTAAAATTTTATACATATATTGAAAAAAAACCTTGTTTTGATTGGAATGATGGGAGTGGGAAAATCCACTATTGGAAGGCTTTTATCAATAAAACTAGGTATTCCTTTTGAGGATTTAGATCGAAGCATAGAAAAAATGCAGAATTTGAAAATTAGTGAAATTTTTCGTTCAAAAGGAGAAGCTTATTTTAGAAAAATTGAAGAAAAAGAATGCCTCAAAATAATTAAAAAGAAAGGTAGAATAATAGCTTTAGGTGGCGGCACTTTCATGAATGAAAGAATAAGAAAAAACATAATAAATAAAAGTTTAACAGTGTGGTTAAATCTTCCCCCAGACGAAATTTTTAATAGAATAAAAAAAAACAAAAAAAGACCCCTTTTAGCAAATGCTAAATCAAAAAAAGATGTAGAAAAGATTTACTTAAAACGAAAAAAAATATATTCATTAGCTGATTTTGAGTTGAATTGTAAATTTAAAAATAAAGAGCAAATAGTAAATGAAATCAAAATAATTTATGAAAACATCTAAGTTAGAATTTAAAAATAAAAATTCACGATACAATATTTTAATCGGTTTCAGGGCAATAGATGATCTTCGAAAACAAATTAGACTTGTCTGTCCATATACCAAGAAGGTTGCATTAATTTTCGATAAAAAAATACCTGTTAAACTTAAGAATAAAATTAATAAGCAAGTAAAAAGTTACGAAGTTTTTAAATACCATTTTCAAGTAAGTGAAAAATTAAAATCATTTCACAAAATAAATTTTTTAAGTGAAGATTTATTAAAAAAGAATTTTAATAGAGATGATCTTATTATATCAATTGGCGGAGGGGTAATCAGTGACTTTGCGGGTTTTGCTGCTAGCATTATCAAAAGAGGTATAAACTTTATTAATATACCAACCACTCTGTTAGCTCAAGTCGATGCCTCGATTGGTGGTAAAACTGGAATAAACTCCTCTTTGGGAAAGAATTTGATCGGTTCTTTTTCACAACCAAAATTAGTTATAAGTGATACTGAATTTTTGAAAACCTTGCCTAGACGAGAGCTAGTTTGTGGTTTTGCAGAAATTCTTAAACATTCATTGATTGATAATAAAAATTTATTTTCATGGATAGAAAAAAATACAAATAAAATTTTAGATAATAGAGATTCTAAAATAATTGAATATGCTATAATTAAAAGCTGTAAAATTAAAATTAAATTTGTGGAAAAAGATGAGAAAGAAAAAGGTGATAGGGCTATGCTAAACTTTGGCCACACTTTCGCTCATGGTATAGAAGCGGCAAATAATTTTTCAAAAAAGATAAACCATGGTGAAGCCGTTTTAATAGGTATGTTGTTTGCTACAAAATTATCAAGAAAAAAAAAAATATTTGTTCTTCGAACACGCTTAAAAAAATTATGGAGTTTTATGAAGATAATAATTTACCAAGAGATCTAAAGAAATATTCTTTAAATAATAGTATAAATAAAATAGTCGAGCATATGAAAAATGATAAAAAAAATAGAGATACTAAAATTAATCTTATATTGTTGAAGAAGATTGGAAAAACTACTAAGTTGGATCAAATTAAAATGACACCGAAACAAATTAAATTTTTTTTAAAAGAAATTACTTAATTTTAATTTCAAGGGCATGAATTTTATTTTTTAATTCATTTGATAATAAACTCATTATTTTCTTATGAGCTTCGATTCTTTCTAACCCTTTAAGTTCATCAGACTCAATTATTAAAGTTAAATGTAATTTATTTTTTTCAAATGATTTATGGGATTTGTGCTTACTTGTATTGTCCAATATCTCTAATTTATTAACATTGATATTCTGTTTAATTTTTTTTTCTAGTTCTTCAAGAAAACTTTTCATTAAAATATAATTCTACTATATAATATGCATTTTTTATGAAAAATATTTGTGATTGGTCCAAATGTAAAGAAATTGGTCTATATAAGGCACCAGTAGAAAAGGATAATAGTAAAAAATTTAGACTTCTTTGTTTGGAGCATATAAAAATCTTTAATAAAAATTGGAATTACTTTTCTGATATGGACGAAAGTGAAATAGAACATTTTATTAAATCCGACTTAACCTGGCACAAACCAACAAAAAGTTTTAGTTCTTCGGAAAACTTCTTTAAAATACTTTGGCGAAATACTTTGGATGACAAGACAAGCTTTTTTGATAAATTTAACTCAAACGGTCATAGAAAAGCTAGGTTTTCAGAAAAAGATCGTCACGCATTAGAAATTTTGGGAGTTGCAGAAGAGACAAATTGGACCGATATACAAAAAAAGTTTAAATCTCTTGTAAAGAAATATCATCCTGATAAAAACCAGGGAAGCAAGAAGTATGAAGATCTTTTAAAAAAAATTACTTTGGCTTATAGCCAACTTAAAGTTAGTATAGAAAAAAATAGATGAGTACAAATTTTGAAATTAACAAACCTGATATAAAAATATCTGTCAAACAAACCTTTGGTTTGGACACAGATATGGAAGTCGACGCTTTCTCAAAAAAAAATGAATATGTTCCAAAAATTGATTCTGATTACAAATTTGATAGAGATACAACATTAGCTGTTCTCTCTGGATTTGCTTTTAATAAAAGGGTTTTAATTCAAGGTTATCATGGAACTGGAAAATCGACACATATAGAGCAAGTAGCCGCAAGATTAAATTGGCCATGTATTAGAATTAATTTAGATAGCCACATAAGCAGAATAGATTTGATTGGAAAAGATTCTATTGTCATAAAAGAAGGAAAGCAAGTTACAGAATTCAAGGAAGGTATTTTGCCTTGGTCTATTCAAAATCCAGTTGCGTTAGTTTTTGATGAGTATGACGCTGGAAGACCAGATGTTATGTTTGTAATTCAAAGAATTCTTGAGAGTGATGGAAAATTTACTTTGCTAGACAAAAATAAAGTACTTGAGCAAAACAAATTTTTTAGAATGTTTGCTACAACAAATACTGTGGGGTTAGGGGATACTACTGGACTTTATCATGGTACTCAACAAATTAACCAGGGTCAAATGGATAGATGGAATATCGTTGCCACATTAAATTATTTAAAATTTGATAAGGAACTTGAAATTGTAGTCGCAAAAAATCAAAAGTTTAATAACAAAGAAGGTAAGGAAAAAATTTCCAACATGATTAAGGTAGCAGATTTAACTCGAAATGGTTTTATTAATGGAGATATATCAACAGTGATGAGCCCTAGGACGGTTATTCATTGGGCAGAAAATGCTGAAATTTTTAAAGATATTGGATTTGCATTTAGAGTAACTTTTTTAAATAAGTGTGATGAGCTAGAAAGAAAAATTATTGCAGAGTATTATCAAAGATGTTTTGGGGAAGAGCTTCCAGAATCTTCTATTAATGTAAAAATTTCCTAAAAAAATGAAAAAAGAGGAAAACTTTTTAGAGGACTTTAAGCGTGCTTTGGTCTCAACTGTAAAGTCTATTTCCCAAAAAAATGATTGTGAAATAAAATTTGGAAATTCTGACAAAGTAACAGAAAAAAACATTAATTTACCAGATATTAAAAGTCTTGGGAACTTAGATCATATAATACATGTAAGAGCTACAGCCGATTCTGAAGCATTAAGATTAAAACATAGCAATAAAGAAATTTATGATCTTTATAAACCAAAAGGTGATACAGCCGAAAATCTTTATAAAATTGCAGAGAAAGTTAGGTATGAAAAAATTGGTAGCCAAGAGTTTAAGGGTGTCGAAAAAAATATTTCAATTGCCTTCAATAATCCTAATATAGATTTACATAAAAATGAAAAAACAAATGATAATAGAAAGAAAGTTTTAATAGAGAGAAAATTTGATTTTTATTTGCGTAGTCTTTTTTTTAAAATGGAGGCTAAAAAAATATCATCAAATTTAAAAAAGATTAGAAAAGATTGGGATAAAAATTTCAGAAAGGATATCGATTTTTTGAAAAAGAACCTCAAAAATCAAGAAATTTTTAGTAAGATAATTTCTAAAATTATTTCTAGCATTGATATTCAAGAACAAAAAAATAGTGAGAATGATACCTCGGATAAAGAAAGATTCGAAAATATAGATGACCATAAAAACCGTGAAAATAAAGATGGAAATGCAGACAAACAAAAAGAGGAGCAAGAATTAACTATTTCTGCAGAGCTTCCAGAAACTAATGATTTGAATGAAAAAAGTAGTGAAGATGAAAAAATCGAAGAAGTAGAAGATGAAAGCGGAAATATAAAAAAACAACACAGAAATATGTTTCTTGAAAGAGATAAAAAGTACAAAATTTATACAACAGAATTTGATGAGTTTAGTAAAGCAGAGGATCTAGAAAGTGAAGAGGAGTTATCAAGATTAAGGTCTTCTTTGGATCAACAACTTTTACAGCTTAAAAATTTTATATCTAAATTAGCAAATAAGTTACAAAGAAAACTACTTGCAAGACAAAATAGATCTTGGGAATTTGATTTAGAAGAAGGGACTTTAGATACATCAAAACTTACAAGAGTTGTAACAGACCCATTTAATTCATTATCTTATAAAAGAGAAAAGCAAACAGAATTCAAAGATACTCTAGTTACAATTTTAATTGACAACTCTGGCTCAATGCGAGGGAAACCAATTACAGTTGCAGCAATATGTGCTGATATTTTGTCTAGAACTTTAGAAAAATGCTCTGTTAAAGTTGAAATACTTGGTTTCACAACAAAACATTGGAAAGGCGGATCAAGTAGAGAAAAATGGACAACTAATCATAAACCAAAAAATCCGGGAAGATTAAATGACTTGAGACATATAATTTACAAATCAGCTGATATGCCTTGGAGACAAACTAAAAAAAATATGGGTCTTATGCTAAAGGAGGGTTTGTTGAAAGAAAACATTGATGGAGAAGCATTAAGATGGGCTTTTAAAAAAATGAATAAAAGAAAAGAAGAAAGAAAAATTTTGATGGTTATATCTGATGGTGCTCCAGTTGACGACTCCACATTATCGACCAATCCAAGTGATTATTTGGAAAATGATTTGAAAAATACAGTGACTTCAATAGAAAAAATTAAAAATATTGAGGTTGTAGCAATAGGTATTGGCCATGATGTAACAAGATACTACGGTAGAGCTGTTAAAATAACTGATGTGCAAGATTTGGGCGACGTAATGATAAATCAATTAGGTGATCTTTTTTCTGAAAAAAAGACTTTGCATTAAAAGAAATATATTACACGGTTTTAAAATTTTTGTTTGAATCATCACTAATTCTTTTTAACAATAATCTAAAGGGAATAAGCATAATTAACGCTATCAAAACTTTAACGAAAAAATCTCCAATCGCTAAAGAAAACCATGGAAGATTTGTTTTGTAGAAGGAAATGAAAAAAAATAACAAGGTGTCGACAAAAGATCCAACAAGTGATGATGCTAAGGGTGCGATGAACCATACTTTTTTTCTTAATTTATCAAAGACTTGAACGTCTAATAGTTGAGCAGTTAAAAACGCTAAGCCTGAGCCAATAGCTATTCTTATTGAAATTAGATCTTGAAAATTTGTTGAAAAGAAAAGAGTTAATCCTATACCTAGAAAAAAACCTATATATACTATTTTTCTTGCTGTATTTTTTCCGTATTTTCTATTTGCTAAATCAGTTATTAAAAAAGTAACAGGATAAGTGAAGGCTCCGTAAGTCAAAATTTCATTTAGTCCAAAATAATTTACAGGATACTGAACGAGGAAGTTTGAAATTGTAACGAGTATTGCCATCAATATGGCAAGTTTGCCAAATAAATTAATAAACTTTGACATAATATTATTTGGTTAAAATTTTATTTTTAAATTTCTTAGCTTTTTTAGATAGCTGGTAAGCCTTGGCATTTTTAAGAAACTTATCAATACCACCTTTAAAATCTACAGTTCTTAAAGCGGCATTCGATACATTAAAATTAATGTTTTTTTTTAATAATTCACTTTTAAATTTTATCTTTTTAATTCCCGGTAGGAATTTTCTTTTGGTTTTATTATTTGCATGGCTTACCTTGTGACCTTTTAGAGGTCTTTTTCCTGTTAGCTCACATATTCTAGTCATAAATACTGTTACCTATAATCCCTGACTATCGTTTAATCAAGATAATATATCTCTATTGACAATTTTTCCCGTAAAGAATATTAGATTAAATGGAATTTTTCCTGCCTGTAGCTCAAGTAAAAATTGATTTAAATTTAATTATTTTTTTAAGTTTTTGTGTAGGTGTTATTTCTGGATTATTTGGTATTGGCGGCGGGTTTTTAATGACACCAGTTCTAATATTCATGGGAATTCCACCAGCTTTTGCTGTTGCGAATGAGGCAAATAATATTTTAGGAACATCAGTTTCTGGAGCCTTGACCCACTGGTTTAGAAAAACCTTAGATTACAAAATGGGTTTTGTAATAGTCTTCGGTGGTATTTTCGGAACTATGGTTGGTATGATAATTTTTCACTATTTAAGAAAAATCGGAATTATAAATGATATTATTGCCTTATCTTATATCTATATGTTGGTAATTGTTGGAACGCTAATGTTTGCAAGAGGTGCTAAAGAATTAATAAATATTAGAAAAAAAATTGTAATTAAAAAAAAAGCTCATGAACATTATTGGATACACGGCTTACCTTTTAGAGTAAGATTTCATAAATCTAGACTATACGAAAGTGCAATTGTTCCAGTTATGTTAGGTTTTATTGTAGGTATCTTTGCTTCAATAATGGGAGTTGGTGGTGCATTTTTAATGGTGCCAGCAATGATTTATATTATTGGAATGCCAACAAAACTTGTGCCAGGTACATCTTTATTTGTTACGATTTTTATTACAGCCTTAGTTGTTATTGCCCACGCTTTTCAATTTCAAACCATAGACTTTGTTTTAGTTTTAACGCTTCTAGTCGGTTCAATAGTTGGATTGCACATAGGAATCAAAATTAGCGAAAAACTTAATGCTTCAGAATATAAAACTTTGCTAGCAATTTTGTTGTTAGCAATGGGTTTAATAATGGGCCTCGAATCTTTTGTTTTTGAAAACAGTTTATTCATCGAAGGACAAACAGGAAAAATAGATAATAGGTTATCAGAAATAATATTAAATTTATCAACCAATTTTCCAGTAGCTTATGGTTTTATTGCTATCATGGTTGTTGTGCTAATAGGTGCTACTTTTTCTTATGTAAGAGAACTAGTTCATTATATTAGATATGATTTAAAATCTAAAAAATATAAAATTTTTAATTAGTTTTTGTGTGAGTAAGATCCAATTGCGTCTTTTAAATTTGTAAATCCTTGCTCTTTAAGTATTTTTATTAATTCTTTTTTTATTTTTTTAACAACCATTGGTCCCTCATATACCATGCTAGTATAAAGTTGCAATGCGGATGCCCCAGCAGAAATTTTTTCGAAGGCTGTCTTTCCAGAATCAACGCCTCCTACACCGATTATAGGTACTTTGTTTTTTAAACTTCTGTAAAATTTTTTAATTAGTTTTGTTGATAAATTTCTCAATGGTTTTCCTGACAAACCACCTACTTCTTCTTTTTTTTTACTTATAAGATTGTGTCTATTACTATCTGTTGTGTTTGTTAAAATGACACCATCAATTTTGTAATCTAAGACTAAACTAATTATTTCATTTATATTTCCTTCATCTAAATCTGGTGAAATCTTTAACAAAAAAGATTTTCTAAAATCACTTTTATCTCTAATTTGATTTATTTTAGACAATAGATCTTTTAAAATTTCTTTTTTATGAAAATCTCTTAAACCTTCTGTATTTGGTGACGATATATTAATAGTAATATAGTCACCCAATGGAAAAAAAGTTTCGGCACATCTTATGAAGTCTTCGCTCATATTCGAAGAGGTTTTATTTGGTCCAATATTAATACCTAGAAGACTTGTAGGTAAATTGTTTTCGATCCTATTTTTTACAACTTCAGACCCATCGTTATTAAAACCTAGCCTGTTTATCAATGCAGAGTCTTCTTCCAGTCTAAACACCCTTGGTTTTTGATTTCCATATTGTTGTTTGGGAGTAATAGTACCAACCTCAACAAACCCAAATCCAATTTTGAACATTTGATTATAAACTTCGGCACTTTTATCAAAACCTGCTGCGAGCCCAATTGGGTTTTTTATGGTTCTTCCAAATAAATTAATGCTAAGTAACTCTTCATTTTCAACATTAAATAAACTTTCGGGTAAAAAATTATACTTCAGAGATTTTATTGCAAGATTATGAGCTTTTTCTGGATCAATATTGAAAAGCAGGGGTTTTACAAATGAAAACATTAAACCTATATATTCAACTTTTTTTTCATTAAATCAATTGTCTCTTTAACCCCAAAAAAACTGATGAAAAAACCCATCCTTGGGCCATTTTCTTCCCCAAAAAAAACCTCATAGATCAATTTGAACCAATCTCTTAAATTTTTACTGTAACCATTTTCTTTTCCAGCAGTATAAATTTTAGTTTGAATTTCTTCTGCAGGCATATTTTGTGAGACTCCACTTAAAACATTTATTAAATTTTGCAAAGCTTTTTTTTCACTTGGGTTAGGTTTTTTAAATTTTTTCTTTGGTTCAACCTCATCGATAAAGTAATTTATAGCATAGCCAGTTAGTTCGTCGAGAATTTTATGGTTTTTTTGATCTATTTCTTTATGAAATTTTTTAATAAACTTCCATAAAACATCCTTAGTTTTTGCGTTGCTCGAACCGACTATATTCAGCAGCATTGAAAACGGCATTATAATTTTTTCTTTTGGTGGTGAACCTCTATGAATATGCCAAACTGGATTTAGAAGTTTTGCTTTATCTTCTTGACCCTCATATTTTTCCACTAAAGACAAATACTCATCGACCGCTTTGGGCACTACATCTGGGTATAATTTTTTTGCTCTCCTAGGGTTCTGGTACATATACAAAGATAAACTTTCTGGTGATGCATATCTTAACCATTGCTCAATGGTTATACCGTTACCTTTTGATTTAGAAATTTTTTCTCCCTTTTCATCTAAAAATAATTCATAAGCAAATCCATTTGGTGGTTGTTTTCCCATAGCTTTACAGATTTTTGATGATAGGATTGCACTTTCAATTAAATCTTTTCCATACATTTCAAAATCTACATCAAAGGTAAACCATCTCATTGCCCAGTCTACTTTCCATTGAAGTTTACACTTGCCATTTAAAACATCGACTTTTATTTTTTTACCATTATTGTCAAAAACTAAAAAATTATTTTTTTTATTTATCTCAACAACTGGGATTTCTAGTACTTTTCCTGTTTCTGGACAAATGGGTAAGAATGGACAGTATGTTCTTCTTCTCTCACTTCTAAGAGTAGGCAAAATTATGTTCATTATATCATCAAATTTTTCTAGAACTCTTTCAAGAGATTTGTTGAACACACCTTTTTTATAATTTTCAGTTGAGCTTTTAAAAATAAAATCAAAATTAAATTTTTTTAAAAATTCAATTAACATTTTATTATTATGTTCTCCAAAACTTTTATATTTTTTAAAAGGATCAGGTATATCTGTTAGAGGTTTGCCTATATTGTTATGCAATATTTGATCATTTGGAATATTATCTGGAACTTTTCTTAGACCGTCCATATCGTCTGAAAAAGTTATTAGTTCAGTGTCAATTTTATTAATATGTCTTAGAGCATTAATCATCATGGTGGTTCTTGAGACCTCCCCGAAAGTTCCAATATGAGGAAGGCCGCTTGGACCATAACCTGTCTGAAATGTAATTTTATTTTTTTTCTTAATAATGTCTTTTCTATCCTTAAGAAGTTTTCGTATTTCGACAAATGGCCATGAAGATGTTGATTTAATTAGTTCAGACTCAAGCATTACTAAGGTTTATAATAAGTTGAATTTTATTGCTATTTAAATATTGTCCAGATTTTATGGGTTCTAATAAAACAGTTTTTTTTATCATTGGTATTCTGCTAGTTGTTTTAGGCATCTTTATGCTCGCTCCTTATGCAGTGCAATTAATTTATAATGAAAATAACAATGGTTTCTTAGCTTCCTCTATCGTAACAATTTTCATCGGCATTCTTATTGTGCTTATAAATCTTAAAAAAGATAATCAACTTAATCTTCAGCAAGCTTTTTTATTCTCAGTTCTGACATGGGTAAGTGTAGCAATTTTCGGTAGTTTGCCATTTATGTTTTCAAGTTTAAAATTATCTTTTATAGATTCATTTTTTGAGAGTATGTCTGGAATTACAACAACTGGTTCAACTGTAATTTTAGACTTAGACTCTTCTCCAAAGAGTATTTTGATCTGGAGAGCAATTATGCAGTGGCTAGGCGGAATTGGAATTATTGTAATGGCAACAACTGTTTTGCCTCTTTTAAAAGTGGGTGGTATGCAGCTTTTTAAAACTGACTCGTCCGGTACAGAAAAAATTTTACCAAAAACAATTGAGGTTGCGACAACAATAATTTCTATTTATTTAATTTTAACTATTTTGTGCGGATTAATATATTGGTTTCAGGGAATGAATATTTTTGATAGCTTAGCGCATTCATTCACTACATTAGCTACCGGAGGTTTTTCGACACACAATGAATCAATAGGATATTTTCAAAATCCAGGAATAGAGATGACAGCTACATTGTTCATTATTTTAGGAAGTATACCTTTCATTGCATATTTAAAATTTATAAAGGGAAATAGAAAAATTTTTTTTCAAGATGTTCAGATTAAGGGATTTGTTTATCTAATACTTTTTTCAATTTTAATAATGTTTTTTTATCTATTTTTTAACAATGAAGAGGGTTCATTTCTCGAAAATTTACGGATTTCATCCTTCAATGTAATTTCAATACTTTCTGGCACAGGATATGTAACTGACGACTTTGGATTATGGGGGGAGTTTCCGTTAATTTTTTTTATTTTTCTTATGTTTATAGGTGGATGTGCTGGCTCAACTACATGTGGTATAAAAGTTTTTAGACTTCAAATTTTATTCATTTTTGTAAAAAATCAAATTAAAAAATTAATTTATCCAAATAGAATTATTGTCCTAAATTATAACAAAGAAAAAATAGAAGAAAGTTTTGTTAATTCTGTAATAATTTTTATTTTTTCATATTTATTTTTATTTTTAATAATAAGTATGCTTTTATCCATAACAGGACTTGATTTCCTATCTGCTGTATCTGGTGCTGCAACAGCTATATCTAATGTTGGTCCAGGACTTGGTGAAATGATTGGGCCTAATGGAAATTTTAGTGAAGTTTCGGATACTTCAAAATGGATACTTTCTTTTGCGATGTTGCTTGGAAGATTAGAAATTTTCGCAGTCTTAGTGTTGTTTTTACCGTCTTTCTGGCAATCATAAATTGGTCTATAATTATCTAGATGGAAATTTATCAAAAACAATCATTTAAAAATTCTTTTAAAGTTTATTTGGATAAAAGAATGTTTCGTATTTTATTGCTTGGTATTATAAGTGGTTTCCCCTGGGTTATTATTGGAAGTAGTTTAAGTCTTTGGTTAAAAGAAGACGGGTTGAGTCGATCCACAATAGGCTGGGCTGGTTTAATATTTGCTGTCTACGCATTCAATTATTTATGGGCTCCATTGGTTGATAGAATTAGAATTCCATGGTTAACAAACAAAATTGGACACCGGCGTGGTTGGATTGTTCTGATGCAATTTATTATTTTGTTGAGTCTAGTTTGTTGGAGTTTAATTAATCCCTCAGCCAATCTCACTTTAGTAATTTCAGTAGGTTTAATAATAGCAATTGCTTCTGCAACTCAAGATATCACTGTTGACGCTCTAAGAATTGAACAAGTTGGAAAGCATGAAGGAAAGTCAATGCAAGCTGGTGCTGCAATGGCTGTAGTTGGATGGTGGACTGGATACAAACTAGGTGGTGTTATAGCATTAAATGCTGCACAATATTTTGAAAATTTAGGATTTGAAAATTATTGGCAGCTTGCTTTTTTGATTCTTGGAATTGTTGTCATTGCTTGCAATATAGGCTTAATGTTTGTCCATGAATCCGCACCTACTGAAAGACAAAAGGCTCAAGAAGAAACTGATCAAATATTTCAAAGTAAATTAGGAACTGCTAATATTGCAACAAAGTCAGCTGCATGGGTAAGTGGGACAATAGCTGGTCCAATTATTAGTTTTTTTAAAAAAAATGGATTTAAAATTGCAATTGGTATTTTAGGTTTTGTTTTTCTTTTTAAAATTGGCGAAGCTTTTCTCGGGCGAATGTCTATAATATTTTATAAAGAAATAGGCTTTTCTAAATCGGATATAGCAATTTATTCAAAAGGTTTGGGTTGGATTACCACTGTAGTATTCACATTGTTGGGTGGATTATTTGCTATTAGGTCAGGTGTAATTAAGGCCATGTTTGTATCTGGAATATTGATGGCATCAACAAATCTTTTATTTTCATTACTTGCATGGTCAGGAAAATCTGAGTGGTTGTTTGCTGTAGCTGTAATTTTTGATGATATGGCCGCAGCATTTGCTACTGTTGCTTTTGTAGCATTTATCTCAATGTTGGTGGATAGGACCTATACTGCAACACAATATGCACTTCTTGCCTCCATAGGAACTGCTGGTAGAACAACTTTAGCGGCCTCCTCTGGAGCAATGGTAGATTGGCTAAATGGAGACTGGGGAATATTTTTTATTATTACGGCTGTGATGGTGATACCTTCTTTAATTTTTCTATATTTTATAAAAAATAAAATTAAATTAAGTGAAAAATAGTTACAGAAATAATTTATCTGTATTAAATCTTTATAAAAAAAAGAGTTTAAAATCAAAAATTAATACACAGTTATTATACGGCGATGATTTTAAAATACTCAAAAGACATAACAGCTCCTTTAAAGTAAGAATAAAGAAAGATGGATATGTAGGCTTTATTAAAAAAAAAAAATTCCCAAGATCCATTAAGGCAAATTTTAAAGTTTCTGTTTTGAAAGCAGGTATCTTCAGCAAACCTAATATTAAAAGTAAATTAAAAACGGTTCTTCCCTTTAACTCGAGACTAAGAATTATTAAAAGAATTGGAATATTCAGTAAATTCGAAAAATATTGGATAAAAACCTCTGATTTAAAAAAGATTTCTTTTAAAAATAAAGATATTTTTAATAATGTGAAAATATTTAAAAATTTAAGATATTTGTGGGGCGGAAAAAGCTATAAAGGTATTGATTGTTCAGCTTTAATTCAGATTTGTTTAAATCAGAATAATAAGTATTGTCCAAGAGACTCGGTTGATCAAGAAAAATACTTTAAAAAGAGGATAAAGCTTAAAAATATTAAAAAGAATGATATGATTTTTTGGAAGGGTCATGTTGCTTTAGCGTTGTCAAAGAACAAATTAATTCATGCTTATGGTCCAATGAAAAGAGTGGTTGTAATGGATATTAATAGAACTATTGAAAGAATAGAAAGAACTGCTAATTTAAAAGTTACAAGCATAAGGAGATTATAAATGAGATATGTACTCTACGGAATAGCCTTAGGATTTCTTTTTTACTTAGGTGATAAGTATATTTTTTAAAATTAAAAAATACACCTATTCTATTTTGGAGGTTTTTGTGTTGGAGAATGGGTTTTTTAGTGGGGTCAAAACGCGTACTTATTAATTGCAAAAAAACAGTATAAATTAATTGCATGAAAACTTCTCGAAATAAATTAAATTCTATGACATCTGATGCTAGCGATATTAGTAAGCCTTGGGATAAAGATAATCAAGCCTGGTGGGACTGGTATGTTGGTCTTGCAGATAATAAGATTAAAAATGATCCAATAATAGCTGCTGAGCCTTTGCCGGAAGTCACAATTCCCGGTGATGATGAGGTTCTCTCTGAATTGGAAGCAACTTATCCTTTAACAAATGAACAAATAACTTTTTTTAAAAAAAATGGTTTTATTAAACTCAAGAAAGTTTTCTCACCTGGAGTCGTGTTAAAACTCCGATCTGAATTGATTAATCTATTAAAAAAAGAATTTAATGTTGATCCTGATAAAGAAGCGCATGACCGGTTCCTTAGTCTTGAAATGATGTGGACTAAGAACGAAATTCTACGTGCGTACGTATTGTCACCTCGTCTAGGACAAATTTCAGCGGATTTACTTGGAGTTCCAGCAGTTAGACTTTACCATGATAACGTTTTAGCAAAACAAGCTGGTTGTGGTAGAACGCCATGGCACTTTGACGATCATCATTTTCCATTAGATACTAACGATGTGGTTACCGCTTGGGTGCCAGCACAACCAACCCCAATTGAGATGGGGCCTCTCTCTTTCGCCTACCCTCTAGACGTACATAAGCTAGTTAATGCTGTTACATTTGAAAAGACTGGCATTGGCTATGACCGGGGAGTATCTGAAGTTTTTAAAAAAAATGGTGTAACTGTGAATGAAACTCCTTTTGAGTTGGGTGAAGTTAGCTTTCATCATAATTTAAATTTTCATACTGCATCAAGAAATAGAACTAGTCGTAGCCGAGTTGCTCTTGCAAATACTTATTATAGGGATGGGGCGCGAGTAATAAATTCCCCTACAATGGTCTCTGGTGACTGGCAGAAATTCATGCCAAATATAAAACCTGGCGATGTGGCTGCTAGTCCGCTAAATCCAATTTGTTGGCCATTAAATGACAAACAAAAATAATCAGAGTGTTCTCAGCTCGACCTGGACTGAGAGCCTTGCTAACAATCAAAAGCCGGATAGTGAGGCACTTCTTACCCACCTAAGAACTGTGCATCAAAATAATACAGGTTTCACTGAAAAGTGTGCGAGTTCATGCCGCGATAAGACTGGACGTAATAGTTACGAATGGCTAGCTGAAATTGTTCCTGACATTGGCGGTATCCGTGTGCTGGATCTCGCCTGTGGATCCGGACCTTTATTAAAAATCTTATACGACAGTAATAAAAATTTGAGATTAAAAGGAGTAGATATGTGTCCTGAAGAATTAGCTGTTGCTAAAACTCGTTTACCAGACGGTGTGGTTGATCTTTTTCAATTAAAAGCACAAAATATGACAGCAATCGACGATGATTCAATAGACGTTGTTCTGTGCCATTGGGCTTTAACACTTATGAACCCAATAACTCCAGTTTTAAATGAAGTCAGTCGTGTACTATCCTCGGGTGGAAGATTTGCAGCCTTAGTAAACGGACCAATGAGTGCAGCGCCGAGATATAGCGATGTACACAATTTAATCTATGAATATGTACAAGCGAAATTACCTAAATATGGTGAGATTGATTTGGGCGATCCAAGAATACGTAGTACGGATAGCTTAAGAAATCTTTTAAGTGAGGCTTTTCCAAATGCTAAAGTTAATATCGAAACAAGCGTGGTATCCATGGAAGGACCTGTTGCTGAAGTGGCTGAAACTGCTGCAGGATTTTTTTATGCTTCGTTCGTCTTGCAACCAGAGATTCGTAGAAAAATGCTTTCAGAAATATCTAACCTTCTTGACACGTCAAAACAAAACGAAAACCTGGAAAAACAAGGACGATTTGCAATGCCAATAAGTAGGTTAGTAGTTGAGATGTAATTTAGCTTTAAAAATTAATTTTAACACCTAAGTTTCCACTGAAGCTACTTGCATTTTGATTAGTATTTTTTGTATCCAACCCAAAAGTAAAACTACCGTTATTTAAAATTTTTTTCTCATAACCAAGGCTCGCAATTAACGAAATTTCATTTGTTAAATTATTATCTTGCTTATAATTAGCACTAATACCATTAATTGAATAGATTTGTTCATCATCGCTAAATAGATTTCTGAAATCCAAAGTCCAACCTAAATTAAAATTGTTTTTTTCTGTTTTAATAAATTCATATTTATCAGATAGAAATAGTGAAACATTACCAACTTTTCTATTTCTCCATGAAAAAAGCTCACTTTCATCGTAACTTGGTGTTATTGAAAAACTTCCTGCTAAACCTAAATTCGGTACTAAAGCAGGATTGTTTTTTGTCAACCCTGTGTGGATTTCATAAGTTTCATAATTACTATCTATATCTAATTTTCCTGATGATGTGGTATTTGTAAGAATAGTTCTCTCTCCTTTCTTAAGAGTTATACCCCCAAGTATGAAAGTGTCTAAATTTAGTAAATATTTTGTGTCGGAAAAATACAAGCCTGACGTAATATTTTGAAAAGTAATTTTATGATCTTTTACAAAATCTTGAATACCTGTCTCAAAAGATAAAATAAAGTCTGAATTTTCCAATGGTGAAATTAAATTTACCCCTATATTCATCAAATCATATTCGAGTGCGAGGTTACTAGCGTGACCATCTCTATTTAAAAAAGATGTATAGGTCTCTCCCCAACCATTATTGCTATATAGATTTTTAGAGTCTTTATATCTATTAAGAAATTGTCTTATATTAATTGATTTGTAGCTCAATAACTCATCTAATGTCTCGCTTCCCCCCTGACCTACAGATCCGGCCGAACCTTTGACGACTTGGTTGCCATCTAAATCTTGTAAATTAAAACTACCTAAAGTTTTGTAGTAATAACCTTGACCAACGCCATGTTGAAATTTTAAAATATTTCCTGTAGTGGTTCCTGCATCAATAGTACCAACTAGAATACTTTTGTCTTTAAGTATAATTGTATTATCGTTTCCTTGTAAAGTAATTGAGTCGTTATCTGGGCTATTTCTATTTTGGATAGTTCCACTATTAGTAATTGTAGAGTTTGATCCAACATGAACTACAGTTTCATCACTAGTGTTGTACATTACACCTGAAGAATTATTTGTTATAGTAGCTGTATCAGCACCACTATATAAATAAATTGCTCTCTTAGTGTCACTAAAAATAGTTCCTGAATTGGTTATAACTGTTCCAGAAACTGCTTCACTATCACTGTCAACTTCTTCACCTGAAATTGCATTATTAAGAGATGTTATTGTCGCGCCAGCATTATTAGTTATTGTTATATCTTGTGCGCTTCTTATATTTATTCCTTTTGAACTTAGAGAAATAATTGAGCCAGAATTAGTAATTGTGACATCATCAGCTTGTCGGAGCATGATCGTATTATTTTTACCTTGTATTTTTGCCCCTGTTTCTACAATTATAGTTGCGGAAGAAATTCCATCACTATCATAACCTTTAATAAGATTATTTTGATTGTCTTTAATTACTGTTATACCCTCTTTTACAGTAAGATCGGGGTCACCTTCTCCAACTCCATTATCTGTTAGATCTATTTGAGAGGTTGCATTAGAAGCAATTTCATTTGCAAAACCATCTTTTGTAAAAAAGATCCAAAATATTAAAAATGTAATTTTAAAAATTTTCATGATTAAAATTGTAAAATTTTAATAGATATAAACAATTTTAAGAAAGACTGCACCCTTATCATTTTGGGTCAAAAAAATGGCGGAGAGAGTGGGATTCGAACCCACGAAACGGTTTCCCGTTTACACACTTTCCAAGCGTGCGCTTTAAACCGCTCAGCCATCTCTCCCTAGGTTTCTTTGTTTATTTTTAATACACCAATAAACGCTTCTTGAGGTATTTCAACTCTACCAAATTGTTTGGCTCTTGCTTTTCCTTTTTTTTGTTTATCTAATAATTTTCTTTTTCTGTCTCTTGCTCCTCCACCGTGAATCTTAGTTAGTACATCTTTTTTAAAACCTTTAATACTTTCTCTTGCGATGATTTTTCCACCAATAGCTGCTTGGATTGGAATCATAAAGTTATGTCTTGGTATTAAATCTTTTAATTTTTCACAAACTAATCTTCCTTGGCTTTGTGCAAATTCTTTATGAATAATCATTGATAGGGCATCTACGGGTTCACTATTTACTAAAATACCAAGCTTAACTAAATCACCTTCTTTATAACTTGTGATCTCATAATCAAAACTGGCGTATCCGCTAGTTATAGACTTTAACCTATCGTAAAAATCAAAAACAACTTCGTTGAGTGGTAATTCATAAACTAAAACAGCTCTATTTCCAGAATATGATAAATCTTTTTGAATTCCTCTTTTGTCCTGACATATTTTAATAATCGATCCAAGGTATTCATCGGGCGTAATAATGGTTGCTTTAATCCAAGGCTCTTCGATAGATTTTATTTGTGTAGGATCTGGCATTGCTGTAGGGTTTTGAAGATCTTCAACCTTTCCATCATTTTTATTAAGTTTGTAAACAACACCTGGTGTGGTAGTTATTAAGTTAATATCAAACTCTCTTTCTAATCTTTGTGTAATAATTTCTAAGTGAAGTAATCCTAGAAACCCACATCTAAAACCAAGGCCAAGAGCACTCGAAGACTCTGGTTCAAATGAAAAACTAGAGTCATTTAATTTAAGTTTTGCTAAACCATCTTTGAGTTTTTGATACTCTGAGCTATCCACTGGAAACAAACCACAAAATACCACTGGTTTGCTAGGTTTAAAACCTGGTAAGGGTTTCTCTAATACATGCTGTGAGTCACATATAGTATCCCCTACTTTTGTTTCCGATAGGCTCTTAATTCCAGTAATTATAAATCCTATTTCACCAGCATTTAATTCGTCTACTTCTTGAGATTTTGGTGTAAAGACCCCAACTTTTTCTATTTCGTAGTCCTTATTGGTAGACATTAATTTTACTTTCATTCCCTTTTTTATTTTTCCATCAATAATTCGAACCAAAATAACAACACCTAAGTAGCTATCATACCAGCTATCAACTAATAAAGATTTTAATTTTGAAGACTGATTTCCTTTTGGTGAAGGTAAATCTTTTACGATTGATTCCAAAATTTCTTCAACACCATCCCCTGTTTTTCCTGAGCATGAGATAGCTTTTGAAGTATCAATACCAATTACATCTTCTATCTGCTTTTTAACTTTTTCTACATCGGAGGCAGGTAAATCTATTTTATTTAAAACAGGAATAATAAAGTGATTGGAGTCCAAAGCCTGATAGACGTTCGCTAATGTTTGAGCTTCAACGCCTTGGGAACTATCAACGATAAGTACTGATCCCTCACAAGCAAGTAAAGAACGACTAACTTCGTAACTAAAATCAACATGACCAGGCGTGTCAATAATATTTAATATATATTCCTTTCCATCTTTAGATTTGTAATTCAACTTTACTGTTTGTGCTTTAATAGTGATTCCTCTTTCTCTTTCTATTTCCATTGAGTCCAAAACCTGTTCTTTCATTTCCCTAGCGGATAAACCTCCGCAAATCTGAATCATTCTGTCTGCAATTGTAGACTTTCCATGATCGATGTGTGCGATAATCGCAAAATTTCTTACTTTGTTTATGTCTGACATCAGGATCTTATTGTTGCGCCTGTTTCTTTGCTTATTGAATCTATTATTTTCTGACTTAATTGATTTAAATCGTTTTCTGATAAAGTTTTATCCATAGCTTGAAAGGTCACATTAACTGCAATTGATTTTTTTCCATTTGGCAAGTTTCCACCTTCAAAAACATCGAATATTATAACTTTTTTAATTAAATTATTATCAAGTTTATAAATCATATTGGTAAGATTTATTGCATTGAAGTTATTATCTATTACAAAAGCAAAATCTCTCTCTGACTTTTGATAACGAGAGATTTTATAACTTTTTTTATTAAATCTCATTTTATTTTTTGGTTCCTTTATATTTTTAAGAAAAATCTCGAAGCCATAGACATTTTTTTCTTTTAAATCTAAATTTGAGATTATTCCTGGGTGGATTTCACCAAAATAAGCCAAGATTGGACCATTTTCAGATTTTAATTTTACAGACCCTGATCTTCCTGAATGATAATAATCTTTACTTCTATTACCTACGTAAAGATCGCCACCACTTATTCCTAATTCTCTTAAAGTTGTAATGACATCAGCTTTTACATCAAAAACGTCAAAATTTCTTTGATTTTTATTCCAGCTCTTTCTATCAAACATTCCAGATCTAATACCTCCTACTACTGTTTCTTGTTCGCCAGGGTTTTTACCATAGAAAATTGGACCAATTTCGAACAAGGAAATATCGAGATATCCTCTTTCTTGATTTTTTTTCAAATAAGTAATTAGATTTGAAAAAATTGACCTTCTTAAAACATTTAAATCACTTGATATAGGATTCCTTATTTCTATTTCCTTTTTTTCCTGAGAAAACTGTTTGTCAATATTAGAGTCTGTGAAAGACCATGTTATTGCTTCTAAATATCGCTTCTGTGCTACAGCCCTTTGAGATAAATGAAATAATTTTTGTTCAAAATTTAAAGTTTCCGAAGATCTTGATCTCTCAGGATCAATTTGTGGAATTTTATCGAATCCTTTAATTCTTATTAGTTCTTCAATGATATCGATATCTTGATGAATATCTGGTCTCCATGATGGAATTTCAACTTTAAGTTCTTTTTTTGAAGTCTTTGTTTTAAAACCTAAAGAATTAAGAATTTTTTTTGTTTCTTGTACAGAAATTGAAATCCCAATAATTTTTTTAAATTTATTTGTTTCTATTTTAATTACTTTATTTTTTTTAGATTTCTTTCCAGAAAAAGAAAATTTGCTAGGTTCCCCACCACAAATTTTAACTATTAAACTGGCTGCAATTTCAAGACCTTCTTTGATTGAATTTGGATCTATACCTCTCTCAAATCTATATTTAGCGTCTGTATTTATATCTAAAATATTTGATGTTTTTCTTACCGAGGTTGGTGAGAAGTATGCCGCCTCTAAAATTATATTTTTAGTACTAAGTTCGGTTCCCGAGCGTGTTCCTCCTATAATCCCTCCAAGACCCAAGGGACCTGTTTTGTCTGAAATAACGCACATATTATTTTTAAGTTTGTATTCTTTACCATCTAAAGCTTTAAAACTTTCTCCTGATTTGGAATTTCTTACAATTATTTCTTTATCTATTTTGTCAGCATCGTATGCGTGTAATGGCCTATTAAGATCCAACATTATGTAATTAGTTATATCAACAACCGCTGATATCGGTTTGAGGCCGAGAGAAGATATTTTATTTTTTAACCAAGTTGGGCTTTCTTTATTTGTTATATTTTTTATATAGCAAGCTCCAAACGAGGTACACCCCTGATTTTTTTCTTTAGTAATAGAAATTTTTATTGGTTGATTAAAACCTTGTTTGATCTTATTTTTTTTTAGGCTATCTAATTTTCCCATACCTGCTGATGCCAAATCTCTAGCAATTCCACGAACCCCTAAGCAGTCGGGTCTGTTTGGTGTAACAGATATATCAATGGATTTTTCACCTTTACTTTGAAAATAATTTTTTCCAATCTCTTTATCTGTTTTTTTTAATTCGATAATTCCTTCTTTTTCATTCGATATATTTAACTCATTTTCTGAGCAAAGCATCCCGTATGATTCGATACCTCTTATTTTTGCCACCTTTAATTTCATCTTTGTTTTAGGAATTGTTGATCCTGGTGGAGCATACACTGTAATCAGACCATCTCTTGCATTGGTCGCACCACATATAACTTGTTTTGTTTCACCATTTCCCAAACTAACTTTACAAATCTTAAGTTTGTCTGCATTTGGATGTTTTTCAGCTTTTAAAATTTTTGCAATTTTAAAATCTGAAAGCTCTCCTTGAGCTTCGTTAATACTTTCAACCTCAAGTCCAATATTTGTGAGTTTATCTATTACCTTTGATAAATTTGCACTTGTGCTCAAATGATCTTTTAACCAAGATAAAGTTATTATCATCTACTTAAACCTCTATAGTTTGTTGGAACATCTAATGGATCAAAACCAAAATAATTTAACCACCTGTAATCGGATTCAAAAAATGACCTTAGATCATTAATTCCATATTTTAACATTGCAAGTCTATCTATACCCATGCCAAATGCAAAACCTTGAAATTTTTTTGGATCAACTTTTGCATTT
>MDTE01149885.1_pt1 | contig 28503 bp, 36 predicted proteins | sample 811231 | NCBI WGS metagenome assembly MDTE01 (sample SAMN05326651, study PRJNA326480) | marine metagenome | isolation source: seawater | place: Indian Ocean: Red Sea | collected 2010 | reverse complement strand
GATGTCATGGCCTACCAGGCTGGGATCTTTACCTTCTACAATGTGACGGCTGATAAGCTGGGTGACAAGCATTTCAGCAGCCCTGAGATGCGTGAGCTCTCAAAGCTGGACTTTCGTTTTGAAGGTATCTCTGACCTCGAGAAGCTGCGCAATTACTTCGATGGTGAGTTTGATGACTTCAGGAAGATTCAGGTAATGGATGAGGATAAAACGCCGTTCTAGGTAACTCTCTTGGGTCTTTGATGATCTGGATAATGAGCCCTGGATACAGGGCTTCAACCAGTTTCTTCTTCAAGGAAAACACCTGGGTAATTACACCCTTCGTATCTTCTACCATGACATCATCACCACACCTGTACCTGAAGTCGGCAATGTACTTGCATACCCTCTTGCCCTCGACCACACACTCATAGGGAACCTGGACTTCAAGCTCACAGATATCTCCCTGATCCTGCATTGCCTTTAGTATTTTATACCGCGCACCCTCAAGCTTTGAGTCGAACTTGATGCCATCGTACTCAACCTTCTTTGCGTAGTATTTGCTTTTGCGCTTTCGCTGTGGAATCAATCAACACCCAATAGTTTTCTCATTTCCTGCTGGCGTAAAACTTGCGCGGCTCTTTGACTATCACTTACTTGAGACTTATCTCTAAACAATCCTATGTCTGATGTGACAGGCGCACTCACCGGAGGACGAACAAATTCTGGAGACAGTTGCCTTCCTAGATTTTTTGAATACTCTTCAAACATTTCTGTTCTGTCTGCAATGTTTCTAATCTTAGTTTCTCCAACCTCGTAAGCATCTTTAAATATATCTGGTGGAGGGCTGTAAGGAATGAAGTTATTGTTAACAACGTCTTGCCAATCAGCGACTCTTGCATCAGATAATATTTTGTAGATTTCTGACTTATTCATACCAAGATATTCTGCATCATCAACTGCAACTGACAATTCTTTTAAAGCTTTGAACCTCATCTCATTAGCTTTTTTATAAGCGTTCAAATATTCCTCTGAAGTTCTATATCCAGATGCTTTTCTTAAATTATTCAACTCTTGTTGAGCCGTCCTTAATTCTCCAGCAGCTTCAATAGCCTGGAAGCCAAGTCTTCTTTTAATATCAAATTTAACTGACTTGGTGCCGCTTATAGCTTCTGTCATTTCGCCAGAGAAATCTACCTGCCTGCTTTTGTCATTAACTCTGTACTTGGGATTAACTAATTGGCTTTCAACAAGAACAGATCGAGGCAAGTCCCCAACATTAAATCCTCTAAAGCCAACATGAGCAACTTTTTCCCCCAAGGTTCCGTCACCCGGAACAGACTGTATAGCTTTTCTAAAGCTTACCTTTGGATTTAATTGTGCTGGCGACATAGTTGGAACAAGACCATTAAAGATATGAGCAAACCCTGCGTAAGTTTTTTCACCTAAATCTAAATTATCGTTTACGCTCCAGACTCTTGTTCCAAAATTTGTTTGTCCGTTTCTAACAAAAACATCTGCAAGGCGTTCAGTTAACATAGACTCACCAAAGAATGGCGCAAACATGTCCTGGTACATCATTGACATTGCATCAGTTGCTATATCTGTTAATTCTTTTTCGGTTCTAACTCCGTTATCTACAGCCGTTTGAACTGCAGCAAAAGGACGTAACAAAAAATCGTAAGGCATTGTATAAGACAGATTCATGACTTCTGTTACGTTGCCATCTTTGTCTGTGCTTAGAGGAACAAGCGTAGCTGTCTTTTCCCAAGGCCACGCAAAAGATCTTTTATATGCGGCAATTTGTTCTTCAGTAGCTCCTGTTAACATTGTACCTAAAGCAACGGTGCCACTTGGTATCGCTGTAGTTATTGCAGTAAAACCTAACAATCTTTCCATGCCTCTGGATCTAAGATATGGGTTTTCACTAGATATCTCTTTGATTGCTCTGCCTAATACATTTGCGCTTGTCCTTATAATCTCAGCGGGATAAGCAATAAAGTTACCAAGAGGAGTTCTTCTAATCATTCTGACAACTTCAGGAACTCTTTCATAGTTAGGAACTACATCCCTAGTAACAAATGCAGCTTCTTCTTCCAAGAACTCATCAACAAGTTTTTTGTTTTTAATATCCAAAACATTAACATTGTTAGGATCAAGACCAGCCTTTCTAGCTATTTGTCTCTGACGATTGGTTGTTGCTTTCAAAACAAAAGGCTGACCCTTGACTTGAGAACTAGTAACCATTGCTCTAAGTTTGTTTGCTTCAGATTCAAAATTGAATATACGCCAGACATCATCACCACCTTGATAGAGCCTAGTCATGATATTGTTTTGGGCTTTTTCCATGATCCTGTTAGAAAACAATTTCTTGCCCAGACCACCATACTCAGAAGCTTCTTGAATTAAGTCTTTTAGTTCTCCAAGTTGAGCTTGTTGACCAACGATTCCTCTTTCTGCGTAGTATTGAAATCTTTTTCTTTGATCAACTTCGGTAGGAAACTTTTTCATTACATTCGCTGCGACAGTAGACCATCCCTCTGAAAAGGTTGATCTGTTTGGTAAGTTGCCGTTTGCTATGGCAAAACCCATGGCGCTAGTAACGTTTCTTATCTGGCCAGTTACGTTGTAAACAGTCTTGCCTAACTGACTTAGTCCCTTTAACCCTAAAAATGTACTGTAAGCTGCGCCAAGAACAGGCATGTTTTGATAAAAGCTTTCGTTATTTTTTTGCAAAGCAGAAGCGTAATCTTTCTTTACATATTTTTCTGACAAAGAACCGTAGCCAACTCCTTTAGGTATTTGAACGTACTCTCCACGTTGAGCCATAAGAGGAGGGTTGTCTAAGAAAATTTTCTTGTCGTCAGGAAGAGTTTTATTATAGGTTTGAAGGTAATCTATAAAGTCAGCTTTAGTAATTAACGCAGCCTGCCTGCCCATGGTTTCTTTTGTTTTGACCATAAGGTTTGCTTTTCTTTCGTCAACATCAAGTTGTTTTCCAGCAAAAGTTGGTCTAGAAGTATACTCTCCTAACCATTCTCTAATCGCAGGAGCATTAAGTGCTCTGCCTTTTAATACCCCATCGCTAACTTTTTTAATATTTATCGTTTCTTCAATTTGTTTTGGATCTAAAGTAGCATTTAAAAATCCTTTTGAATCAACTAATCCTCTAAGTTGTGAGATAGCCTGTTCTCTTGAGATTTTTTTACCTGCTTTTTTGTTTAGGGCAATTACCGTTTCCAAAGCTTTTTCTGCAGCTTCTTCAGTTGGCTGCCAACCTGGATCAAGAAAAGCTTTGTATTGTCTAGTCGCATAAAGACCAATTTGACCACCAATAATATCTTCAACACCTTCGGGCAAGAACTCTGGCTTTGATGTTATTCTTTTACTGTATTCATCGATGGTATCTCTGGCTCTTTTTGCTGCTCGAAACAAACTGTATTCAGAAGTTATATCATCAGCGGCTGTTTTAGGTGTTATCTTGGCCCCACCCCAACCAAGCTTCTTGTCAGTTTCAATTAAAACTTTTGCAGCTTCTTCTTGTCTGGATAAAGCTTGTCCGTAAGCTTGAGTGTTTGCTGCTTTTGAAAAATCTGCTTCCAGTATTTCATCTGTGGGGAACAAGTAACTGTCAAGCGCATCCATAATGTTTTTTTCTGCAACACCATTTTGCTTTCCAGTTTTAAAAGCTCGAGTCATCGTGTCGTTAACTTCGTCTAAAGTTAACTGATTCTTAAAAGACAATGCAGCAAATTCTACAGCCCTAGCATCTCTAATCTCTGCAAATTCTTTGTCAGGCAATATTCCTCTATAACGGAAAAGTCCTGCTATCTTATCTGCTTTAGGATATTTATTTAAAAGACTATCTATGCCTTGCCCTGTTGAACTAATAAATTTATCAAGCTCTTTACCAGCCTGCTTTACTCCAGGGACTTTTGATCCTACTGTTGCTACGTCTGAAAAGGTTGCTCCTAATAAACCAAACACCGCAGGAATCCCAGCAGTTAATGCAGCCCCTTCAAGGCCAACTTTTCCTTTATTCATTAATGCGGTCAAGGCTTTTTCTTGACCTTCAAGATGAGATAAATCTTTAGTAAGAGTCGGACCTATGCCGATGTATGCATCGCCAATGGTTTGCATATCTTCACCGGCCACTAACCCTTCAGCGGCCCCTAAAGCTGCAGCTTTTGTTGCTAAGTTAGCACTCTTTGCAGCTTTTAAAACGAAGCTTCCGGGTAAGCCAAACTGAACTAAAGCTTTTGGTAATTCAGCAGCTAATCCATAACCTTCTATATCTGGAGCAAATCTTTCTTCAACAGCTTTTGATCGTGCGATCAATTCTTCCCCAGCTTCCTCTTGGCCAGCAAGCTGTAATCCGTAGCCAACACCAGAAACAATGTTGGTCGGTATTTCAACCAAGCCGCTCAAAAGACCTTTACCAAATTTACCAGAGAAACTTACTTCATCAGATTCAAGGGTAGTTCCTGGGTTATAATCAGGGCTTAATTGTTTTTCTAATTTTTTTCTTTCTAAAGCTAAAGCTAGATTTTTTTCTCGTAATTCTTTTTGAATGATTGAAGGTTCAGTTCCTTCCTCAAAAAGAACACTCGATCCATCATTTAAAAATTTTACTATAGCCATTTACTTTACGAAGCGTTTGAGAGTTAGACTCTATTTCCTGCAACTATTTCTGTAATCTTTGGAGTTGTCTTTATAAGTTCTTGGGTTATTGTTTCTATAAATTGTGGGTTTTTAAGTAACTCAGGCGCGTCATCTATAGCATCAATTAAAGATTTAAGTCTTTCATTACCTTGAGCAGCTTCAAACAAAGTTAATATTATTCCTTCTTGATTTTCTGGTGTTAATGGTTTGCCTGTTTCTGCTAAACGATCAATTAAAGCGTTAGCTGTTTGAATGATAGATGGCTTCTTCGATTCTTCTTCCAATATCATATTTTCATAAGCAGCTTCTGCTTCAGTTAATGCGGTCAAAGTATTAATAGGAACAACACCTTCTCTTGCTTTCATAAGTTGACCAGCAATGAACATTGCTTTTCTTGGGTCAGAAGCGTAGAGGTTTTTCAATTCCCCAGGAACCAACTTTCCTAATGTGTTGCCTATGAAGTCTCTTGTGTTGGCAAAGAAACCTTGATCACTATCTTTTCCTGTATCTGCAGGATCATCTTCCGGTGGTTCACTTGGTTCACCTGAAGAAGTTATAACTTCATCTTTCTTTTCTGGGTCAGTTGTCCCGTACATGTAACCTAAAGTACCTGCCCCTCCAACAGCAGCGGCTGTTTTTAAAGGATTCTCTCTTGCATAGTTTATAATTTTAGAACCTGATCCAGCTGCAGTACTGCTTACTGGTCCAACGGGTCTGGATGGAGGTGCATCCAGATCAATATCAAGACCTTCTTCTCTTAATTTAATTTCTGCATTTTTTAATTCGCCATCAACTGTGGATCTTTGCACTGCGTTTAGATCCGTTGATGATGATTCTCTTTTTAAATTTCTAATTTCATCAATATTTTTATTTTTAACTGCATCTTCAAGTCTTTTAAAGAAATCAGAGAAGAAATCAATACCTTCATCTATAAATTTACCAGCTGCAAGATTCATGATGCCGCCGTCAGATTTGTCCTCTACCTTCTTGATGTACTCGCCTAGGTCTTCATCAAAGTCCATTTCATTCAGGTAATTTTGTAATGAACCAAGTCCTGATTGCTCGACATCTTCTACAGTCACTGCAGCAAGTTCTTTATCATTTCTTGTAAAGGTCGGCACCTTCATGTCTCTTGCTTCAGCAATGCTGGTTGCTATCTTGGCAATCCCGCCTGACTGATCTTCGGAATCTTTTGGCTCTTCAGAAACTAGATTAACAAGAGATTCAGATATACCTGGGACAGACCTAGCACCTCCCATGATTCCATAACCAATGCCTGCAGTTTTTAGCCTATCTGTTACAGATGGACTTTCTTGAATTGCTTTAGCTTTATCTACAACCTTGTCTATTTTTGAAGCTTTGTATCCTTGTCTTGCTAAATTGGCAGCAATTGCTGCAGGAGGATATATAAGTAAAGGTGCTGTTGCTAAAGCTATAGCAATATCCACAGGGTCACTTGGGTCAACAATTAAAAAGTCGGTAATATCTCTAAAGTTTATTCCTGAACCAGCTTCAGTTTTTTCTGTGCTGAAAAAATCATCAGATAACTTAACATTTTCCATCATGTCGGATAACACATTTGGAGCAAGTGCAGCATATTCTGTCAGACCTGGGTCACCCCCATCTTCCAATCTCATCGGTCCCATGAACTGATTAATGGGAGCAACGCCAGCCATGATACCTCCGCCAGCCCTTCGTTCTGGAGTCTGGAACATAGGTCGATTGTATATGTCAGAAATCATTTGTTTCCCCTAATTAAAAGAGTCCTAATAGACCGCCGATTCCAATAGCAGCACCCAATCCTCTTGAGAATGAACTTGGCTCTTGAAATGTTTGAAGTTGATTAGTTTGGGTGCCAAATCCAGACCTGTAAGTAGGTAAGAACGGAGCCAATCCACCCAGCATTTGTTGCCCACGTTGCAACCTCATGTATGGTTCATCAGCCAGTTGAGTTGCAGCTTTATATTGATTCGCAAACGCTGTGTCCTGAATGCCTCGACCAGCTTGGCCAAGGTTACCTAACAGGCCGATCTGTCCAGACAACATATCAAATCCTTGTTTGCCTAACCCAGCTATGCCAGCCGCTGCTCCAGCCCTTCTTCCCTGCATATTTTCAAAGCCGGTCATGGAGCGATCCATAGCATCGCCATAGCCTTTGTATAGCAGATCTCCACCTAACTGAGCTTGTTGGTCTAAGACGTTCCTATCTATCTCTGCTTCCTGAATGGCTCCTCGAGATCCACCGAAAGCACCTGCCTGTACTTGCCTAGAACGTGCTTGTCTTTTCTGCTCTTCACCCAGCCGACTAATCTCCTGCATCTGAGGCTGATAAACATTCTGCATATAAGGATTCATAAAGGACTGAGCCGACCATGGGTTATATCCCATACCGCTCTGCATGTAATACTGCTGCGCCATGTTGAGTTGTGGGCCAAATCCGCCCAGACCCCCAGCCAGATTTCTTGCCATAACTTCAAGTGGACTTAGCCCTGCGGTCTGCTGTACTGGAACAGGTATTGGTTGGCTTAACAGACCAGGTTGTCCTGGGCCACCAAAGTAGGCTGATAATAATTGTCTCGCACTATATTCTGTTGCGGGATCAGTAAATGATTTTTCTGAAGTCGGTAGGACATAAGGTTGTGTTGTATCAACTACCTCAGTACTTGAATCAAATATACCCATTACGCCATCCTCGCGGCTTGTTCACCCGCTCTTTGCAATTCATACATAGCTCTTGCCCCTTCTCTTCTTTGGGCGGCTTTACTCTTTGGTCTTTTACCCATTAAATTACCAATACCCCTGACTGCTTTTGCATTAACAACAAACTCACCATCAGAAAGCATAGCGGGTATATCGTCTGAAGTCTCAGTCCCTGGTCCCGCTATCTGCCCGTTTCTTCTGGGAAAATTCGCTTCGCCACCACCTGCTGCATATTGCATATAACCGGAGTTATTGAAAGGCAATACACCCGGTATTCCTCCGGGCTGGTTTATAGGGACATAATTCTGTTGCGGCGGAGGCGGTTGAAATGTGCCGCCCCGATTTAATGGCTGTGTAGCCCACATATTTCCTTGCGGTCCGGGTGTCCCCAGTGGCCCAATGCCCCCGTAATTTGCATACAACTGGCCGGGCATTCCCCTGTATCCCAGATTAAAGTCAGGCACTTCACCTGCTGGCATAAAGGATTGAAGGTTCTTGAAGCGAGGGTCCATTGCTGTTAAAGGTGCCCCGCCTATTGGATTAAATAAATCAGCGTTCCCGTAAACTTCCATAGACCTACGGGCTGCAGCTTCCTGCAATGTGCTAGGAGCCCCACCATATTCATTTTCTCCTGTCATGGCAGCTAATCCCAACAGTGGCAACAACCAAGAAGGCAGACTTCCAGGAGCGGCAGATTGAGCCGCCATCTGCGCACCTTGCTGTTGTGCTGGGTTCATTTTTGCCCAGTTATCTGGGTCTGCCTTAGCAGCTTCTAAAGCTTTCCCTGGAGTATCAACCCCAGGTAATCCACCTGTTGCGTCTATCGTTATTCCTGGGGCAACTCCTGAACCTCCCGCGCCTGATCCTGAGCCTCCTCCCAAAACTTTTGCTATTCCTCCTCCAATAACGCCAGTCCCTAACCAAGTTGGCCATCCCAAACTTAGCCCTGGAGTTTTTCCTTTTGCTAATCTGCGCCCACGGAACCATTCTGCTAGTTTCTGTCTCCATGTCTTTTTTTCTTCTTCAGAAAGACCTTCAAGATCTTTTTCAAGTTGTTCTTCCGCTTTTTTTACTACATCATCAAACATCTCATCTTCACTAATAATTAGTGAATCATCTGTAGGTGGAGTATTAGTTGGGTCATTAGGATACCGATCTATTCCATCGGGGATTCCATCTCCATCAGTATCTGTTCCTTTTACAGGTGGGGTATTAGTTGGGTCATTAGGATACCGATCTATTCCATCAGGGATTCCATCTCCATCAGTATCTGTTCCTCGTACAATAGGTCCATCATTATTTGGGTTGTCTGGCCAAAGATCGTCAGCATCAGGGATTCCATCTCCATCTCTATCTGGTCCTGTTTCAGGAACGTCATCATCTGAACCTGATGGTCGCGGCCCAGGCGTTCCTACTGCAAGACAATATTCTCTACCTTGATAAACTTCTCGTCTAAATCCCGGTGGACATGTACTATCTGGATTTATATCAACTATCGCTGGGCCACCTATCCTTGTATATCGAAAAAAGGGAGGAATCATTCTTAAAATTGTCCTTCGAAAGTTTTCGAAGGGCTCATCAAATACAGTGTTACCCATAGCTAAGTTATCTCCTGTACCACCTCTACCATAATCTATAGTTTGGCCATCTTTTGTGACAGAAAAATTTGCAGGCTGTTCCGCGTCCGAAAGGTAAATAAATCTGGGGTCAAATGCAGACCTAACAAATCTTTCAAACCCACCTTCGGGGGCATCTGGGAAAGCTTCATAAAATATTTCTCTTTGTACTTCTTCGTCTTTTGTATCTTTACCTTCATTGTGTGCTTGGGCTAAAGCAGAGGTCCATCTAATATCAGCTTCAGTAAAAGGAAAAGAAGCACTCTCATGCCTTTCTCGAGAACCTCCCATGCCCGGATAAAAACCCCCTAGCCCTGGGCGTGTATTTGGCCCCAATTCTCCACCAGTCCAAGACCAATTATCTATAAGGTCCCCGAATCCCTGTTTAATATTCTGGCCAGCCCTATTTAAAGCGCCTATGCCTTTACCTAACCAGGATTCATCTGAAAATGGGCCTAATGGGCCATAACTGACGCTCATAATTGAGCCCCTCTTCGTTCTATGAGGATAGTATATCCCATCAAGATTCTACCCTTACCATGCTTCTTTGTCATTCCCCTACTTCCACTTTGAGCCCACCGTTAGTGCTGACTTGCACTGTACCTACGCTGGCTGTAGCCACCAATGTACGGGACGTATAGGATATGGTCTTAAAAGAATCCCGATCGTAAACCTGAAGTTCTTGCGCGGTAGTATTCCAGATAATATCCCCGTCCCTAAACTTTGATTCATCAATGGTAGCCTGGTTAAATTGAGGAGTCTGATCTAGCTCAATTTTATTAAGGTTAAGTTCTAGTATTCTAATGGCTCGATTAAACGTATTAGATGTTACGCCTTCTTCTGTGGCAATCGGCAATTGTGTCTGGAGAATCTTTCCCATTATCTTTTACCATTAGGCTGTATATCTAACCTGGTTCTTCCCAGCTTAAATCCTACACCCTGATCTTCAGATTCAAACCTTAAAGCAGCCTGACGACCTCGAGCCCTCATATCTATCTTGGTAGTGCTGCCAGTAAAAGAAGTAGTCTGGTCTGTTGTAAAAGAATCACCAGGATAATCCCTCATTTTTAAAACAGCAGTCATTGCTTGGCCAGATCCACCACTTCCATTGAAATCAACATCAGGGATCATTCGCCTGATAAATTGAAAGTCTTCTCCATCTCCAATATCAAAATCTCCAGACTGTATATAGACTGAAGTCATCGGTGATTCATCATCATCATTGCCAACTTCATGACTATAAAGATAAGAAGTGGAACTACTTTTACCAGCGGCAATAGGAGTAACAGAAATGCCTTCGTCTATCCATGCTGTTCTTGATAATTGGCCAATAGACCAATTGTTTTCTTCATAATTAAATGTCACATAACGGTCAATGACAGTGGCTGAAGAAGAACAATAAAACCAACCTACTTCATCAAACTCTTTATTAACGTAGCCAAAGAATTGGGATGCTTGAAATTGATTTAAATCATCATAAACATACGACTGCACAGTACATGGAACGCTTTGAACTGTACCCGTATAACGATAGAAACCTTTTCTATCCATCCAGAATATTCCAGCCGGGGTATTAACTGCACAGTTAGGACCAACCAGGCTAACCCCTTCATTAATAATATTAAGACCGAACGTCAATGGTGGCCCTATAAACTGCAAGCTATAAAGGGCTACGTCAGTCCATATCAAAGTTTCTTGCCTAGCCCGTAATCCGCCAACAATTTCTGATCCTGCAGAACATCTGAGAGATCCTGCCGTATTATCTGATCGAGGTTCCCATTCTGTAACATTTTCCTGATCAGAAAAAGCAATCAGCAATGGGTCTATGCTGCCACTTCTGGCACCACTTTCAATTGGGTCTGCACCCATAACAATAACGTGTCTGTCTACATCGGAAACAAGAACTTGCAAACCTCTAGTTGGCGCAAGATTAGCTCCAGATAAACTACTTAATGTAACGGCTCGGGCTGAAGTACCACCTGTATTATCCCAATAATAAATATTACCTGCCCTTGGATTAGCGATAAGGTCTTCACCAAAATTATCCATAGACCAAAGACGTAACTGGTTATTCGCAGCTAGAGAAGAAGTAGAACCCCACGTTGAACTAGAAAAGGTATCTACACCAAATCCAGTGCTGCCGACAAATACATCAAGCCCAACAGTCAATTGATATGTTCCAGTTACAGATCCTCCGCCACCACCTGTATCACTAGCATTAGCAGTTACTTCATCGCCATTTGTATCTTTTGCCGTTATTGTATATTCGTTTGAATTTACAATAGAAACTATTTGATATTCCTGATTAAGCACCGAAGCAATAATATTGCCTCCCAAACTGGCAGCACCAGAAAAGGTAACGAAATCATTTTGCGCTGCATTATGCGCAGTATCTGCTACTGTCAAAGTTGAAGATCCATTAGTTGCAGAAAAAGCAGGACCAGAAGTAGTGGTTCTAATTGGCGTGATATCGTTATAAACAGATCCATCCTGGATATAAAGCTTATAACTGGTGCCTAGGCTAAGTAGCTTTGTTCCAGCTAGATTAACCCAGTTATGCAGTTTTCTTCCTGTTCCCTCAAAAGAAGGCAGAATATATTTCTGCCAGCCACCTATCTTTTCGGCAAACCCTTTTCTAAAACGCACAAGATTACCGTCAAACCAGCCGCCTTCCGCTGTATAGCTGGTGCTTTCTTTATCAATACCAGGTTTAAAATTTAAAGGCTGTAATGGCATTTTAGTTTCCTATAACGCAATAACTCTATCTCGTAAACGTGCAGCCCGTTCTGGTGTTTGCTGCGCCCACCTTGAGTCCATCATGTCCATTGCCATTATCCCCCATGATTCTTGAGAAACAGCATGGTTCATATTCTTAAATTTACTGAGCCCACCCTGCCCAAGCTGGAAACACATATTCACCAGAATGTGCTGGGCTTCTTGGGGTAACTCTTCCCAGTTATCATAAATATTACGACACCCATCTATCGCTATATGAACATCCTGTTGAAACAACTCATAGCATCGCCCCTCTGAAATACAGTCTTCTTCAGGGACTTCATCGTAAGCGCCGTGTACGGGGAGGTCTATCTCTGGGTCGGAATCTAGTAACTTATGTCCGATACCTGTTGTTTTGTGGTTTTCACTACACAGGTATACATGCAGGATCTTTCCTTCATCTGAGGCTATTTCTTCATAAACACGTTTGACATCTACAGTCATTTAGAGCCTCCGTTGTTCTTTGTGTTAGTGTAAGCCACCGATCCGAACCATACGGAGACAAGACCGCCGACACTGACGAAGTATATCGAGCTCATGGCCTCGAGTAGTTCAGCAGCCTTATTCAATCCAAGCAGGTCACAGAAAACAACAAGGCTTGGGTATAGAAGCATTCCAAGAAGAGCCAGCCAACACATGTTCCGCTGGGCATCTGCTTTTTCGTGCATCACAGATAAGTTCTGCATTCTTTCAGACATAGCAAGCTCTTCGTCAGAAACAGTACCATCGCCATCTACATCGTACATAGCGTATTCACTACCCTCTTCCAGCCTTTTACCTTTTGCCATTAGCGATACTCCGGTTCCTTGTTCATTTTTACATAGTTCACTACAAAATGGTCTTTAATCCAGCTATCCCCTGGACGACCTAATTCTAACAACTTGTCATGCCTTCGCATTAGAGGAGGCACCAGCGGCACAATATCCTTGCCGTTCCTGTACTGCGTCACTGATACCCCATCTAATATCTTGAGTCGCCCACACCGGGGCGCACCAAAGGTAACTATCTCCCTTGGAGGAATTTCATCCCTTGTCATCAAAGCACCTAGGATCATGGCTACAGCCCCGCCAAGGGAGTGGCCTGTCAGAATAATGTTTTTGTGGTCAATGTCCTGCTCAAGACAAACGCTGGTCACTTTATTGACCAGGCGTTTACTGGCTTTGAGGAAGCCAGCAGGGCAGAACCCTAACTCCTTTGTCCAAAGTGGTATGATTCTCAGATCCCTGATTGCATCAAGTGGTTCATCGGTTCCACGGAAAGCAAAGATGTTGTCTTTAACAAGCACCTCAATATTGGCTTCTTCAAACGTAGCCTCCTGGTAACACCTTGCACAGAGTTGACTTAACTCTTGATGACTAGCCATTAGGTAATGCTCTTTCTTCGGGATCACGCTCACAATCTACATGGTCTGAACTTTTTGTGATTGTGAATGCCCCATCAACGAATGGGATACCGGAGGGAAGCGTGACACTGTATTCACGTTCACCACACAATGGTACGGCGGAACAGGCTGGAAGAAATAAGATAATCGCTAAAAGAAATGTTTTCATGTTATTTACTCAAATAGTGTTGTGTTTTGGTTAACCATTCTTGGGATGCAGTAAGCTGTAATATTCTGGTTCTTCGTATATCTTTTATTCTTTGGTGCCATTCTTCCTTCCTCTATCGCTAAAGCAAATTCGTTACATCTATACACACTTTTAAATAGCATACGGTTATCTGATATCGTTTCACCATTTACAAGAACAACCAGTAAAAAAGCAATAATCATTCAATCTGGACTATTCTCCACTATCCAAACAAACGCCCAGACAAATGCCATAAAGACTACCCATGCAAATGCTACGGTGCCTGCGAGGTTTAAATTTTTCCGTATCTCTTTCCTTCTAAGTTTTATCTTGGCAACTTCTTTTTCATGCGCTAACCTGCTTTCTTCCATGCGGTTTTTAACGCTTGTATATAAATCTCCTTGGCCTTGTATCAGGCAGATGTCCTTAAACTGTCTATCAAAATTCTCTAACTGTCTCTTTGCAGACTCCATTGCAAGAGCTTCTTTGTAGCTCATTGCACCAGCTTTTGAACGCTCTACATCTCTGTACTTTTCGCTTGCTTCACCCCACTTTCCTACTAATGATTGCAAACTAGCAGCATGTCCGGCACTTTCTTTAAGGGTACTTAGCCCTTCATTAAGAACCTTTAGGGCTGACAGTACGGCTGCTACCTCTCCGATCATGCAGCACCTCTAAAAATCTTTTGAAAGATATATTGCCGCTAAAATAAATGGATACATTGCCCAGATCAGACCTTCCAGTCTCGCCATACGCGACGACCCCCGGTCTAACCGTTCTTCTATAGCTTTAAACCGAAGCGCACATTCTCTTTCATGGGTTTCGATTTTGGATAATGCATCTTGTTCTGTCATTCCTTTGCTTTACCGATATTAATCGCCAGCATATCAATTACTTTATATGCTTTAGCGACCAGAGAGTCGTCTGTAGGAGTAGGGGTTAAAGCAGCAATAGTGCTACATGCAGCAATTATTGCAGTAACAATATTTAATAAATCTATTAATTGGTCCATAAAAATTTATCCTATATGTCAATTTCTACCCAAGATTCAGAATCTTCATCCCATCTATGAGGTTGACCGCCAGTCGGCATTGGTTTAGTTGGAGAAGGATAATTAAATTCTACCCAAGATTTAGAACTTTCATCCCAACTATAAATTTTTCCATCATCTGGCATTTCAGTCGGAGGTTCCCATCCATAACTTTCAGAATTTAATATCCAGCTATCGTAAGGTTTTGCGTCATAAAATCCTGTTCCATCATAATTCCCACCAACTGCCGCAAAATTTTTACGCTCTCTTGCTTCGTCACCTGTAATAATTGATTGATCATCAGCAGCTTTTCTTGTTGCCCTGGTTCCTCCATTACCATCATCTTCAGTGGCTTCTACATAATAAATGCCGCCATTCATATTGTATGATGTTTTTACCCAGTCACCTTCTAATGTAGAAATATGATCTTCATCTGCAACAATTACTTGTTGTACGATGCCATCAACAACCAATGCATAATGCGCCATCTATATCTCCTATGCTACATAAGTCCCAGATGAGTTAAAGGTATGATAGGTATAACCGCCTGCAGAAGTTACAGTTCCTCCAGTTCCTTGTTGAGTGCCAGAATAACGCAAGATAACAACTCCAGACCCACCATTACCTGCAACATTTGAACTAGGTCCACTCAAAGCTCCTGCTCCTCCACCTGAATTTGCTGGAGAGGCTGAACCATTCCAGTTTGCTGCTCCTGCTGTACCACCTCCAGATCCACCGGCTCCTTGGGTTGAATAAGAATTTGGAGGACCACCAAATGGAGCATTGTAATACGCCATGGCCCCTCCGCCTCCACCTGCGCGGGTAGTGCCAAGTGATTGCCAATCTTTTCCTCCTCCACCAGCACCTGCTTGCGGAAGGTAATAAGGAGGTGCAGAAGGATAAAATCCGCCATTGAGTCCTGCAGCGCCTGCTCCACCGCCACCGCCACCCATAACATAAGCACTAGATACAAAACCCAAGCCTCCATCATTTCCTTGGCCAGAAGTACCTGATCCTCCAGGGTTTGAAGAACCATAAGCAGTGCCGCCAGATCCGCCACCTGACCCGCCTGCTAGACCACTTAAAGTAGAACTAAAACCATTCCCTCCACCGCCACCGCCAGTTGCAGTGCCAGAAGAAACAGTTCCTAGAATACTATTGCTGCCAGAGTTACCTTGTCCTTGAACAGCCCATGGGTGCGCTGCTCCTCCAGCGCCAATGGTTACAGTATATGAAGCATCAGGAGTAAAAGTTTCTGAAGCTTCTAAATGCCCTCCTGCTCCACCTCCACCATTTGCTGTGTTGAGACTTTTACCGCCACTAGCGCCTCCGGCGAGAACAAGATACTCAACAGTATAAGGCTCTCTTGGCGCGGCACCTCCGGCCAGCATCATCATAATTCCAGACATTAGCTTAGATTCCCGCTGATGGCACAAACTGTGCCGCTTATAAATAAAATGGTCGCTATGCCACGAGTTTTTAAGGTTGCAGTTGCTATGTCAGAATCTTCTCCAGCTTTGTATGCAGTAGTAATAGTACATGTAATAGTTATATTACCTGTCGTATTGTTGAATATGCTGATTGCATCTCCCGCACTAAAAGTTGAATTGGGGATAGTAATAGAACCACCTGACCCAACTTCAATAAAGTTTCCAACATCTCCTGTTGCTAATGAATATGAACCAGTCTTGGCTGAACCGCTTTGCGGTATTGCCCTGACTGCGCCATCTCCATCAGTCATACTGCCTGTAACTGTTAGATTCCCGGCAGATGACAAAGCCATTTTTTCTGCTGCAGCTTCACTAGCTGCGGTCTTAAAGCTTAACTTTGTTGCATTGCTTGTTGCGCTAAAGTCTCCTTCCGATACCGCTTCAATACCTGCAGCAACCAAGTTGGCATCAGAGCCAGTGCTTTCATCTGGTGCTTGAAAATCTACTTTACCAATTACATCATCAGCAGCTATATCCACTTCAGCAGTCTGTAGTGTTAATGCCATAGGGCTGTCATCAGTTGTCACAGTTCCCTTTAAAGTAATTGCGCCAGCTTCTGTCAATGAAATAATCGGAGTTGTACCTACAGCAGATCCCAGACCGACAATCAAATCATCGGCTGAATCATCCAGGCCAATATAAAAATCCTGTGCATGCCCATCAAAAACAATCTTTACATCTTCTGCCTCTGCGTCCCCAAGAGTTAAGGTAGGCGTTGTTCCGGCAATTTGAAAGGAATCTGAAACAACAACATCAGTCATTGCATCAATTACTGCGGCCCCACTACCTGCACCATCCAGGTAAACAAGTCTGGTTTTCCCAGTACCTATAGTAACTGTTGCGCCACTACCTTGTTTGACTGTAATACTTTGTGAACCACTAGTTGCATTTTCTATAAACATAACCCGAGAGATAGTATTCGGGGCAATTGTAAGTTCTCTGGTAGCAGTTAAACTTGCGCTGCTGGTTACTTTAAAATATAAAGCTCTAGCTGGATCAGCAGCACCATCGGCAACTGTAGTCGTAGCATTTGCGTCACTACCAAAACAATCCTGGGTATTATAACCAAGACCATCCGCAATTAACTCGAGGTTGGTATTGGTGCTTGTGCCCCAGGTGCCTGATTCATCACCAGTGGCAATTTCTTTTAATCTTAAATTATTGACATATGTAGCCATTTATTAACTCCCTATTGTCGGTTGAGTATCAGGAAAATCTGAAGTTGAAGGCCAGTCTCTTAGTTTCTGACGATACTCGGTTAACGAATCTTTGTCTGGATGATCTGGAAGCAACATCAAAAGGTCTGTTCGTTCTAGTTCAGAGTTACGCCACACCCTAGCCATCGTAGATTCAGTTACTCCACTTTCAGCGGGAGCGAATTCCTCGTAATGATCAAAGTTTTCTTTGATCCATTCTTCTGAGCCTTTAATTCTTGGGTTGGTGATATTGCCATCAGCGTCTTTGATTACATAGGTTTTCATTTTTTTCTCCTATCACCACGGGAGGTACTGGATAATAATTATCCCGTCGCCACCGCGACCGCCCTCACAATAGCTACCAAAGTTCTGGTTATAGGCTCCGCCACCTCCACCTCCGATTCCACCATTTTGACCGACAATAAATACGGCATTGGTGTTAGCCCAATAACCAGCGCCGCCAGCTAATGCTCCAGCTTGGTTTAGTGACCACGGAGTGCCGGACGCAACCCACACTGAAGCCGCTGATTGGCCGCCAATGACGTATCCGTATCCGCTGCTACCGATTCCTTCGCCCATCGCATCAGAATGACCGTCATTGTTTCCGGCGTCTACCTCCCCAGTGTCGCCGGTGCCGTGTATACCCACAGCACCACCACCAGAGTAACCAGACGCTCCACCCGGACCACCCGTATTATTAACGTCGCCATTAGATGCCGTTCCACCCGTTCCGGCCACGCTGCTTATGCCTCCCCCGCCGCCACCATTTGCGGTTAGCGTGCTACTAAGCCCAGTTCCCGCCATCGTTGTGTTTCCGCCGTTTGATCCTGTGGCATTTGCGCCACCATCTCCACCAACTCCGACAACAATTGTGAAACTTCCTGCGGTTGTAACAGCTAATGAATTCTTTTTGCAGTAACCACCCGCTCCGCCTCCACGCGCAATATTGGTTCCATAGCCACAACCACCGCCTCCGGCTCCAATTAAGTGGATGCAGATATTCCCGTCCATAGGAGGAACCCAAGTCACTGACTCGGTGATGGTTAATTGAGGATATGCGGTTACCGTCGCACCTAAAACTGCCATCTCTAACCTTCTGCCTCCTCTTCTTCTTTTTCTAATTCTGGTCGTGTTGCAGGAAAATCATTTATATATTCGTCGTCATCATTTGTTGCAGGCCAATCCCTTAGTGCCTGACGATAAGTTAGGTAGTTATCTCGTTTGGGGTAGTCTGGCGTTTGCGCTATCCAATCAGTATCCTTTAGCTCTTGATCTCGCCACTCTCTTGCGGATTGAACTGTCTCTGGAACAACTTGATGAGGAGGATCAACAATCAAATCATAGGACTCATAATTATCCTTGACGTAGGACTCTTCAGCCTCAATTAAATTTGTAACGCCGTCACTGTCTGTTACGCTAAAGCGTGCCATTACAGATACTCCACGATTGAAAGTACAACTAGACCGCCGCCGCCCATTCCCGAATAGGAGTCTGAACTTGAATAAGCGGCAGCACCGCCACCGCCACCGCCATAGGAACCCGTTCCCCCATAAGTTCCGCTAGACCCCGTTTTTTGAGCACCTCCGCCACCTCCGCCGAATAATCCGGGCGAAACGTATCCGCCTGTACTGGAAGCGCCATAATAAATATTATGATGATACCCTGTGCCGCCGCCTCCGGGGCCGGGATAAGAGTTAGCACCAGACGTAGTTACAGATCCCGCTGCTCCCCATAACCCGTCAAAAATACTGGCAGATTGGCCTGTATGCATACTGCTTTCGGCGGCTTGAGTACTCAAGCGATAATTTAACGTCATGCCCCTGTTCACAAAATTGTAGGTGTAGGAATTTGCCGTTTCCCCTGCCGTCCACCAATCCCTGTCTACATTTGCTGTAAAATCATATCCTGCTCCGAAAGCGGTTCCTCCGCCTCCAGACATTTCAATCCCGTTTCCGTTTGTTGCGACAAGATCTCCTCCCCGCCCCCAAACGCCTCCACCTCCGGCAGCGATACATTTGTTGTAATTGCTTGTTGTACAACTTGCATCGCCACCTCGATGTGCTAGACCAAAAATTCCGGGAGCGGCACCTCCGGCTGCGGCAATGTGATAGCCATTGCCGTCATAATTTGAAACAACTGCGTTTCCGCCTCGCGCTCCCGCGACTCCAAATATGTTTCCGGTTGTGCCTACCGCACCGCCAGCACCGCCAGTCGTTGATGGGGTATTTGTGGTGTTAGATGATTGACCTGTTCCCCCAACTCCACCATTTGCTTTCAACAAAGCAGAACCGCCCGAAACTTTCCACGAAGAATCCCCGCCTGTACCGCCTTGTGCTTCATCTCCAGAGTTATAACTGCCAGCACCACCAACAGTGGCAACGTAAGAAGTTCCAGAGGCCACAGTTAATAGGCTTTTGCAAACTGCTCCCGATCCTCCTCCTGCCGCCGCTGCACTGGCTGCGGCGTTGTTCCAGTAGGCTGCCCCGCCACCGCCGCCACCGCCTATCACTGTTACGATTACTCTCGCATCAAACGGACACGCCCAAGTTTCTGTCGCAGTAAACAATATCTCGTTGAGAACTGATTGATTTTTTTGTCCTAAAACTGCCATAAGACTTTCCTACAAACTAGCCCATCCAATTGTGCTATCAACATAAACCAGTTGTACAGCATTGCCTTCTGGAAGAGTTCCGTCTGAACCTGCTGAGTCTATATTTTCTGAATTTCGACCGACTGTTACCGTAGCGGCACCGACATTTTTTAAAATTACTGTATCTCCTTCGCTTGGACTTGCTGGCAGCGTTACCGTAAAAGGTGTGCTTGCATGATTACAAATTAACTGATCTTTGGAAGAAGCTGTATAGGTTGTTGTTTTGACTACCCAGGCGTTATAAGCACCGCCAGCAGCTAAAGCCTCACCAACTGCCGCCCCTGCTCCCGCTCCATCCAGATAGATCATTTTGCTAGAGCCATTCTCTATAGTGACATTAGCCCCACTACCTTGGCTGATAATAAGGGAATAACCCCCACTGGTAGCATTCTCTATAATCTGTACCCGCTTCATCGTATTCGGAGCAATGGTTACTGTGCAGTCAGAATCCAACGTACCTGTATATTTAATACGAAATGCTCTGGCTTCATCTGAAGCTCCGTCTGCAACTGTCGATGCATGTGTATCTGCGTTAGTGGTAATGGCTTCTGTGCCAATACCAAGTGCCTCACCTATCAACTCTAAAGATGTGTTGGTAGATGTTCCCCATCCAGAATCACCGTCTGCTGGTTCTGCTACCCTTAAATTATTTACATATGTCGATGCCATAATTTACGCCGCTATTTCTGTCCAATTAGGTGTTTGTGCTGTATCTACAACACTCCAAATAAGTACGCCTGGAGGCGCATCCATTGTTGCCGATATGCCCGTAACTTCTACTGATACTCCTGTGCCTGCCGTAATCTCAACATCATTAACAAGTCCAGATGCAGCAATACCTACGATAATGACTGATCCGCCTGTGCCTGCAGAAACGGTAACACTTCCAATGGCTGAAGTTCCGGCAGAACCGGATGGAGATACAGTAACCCCAGTACCTTCCGATACAGTAACACTTCCAACGGCTGAAGTTGCTGCTATACCAGTAGCTGTAACGCTAACTCCCGTACCTTCCGATACGGTAACAGTACCTCCCCAATTTCCTTCACCCCATTCCTGAGAATCACTACCCCAGCCGCCATATGGTGCGCTGGTTGCGGAAACTCCAGTAACAGAAACAGAAGTTCCTGCTCCTGCTGTCACACTCCCTATAGAAGAAGTTGCACTTTCTCCGGTAACAGCAACAGTTTGTCCAAATGATATTGTTACACTGCCAACGGAGGAAGTTCCTGCCACTCCAGTGACAGAGAAGACCATATCTGTAGCAACAGTAACACTACCTAGGCCACTAGTTGCAGAGGTAATCCCTACATTTTGGTTATAACCCCCAGAGTTGTACGTCTGAGTTATGCTGTTATAACCCTCAAAATATATTGTTACATCAGCCATTAGGCGATCCTGGTTTAGGCGATCCTAATAATCGCGCTACTGGCATCAGCAGTTGGAAACGTGATTGTAAAATCTCCAGAAGAAGAAGTTTTATCCGATCCAAAATTTAATACCAAAACAGCCCTGTTCGCAGAACCGGCTGTAGTAGAAGAGTTATAAATTAACGCTCCTCTTGCCGTAATGCTTGAACTGGCCCAGGTCACATCAGCAAAGTCTGTCAAAGCCGTTGTGCTGGAAGCTGTTGGCGTAACATTTGTTAGAGCCGCGCCGCCTGCAGTGTAGTTTGTACCACTAGCTTCGTTTGAAGAGCTATACGCTGTTGTAGTTGAATCTAAACTTGCACTGCTTGTATACAGAGCAATTTTAAAAGCGTTTCCTGTGCCTGTTGATGTTGTAGTTCCACCGCCAGAGCCGTTAGTAAAGTTATGTATGCCTTGCAACAATTCCTGCTTAAAAGACGTACACATTGCTTGGGTAATAGCCATTACATTTTCCTCAAAATTTCGGCCAAATCAGTATGGCCTTGTCGTTTAAACTCATTATAGAGTGTAGTTCTATCGCTTTTAACTGCCTGCTCTAAAGCTTGAACAATAACATAGAACATTCTTTCCCTGAATGCTTCAGCCTGCTGCTTGATAACAGGATCAGCGCTATCAGCAATACTAATTATTTTAGAAATTGCATTCATAGCTAATTCTTCTGGGGTATGCCCCCTTTCTTGTGTTGTTTGAACCTCAAAAGCCCCTGGCGATGCGGATATTTCTATATCTAACATAATTATTGCCTAACCCCCGGAGCTACCCCTATTAGATTTGGAGCCTTTAAAGTCTGAGAAGCAACTGCAGGTCTAAACTCAGGTCTAAATTCATCCCTCATGCCATAACCTTCGCCCATGTTTGCTAATGCCTGCATTGCCCTGTCAAATCTTTGCTGGTAAAGCATTATCTCCTCGGGTGTTTTAAGAAAAGTAGCAGCTTCCACCAGGGTTCCATATAGCATTGCGTCAGGGGCATTTTCTGAAAGCCATGTTGTCCCGCTTTCCGCCCCCGCTGTAAGGGAAAGAGGTCGATATTTGTAATGCAATTCTACGTTATAGTTACTATCCGGGGTTGGTGCGACAAGAAAAGTATCGTCATCAAACATTGCATAATATTTTGGCAGTCCAGTAGTAGACTCATTAGGCGTGTAATCCCTAATAAAAGAAACATTCTTCAACAATAAGTAGGAATAATTCCCGCTGGAAGAAACTGCGAGACTATAAGGGGATAAAAAATCAGTAGGCGTTGCCAGATAAGCATTACTAGTTGTAAAAGAACCTATTTGATTTTTTCTAAACAAAGGCATTTCAACATTCTTGAGTATTCTTTCTTCCGCTTCTTGAATAAAAGTCGGAAGACTATTTACAAAAGTTGTTTCTGTTGCCAAGCAGTAGTCTTGAACTGCTGTCTTTAAACCTGAATAAGTAAAACCACTCATACTGTCACCGTTACTGTGCCTACGCTTATTGTAGCCTCTATTCCATCAAAAGAAGAACCTATGGAGTCTCCAGTTACCGTTGTCATTGCATTAGGATCAATAGTCCTGACTACCCCAGACCCAGCTACAGCAGAAGCAGGGACAGATGGCCTTGCATATTGCAAAGCTTCAGGATCTGCAAGGGTTCTCGGAGGCTCTAATTGTGGGCTTTTGGGCTCATAGCATTCAGCGCAAACTCTGAATCCAGTCCACTCTTTCCTTAACTGAGTGTACTTATACTGAAAGCCACATCTGTCGCATATGGCAATTGCGTATTTGCCAGACGCATAAGACATTTATGCCCTCCTGATAGAAAAAATACCCGGTGCAATCTTTAAAGAAGCCCTACTGCTATCCTGGTCTGCCGCTCTCTGAAACTCTTCCTCATAAATACCTTTCAGCATTGGCACCCTATCAGGGGCTCTTTTCAAAGCAATGTAATAAGCCAGCCCGGCCGCCAAGCAAGGATAAAACCTGAATGGCATATCCACTGTATTAACGCTGGCATCCGCATCTTCAATGCGAACCAGGCGATTAATAATCAATTGGTCTGTGCTATTTTCAGCAGCAGGCCAGATATACAAGCGTGGTGTAATTTGCTTATCTAAAAACCATTGAGTTGGTCTGGCTTTAGTTGCTTTGTTGGGTATATTCCAATATTCGGAACGACTCACCTGCTCCATGGAAGTATCAGTTGTTGTACTTCCTTCAGTTCTTCTGATAATTACATCCAGAACATCAATGGTGCTGGCAGATAAATCAATATATTCATCAGCTTCAGTTAATGTGGTAGTTGAGTTAGTAACTGTCCACTGGTTTAACCCCCTGTTTGCCCAATCAGCAAACAAGAGGTTAAGGGATCTCCTTGCGGTAACCCCGTCATACCCAGTACGAAACTCAAGACCACATCTTTCGAATGCTTCTTCTATATATTCCGCAACATCCGGCTCAAAATCTCTAGATCCTGACGTAGCCATTTACCGATTCCTTTAAGAAAAGAATGTGGTCATTGCAGTTAAGTCTGTAACAGCAGTAAAAGTTACATATCCACCGTTTTTAAATAGCAGACCATCATCTGGAATATCTGGGTAAGAGTTAGTGCTGGCTCCTGCAACAGTCGCAAATTGCATAACAATTGTTCCTGTTCCAGAACCTTCTCTAAACTTGAGCGTTGCCGCACTGCTACCATTAACAACATAGATGCCGCGCAAACGACAACGTGCTGCTGAAATAACGCCGCTGCAACTGGTCCCAGAACCTGCGCTTACATTACCTGCTGAAGCTCCTGAAGTTGCTATCTGGGTAACTGTTTGAAAAAAACTACTTCCTGTAGCTGTACCTGTGTTAGCACCAGTAATAACTTCAGTAATAGCAGTTCCACTTTCATCAGTACCTGTAACTGTGAATGTGATGCCGGAATCATTACCTGCAGACAAAATGGTGACGTTCCTTGGGCAATCCATCGTAACAGATCCCCCTGAAGCCAATGCACCATTAATAGTTAGGTTGGTAGCACTACCAATACTAGCAGCAGTGCTAATGCCATCAGCGTCTGCGGCAGCAGCTTCTATAAAGCTGGATGTTACATCACTGCCTGAACCTTTAAGGGCCATAGCAATCTACCTCCTTCCTTTAGGCGTTGTTAATGCCCTGGATGTATTCAACTGTTACATAACCAACACCAGATGTACCTGCAGAAAAGTCAATGTAAATTGATAAATCAGAAGTACCAATATCAACCCATGTATCGGCATCAGTAATAGTACCGTCAGCACCGTGATGGATAACGTTCGCAGCAGTACCTGCAGCCAAAGCAGTAAACAATTCAGTTGAAGCAGTACTTGTTCCCATCGAGATATTCGCTGCATCACAAGCTGTAGTAATGTAAACAATAATCTCAGTAATCTGGCTATTTGCAGGAATAGTAATTCCTGTATCAGCAGCAGTAGTGGATTGTGTCCATGAGGCAGTCTGTGCCATCTTGACAAAACCAGTGTTTTTTACATCAGTGCCTACAGTTGTGCCTGTAGTATCTTTAATTGTTCCAGCCTTAATCGGGCCGGAAAAAGTAGTAGTAGCCATGTATGTCTCCTGTCGTGGCTAGTGTCTAAGTTTCCGTTGAGAAAACTTAGTCAGGAAATAAAAAGGGGGCTTTTACACCCCCTTATATTATGCTCCTTGAGAGCCGAATACACAACGAGGATTGCTCCATCCGAAGGAGTAACGCTCTCGCGCTTTGTAGCGCACGTTACCCGTATCGAAATCGCCTTCCATAGAAGTGCTAATCGGGGTTCTTTCAAAGTGCTTGAAGCCGTCAGGGCAGTCAGTCAGGACAAACCAGGCATCAGTGTCAACCAAGAAGTGGTTAACTGCATAGCCTTCTGGCAGCAGTCCCATGTTCTTGATAGCGTTGATGTCGTTATCCGCTGTGCCTACTCTTCCAGGCGTTTCAAGGAGTCTGTCGGCAACAAACTGTAGTTGAGGCGGAACAATCAGCTTGGTTCCCCGAAGGGCCAAGATCATATTTCGGTCATCAACATAAGTTGAGATGTCGATCAGAGCATTTTCCAATGACGTTTCGTTAAGATCCGACATTGTAGTAGCTCGGTTAGCAAGGTTTCCACCATAGGAAAGTGGGTGTGCAGTGTTAATCAAAGATACACCGTCACCACCTGTATAGCTGGTGCTGAACGCATTGTTCAGAACATTAGCAGCTTTTACCTGCTTGGTGTGAGCCATGCTTCTTGCAAGAGCCTTTGTATAACGAGCCCCAAGGCGGTCATACAAATTATCTTCTACCGCTTCCTCGGTCAAAGCAAATGCAAGGGCTACGGTTTCGTGAGTGTAACGAGCCGTGAAACCTTCAGTGGCGTTATCAAATTGAACACCTTGGCCTTCCTGTTTAACAGAAGCATTGCCAAATCCAACAATTAACACCTCTTCTTCAAACGCTCGGTCTGAAGATTCAGTTTCAAAGATCTCAGCATGTTCGTTTTCATAACGATCATACTCCATGCCAAATAAGGCATTAAGACCAGGCTCTAGTTCTTTCGCTAGTTGTGCGCGTGAAATTGCCATCTATTCAGCCTCCCTTACGCTAGGCCAACTTGCTTCTGACCAAACAGATGATTCTGTATGGTGACAAGCACGTTGGTATTGGCTGTACTTACATCTGAATTATCAGGGTCTTCTGAAATATCCAGGGCTTTCATTGGCAATGTCGCAGTTGTGGCACCAGTTGTAACGTCTAACTCTGCATACGAAATACCGCTGTCAGTGCTACCCGTTCCAGTGTTATCAACAATATCAAAATTGCCCCACAAGTCAGCAACAGGGAAAGCGGCATCAGCTTGTACTTCAAACACATCCATCGGATGGTCAAAGAGGAAAGCTATTGCATCAGTGGCCGCATTACCGGGCCAATAATTGCTCCATGTTGGCTTGCTTGTGGTTGGATCAGTGTAGAAACATCCGTTAAATACGCCAACGATGATATCGCTTGTCGCGCTACCACCGTCTGCTCTAGCGATCCGAGTAACAATACCAGCAGTATTCTGGGTAACAATGTCACCCATGTATATGTTAGTAGTGTTAGTCTGATCTGCAGTCGTTATTCGATAACGAGACTGGCCTGAAGAGTTGTAATTACCCTGCAGGTTACGCACATAACGGAGTCCAAAAGGCGCATCTTTATTGGCCATTTTTTAGTTCTCCTATAACACAATCAAATTAATCGTTTTTGCCAGAAGCTCCAAAGGTTACTTTGCTTTTACGTTCCTGAGATATCGGCATACGAGGATCACTTTCACGCATTAGATTATTATCTACAGCAGTCATCTGATTTTCAGTCTGCTTTGCGTAATAAGAGTTTCTCTCTCCCGCTGTCTCTTCCGGTATCTTACAAAGAATTAAACCCCCAACACCCACAGTTCCAGCATGCTTACCTTCTTCAATTGTCGGCAAATCATAGCCTTCAACTTCTGATGGATGCACAGGCTCATAACCTTCCTGAAACCTTTTGTGTACATTGGTTTTGTCTTCCTCATTTCTAATATGAGTCCTCACCCACCGATATGTCATACCGGGTGGTGCTTCCGGCGTATCTAAAGCTTGAGGTGGCTTCCATGGCTGTCTTGCCTTCTTCTCACTCCTATCACTTTCGCTTCTAGGGGCTCTATTAGATCCAGCATTTTTTTTGCGTGTCATGATGCCTGTAACCTCAATTTTTGTTTTGCGTATTCCTTGTACGAAACACCCAGTTTCTTGGCTATTGCCTGTTCACTAGGAGTCAGTTCAACCCTACGATCATTTTGACTGCGTCCATTTCCTGTTGTGCGCGTACCGGAAACTACGGTCTGGACGGGTTTTCCGCTGTTTCCTACGTTGTTTTCCGCTTGGAACCTGTTTGGAAGTTCTTCGCGTAATCTATTGTCAAGCTGAGAATAGTATTCATCAGACTCTAAGTCAATTCCTGACTCAGCTAATTCCTGATGTATTGCCATAGCTGTATTGGTCATAATCCGGTCAACACCAAACCATTCGTTCTTTTCAGCCCATGTCTGGGCTTTCTGCGAAGGCTGCGCATATTGCGGAGATTGTTGTTCTTGCGTTTGACCCTGTGGTTGTTGGGCCGGAAACTCTGCCTGAACATTAGCCTGATTCTGATTATAAGCTGCTAAATCCTGCTCATATTTAGCCAAATCACGTTTATATTGCTCAAGCGCACCTCTATCGGCTTCAGCCCGTGCTAACTGTTGCTGGGCATCAGCCATCAAAGAGGGATCTCCAGCTTCATAAGCTTTCGTTAATGCTATTTTTGCTGAATCAACCTGGGCATCTACTCTACCCTCAAACTCATTAGTATAGTTTTTTGATAAAGCGAGATTCTCTTTAGCTGTTGTTTCTTCCCTTAACTGAATCTGGGAAGAAAGTTTTTTGTTTTCTTCCTGCAATTGTTTTGCATATTGAAGAGCTTGTATTTCTCGACGTTGAAAATCTTTAGCTTGCTTAATAGCCTGGTTAACACGATTCTGGGCTTTCTTTGCTTCCTGTTCTACTTCAGAAAGTTCTTCATCATCCTGCCCTAATGCACCATCTTCAAAGTTTTCTTTTACTTCGTCTTCAGTAATAGGGGCAACTTCACCAACATCCTCATCAGTAAGATCGATAAAAGTTGACTCATCTTTTGGCTCTTCAATATCAGGTTGTTTATGAACAGGAACAGCCGCGCTTTTAATATTGTCGTCGTTTAAATTTTCTAGTGCTTCACTTAAAGTTTCTTCTGCCATGGTTCACCTCACAAAGCTTTAATGTCATCAGGATCTAAGATCGTGCCAATCACCTCATCATCATTAATGATTCGGACTTCAGCATCATCTTCTAAAGAAAAACGGGCTCCAGCATATCGGCCTATAAGCACCCAATCGCCTTCCTTGCACCATGGTTCGCCAGCAAACTTGCTGTCGTCCTGGTAAGCCAGAGGGCCAACTTTGAGGACATAAGAGACAACAGTAGCCAGGCTTTCACGATCAGTAGTCTGTTTTGTCAACAGAATCCCTGCGTCAGTTTTTCCTTTGCCTTTGTAAGGTAATACAAGCAAACGCCACCCGACAGGGTTAGGCATTCTCTCAATTAGAGTTTTGTCCAGAATGGACGGGTCTAGGATTTTGCTTTCTTCCGGTATGTATGCGTCTGTTAAAGACGTTGGTGCGACAGCATCTGTTGCCAGATCACTCATCGAAATCTCCTTCACTTTGCAACGCTTTCCTTAGTTCATCGTGCAGGGTGCGAAGCGCAGACAATTCACCCATGACGAATCGGTAATCCTCCATGTCTTTAATATTACCGCTTGAAATATATTCTACTCTATCGGCTTCAAGCTGTTTTATTTTTTCATGTATAAAATTTGCGAGATTAATTGAATCCATTTAATT
>MDTE01094262.1_pt1 | contig 28521 bp, 22 predicted proteins | sample 811231 | NCBI WGS metagenome assembly MDTE01 (sample SAMN05326651, study PRJNA326480) | marine metagenome | isolation source: seawater | place: Indian Ocean: Red Sea | collected 2010 | reverse complement strand
TGTTCGTCCGCCTGTAGGCATTTCTCTCATCCGCGCGTGTGCCAGATCCAAGCTGGTGGTTGGAGGTACCGTCTCAAGTGCATCTGTCTTTCGGAAGGTCACCAGACCTACGCGGTCACGTCGTTGGTAGGCGTCGGCTAAGAGTCCCAAAACGGCTGATTTTGTTAATTGCATTCGTTTTTGCGCGGCCATGCTTCCGGAACCGTCAACAACAAAGAGCATTAGGTTTCCGACTTTACGCATACGGCGACGGACACGAATGTCGGCTCGAGTAATGGATAGGCCGGTCTCGCCAACACCACGAAGGGCAGCTGCACGAATAGTGTCAATGAGAGAGACGTCGGGTGCGTCACCAGGGTTCATTGGACGGCTTCGAACGGATCTGCCACGACGGCCTTGAACCTCATGTTGTGTCCGGCGGCCGGACTTGGGCCGTGTTACGGGTAGCCGTTCTGGTGCCAACAAGGTGGGTGATTCTGGGAGAGAGTCCGCATCAATTTGGCTCTCGGCCCCGGAAGCTGTGGGTGTTCCAGTGTCCCGTCCAGAGGCGTTGGTAGTGTCATCAGCTGCTGAAGCTGTTGACACCTCCTTGTCGGAGTTTTCGCCCTGCTCTGTTCCAGAGGTTTGTTTTGCGTCAAATGATTGAATCGCCTGATTAAGTTCGTCCTCGTCCAGATGAGGGGGGGTGAACGGGTCACGACGTCGCCGGTGTGGAAGCGCTATTTCTGCGGCCCTGCGCACGTCGTCTCTTGTGACTTCGTGTCGCTCTTCCCATGCGGCAATAGTGCATGCGGTTTTGTGCATCACGATGTCTGCTCGATGGCCATCAACGCCCATTGCGATGGATATATGCGTGATAAGCGTGAGCATTTCGTCTGAAAGAGCAACCTCGGTTAAGCGTTTTCTTGCGCCAACGATTCGAGTTCGAAGGTTGTCACTTTCGTCGGCCCAGTCTTCGATAAAGCCTTGTGGATTAGATTCGAAATTGATGCGACGGGTTACGATAGTTGCGCGAGCCTCGGGTTCTAGGTCCCCCTTGATCTCAGCTGCCAAGCCAAACCTGTCTAGGAGTTGAGGTCGTAAATCACCTTCTTCAGGGTTCATCGTGCCAACGAGTATGTATTCAGCCGGGTGTCGATATTGCACACCTTCACGTTCTATCAGGTTGACGCCGGAGGCTGCGCTGTCGAGCAGCGTGTCTACCAAGTGGTCGTCGAGCAAGTTGACTTCGTCGACATACAACACCCCTCGGTGTGCGGCAGCTAGGAGGCCCGGTTCAAATTCGCGGCGGCCTTCCGATAAGGCTGCTTCAAGATTTAGAGTTCCAATAACTCGATCTTCGGTAGCTGACACCGGAAGGTCGATAACTTGGACCTGTCGAGAGTGTGAATCAATTTCGGAGTTATTGGCGCGCAGTGCTTCACATTCGACACAGGTGTTTAGGGAGGTGGGATCACAGCCGTACTGGCACAGAGCAACGTCAATTTCAGGCAGGACGTCCGCAAGTCCTCGGACTGCAGTTGATTTGGCGGTCCCTCTCTCTCCTCGGATGAGAACGCCGCCGATGCTTGGGTTGACAGCGTTTAATAACAGGGAAAGTCGCATAAGGTCTTGACCCACAATAGCGGCGAATGGGAATACAGTCTGGCTTCGGTTGCGTTCGGTCTCTCTCATTGGGTCATCGTCGCACATCCCTAGCAAATTGCCCCCGCCGGTTCATGAGATCTCTCCCGTCGGTTATCCGTTTGGTTTTTGGTGCCAAAGACGAGTTCTCAGGCAGTTGGTAAGCCAGAGGCCGAAGGTGAGCAACACAAGTAGGCCAATGATTTGTGATTGTTGCAAGCCTAAGAAGTGAGGTGGTTGGTCGATGCGTAGAAACTGCAACCCGAAACGCATGGCTGCGTAACCTGCGAGAACCGTCCAAAAGACGTAAAGACGGCCGATATATCGTGTGGCCAGCCACAAGGCGATCGCAAAAATGATGAGGTCTCCTAAGAGCTCATAGGTTGTTGCTGGGTGAACCGGCATCGATTGTCCCTGCGTATTTTCGTGGGTGTAGTACACGGCCCACGGCAGGCTGCTTGGTAGGGCGTGGTGCTCTCCGTTTATTAGATCTCCGATACGTCCGATGGCCATGCCCATGATTAGGCCCGGGGCACCGATATCAATGGCTGTTCGGACGGGGTGCTTCATCCACCAAGCTGCTAACGAAACTCCGAGAGCGCCGCCGAGTGGCGCGCCCCATACCGTTATCCCGCCTTCGTGAAAGGCAAAAACTTTTCCCCAGTTGTCGGTGAAGAGATCGAGGTTGTCGATCACGAAGAGTGTTCGGGCCATGAAAACGCCGCCGCCTAGTGCGCAGAGGGCAATCGTCATTACGTCGTCCTCAGGGATTGTCGTCCGACGACCAAGTCGTTGGGCAATCCATACTCCAACCAGTAAGCCGACGATTGCGAACGCTGAATGCCAATTAAACCGAAAGGCACCAATTTGGAAGATGTCGGGATCCCAGGGGATCGCTATAGCGAACATTGTGGAGTAGCACGTGTCGTGTATCGCGATGTAATGGTACTTGTTGGGATCGTCATATTCAGTTTTCGAGCTAAATCACCCAGTTATCGATGCCTTGCTTTGTCGAGATGGTGCGCACGTTTTCGTTGGCGACGTCAGCGGGAATTTCTTCGATAAGTGTTGAACGGACCGCAGCGGCTAACACCGAGGTCCGGATCTTGGAGTCAGCCGTGTCTGTAAGTGGGCGTGTCCAAGTAACCTTGTCCCGATCGAGCAGTTCTGGGGGCAGGCCAGCATGTTTTGCGGCAGAGTCAAATGCTGGTTCCCATGAAGGCATTCCTTTATACGGTATGGGTTTTGTGGGGCTGGCTAGGGCTATAGCAACATCCCTGGCAATCGGGTCTGCTAGGACGTTGGTGGCGACGTAGGTGGCGTACATAGGGTTTTGGGGCTTTGTTGTGGCCCAGCTGACAAGGGGGGCTGCGTCGCACGCACTTCGGATCTTGGCTGATAGACCGGCTCGGGTTCTTAGTGCACGGCCATGTACGAGGGCCATGGATATCTTGCCCGCGGTGATAGCTTCGACTGGATTTGCAACGCCATCCCAAGCTGTAGGGGCGGGCGAGGTTCGATGAAGCTGCCACTGATTGATGTACCACTGCCAAGCGGTTACTGAGGAGGTTGTCCCAAATGTTCCGGCTGCACGCATAACGGTTTCCAGTTCTGGGATGTCAGCCACTACGCCGAAGCCATAGAGGTACTGCGTAGGATCAGTCATTCGTTTGGCTGATTCTTCGAGATCGGCATACGTGGAACCTGGGCTCTGAAGACCCGAGTCCTGGAGACGACGAGGATTGGTGAGCAGGTGGACTGGGTAGCCGAGCATCGGGATGCCAAGGATCTGGTCGTCATGGGTGCCAAGGGGCAGGAAATCGGGGATGAAACCCTTGGAGAGTAAGGTGGAGCGATTTAATGGGGATAGGTCACCTGAAGCGGCCAGGCGGGCTAGGAGGCTGCCGTGAACACCGCCTAGCACGTCGGGTCCTTTACCGGTAGCGATGCGGGTGAGTAGTCGGTCTTGGCCAGCAGTGCTGGCATCTATGCGTTCGAGAACAAAGTCACCTGCATGGTTGATTGATTCAATGCTTGAATAGAGATCATTTCCAAATGCCGGTCCTATGGCCAGGCGTAGTTGAACGCGAGGCACCGTGGGTGCTGACTCGGTGGTGCTCAGCTGGTTTGCTGAGGCTGATTCCGTTTGAGATGTGGTGCTGAGAACTGTGTGGGTGACGAAGGAAGGACGTTCAGAAAATATTGTCCGTTCTACGATTTTAGGTATGACGACGACGCGTTCCAGGATGGACTGGTTACCGCAAGCGGCCATAGCAGTTGCGGCGGTTGTCCCAAGTGTGAGGCGAAGCAGGTGTCGTCGGTTGACAGTAGATCGGCAGGAAGCCTTTCCCCGAGCGTTTGTGGCACTGCAAAGGTCGTGTGGGCTGTTCATTGATCGGCGTGCGAGGATAGGGGGTGTTTGCCTGTTTCACGCTTGAATTTGGCTTGGTAGCGGAGTTTTTTCATGTATGACGTTGCGATCATTGGTTCTGGCCCGGCCGGGCTAACGGCTGCGATATATGCCGCTCGTGCAAAGCTTGCCACGCTTGTCCTCACGGGGGACGCTTTAGGTGGGCAGATTGCTACGACTAACGATGTGGAGAACTATCCTGGATTTGAAGAGATTACCGGTCCTGATCTAACCATGCGTATGCGTGTCCAAGCCGAACGGTTTGGGGCCGAAACGGTTTTTGACCAGATAACTGAAGTTGATTTCAACGGCCCACCGTTTTCACTTGTAGGGGGGGGGACCACGTATGAGGCTCGTGCTGTAATTGTTGCGACTGGAGCTAGTCCAAAGCTGCTTGATGTTCCCGGGGAGCAAGAGTTCTGGGGTCGGGGTGTCTCGGTTTGCGCGACATGTGATGGCGCGTTTTTTCAGGGCCAACCGGTAACCGTTGTTGGCGGAGGTGATAGTGCACTGCAGGAGGCCTTGTTCCTGACGCGATTTGCATCCAAGGTAACCATTGTTCATCGCCGTGATGAGTTGCGGGCGGGGCCGTATCTTCAGGATCGAGCGCGACAGGATCCCAAGATTGAGTTCATATGGGATTCAGTGGTTACCGAGGTGAGGGGAGGTGAGGTGGTTTCCTCCGTCGGGCTGAAAAATGTGAAATCTGGAGCGGAAATTGATTTTTCCACGGAGGGGTTGTTCATATTTGTTGGGCATTATCCCAACACGGACATGTTCAAAGGAAAGCTTGAAATGGACGATGAAGGCTACGTCATTTCTGATCGTTTCATGCATACGAGTGTCGACGGCGTCTTTGTTGCAGGTGAGGCTCAGGATCATTACTTTCGCCAAGCTATTACGTCGGCTGGCGAAGGGTGTCAGGCTGCTATGGAGGCTGAGAAGTTTCTGGCTGGGCTTGCTGTCGAAGGTTCGAGTTGAACGGCGAATGGTCCCGAAGTCCTTTGCTTAGACGAATTCTCAAGTCTTGGACAAGGATTCAGTGATTTTCGGGTATTAAGGTCGTGAAATAACACGGCCGCTTTGCATCACGAATTCAACCTGCTGTAGTGAGTCGATGTTGTGTATTGGGTTGTCGCGAACAGCCACTATGTCAGCCATTTTTCCTGGCTCAAGCGTGCCAACCTCAGATTCAAGGCCGAGGGCCTCCGCGGCAACTCGAGTGCCAGCCAGAAGGGCGTCGGCCGGGTCCATGGTTTCTGCCATCAGGCTAAACTCGACCGCATTTTCATGACCGTGGGGCATTTCGAGGCCGCCGGTGGTGTCGGTGCCAAGAGCCAGTCGTGCACCTGCATCATAAGCCCGGCGAAGGGATCGGACCTGGCTTGCGTATGTGGCCCGGTCATCTGCCCCGGTCCGAAATGCTCGAGCTCGTAGGGTGGGTACGACGAATGTCCCTTGTTCGACGATAAGGCCAAGGGTTTCATCATCAATGTTGTGTGCGTGTTCGATAGTGTCGACGCCTCCGAGAACAGCAGTCTTTACACCTGGAGTGCCCATCGCGTGAGCAGCTACTCGAAGTCCGCACCTGTGAGCTTCGTGAACGATTGCTTCGACTTCTGCGACGCTGTACGTGGGTACTTCACCCCATGCCGAATCTCCGTGACCTGTCGATGTGCCAATCTTTATTACGGTGGACCCTTCATGAACACATCGGTTTACGGCTTTTCGGCAGGCGTCAACGCCGTCGGCTGGCCTGACCCAACGCCACGACGGTTCCATGCCGAACCAGGGTCCTCCTGTACGGGCGATCGCATACCCAGCTGCCAGCATGCGGGAGCCTGGGATTTCTCCGTCATCGATGGCCTGTTTCAGGGCGACGGAGGTTTGGGAACCAAGATCTCGTACCGTAGTGAAGCCGGCGTTTAATAAGGCTCCGATTTGGGCCGTGGACCTTATTGCTCGGTACTCGATGGGTCCCGGGTGGTCGTGGGCTGGGTTTTGGCCCATGAGATGAACGTGAGCATCGATAAGCCCCGGTAACAGTGTGCATGGGCGAAGGTCTATGAGTGTGTGGTCGGAACTGATCTCTGTGTTGGATGCTGGGCCGACCGCCTCAATTCGAGAAGATCGAACGAGAACCATGCCGTCGTCAATAAGTGATTGATTACGTCCAGTGAATATCTTTCCTGCGCGAATCGCGATTGCTGTCGAGTTGCCAGTCAAGGTTGGCTGGCTGTCTTTGCGTCGTGATTCAGGCATCGCGTTGACATAATTGACCACTCAACCCTCGGCGAATGTTTACGAAAGAGTGATTGGTCGGGGCGAGAGGATTTGAACCTCCGGCCTCATCGTCCCGAACGATGCGCGCTACCAGGCTGCGCCACGCCCCGAGTGATGCTGAGTATAGGAGACAAACGGGTTTCTGGTTTTTCTGTCGGCACGAGGCGGGCATGGAGCGTTTATACAAGGCTATGCCTCATGCGAAAAGGCTGTGCGGATCCAGGCTGGCGCGTAGGGCAAGGAGAGCTGGTTGGTCTGGCTGCGTTTTCATAATGGGTTCCACTCTGGCGGCGATATTACGGGTCTGAAGCTCTGCCGCAGCTAGCTCAGCTTCGTTGCGGTGGTCATAAAGGGCGACAATTCGGCTTTCATCCTTCGCTTTTACCCATGCCTTAGCCATGCTGACGTGGTCGATCACTTGGTTGGTATCAGGCGGGGTCAAGTTTTCACATCGCAGGACGGCTTTGGCCTGTAGCAGGGCTGTCTGAGTGATCACCGGGTCGACAGAATCGCTTTCAGTGCGGGTTCGCAGTCGGAGTGTGAGGCGTGTGACTACTCCGAGTCGACCGCGCGATCCCCAGAGCGCGTGCGTCAGTCCATAGCCGACTGAGTTTTTTACTGTGGCCCCACCAACGGTAAGGATTTGCCCCAAACCATTAACGAGTTGCGCACCAAGTACCCATCGCCGGGCCGGTCCGTCGGTCGTGGTGGAGGCTGTTGCCCGACCCGAGCCAACTATTCCACCGATGGTTCCTGGTGCTTCAAGTCGGGACACTGGCCAGTAAAGCCCTGCTGCTTGCAAGTGGGTGTCAAGGGTTTGCAGGTCCAGTCCGGGTCCGACATGGACGATGAGGTCGTTAGGGGCCAGATCGATGGTGTTGAGGGCGCGTGTGCTCAATAGGATGGCGGATGGATCTGTCTCTGGCCGTAGGTGTTCAAGATTCGATTGTCCGACGATCCGGACTCGGCGATTTGCCTGGTGGGCGCGTAGAACCGCCTTAGACACGCTGGTCGCTGAACTTGGTTCGATGGTGGCAGGATGATTCATTGCACGGAGAGTAGCGCGAGATCGTTGTGAAGCGGAGAATTGTCCATGCGTGCACGCCGGCCATTGGCGGCGCTTGCAGGTCGTAGTGCTGGTCGTCTGTCCCGCCTGCTTGGTCGGGGAGGTGGCTCGGCGATTGGTGGCCTCGTAGCGTCCGTAATAGATCCAAGATTTGTACGCGATAGCTTTCGAGACCTTGCCTCGACTGTTGTCGTGACTGGGACGAATGGCAAAACTACGACTACGTCCCTAATTGCCGGGGTGGCTCGTGATGCGGGCCGACGGGTCATGACAAACCCAACAGGGTCCAATCTAGAGCGTGGTGTGGCAGCTGCGATCTTGCCGTACATGAATTGGGGGGCCAATCTTCGTGATCCGTCGAGTCTTCATGCGATTCTGGAGCTGGATGAGCGGGCGTTTATAAACCTTGGGCCAAAACTTCAGCCTTCGGTTGTTGTGTTGCTTAATTTGTTTCGTGATCAACTGGATCGATATGGCGAAGTCGATGCCACCGCTGCTGGGTTCGCGGCGTCGATTGATCAGATCCAGTCGGCCACGTTGGTGGTTAACGCTGACGATCCTGCCTTGGTTTCGGTCTCCCGGCGTCATGAGGGATCAGTGGTGTTTTTTGGGATGGATGGGTGGCGTGGTGAGGATGCTCCTGATATGTGGGCGGATGTGGGTCGTTGTCCTGAATGCGCTGCGCGTCTCGAATGGTCCTGGGTTGTGTTCGCGCATCTTGGCGACTACCGTTGTAACGAATGTGGTTTTTGTCGGCCATCGCCGGATGTTCGTGTGACGAACTACGAGTCACGAGGTCTTGATGGTTCGACATACCTGCTCCAGACCGCAGGGGTCGGGGCTCGAGTCTCTACTACCCTGCCTGGCGTGTACAACGCGTACAACGTGGCGGCAGCCGCTGCGGCAACGTATGGGCTCAAACTGGACCCGGCCGCTGTTTCTTCGGTGGTCAGGACTGCCGAGCCGGTCTTTGGTCGTGCGGAACGCATCGAGATTGGCTGCACGACACTTGTCGTACTGCTTGTAAAAAACCCTTCGGGAGCCAATCAAGCCATTGATTTGCTTCGGTCTGAGGCCAGGCCGTTGGATGTGCTTCTTTTGCTAAACGATGGGGTAGCCGACGGCGAGGATATCTCGTGGATTTGGGATGTCGATTTTGAGCGTCTTGCTGCTAATCGTGTAACGGTCGGGGGAGTTCGTGCCCAGGAGCTTGCACTCCGATTGAAGTATGCGCGCGGTGAGAAGATTGCTGGAAACCTCTATGTTCAAAACAGTATTGAGGCGGCATTGAACGAGGCACTGGCTGAAGAACCACCATTTCTTGTCATTCTGCCCACATATACGGCTATGTTAGAGCTGCGCTCAATATGTGCTCGGCGTGGTTGGGTTACGCCGTTCTGGCGAGGCGTTGCATGATGTCCTCCAAGCCTGTATTACGGATTGCATATCTGTATCCAGATCTGATGAATCTATATGCCGATCGCGGCAACCTAATTTGCCTGCAGCGTCGGTGTGAGTGGCAAGGTGTTTTGACTAATGTACAGCGCCTTGAATGGGGCGGCACATTACAGGGCGGAGCTGATCTTTACGTCATTGGTGGCGGGCAAGATCGGCAACAGAAACTTGCGAGCATCGGTCTATCAAGCAGAGTTGCTGATCAAATCCTCTCAGACCTTGGTGATGGAGCGGCCATGTTTTCGGTCTGCGGTGGTTACCAGTTGATGGCTCGGAGTTACCGGGCGGCTGATGGCGATGAAATGACCGGTCTAGGGGTGTTTGATGCGGAAACCATTCATCCAGGGAATGGCGTGCCTCGTTGCATTGGAAATGTTGTGTGTGATTGGAACAATTCGACGCTAACTGGATTTGAGAACCATGGTGGGCGGACGTACCTCGGGTCGGACACGGCTCCGCTTGCTAGGGTTAGAGTCGGCCACGGAAACAATTCGGAAGATGGAACCGAAGGAGCTATTGCGGGTTCTGCTGTAGGGACGTATCTCCATGGAGCGGTTCTTCCCAAGAATCCCCATTTGGCTGACCATATCATTCGTTTAGCCTTGGCTCGTGTTGCACCAGACTTCACTCTCGACATAATGAACGACACGGAGGAATGGGCTGCCCATAGGGCATCGCTTCGTGTCGCCGGAGTCGATCCCCAGTGGGGCAATGACGTTGGTAAGGTCGATTGCAGGCGTGTCTAGTAATCCGCCGGTAAGGTCCCGGCGCCGATTTTTGGTTCCGGGTGTGATGGCTTTCCTGGGGGTGGTGTTGGCAATGGTGTGGCGCCGTGTGAGCCCTCCACCTGCGGCATTGGTCGAGGGGCTTGTGACCGCGGGTTCGCCTGCTGATTACGGGATCGATGAGGTGCGCGTGTGGCCGGAGGGTCGTTTCTATATGGTGCGTGGAGGCGATGGGTTTGTAGCGTTGTTTTGGCAGTGCCCACATCTTGGGTGCACAATTCCGCCCCCAAGGAATGGTGCATTTGAGTGCTTGTGCCATCGATCGCGTTTCGATTTAAATGGTGAAAAGGTTTTCGGTCCGGCGCAGCGGGCGATGGATCGATTTCCAATTCGTCTCCACCAAGGCAAGCTTGTGGTTCAGACTACTGATGAATCAGTGATTCGTCGGGCAACCCACGATCCTCAGGACGCATTTAATCCCAACTCCGTGGCATGATGCGGCTAGAACTGAGACGTTTGAATTGGATCTACTGTGAAACACGAATCCTATGACGAAGGCTGTAGCATTTGCCGATCAAACGCTGCTGATGACGGCACTGCAGTCTTCGAAAATGATCTTTGGTTAATTAAGCACACTGGTTCGCCCTTCCCCCTGGCAGGATGGTTTCTGCTTCAACCACAACGCCATGTTCAAGGTCCCGCTCGGTTCAATGACGAGGAGGCCACAAATTTTGGCCCGGCTCTTCGTCATTTCATGCGTACTCTTGAAGTGGTGACCGGCTCGCTGCGTAGCTACGTGGTGGCCTTTGGTGAGAGCTATCCGCACATGCACGCTCACCTGATCCCAAGATATGCGGAACTTGAAGATGACGAGGTCGCGTGGGGCATTGCTGATCGATTCCGAGCTATAACCTCGGGTGAGCAGACTGCTGTTCCGGAGCCTGAGGTGACTAATATTGTGGAGGCCTATCGAGCCGCGCTCGAGTCTGACCCCCCGCCTCGCTAGACCCTCTCGCTACGGAAAGGTTGTAGTAAATCCTCATCGGTTTCACGGTGCCTGGTGAGCTTTGACTTGCCTTTGCACACGAGGACAGTCGCGGGGCGTCCGACCATGTTGTAGTTGCCGGCCATGGACATATGGTAGGCACCGGCTGCTGGTATAGCCAGGATGTCACCTCGGGCGAGGGGCGGCAGTGCAATGTCTCGCAGGAGCACGTCGCCGGATTCACAATAGCGGCCTGCTATGGTTACTCGATTAGGCGTGCCTGTTTCTTCTCGGTTAGCAAGTAACGCGCTGTAGGTGGCTTCGTAGAGGGCCGGTCGAATGTTGTCGGCCATACCTCCATCAACGGACACGTAGGTACGCACACCAGTAATGGTTTTAATGGTTCCAACAGAGTACAAGGCGACCCCTGCACGGGCGATTATGGACCGTCCTGGTTCGATCAGGAGTCGTGGTACGGGGTCGAGCTCTCGCGAGTTGACAGCGTCAGCAATTGTTTTGACGAATTCGGTCGCGGCTGGCGGGTCGTCGCTTTCCTGGTACCGGATGCCGAAGCCGCCGCCGGGGCTGAAGTCAACGAGGACGAACCCATGCTTCTGGCGCATAGCCTCTGCGAAGTCGAGGAGGATGCCGACAGCGTCAGCGTACGGATCCAATTCAAAGATCTGTGAGCCAATGTGGGAGTGGAGGCCGATTGGATTGATCCATGGAGCCTGTGCACATTTCTCAATCGCCATTTCGGCATCCCCTGACTCGAGTGGGAGTCCGAACTTGCTATCGACAGCCCCGGTGCGAATGTAATCGTGTGTGTGGGCTTCGACGCCAGGCGTGATTCGAAGGATTAGGTTCGCCGGAGTTTCTCGATGGGCTGCGATTTCTGCAATTAGATCAATTTCGTCAAGGCTGTCAGCCACGATGCGGCCAATGCCTGTGTCCAACGCATACTCAATTTCACCCGGGAGCTTATTGTTGCCGTGCAGCACGATCCGGTCGGCTGGCATGCCCCCAGTGAGGCCAACACGAATCTCCCCACTGGAGACTGCGTCCATCCCCAGTCCTTCTGATGCAGCTATGCCAGCAATGGTGGGGTCAATGTGAGCTTTTGCAGCGTAGAGCGGCAGGCTGTTGGGGTAGAGAAGGTTTAGCGGTTTGGTATAGCTCTGGCACTGGGCGCGTAGCGTGGCCTCGTCATACACGTATAACGGCGATCCATACTTGGCAATGAGTTGATCTACCGGGATGTTTCCGAGCAGGAGGACGCCTCGATCATCTCGAGTGGTCCCAAGAGGGAAAATCTGGGTCAGGAGTTGATGTTCGTCGTGGTCAAGATCAGTGGTCACGGGGCAATCGACTTTGGAGAAGGTTCCTGTGATCCTACACCTAACACAGTTACGGTTCGACCAGGGTATAAGCAGGGGGATGAGCCGCTACAACTTCTTCGTTAAGGGTAGTGCCTAGGCCTGGTCCGGTCGGGACGGTGAGACGCCCATCGGCTATCGCTGGGCAGTTGGTTACCAGGTCGTCGCGCCACGGAGCGGAGTCCACATCAGTTTCCATGATGCGCAGGTTGCTGACAGCGGCGGCGACGTGGGCACACATAAAGGTGGAGACATGACTGTAATAGTTGTGGGGAGCGACCTGAACGTCGTGCGCTGCCGCGAGTTCGGCGATATGGAGCGACTGTGCAATGCCGTTCCAGGCGACATCAATCATGGCCACATCCATGGCGCCGGCTGCAAAGAAGCGAGCGTAGTCTCTAATGCTGGTGAGGTTCTCAGCAGAGCACAAGGGTGTCTGGATTGAACTTCGAACATAGGCCAAAACGTCGGGGTCGTAGGAGTCATATTCAAGCCACAGTAGATCGTAAGGTTCTAGCGCTCGAGCTATCTGGATTACGGCCCGTGGGTTGAACCGAAAATTTAGGTCGAGACAGATGTCAACATTGGGACCGACTGATTCACGAAAAGTCTCGATCTGGCGCACGATGATCTCGAGGTCGTGCCGTTCAAGATTCTTGTCTAACGGACGAGCGAAATACGTAGGATGGCCAGGCCGAAGGGGGTTTGTTTTTAGGGCGGTATAGCCACTGGCTGAGACTTCAGAGCCAAACTGGGCGAGGTCTTCCCAAGAGTTGATAGGCGGGGTTTCCAGGAATTTGGGGTGCCGGGATCTGTAGCTTCCGCAGTGGGACCAGTACAGCCGGATATGATCTCGGGTGGGGCCTCCGAGCATGTCGGTGATCGATGCCCCGAGTATCTGACCCTTGAGATCCCAGAGAGCTGCTTCGATCCCGGCTACTGCTTTTTGGAGGGGACCTCCTGGGTTTTGGCGGGCCTGAAAGGCCATATCGGCAGCAATTGCTACTACTCGGCGTGGATCCTGCCCTACGATAATGGCCGCTAAGTCGCGAATACCGCCTGCAAGGGCTTGCGGTGTTTGCCAATCACTACATTCACCGTATCCGACTCGTCCATCGTTGGTTTCGATACGTGCAAACGTCCAAGTCGCCCATCCAGCAGCGCATTGCAAGGGTTCAACGGCAGTTATTACCACGTTTGCTCCTGCCTTTTCGCTATGTCCCGAAGAATACTTATGTGCCGGAAATCTGTCAGCGTCTCGAGAGGGCGTCTTGTGCGGATGCGGCAGCAGATCGGTATTCCTGTGCCCGTGTTCGGATGAGATGGTCAACCTCGGCCTCTGTTGTGGAGCGTGTTGGTTTGGCTGGCACTCCTAAAAGGACAGAGCCTTCTTCAAACGTCTTCTCCTCACCAATAAGGGCTGCAGCTCCCACGATTGAATGGCGGCGTATAACCGCTCCGCTCAGTACAGTAGATTGGATGCCGATGAGACATTCGTCTTCGATAGTGCAACCGTGAATCATTGCCATATGCCCTATCGTTACATTGGCTCCAATCGAGACGGGCCGGTCCAAGTCCACGTGCACGACACAGCCGTCTTGCACATTGGTGCCACGTCCGATGGTGACTGGAGCGAGGTCTGCACGAATGACTGTGTTGTACCAAATGCTGGCATTGTCTGCGATGCGAACGTCCCCGATGAGCTGTACACCAGGGGCTAAGAAGACATTGTTGCCCACACTTGGGTAACTGCCGTTGATGCCGTGTAGTGTCGGCCCATTGGACGCCGGTACGTTGTCTTGGAGTAACGCTTCTGCCTGTATTTTTCGGAAGTGGATTTCGTCAAGTGTTTCGGCAGGTCGCATGATGAGGTACAGGATGGCTCCGAATGGGCCAAGCAGTAGCACGAGGAGAGATGCAAAGAGCTGGACGTAAATGTCGTGTGTGCGACGCCGAACATCTTGGTAAGCCCATACGAAGGCTGCAGCCCACACGGCGGCGCTAAACGCCGCCAGTAAGGCTATGCCGGTTGCGATTGCTTGGCCTAATGACTCCATGATCGGTTGGACATTCCTTGGCTAGTCACTGGATTGTAGGTCGCAGCGAGAATAATGGTAATTCGGAACACAAACGTCTCCTGGTGGAAGAGTGGTAGATGCTGCCTGGCAATACTGTTGCCTTTAAGCTTTCACGTTTGCTGTTGTGCGAGCTCGTTCAGAACGTTCAGGACAAGCGGGTCATCAATTTCGTGGCCAAAAGAAACATGGCCAATCGCATTTGGAAGAACCCACCGGATTCTTCCGGCTTTGACTTTCTTGTCCCGCTGCATGGCGTCGAAGACCGCGGCAACAGTGGCCCCGCTAAAGCGTGTCGGCAAGCCGATGTCCTCAAGAAGACGTTCTTGGCGTTCCGCATCGGATTGGGGCCATCGACCAGTACGCGCGGACAATCGCCCTGCTCCGACCATGCCAATTGAGACGGCTTCTCCGTGACGGTACCTCCCATAACCAGATGTTGTTTCGATGGCATGGGCAATCGTGTGTCCGTAGTTGAGGACCGCCCGTGGGCCGCGATCTTCGGGGTCTTGGTCCACGACCTGCGCCTTACAGTGGACGCATCGTTCAACTAGTTTGGCGAGCAGATCGGGATTTCGCAGGTTCGTCTTTGAAGACTCGATATGGGAGAACATTTCATGATCAAAAATCACGGCAGTTTTTATTACTTCGGCGTAATCAGCGACAAGCTGAGGATGTTCTAGGGTTTCAAGTAGATCAGGGTCGACGATGACCAGGGACGCTGGATGAAAGGCGCCGACAAGGTTTTTTCCTGCTTCGATGTCAACCGCGACTTTTCCCCCGATACTGCTGTCGATCTGTGCGAGTAGGGTTGTCGGAATTTGTATTAGTGGGACCCCACGCCCAAAGGTTGCGGCTACAAACCCCACGAGATCTCCGGTGACGCCACCACCTAGCGCGATGATCGGTTCTTGTCGTTCCGCTTGTTCCATTGCTAGCCAGTCATAGAGCTGGGTCGCGATCTGGAGCGACTTACTGGCTTCGCCAGGCGGGAAGCCATGACTTCGAGTCTCAAGGCCATTGGCAGCCAGTATAGAAGTAACTCGATCACCAAGGATTTTCATTACGTTTTGGTCAGCGCAAAGAAACACTCGCTTAGTCGGGGTGAGCTCACCAATGAGTGGAGCTGAGGTGCTGAGGCTGCCAGGGCCTATTACAACGTGGTCGAGCGAGCTCATTGCAGGTTGGCGGCTGCCGCCATCATCTTCGTGGCGGCTACTACTTTTTCGGCCACTTCACCGGCGGTTAAGCCAGCAGTGTTGATTCGAAGATTTGCCTTTTGGTATTGGGGCAAACGTTTTGCTCTAAGTTGGGCCAAGCGGGTGACAGGGTCATTTTGTAGTAGCGGTCGAGGTTCATGGTTAAGTGAGGTGTTAAGCCGTTCTGCTGCTTCGGTCGGGGCAACGTCAAGCCACACTACGAGGCCGCGCTTGAGGAGCATGCATCGGTTGGTTGGGTCGGTAAAGGCTCCTCCCCCAAGCGCGAGTACCTGGTCGGGTTTGGAGCTCAGCGTTTGGACCTGGGCGCGTTCAAGTTTTCGGAAACTCTCTTCACCGTCTTCCGAGAATATGTCGGCTATCGAACGGCCATCCTGATTTGAGATTTCGGCATCACTGTCATTAGCCGTCCATCCGAGGAGTTCCGCTGCAAGTTTGGCAACGGTTGACTTTCCGGAGCCACTCAGGCCGATAAGGAACACTCGGTCGATGAGTGTCATGTCATTCGTCCGCTTTGCTCGTCATTGAGTAGGTGTTTCGGAAATGGTCTACGTTGGTTTTTGTTTCTACTAGGCTGTCGCCGCCAAATTTGTCGAGCATCGCGTCTGCTAGGACCAGCGCCACCATTGCCTCGCCGATTACGCCTGCCGCAGGCACGACGCACACATCAGAACGTTCGAAATGAGCGGTGGTTGGTTCGAGAGTTGCGGTGTCCACTGTGCGGAGCGGTCGTCGCATTGTAGAGATTGGCTTGAGCGCACCTCGAACAATGATGGGTTGGCCGTTGGTCATGCCGCCTTCTAGGCCACCTGCCCGATTAGCTAGGCGCGTCCATCCGTGTTCTAAGTCGATCGAGATCTCATCATGGACATCGTGTCCTCGAGCTGCCGCGTTTGCAAAGGCAGGTCCAATTTCCACACCTTTGACAGCGTTAATGCTCACAATTGCTTGCGAAAGCTTTGCGTCTAGTTTTCTGTCCCAATGCACGTGGCTGCCCAATCCAATTGGAACGCCCCATGCTACAACTTCAAATATGCCTCCTAATGTGGAGCCGTCTTCTCGTGCAGCATCAATCTCTGCCGTCATTGCTTCGGAGTGTTCCTGGGTGATCGCTCGCACGGGGGAGGCGTCCACGGCATCCCATGGCCACGCTGCTGGGTCTGTAGGCGGGAGCTGAGGCTCGTCGTTAATGGAGCCTATCCGGGCGGTGCGGCTCCGTATCTCAATGTCCAATTCCAGTAGGAATTTGCGGGCAACGGCACCAGCGGCGACGCGGGCTGTGGTTTCTCGAGCACTCGACCGTTCAAGGATATGCCGTAAATCATTGGTGCCGTATTTGATCATGCCAGCTAAATCGGCATGGCCGGGACGTGGCTTCGTGACGGGCTCAATGGCAACGTCGGAAGGCTCGACGGCCATTTTTTGTTCCCAGTTTATCCAGTCGCGGTTTTCTATGAGCAATGTCAGCGGGCTGCCAAGGGTGTAGCCGTGGCGGACACCACTTCTTATTGTGGCTTGATCCCGCTCGATTTTCATTCGTCCACCCCGCCCGTATCCCCCTTGTCGACGTGACAGGTCGGGATTGATATCTCGGGCTTCCAGTGGGATGCCAAAAGGCAGGCCTTCTATAACCACAGTCAGGCCGGGGCCATGTGATTCACCGGCTGTTAGATATCGAAGGTGTCCCATTGGTTAGAGTGCTCCTGTTGGTTGATTGCTAGACAATGCTTTCTTCCCTGCGTCAAACATGACGTCAAGGGAAGGGTTTTCACCGGTCCATTGTTTGAAGCTAGCAGCGCCCTGGAGTACTAACATTTCAAGTCCTCCGAGCGTTTTCGCTCCTCTTGCCTTTGCAGCATGGAGCAATGGAGTGGTAGTCGGTCGGTATACGATATCGAACACAAGCAAGTGTTTGTGTAGCCACGACGGGTTAACGGGGCTTTTATCAGGTTCTGGCCCACCAACCATTCCCACACTCGTGGTGTTTACCAAGAGGGTGGATTTTGAAAGTTGAGCCTCTAGCTGGTCCGCGTTCAGCGTGGACGCGTCAATTTTCATTCCTCGGCTCTTTGTCACACTCGAAGCTAGTTCTTGGGCGCGTCGCAGTGTTCGGTTTGCGACAAGAATAGATTTGGGTTTTGAGGCGGCAAGCGCATGTGCAACAGCACAAGCTGATCCGCCAGCACCTAGGACTGTCACGTTCGCACCCGCTGGATCGAACCTGCCGAAGTTGCGTAAAGAGTCTAGAAATCCTTTCATGTCAGTGTTGTCGCCTCGCAGCTTTCCGTTGTCGTAGATCACAGTGTTCACTGCGCCGAGGCTTCTGGCAGCCTTGGTGAGGGAGTCCATTGCGTGAAATGCAGCCCGCTTGTGCGGGATCGTGACATTGAGTCCAGACAGCTCACCTTTTCTGACTTCATCAAAACGACGGTGCTCGTTGCCTGGGGGTGTCGGTATAGCCACATACGTTGCGTCGAGTTTGGCAGCGTCGAATGCCGCCTGCTGGATGATTGGCGAGAGGCTGTGGCCTAGAGGCCATCCAATGACCGCATAAGTACGTGTGTTCATGCCCGGAGTTGTTCCAAGTCTTGCCAGAAGGTGGGGTATGACACATCTGCGGCATCGGATCCACGGATCGTAACGGGATTGCTTCCCGAAAGCCCGGCGACTGCCGCGAGCATCGCAATTCGATGGTCGGCAGCTGCTTCAACTTCTCCTCCGCAGATGTGCTGAGGACCGTCGATTACAAAGCCGTCAGGCATCGGGGTGATTTGTAGGCCTAGGGCGGAAAGAGCGGCGGTTATCGTTTGAATGCGGTTTGACTCCTTTACTCGGAGTTCTTCAGCATCAGTGATTGTTGAGAGGCCATTGGCCGTGGTGGCGGCCAGAACAAGCGCGGGTATTTCGTCTATGAGCCTTGGGATCATTGCCCCGCAGGTGTTAACTGGTTTGAGGTTCGATGAGGCGGCGACCACCGTACCTGCTGGTTCAGGGTCCAGTGTTTCCAGTGTGATTTCGATTTGGGCTCCCATTTCTAGCAGTGTGTCAAGGAGTCCTGTTCTCAATGGGTTGAGGCCTACGTTATGGATTGTGATTATGGCGTCAGGATGAATGGTTGCTGCGATGATCCAAAAGGCTGCTGAGGAGATGTCACCAGGAACTGCCAGGTCGAGGGCTTCGAGCTGTTCGACGGGGTTGATGTGGAGTTTTCCTGCCTCCTCAGCCACATTGGCGCCCTGAGCTCGTAACATCCGTTCCGTGTGGTCGCGTGATGGGGATGGCTGACTAATAGTGGTTGACCCCTTAGCTTGGAGTGCGGCCAATGCGATAGCCGATTTAACTTGAGCGCTGGGAACCTGGATGGTGATATCGGTCCCGCGCAGTTGGCTTGGTCGGATCGATAAGGGCGCGAACTTCCCGTCCTTCCTACCATCTATTTCCGCTCCTAGCTCTCGGAGCGGCATGGTGATCCGTCCCATTGGTCGGTTTTGCAGTGATGCGTCGCCCGTGAGGGTGGCGTTGAACGGCTGGCCAGCCAGCAATCCGGCTGTCAGGCGCATAGTGGTGCCACTGTTTTCACAATCCAGAACGTTTTTAGGTTGACGCAAGGAGTGGAGGCCTGGCCCGGTCACTAGTGCGCCCTCTTTGGTGATTTCCACTATGGCCCCGAGCTCTTGCACTACTTTCATGCTCGCGATCGTGTCTGCTCCTAATCCGGCTCCCATTATTCGGGAACGCCCACAGCCGAGAGCTCCAAGCAGTACTCCTCGATGTGTTATCGATTTGTCGCCGGGTACCCGTATTTCTCCACGGAGGCGCTTGGCCGGCACCACGGTTCGGACCTTCGGTGATCCTGAGCCGTGCATGATCAGCTGTCGACGCCTTGTGTTGACCGGCCTAACGATGCTGCAAGAGGCTCTAGCTTCGTCATTAGACCGCTGAAGTTTTCAAGGCTTAGGCTCTGTTGGCCGTCGATCAGTGCCACGTCGGGTGTGGGATGCACTTCGACGATGATTCCGTCAGCGCCTGCTGCAATAGCGGCTAGGGAGAGCGCTTCAACCATGAACCAATGACCAGTACCTTGAGAGGGGTCGACAGCGATTGGTAAATGGGTTCGTCGACGGAGCAAAGGAATTGCATTGAGGTCAAGAGTAAATCTGGATGATGTCTCGAATGTTCGAATGCCTCGCTCGCAGAGAATTACATCTGGATTTCCAGAAGCCATGATGTACTCGGCGCACATCAACCATTCGTCAATTGTGTTGCCCATTCCTCGTTTGAGCATTATGGGTTTTTCACAGGTGCCAAGTTCTCGTAACAGAACGTAGTTCTGGGCGTTTCGCGTGCCTACTTGTAGTACGTCGGCGTGGTCAGCAACAACGTCTACATGTCGTGGGTCGAGAACTTCAGTGATGACGGGTAACCCGGTTGTTTCGCGTGCTTCGACAAGGAGCTTTAGGCCTTCAACTCCGAGTCCCTGAAAGCTGTAGGGAGAGCTCCTAGGCTTAAATGCTCCGCCGCGAAGTACCGTTGCGCCAGCAGCCGCGACATGCCGGGCAGTTGTTAGCAACTGGTCTCGGTTTTCAACTGTGCACGGCCCAGCCATAACCATGGCTGATCCGTTGCCGATGGTGGCATTGCCAATCTGGATGCGGGACCTTTCCGTTGCTTCGCTTCGCGCTGCAAGTTTGAAGGGTTCTCCGATAGGCATGGCTGAGAACACACCGGGCATTCTTTCGATTTGTTCGGCCAGTTCAGGTGGGCGTTTTCCAATTAAGGCAATCACGGTCTTCTCTACGCCTCGTAGGACTCGTGTTTCGAGACCTTCGGCGCGAACACGTTCCTCGATAGCCAAGATGTCCTCTTGGGTCGCAGTGTCTTGCATCACAATAATCATTGGTTCCTCCTTGGCTTCCGTTTCGCATAACACTTAAGAAACAAAAAAGCAGAGGCCGTAGCCTCTGCTGCCGGCATCTGCTGGCTCGTTCTCACATGGAGATTTGGCCCAGCATTGCCGGCCTTGTAAACGCGAAATACGAATTGGTTAATGGGCTGTCTTTGATCATTTGTAACTTATCGGGGCTATCTTTCCTGCAGTCAGGTCTGAGTGTGCGTGAGTGTTGAGTAACCGTCAACATAATGTATTCACAGAAGCTGCCGTGGTGGATGCCTTTACATAACATCCGTCATTCTTTCGACCCTTGGCTGGAGTGCCAAATTTGCTTCGTGGTTCCGGGCATTCACCGACAGTCCAAATCACTTGTAGGGGTTGCCATGCATTGGTCTAAGCTAATTTCTGTAGGGCTCATGTGATGACGACGGGCTCTCCTATGGTCAGTTGCCCACAGTCACACCTGCTGAGGCCCGAGACAGCCACTCTTTCTTTTCATGAACGACGCCGTATTCAAGTAGGTAGTGGCCGGGTTTCTTTGGCGTTTTGATCGTGCCGCCTACTATTTCCGCTGTTCCAGGATCGATGGGTTTAGAGAAGAAGAGTCGGCCTTCAACCTCTGCTGTCTTGGAAAACCCATCTTCCCCCAGCTGCAGCCATCGGTAGCCGACCCTGTATGCGCCATCCCATGTCTTGTTGCCGACGTTTAGCGCTGCGACCCGTAGTGTGGCAGGCCAATCGGCTAGCGAGGTTCTAGACATGTGTAGAAGGAAAACTTCAGCGGTTTTTTTCAAGCTATTGGGCGGTCGAGTTGAGGTGGTTACCGTGATTTGATTTGTCGCCAATACCGCTCCATCGACTAGGAGCGATAGGGTGTATTCACCAGGTTCTAGCGGTGCGACGGCCCGAACTGGACCGTCGATCTTCACTCCGGAGTGGCCTGGCACTACAGGCGGCACCCTGAATGTTTCTCTGCTTTGGGATAGTAGGGTTCCGTCTTTTCTGGTCCAGGTTATCGTCGTAGGTCGGGCCCATGGGCCTTCTGGTGGGATCCACGGCATGGGCCTAGGGTTGGATACAAATACCGGAACCGGCAAGTCTGCGCCGGCGGGAACACTGCTTGCGTAGAAAGATACGGTAACGTTCTCCCATCTTGATTGTTTTGGTGGTGTCTCATCTCCATCAAGTGTTATCAAGAGAAATTGTTCCGCCGCAATCGGGTCTCGCCCACCGGGCCGATCCATGGATGCTTGAATCCAGCCTGATGCCTCGCCGGCCGACATCCGCGATGTGTCAAGTACGAGCGAGCGCACGCCGTAGGCGTGCAGGGCCTCTATAACCTGTTCAATGTCATCTGCCCCGGCTTCATCTACTAGCGAGGTCAACTGGCGGTAGGCTGGTGGATTGAATCCAGAATAGCCGTTCACAATCTGGGTTTTTGCCTGTGCGGCGACCCAGAGGCGAATGGCTTCCTCCCAAACCGAAATTTCTGCTGGGACAAAGATTGTTGGGCCCTGAATTGTGGCCAATCGGTTTGCCAGTGTTTCTCGGTCCGGCAGTTTGCCTGTTGGAGTTGGTCCCCGTGCGAGTTCGATCGCCAGCAATAGGCCGAGGCCGACCGGCACTACATAACGTGTTGCCTTGCCGGAGCCTGCCCAACGCAAGATGGCGTCTGCTCCAATAGTCGAAAGGAGTGTGATTCCAAGCATTGCTGGAATGGCAAACCTTTCCGCCACCCGTAGTGCTCTAAACTCCGCAAAAGTGTCAAAAAGGAAGCGGTAGGGCATTTCGATGCCGGTCAGACGGCCTTCCCAACGCAATTCCGGTCCCAGCGAGAGCACCACACCTAGGATGGTTAGTCCTGACCCGGCGAATACAACCCACCGCAAGTTCGGTCGACGAATGCCGGCGTAGATTCCTAGCGTGGCTAGTACTGCCGTGACGATAATCGGCGGGGTTGGCCATGATGCCCAACGTGCGTTTCCCAGGGTTCCAATCGTCATCCACCACTGTTCTTGGGTGGTGTGAGCGAGATATCCCGGTAATTCGGCCGAATAACGCGCAACCTCGCGGATATCCCGGGTAATTTGCCAATCGTCCCCGAATCTTCGGTATCCGGCGATTATGGGGGCTAGCGGCAGCAGTCCGAGGCTGGCAGCCGTCAGAGACAGAACAATATTTCGCCCGTTGCGTAAGGATAAAGTCCCAAAGAGGACTGCTCCGACCAATAAAAATGCCAATGCCAAGGCTGCGAAATATCCGAGGTAAATTGCGGTCGAGAATTGGATGGTAAAAGTCACGGCTGCTGCTCCGAGGGTCCATGGCTTTCGTGTTTGTACATACAGAACAAGGAACCACAGCATTAACGCCGTCCACATCAACATTTGTAACTGGAAGTGTTGGCCGAAATTCATCTGGATCGGTGAGAAAGCAAACACCGTTGCGCCCACAATTGCTGCTGCCGATCGAGCGGTGAGCTGGTGGAGCGCGCCAAACATCAATAGGCCGTTCAGGGTGGGAAGGATGACGTGAAGCAGGTTGAATCCAAGAGCTGGACCGAATATCGGCGCCAAGACCATGTATATCGGTAGCGTGCCCAACAGAAGGTCGGAGAAGAATAGGCTCTCGCCCATGCCGTAGAAACTAAGACCTTGAAAGAACTTTTGAGGGTGGTGCAGTAACGATGCGCGTTCCCATTCAAGGGTTGCGAGTAGAAACAACTGATCGATGTCGCCTAATGGATAGGCTGACGAATCCGGGATTGGCCGGTTGAAGTGCCAGCCCAAGACCGCGAAGAACAGGACGAGTGGAATCATCTTGGCCACCCGCGTCCGGCACGATTTTTGGTGGGTCGTGATACCGAATCTTCCCAAGTGGAGGTCCCTGCTCCCGATATTGACCGGTGCGAATGTTACCGAACCCAGCAAGCCGGATGACGTGGTTTTGCAGTAAGTGTTCGTTCATGCCAAAAGACTGGCTCACCCTGCCCCCAATAGCTACATATTACTTGACAGGTAAGGGCTCAAGTATTAGGGTTCAACCATGAGTAGAACCCCTGATTTACGTGCTTCGCTTAAGTCTTCATCCAAATCTACAGTAGGGACCCCTAAGGCTGAAGCTTCTGGTCGCGCGATTGCGTCTGTGGAACCAGAGTCGACATTTCTTCCGGTAGTTCCATTGCCTGATTGGGTTGCTTTTCCTGAATTGACGATGCCTCTTCATGCCAGTCGTGCTATTTCCGTTGATGCAATATCGGCTGCTGCTGAAACGGACGATCTGGTGCTTCTTGTGACCCAACGTGTAGCTCGAAAAAAGGTTGATCCTGACCATCTGTTCCGAGTGGGTACTGTGGCGAAAATTATCCGTCGTTTGCGAATGCCAGATGGTGGTGTACAGGTGCTGATGGAAGGGCAGCATCGAGCGTCCCTTGAGGAAGTTGAGTCGGTTGGAAGTTATTTGCAAGCGCGTGTTGTACCGTTGTTTTCTGAGGCTGCTCCGACACTGGAGCTGGAAGTGCTGCGCCGGGTAATTGTTGCTCAGGTTGAAGCAGTTGCGGATGACACGAATCTTCTCGCTCCAGAAATGGTGTCAATGGCAAGGCGTGCGGCCGATCCAAGCTGGCTTGGTGACTACATCACCTTTTCGTCGGATATGTCGCCGCACGAGCGTCAGGAAATTCTCGAATCCCTCGATCCGGCCGATCGACTAAGAAGGGTTGCAACCTATCTAACTCGTCAGGTTGAGATCCTTAATATTCGAAACAAGATTCAGGGTGAAATCCAAGATGGCATTGAAAAAGTTCAGCGTGATTTTTATCTACGGGAGCAATTGAAGGCAATCCAAAGAGAACTTGGCATTGCAAATCCACAGATCGATGACAGTGACGAATTGCGGGCTCGGGTTAGAGAGCTTGACCTGCCTAGTGAGGTTGAGGAAAAAGCGGCCCAAGAAATTGCTCGGCTGGAGGTTACCCCTCCAACCTCCCCGGAGGTGGGTGTCATACGCGGTTACCTGGATTGGCTGTTGGGTATGCCGTGGTCGGTTGAGGCCAAGGGCCAAGAGAGCTTGGCGCGTGCTAGGAAGGTTCTGGATCGGGATCACTACGGGCTTGAGAAGGCGAAGGAGCGGGTGTTGGAATTTTTGGCTGTCCGATCGATATCTTCGGAGTACCGGACGCCGATTTTATGTTTCGTAGGGCCGCCTGGTGTGGGCAAGACAAGTTTGGGCCGGTCTATTGCGAGGTCGCTTCGTCGCGACTTCGGCCGTATCTCTTTAGGGGGGGTTCGGGATGAGGCCGAAATCAGGGGGCATCGTCGGACCTACGTTGGCGCTTTGCCGGGGCGGATAATTCAGGCCCTTCGACGGGCCGGGTCACGTAACCCGGTGCTACTTCTTGACGAGATTGACAAGATCGGCCGCGATTTTCGCGGGGATCCGTCATCGGCGTTGTTAGAGGTACTTGACCCAGAGCAGAACCAGAATTTTTCAGATCACTATCTGGAAGTCACATTCGATCTTTCTAGGATTCTGTTCGTTGCGACCGCTAACACTGCGGAAGATATTCCTGCAGTCTTGCGTGATCGCATGGAAATTATTGACCTGAGTGGTTACACGGAGGAAGAAAAGGTTCGAATAGCCCAACGATTTTTGTTGCCACGGCAGCTCAAATTGCATGGGTTAGGTGCTTCAGGAGTCTCATTTACTGATGGTGCGGTGCGTGAGGCGATTAGGCATTACACCCGTGAGGCTGGCGTGAGAAATCTTGAACGTGAACTTGCTGGGGTTTGTCGTCGTTTAGCGCGACGTATTGCGAGTGGTAGCCCTTCGGTTCTTCGAGTTACGCCGAGGCAGATTCGTGCGGCTCGAGGACCAGCCAAATTTCTTCCCGAGGATGAAAGTCGTGATCCTAAAGTCGGTGTTGCCACAGGATTGGCTGTTACGCCGGTGGGAGGCGAGGTTCTCGATGTAGAGGCGGCATGGGTTGCCGGTGGCGGAAAGTTACGTCTTACAGGACAACTTGGAGAAATGATGAGTGAGTCAGCCAAAGCGGCGCTTTCTTATGCCCGGTCACGTACGGAGGCCCTGGGTATCGATCCCAAGATGTTCTCCCAAAATGATCTACATGTTCACGTGCCTGTTGGAAGCGTTCCTAAGGACGGGCCATCTGCCGGAATCACAATGGGCACTGCAATCGTGTCGGCCTTGACGGGAAGAAGGGTACGGCGCCATATCGCAATGACTGGTGAAGTCACTTTACGAGGCCATGTGCGGCCTATAGGTGGTTTAAAGGAAAAAGTATTGGCTGCTCATCGTGCTGGCCTGGACACGGTTGTTGCTCCGGAGGATAACCGGGCCGATTTAGAAGAGATTCCGGAGAAGGTTCGAAAACAGATTCGATTTGTTTGGGTTAATGATATGGAGACCGTTCTATCAACAGTTCTATTGAGTGAAGCTTCGGGGGTGGCTGCAGGTGCGCCATTGTCAGCTCCCCGTTTGGCCTAGGAGGTAATTGATGGCAAGCAAGATTATTGGGATTGATCTAGGAACTACCAATTCCGTTGTAGCTGTTATGGAAGGAGGAGATCCCAGTGTTGTTACTAATTCCGAGGGTGGTCGACTAACGCCGTCTGTTGTGGCTTATGCCAAGGGTGGACAGCGGCTCGTCGGGCAGCTTGCTCGCCGACAGTCGGTTATGAATCCGAAAAATACGATCTACTCCGCCAAGCGATTTATTGGTCGAAGACGTGACGAGGTTACGGGTGAGGCTGAATCGGTAACCTTCGATGTTGTGGAGGGTGATGCCGGACAAGCTCTTATTAGCATTCCGGAAACTGGTCGCGAAGTCGCCCCTGAAGAAATATCAGCGGTTGTTCTCCAGAAACTCAAGGCTGATGCTGAGAAGTACTTGGGTGAAGAGGTCACGGACGCCGTTATTACGGTGCCTGCGTATTTTAATGATGCACAGCGTCAGGCGACCCGTAATGCGGGTGAGGTGGCTGGCCTTAATGTGCGTCGGATCATTAACGAGCCGACGGCAGCGGCCCTTGCATATGGTTTGGAAAGGAAAGGTGCGGAAACTATTCTTGTTTGGGACCTTGGTGGAGGGACGTTTGACGTCACAATACTTGAGGTTGGCGATGGTGTTTTTGAGGTAAAGGCAACAAATGGGGATACCCACTTAGGTGGTGATGATTACGACCGACGTATTGTTGATCACGTGGCTGAGGGGTTTCTCGGCAGTGATGGTATTGATCTAAGACAGGACGCCCAGGCTTTACAGCGATTGATAGAGGCTTCCGAAAAAGCCAAACAAGAACTGTCAAGCGTTCCGCAGGCCCAAATCAGTTTGCCTTTCATTACGGCAGACCAAACTGGCCCCAAGCATCTTGATGTGGTTGTTACTCGGGCGGAGTTCGAAAATCTCACCCAGGATTTAACCCGGCGGTGTGTTGAGCCGTTTAAGCAGGCTCTGAGCGACGCGGGAATAGAGGCGTCAGCCATTAATGAAGTGGTTATGGTCGGTGGATCAACCCGAATGCCGGCGATCCAAGAACTTGTGCGCAATCTTTCAGGTCGAGATCCAAGTCAGGGGGTAAACCCCGATGAGGTGGTAGCAATTGGGGCTGCGATCCAAGGAGGTGTACTGGCTGGCGAAGTTGAGGATGTAGTTCTTCTTGACGTCACTCCACTTTCTTTGGGAGTGGAAACCTTGGGTGGTGTTATGACGCCGCTGATTCCCCGTAATACGACGATCCCAACCAGCAAATCAGAAACGTTTTCGACGGCAGAAGATGGGCAAACAGCTGTTGATATTCATGTGCTGCAGGGTGAGAGGCCGATGGCTCGTGACAATACGACCTTGGGTCGGTTCAGATTAGAGGGGATTCCTACAGCGCCACGGGGTGTCCCACAAATCGAAGTGGCTTTCGATATTGATGCGAATGGCATTGTGAACGTGTCGGCGAAGGATCTTGCTACGGGCAAGGAGCAGCGAATTACTATCACGGCGACGACCAATCTGACGCCAGAGCAAGTAGAAGCACTGGTTAAAGAGGCCGAATCGCACGCAGACGATGACAAACGCCAACTTGAAGAAGCTGAGCTAAAGAACAATGCCGATAGTCTCGCGTATCAGACCGAACGGATGCTGGAAGAACACGGTGACAAGGTTGAGGCTTCGGATAGGGAGGCGGCTGAAGCAGCGATTGCTGATGTCCGCAAGGCTCTTGAAGATGGCGGTCTTGAGGAACTAAAGGGGTTTGTAGCTGTTTTACAAACAGCCTCTCAAACAATTGGTGAAAAGATTCATCAGGAGAGTGGGGCTGATTCGGCTGATGTGACCGGATCTGAGGATTCGCCAGAGGGTGTTGTGCCTAATGACGATGACGTTGTTGACGCGGAGTTTGAGGCTGCGGACGAGAAGTAATCAGGATGTGCGATATGTCTAACCCCGAAAGCGAAGAGGTTGAGGAGGTTCTGGACCGCGAGGAGGTGCTCGAAATCGAAGTTGCCTCTCTCAAGGATCAGGTCCTACGGCTACGTGCTGAAATGGAAAATTATCGAAAACGTGTTGAACGAACCACCCAGTCATTGGTCAAACAGGCCTCGGCCTCGGTTCTTCGAGATGTGTTGGTTGTAGCGGACGATCTCGATCGCGCTGTCGTTTCCTTAGAAGGAGTTCTCAATCCCGAGCAAATTCGTGAGGGTGTCCAATTGACAAGGGATCGTGTTCGACTTCTTCTGGAAGGGCAGGGTGTTGTTCCAATCGAAGCTCAAGGCATATTTGATCCGCTTTTGCACGAGGCAGTAGCGACGCAGCCATCTTCTGAGCTTTCGGCCGGAACAATAACTAAGGAGGTCCAGCGAGGTTATAGGTGGGGTGACGAAGTCCTTCGGGCGACCCGTGTAGAAGTTGCGGTAGCTGAGGGGGCCTAGATGGCTCAGGTTGATTTCCGAGATTACTACGAGCTCTTGGGAGTTTCTCGTACAGCTACAGCCGAGGAGATCAAAACTGCATATCGGCGATTAGCTCGCAAATATCATCCTGATGTCAACCCTGGTGATACGTCAGCAGAGGCTAAATTTAAGGAAATTAATGAGGCTAACGAAGTTCTGACTGATCCGGAAAAACGTAAGCAATACGATGCCTTTGGTTCTAACTGGCGCCGCACGGGGTCATTTGATCAGGCATTCCGACAAAGCGGCGTTGGGCATGGAGGGTTTGGGGCAGGTTTTGGTCGAGGCGGCACAGGGTTTAGCGAATTCTTTGAAGCTCTGTTCGGTGGTGGCATTGGAGCTAGGACTGGGTCTTCTCAATCGATGGATGCAGATGTGGAAGAACGTCTCGAGGTTCCTCTTGCGGAGGTTAGGAGTGGTGGCCGTCGAGCATTCACTATTCGCCTGCCGAAGCACGAT
>MDTE01022584.1_pt1 | contig 28524 bp, 17 predicted proteins | sample 811231 | NCBI WGS metagenome assembly MDTE01 (sample SAMN05326651, study PRJNA326480) | marine metagenome | isolation source: seawater | place: Indian Ocean: Red Sea | collected 2010 | reverse complement strand
GGTCGGTGTCGACGTCGCTCGCGCGCGCGTCTCGCGGGAAAGCGCGCGCCGGCGATTGGGGACGACGCCTCGAAGACTGTTCGGGACGGCGGCGAGCGACGCGGGTTGGATTCTTACAGGAGTTGGATTCAGCGTGAGGCGATAAGACACACCGCGTACACATTACATACCTTCACCGTTCGCCGTCGTCGTCACCGAATCGCCGAACGAGCCGTCACGCGAACCACGCGTTGGGATCGGAATCGAGCGCGACCGTCTTCCCCTCGGTCGGGTCGTCGCCGGTGAAGGAACCGCTCTCGGCGATTTCGATAACCTTCCCTTCCGCGTCGGCGTCGAACGCGGCGTACGCCATCACCTTGGCGACGAGTCGACGAGAAATCTCTCCCGACGTCATCACGTCCTCGCCCGCGAGCACGAGGGGCGATTTCGGCTCGTCGCTCTTCAGGCCCGCCGGACGAACGATGGTGTACGGCACGCCCGAGTCTCGAAGATGATTCTCACCCACGAGCTTCTCCTCCAAAACCCTCCCGAACGCGTTCGTGATCTTATACCCCGGCGTGTTCTCCGCGCCCATCCCCGGGCCGTTGACGAGAATGGACGAAATCAACACGACGCGTTTCGCGCCCGCTTTTTTCGCCGCGTCCGCCACCGCGCACACGCCCGCGTTATCCACCTCGTGCGCCGCCGCGTTCATCTTGAACGGATTTCCCGGCACGAACCCGGTGGCGACGACGACGACGTCGAACCCCTCCATCTGCGTCGCCAACGCGTCCGCGCCCGCGGTGACGTCGACGCCGCCGAGAATCGCGTCCGCCGCGGCATCCAACCCCAACGACGTCGCCTTCTCCACCGAACGCGCGCCCGCGACCACCTCCCCGGCCCTCCCCGTCCGCATCAATTCCTCCACGACCAATCGCCCCGTCTGTCCCGTGGACCCGACGACGAGGACGCGCGGTCCATCGCGCGCGCGCGCGACGTTCGCGCGCGCGAGAAGATTCATGACGACGGGCGTCATCACCGTCGCTCGGCGCGTGAGCGCGTCATCGGTCGACGCGCGCGCGCGGACCGAGGTGGCTCGACTCTCTCTCGATGGACGCGCGCGCGCGGGGACTCGCGCGCGCGTCGCGAGGGATGCGGAGGCGCGCATGGTGGTCACACTCTGACGGTCGTCATGAACGTCGAGACGCGACCGGTGACGCGCGCGATGGAGGCGATGCGTCACCTCGCGGTCGGTGATCTCACGCTCGCGCGATTCGCCCTCGAGCGCGCGCGCGAGGACGTCCCGAACGACGAGGACGGTGACGACGTCGACGCCGTGCGCGACGTTTTGGGAAAGTGTCTCGTCGACGATGACGGTGGTGCGCTCGCGCGTCTGCTCGCGCGGGAGTGGGGTGGGGACGACGGTGGACGCGGAAGAGATGCGTGCGTCGAGGGGGTGCGACGCGCGGCGATCGGGAAGATGACGAGGACGCACGATCGATTGACGACGGCGGAGGCGGCGAAACGGTTGGCGACGCGCGACGAGGCGGAGGCGACGAAACGGTTGGAAGCGATGGGATGGGAGGTCGATCGTGAGACCGGGATCGCGATGAGGAAGTCGAGGGTATCGGTGCGATCGCGGGTTCGGGAGGACGCGATGGACGTGGTCGAGACGTGCGCGCGGTCGACGGCGCGGTTGGACGCGTGAGCGCGGCGGAATCGATGAATGGGTATTGAAAATCTACTGGACGTCGCGTGGGATCTGGTTAGCCCTTGACGACGGCGATGGGGCGAAGTTTGACGCATTTTTTGGAGATGCCGGCGTCGTGACACGTGTTGACGACCTCGGTGACGTCCTTGTACGATTCCGGCGCCTCCTCCATGACGAGTTTCGGCGACGCGACGCGAATGGCGATGCCCTTCGTCTTGAGCTTGGCGAGGACTTCCTCGTACTGTAAGACGTGGCGAGATTTGTTGCGGCTTCGCGCGCGACCGGCGCCGTGACACGTCGAGCCGAAGGTTTCGCGCATGCCCTTCTCCGTGCCGGTGAGAATGTACGAGCACGTTCCCATCGTGCCTCCTATCAACACCGGTTGTCCCGTGTACTGATAATCGACGGGGATGAGCGGGTGGTGCGGCGGAAACGCGCGCGTGCTACCTTTTCGATGGACGAGCAGCGTCTTCATCTCCCCGTCCACCATGTGTTCCTCAAACTTTGCGATGTTGTGCGACACGTCGTAGACGACGTGCATGTCCAACTCGTCGGGCGGTTTGCCGAACATTTTCGCGAACGCCTGTCTACACAAAAAGGTCATGCTCGACCGATTCACCCACGCGTAGTTGGCCGCACACGCCATCGCCGCGAGGTAATCCTGACCCTCCTGACTGTTAATCTTCGCGCACGCCAACTGTCGATCGTTCACCTCTATGCCGTCGCGCTCCATCGCGCGCTCCATCGCGGTGAGCGCGTCCGTCGCCACCTGATGCCCTAAACCTCGACTTCCGCTGTGAATCATGATACAAATCTGCCCGACGCGATCGATTCCCATCTTCTTCGCCGCGAACTCGTCGAAAATCTCATCCACCACCTGGATCTCCGCGTAATGATTCCCCGCGCCGAGCGTTCCCATTTGCGGCAAGCCTCGCTTCTTCGCCCGCGCGCTCACTTTACTCGGATCCGCATTCAACATCCGTCCGTATTCCTCCGTGTGTTCCTTATCCTCCGCCCACGCGTACCCTTCACGCAAACTCCAATCCATTCCCATCTCCAACACCGCCTCCAACGCCGCCGGAGACGTCGGAATGATCCCGCGACTCCCCACGCCGACGGGAATGTGGTCGAAGAGCGATTGCGCCAACTCTTCCTTCACCGGACCCACCTCCGCCTCGGTGAGATTCGTTCGCAACACCCGAACACCACAATTTATATCGAATCCAACCCCACCGGGACTCACGATCGCGTCCTCGTCTCCGCAATCAAACGCCGCCGCGTTTCCGATGGCGAATCCGTACCCGCTGTGCACATCTGGCAGCGCCACCGACGCCCGCACCACCCCCGGCAACGCCGCCACGTTGGCGATCTGTTTCAACGCCGGCGAGTATCCCGTCCCACGCGCCCCCTCCGACTCGCAATACGCGCGCAATTCCCCCAGAACGAGCGCACGAAGCCTCTCGTTGACGTACACCTCCCCGCGCACGCGCATGTTTGGCACTAACCCTTCGGCGACGATGAGCTTGGTGGGCGACGCCTCGGTGATGAAGGCCGCCTCTTCGTCGTACGAACGCGCGGAGACGTCCGTCATGATTCGTGGACGCGCGAGAGAGACGCGCGGGAGAGGCGCGCGCGAGAGAGAGAGTGCGGCGAAAGCGTCGGTCGGGGCGCGCGGAAAATGCGCGGCGGCGGGACGAGAGGGCGACGACACTCGGCGACGCGCGATCGAGCGCGAGGGGAGACGACGAGGAGGAGGACGATGAAAGTGTCGTTTAAGACGCTGTGCGTGCGCGAGCGACGAACGGAGGCGCGAGAGACGCGAGGAGCGGGCGTGGATGGATGAATGGCGCGCGCGATGACGCGAGAGACGCGACGGCGCGTGGAGGGTGACGGCGACGGGGAGGGGGCGCGAGGGGAGGGCGAAAGGGTGAAACGATGCGCGCGCGATGATGCGAGCGAGCGACTGACGGTGCGGGGCGCCCGGTGACGACGCGCGCGCAGGACGAATCAACGGTTTGATCTGGACGTGGACGCGACGGCGGACGTGGGCGCGGTCAAGGCGAAAGTGCGCGAATCGCAAGGGTACGGCGGCGAAGAGAACGTCGTGTTGGTGCACAAGGGGAAAGTGTTGACGGATGACGCGACGCTCGAGTCGGTGGGGGTGACGGAGGAATCGTTCGTGGTCGTCATGGTGCAAAAGCCGAAGGCGGCGCCCAAGCCGAAACCCGCGCCCGCGGCGACGACGCCCGCGCCCACGCCCACGCCCGCGACCGCGCCCACGCCCGCGACCGCGACCGCGACGGCGACGCCGGCGGCGGCGGTGGAGACGGCGACGGCATCGGCGCCGGCCGCACCGGCGGCGGAGACGGCGAGCGCGAACGCGACGGAGGCGTCCGCGCCGGCGGCGAGCGGGCCCGGGCTCGTCTCGGGCGCGGAACTGGAAGCGGCGGGGACGCAGATCATGACCATGGGATTCGAACGCGATCAAGTGCTTAAGGCGTTGCGCGCGGCCTTCAATAATCCGGATCGTGCGGTCGAGTACCTGTTGACCGGTATTCCGGAGGCGCCGGCGGCGCCCGAGGCGCCGGCGCCGGCGGCCCAGGCGGAGGCGATGGAGGCCGCGATGGGACAGCCACCCTCTGTCGGCGGTGCGGCGGCGACGCCCGCTTCGATCGGAGCTGGCGCGCTGAATTTGTTTCCCGAGGGTATTCCGAACATAGAGGGAGGACAAGACGGAGATGGTCACATGTTGGACTTTTTGCGTGACAATCCGCAGTTTCAAGCCATTCGCGTCATGGTGCAAGGAAACCCGCAAATTTTACAGCCGATGCTCGCCGAGTTGCAGCGTCAAAATCCGCAGTTGTACCACTTGATAAACGCGAACCAGGAAGAATTTTTAGCTCTACTCAACGAACCGTTGCCGGACAACATTCAAGAAATTATGGCTGATTTCGGCGGCGAGGGCGGAGTTCCGGAATTAGACGGCGAAGGTGAGGGCGGTGTGCAAATCGAACTCACAGCTGAAGAGCGCGATACGGTCGATCGTCTCGTCGGACTAGGTTTCCCGTTAGAAATTTGCGTCGAGGCTTATCTCGCGTGCGACAAGAACGAGCAACTCGCGGCAAACTACTTGCTCAACCTCGCGTCCGGTGGTATGGACTGATGACGAACGAGCACCACGAACCCGTACTAGCAGTAAAAACGAAGTGTAAGATGTACGCCGACCACGAGTCGTTCTATCGATTACATCGCTACGTGGACGAAACTTTCTCGAGTAAAGAGGACATCTGCGCGTACGCGTCTGACTCCTCAAAGCCTTGCTTCTCGCCGACTTTTACGACGCTCTTTAAATGCAGTCGGAGACTATCCGCGCTCCCGCCTCGTCCGGCCTCGATGTCGGACATGACCGCATTGACCATAAACTTGGTCGCCACGGCGTAGTCTTCGTAAGATTCGATGTCCCGTCGCCAGCCCGAGGAATCCAGCGCGCGGACGCTCTTGAGTCGCGCATCCGTCGCCTCCTCGTGTTGACCGAGAATTGTCTTGAACTCTGCCATCAGCGCCCAAATTTGTGATGTTTCTTTCACCTTGCGCTCACCCGCGCTACCACCGGTAGCAGAGCGAACTAAGACCTGCTCCAACGCTGCCTCCAGCTGCAAAGCGACGCGAGGCATACCTGAGGGATGCGCAGACTCAGTTTTTGGAGCGTACGACATGCTAGGCAACTCGATGCCAGAGAACGCCTCGAGCATATCAGCCGCCAAATCGCCCATCTCAGTGTTTGCCCAGGATTCCTCCTCTTCCTCCTTTGCCGCAGCTTCTTCCTCGTCCCAATTGGCGGCGTCTTGGATCCACTTTGCCCCTTCGGGATCCTCTCTCGCCTCCCTGACTCTCTCTACCAACGTTTGTATAGTCTCTATGTGAACACGCGCGCCCTGAGTGAGCTCGAGAACCTTCAACAACGCCAACGCGCTCGTTGCGAATTTGCCAACCTTTGCGCAGACCATGGCGTGGTTCTCCCACGTGTGCCAACTCGTTCTCTGGTGCTTGATGGCTTCGCACAGCGCCGTGTGCGCGGCTGTGAAACGTTTAAGTCTAATGCTCAGAGCAGCGACATTGTTCCAAGCCTGACCGTTCTCAACATCGATTTGAGTGCACCTAACGAAAGCGGCGAGTGCTTCATCAGTTCGATCACACTTGAGACACGCGTAACCACCGGAAAACCAACCGTCTGGGAAGAGCGGGTTAATTTTCAACGCAGACATCCAGTGTTCCGCAGCGGCGGCCCAATCTTCTCGAGCCGCCGCACGACGCGCCAAAGAACGCCTTGCTCTCGCATTCCGTTCACCGCTGACGTCCCAGGCTTTCCAGTAGTACTGCTCATCGTCGAGGGCATCGCCGAGGGCGCACCACAGTTTGGGATTTCTATCATCCGCGTCGAGTCGGCGACGAACCAAGTCAGCAGCCTGCTGTTTCTTTCCCAAAAGACTCAAACATACTATCAATGGATCCCAAAGTTCGACCTCCTCGAACAGCTCGAGCGCAGCTCCGACCATGCCGATGCTCACGAGCTGCTCGCCCAGCTCTTTCTTCAGAGTAGCCGCCGGCGGAAACCAAGTGGAAAACACGTAACGCATACGCGACGAAACCTTGGGGTGCGCTCGTTCGAGTGTCTGAACCAAATCTTCAAGTACCAAGAGCGAACGTTCGCGCGTGCGCGCTCGATCACGTTCATGCCTGGACGTGAGCACAGTGGTCGCCGCGCGAAGAATGGGTTGTGATTTTTCTTGCGAACCAACAAACTCAGTGTACGGCGCCATCTCGTAGCTGCGCAAGCCGTCATCGGCTTGCTTTTTACGAACGGTGATCGCGGCTGCGATCAGTACGGCTTGCGCGGCTGAGGGCAATTGCATGGACGGAGGCGCTCCCTCGACCAAGCGAGGTTTCGTGAGAACCTGACTGCCGTCTTCGCTAAGACCCACGAGTTCCGTCGCGATGCGAGCCATTGCTTGCGAACTTCCTTCGATGTCGAGTTCACCCGCTTGCTCTGAACCTCCATCGTCTACTTCGTCGTCGCTGTCTCCCCAATCTTTCGATTCCATGTCGACGTTCAGAACGAGCTGCGTTTTTGCGTTTTGCTGATGCACGGTGCGATATCCCAACGCGCCGGTAATCTCGTGACTCAAACCGAGAGCGATGGCCGCTCCGCGCTGCAACATGTACGCACTGTCCACGTGGCCGTACTGATGTTCCATCAAAGATGCCTCTAACCGAGCCATCGATTCGAACATGATCTCGTCGCGGTGCGCCGTCTGACCCTCGATGCGAACCGGCGTAAACGTCACCAAATTATACGCGTGCAAGCCCAATAATTCACCTCTTAGTGTCGGACTCTGTCCAGCTAACGCCCGCTGATGTGTGATCGCCACTCGCGCGGCGAACCACACGCAGAGCGCATCGTGCGAATCTCGCGCAAAGACTCTCTCCGTCGGCATGGCCGCTCTCGCCGCTTTGAGCGTGAGCGCGGGCACATCGAGCGCTCGAACCCACGCCAACGAGTCCACGAAACGATCGAGTAAAATAATTCGCGCCAAGAGTAAATACTGCGGCATGTCGCATCGCCCGAGCAAGTCTTCACCGTCCAAAGACAACCGCTCGCGAGCGTACGCGTCCCACGCGTCGCTCGTCTCCTTGGCCGCGTCGTCCACGAAAGGCGTCGCCGTCGCCTTCTCCGTCCTCGGCCCCGTCACCGTCGAGCGCACGAAGATGTACAGCGCCGCCACGCCCGCGACGGCGATCGCAAACGCCTCGTCCTCATCCCCGGACCCGTCTCTCTCGGCTCGCGCCGCGGTGACCACTCTTCGAGACACCGCGGCGTAGTGCGCGTCGACGTCGCTCACCGTCACCTCCGTCGCGCTCGCCAAACCTAACGCCCGTCGAACGACGTCCGATCGCAGGACATCCTCGTACTCGCCCCGACGCAGGCTTCGCGCGAGCGCATCGCACGCCGCCGAGGGTGATTTCCCGCCGGCGGCTGCGCACGCACCCGAGGACGACGCGTCGCCGCCGCTCCCGTGTCGACTGAACGACGTCAACAAGACGTCGCGTCGCAGGCTCGCGAACGCGTTCGACATGTCGGCGAGCGAGACGAGTGCGCGCGCGCGTCTGCAGTCGGATAGCGTGATGATGGTATTACACTTTTGAGAAATCACGCGTTTTCGATTAAGAAACTAAACACATCCGAGAGAGAGACGATGCCCTCGACGACCTTGGTCGTCGGATCGACGACGATGAGTCTGCGAATGTGCGGGAGCGAGAGCATCTCGAGGGCGGTGCGCAGCGTGTCCCCGCGGACGCACGTGCTGAAGCGGCCGTAGTGCGTCGAGGAGGGGTCGTTTTGTTCGTTCAGAGCGGTCGGACGCGTGGCGCCGAGCGCCTGAGCGACGCTCAAATCCTTGATAGAACCCATGTAGGCGCTGTTGGCGGCCAAACGGATGACGTCGCCGCGAGCGTACAGGTCCATCAAGACGCCGTGCTCGTTGACGATGGGGATCGCCGATATACCGTGCAAGACGTCGAAGACTTGTTCGATGGAGGCGTCCGGACGAACCGCGCGTATGGGGTGAAGTTCGCGCGCCAAGTACTCCTCGTGAACGCCTTGGGGCAGCGGTGGTATGGGTTTCGAACGGGAACCGCCGAAACGTTCCGTCCAAGTACCTATGGGCAACGCTCCGATGGGCTGCGAGAAGAGTGGCAGAGCGCTCGGAATGCCTCTAAAGTGCCTGTTGAGACACGCCAAGACTTCGGCGAGATTCGTCATGTGCAAAAAGTGCGGAATCGACGTCGGCGTGGACGCAGATGCCGCACTTCCTGCGGGACACGCCGAGTTGTGCGAGAGCACGGGTACGTTGTGAACGCCAGCTTCCGTCATCTTCAAAGCCACTTCGTACAGTGAATCCTCGGGTTTCACGTACAGGAGTGATCGCATTCGCATTCCTTCTTTTTCGTACTCGTCTCGAATGAGCTGAATGGTGAACTGATCTAATTCTGCGTCGCTCAACTCTTCTCTATCAGCCAGGGCGGCGGTTAACCGACTCATGATGTCAATAAAATCACCCGCACTCAACAAACCGACGAAGTCCTGCGAGTCCTCGTCCCATAGAGGCGCCGCGTATATGCCTTGCTCGTAAAACGCGTGGAACGCCTGTCTGATCGGAAGTTTCGTGTCTAATACCACAACCTTGTTGGACTCTGGGATGAGCTCGTACGCGGTGTGCTTTTGCAGAAACTCCATGACGCGCGCCCCGCTCGTGTCCGGCTGCTGCCCGTCATGTCCACTCTCAACGTCTACATTCGTCCTTTGATTGCTCTGAAGCTCCATGCTCGTTCTTCGCAACTTGGTGGAGGCCGCACGATTCGCCGTCGCCGCGTAGTCGCCGAACCCCCCGCCACCGGCGTCTTGCACCCAATCCATCCCCCCACTCTCTCCGCTCATCGCCGGTCGATTCATCGGCACCGGCACGGGTCCACTTATCGGCACCGGTTCCGCCGCTCCCGGCGCGCTCGTCGGCGGCGGCGTCGACCCTCCGGCCGGTTTCACGTACAGCCAATTATTCACGTTCCCGAGCGGGTCTTGTATAAACGCCTGATTCTCGTCGTGTCTCCACTGCCCATCGACGATGAATTTATACTGATGATACCCCGGCGGTAAATCACACATCACCGTGAACACCGACGACCCGTCCGGCGCCCGTTCGCCCGCCATGGGAACGGTTTCCAACCAATTCGTGAACGATCCGCACAGGTGCACCTGTCCCCCGCCGTGCGACCACGTGAACCGCGTCGAGAACACCTCACCGCCGCCCTCACTCGCGCTCGCGCGCGGCGTCCCACCCAGAGCTCCCGTCGACGTCGATCCATCGTCCGCACCCGCACCCCGCGAGCTCCTTCGCGCGCGATCGCCCCCGCTCGACATGTCGCGCGAATTCGCCTCCCCACCGCTCGCGCGTCGCCCTTCGCGCGTCACCGTCGACGTCGACGTCGACGTCGACCTCCCCGTTCGCCCGTGTCGACGTTCGACGCGTCGCCTCCTCGCGCGTCGCCTCCTCGAGCGTCGTCGTGTGCGGACGCCCTCGTCCTCGTCACTCGCGCGCGCGCGAGGAGGCGACGCGCGCCATGGATCCGTCCGCGGGATTACCGGCGTATTGGACCGAGCGCACGAACGCGATGAGCGAGCGCGACATGGCGCTCGGCGGCGTCGCCGCGAGGTCGTTCAGCGCGCGAGGGGCGTACGGGGACGGGGACGAGGCGCACAAGACGTCCGAGCAAGTGGGCGAGTATTGGATGAAACGAATCGAGAGCGAGCGCGCGGAGGCCGCGGATGGGGCGGGAGGTGACGCGACTGGGATGTCTTCGATCGATTGGGAGCGTCGCGCGCGCGCGCGCGCGGTGGAGGCGGCGCGGTACGGTGCGGGAGGGGTGGACGCGGGGCGGGCGGCGGGCGGAGCGCCGAGCGTCCCGAACGCGTCCGCGTCGAGGGCGTGTTCTCCCGAACTCGCCCTCGTGCGTCTGGCGACGGAGGCGTGTGAAAGCGTGGCGGCGGTGTTGGAGACGCGCTTGGTGTCACTTCCCGAGGAGGATCGAGCGGCGTTCGCCGCCGCGCTCAAACGGTCGAGCGAGCGCGTCTTCAAGTGTAGATAGATACGTAGTTTGATTTATTTCGCGCGCGCGCGACGTCGTCGAACCGCGAGAATCCTAGCGTCATTCAATGATTTCACATTCATTCAATCCCGTCTCTCGACCGTCTCGCCCCGACGGTCGCGTCGGCGCGTCCCGCGGCGTCTCGCTCGAACCTTCGCGGCGGGGCGGCGCGGCGCTGAAGCTCGCGATCGGCAAACTTTTCTCCGCACTCGCGCGCACGACGGTCGGGGTCATGTCGCGCGCGATCGCGCGTCGCGCAAACGTCGCCGCGTACCTCTCGCGATGCGGATGGGACGTCGATCGCGCGGCGACGGCGTCGCTCGTCGCGTTCGCGCGGAGCTCGAGCACCGTGAAACCGGGAACCGATTTTAAAGTTCCGCCGCCGCCGGTCACGAGCGAGGCGATCGGGACGGGAGGGCGGTCGTCGTTTAGGTGCGTTGACGCGCGACGGCGCGAGCGACGGCGCGCGAGACGGGGGCGCGCGCGCGAGGGGAGGTCCGAGCGACGGGGTCGCGGGGATAGGGTTGGGAGCGAACGCGCGCGCGACCGACGAGGACTCGAACGAGAACGCGCGATTGATGACGTCGAGCCTGGACTGACCGACGTTGACCCTTCGTGGGGTGGTTCTATCGAACGCGCAGCGGCATCACGTGTACGGTGTTCGGGGCGACTGGATTTTTGGGGAGATACGTGACGCATCACGTGGCGAAGAGCGGTTCGCGCATGATTCTTCCGACTCGATGCGGAGAGAATGATCGACAGCACTTGAAGGTGATGGGCGATCTCGGTCAGATTGTGCAGTTGGATTACAGCATCAGAGACGAGGAGGCGATTCGTTACGCGGTGGAGAGAAGTAACGTGGTCATCAATATGGTCGGGAGAGAGTGGGAGACGCGTAATTTTTCGTTTGACGACGTGCACGTCACGTTTCCGAAGAAGCTCGCGGAGATCTGCGCGGACGTTGGTGTGCGTCGTTTGATTCATGTCAGCGCGTTGGGTGCGGACGAAGATCATCCGAGCGCGTACTATAGAACGAAGGCGGCTGGCGAGGCGGTGGTTCGCGAGGCGTTTCCGTCGGCGACCATCGTGCGACCCGCCAAGATGATTGGCGTCGAAGATAGATTCCTCAATGTGTTCGGTGAACACTCTCGCAAATATCCGGCGGTGCCGATCATCGATGGTGGTGACTCCAAGCACCAACCAGTGTTTGTCGACGACGTCGCCGTCGCCGTTCGCCAAATCGTGCACGACGAGTTAACCTGCGGCAAGACGTACGAGCTCGCCGGTAACAAGGAGTACACCGTCGACGAGCTGGCAAAGTTAGTCCTCAGAACGACTCGTTCTCGCAGATCGACGGCGTACATCCCTGGCTTCATCATGCGCGCCCTCTCGTGCCCGCACGAGTTCCTTCTGCGCCGCGTTCCGTTCCCGCTCCCCACCCCGGTGGGTTTGACGCGTTCATACATCGACGCCCAGGGCGAAGATTACCTCAAGCAACCCGACTCTCTCGGTTTCTCGGATCTCGGCATCGAACCGAACGACATCGAGAAGGGTTACATTTTGGATTATCTCCGAAGTTTCCGCGCGGGCGGTTACCAAGTCGGCGAGGCGCCGTGGGAACAAGGTAACGAGTCCACCCTGTTGGAATCCAACGGTCGCTGATCGAGCGCGTGGAAGACACGCCGTGTAAAATGAATGTTAACTGATTATCAACGCATCCATCGTCTCGATCGCGAGCCTCTTCCCGCTTCGCTCGCCGTCGACGGCGTCGACGGGCGATCGCCGTCCATTTCCATTTCCTGCCATCGCGCTCAACCCCTCACACGCGCGCGCGGATCGACGCGCCGCATCGAGCGAGGCGCCGACGACGCGCGACGCGCGAGTGTTCGCGCGAGGCACGCGCGAGGGACGCGCTCGCGCGCTCGGCGACGCCGCGTCTCGACCATGGCGTCGTCCGCCGATGCGGATGGGTCGAACGAGCTCGAGGCGATCGAGACGGCCGAGACGGCCGAGACGAGCGGTACCGTCGGGCGCGCCGTCGGTGGCATCGTTCGCGCGCTCTCGGGCATCGTCACGCGTCCGCGCGATGACGATGACGACGACGACGTCGCGGACGTCGAACCGAGACTGATGAGGCGCGAATCGAGCGTCGGGAAGAATTCGGCGCCGGCGAGCGCGATGAGGAGTTTCTCGAACGCGGTGAAATCGTCGGAGCGCATGCGCAAGATTGAACGCCAGCGTGAGAACGAAGAGCGCGACGCGAGCGATGAAGAGGAGGAGGACATCGCGTTTAAGGTGAAGCGTGATGACGATGAAAAGGCCAAGCCGGTGTTCTCGTGGAGCGCGACGATGAAAAGACGCGTCGACGAAATCGAGCTCGAGGCGAGCGAAGGCGGTGATGCGGAGGAGGGGGAGTTGCAGTGGGTGGGTTCGCTGCGTGATCGGGTGCGCGAGATCGAACAGGAGGCCAAGTATGTGGGAGGTGAGCCCACGGAGAGAACGAAATCTTTATCTCGCATCAACGTGCTCAACGCACCCGTCGGAGAAGGCGGCCAACCGAAGCGAACGCAATTCGAAGAGGATCGTCCGAAGGAGGACATCGTCGAAGATTTCTATTACGATGCCGTCATGGGCGATAAGGTTCCTGCGTACAAAAAGCCTCGTCGTCACATCGCTCGTCTTGCAAATCTCGACAGCGCCGTTTTGGACCAGGATGGGGAGCAACTTTCCGTGTGGTCCACCACGATGAAAGATCTCGATGTTCTGGGTCCTGGTATTGGCCTGTGGTTCGCGCAATTGAAAAGCTTTGGGTGGATGTTTATGTGGCTCACTTTGCTCGCGGCGGTCGCTTTGGCTCATTACGTGCAAATGAGCGATACGGTGGAGGTTGAGGTGACGCCGGAAGTCACGACGACGTTGGGCATCACAGCGGCATCAAAGTACGCGAAAAAGTACGGCATCGATATTCGTATGATCATGGCGGTGTTGTCATGTTTTGACGTTTTAACCGTGCTTATATTCATGCTCGTGACGGCGGTTCTCGCTCGAAAGATCCGTTCTTTCGTCATTCGTGTAGATGAACAACTGCTCACGTTGGCAGACTTTTCTCTGCAAGTGACCGGTTTGCCCATCGACACCACTGAAGAAGAAGTGCGAGAACACTTCGAAGAGTTTGGCCAAGTTGCGGATGTCGTGATCGCGCGGTCGTATGGTGGGTTGCTTCGTTTGCGCATGAGGCGCGCTCGCTTATTTCAGCGTGCCGAGAGGTTGAAGGCTGATTTGAGCGCGATTCGCCATGAACTCAAGAAAATCGACGTCGACGTCGATAGCAACGTACGTTATCGTCGTGTGTGGAGAAAGTTTTACAAAACGCGAGATGAGATCATACGTTTGAAAGATATCATCGAAGAAAGAATGAAGAATGAATTCAAAATCGTGTACGGATTCGTCACCTTTGAACAGGAGGCTGACAAGATTACGTGCCAAGACGAGTACGCCGCGTACTTCAGCTTTTTCCGGACGGATCGAACGAAATTCCGCGTTCAGCCGAGCGAGGATGGTCGAAATCATACTTATTCTTATTTGCGCGTGAAGAACGCGATCGAAGCATCGGATATTCTCTGGGAAAACATGGCGAACGTATCGTGGAGAAATTACGCGATTCGCAAAACCATCACCACTTTCGTCGTGGCTGCTTTGCTCATCGGAAACATCGTTCTCGTCGTTTTCACGACGTCTTGGCTGAGCGAAGATGGACAACTACTCGTGGACTGCGACGATCTCTATTCCACGACGACCACGGCGAATCCTTCCCTTCATTGCCCAGCGATCTGGAGCATGAACAAGGACACGCTGTCCACGAATCCAATCTACGAGTCTAATAAACACTTCCGCAGTCAGGCCAACAATAAGGCGTGTCCGTCTTTCATCGAATCGGCGACTTGGAAATACAACATGACGCAATACGCGCCGTATACGGGCGTCAACGCCTCTCTGTACACCGGGGATGAGTGGGCGGGAGGACTGGACACCACGACACTCGCCGACGAGTGCGCGGCAAAGGTGTGCTATGACTGCATGTGCCGAACCGCCATCACGTCGGGTTCCGTATCGGGCATCTGTAAAGACTATTACTACGACCAGTTGATGATTCTCGGATTCGAAGTCACACGGCTCACCATCGTGGCCGTGACGTCCGTTATTTTACTCTTCGCGTCTGAAAAATGTGCGCTCTTCGAGCGTCACAAGACGGTTTCCGCAACAGAGACGGCGACGAGTAGATTCGCGTTCTTTACGCTCATAACGAACGCTCTGGTTCTACCTCTGCTCGTGAACGTGCAAATCAAGGGTCTCAGCGACTTTCCGATTCTCTTCCAAGGCGCGTTCCACGACGTCACGATCGATTGGTACGCCACGGTTTTCAACTCTTTAATGATTTCCGCCTTTATCAACGCGGCATACTTTGGTCCTTCTCGCATCATCGGAATGTGGTTCAAGCAGTTATGGCGGAGCCAGACGGCACATTGGAGTAAAACTCAGTACGCGATGAACAAACTGTACGAGAGACCCAAATTCACCCTCGCCGAGCGTTACGGTCAGGCGATGACGGTTATTTATACCTCCGTCGTCTTGTTCAGTGCCGCTCCGGTTCTCATCCCCGCGGCGGCGTTGTACGCCCTGCTCGCGTACTGGAGCGACAAGGCGTTGATCTTACTCTATTGCCGCTATCCCGCCCTGTACGACCACAAATTGGCGGTTCAGTTCTTGAAGTTCGCACCGCTCGCGTGCTTGTGTCACTTCGCGTTCGCCTCTTGGGTGTTTTCGCAGTGGGACGTTCCCTCGTACTTCGTCACCGGTTTCAAAGGTTGGGACGAGGATCTCGTCAGTCAACACGACTCTGATTTCTGGACCGTTCGCGCCAACATGACGCAATACGCACAGTTTGACTTTCAAGAGCGTTTCTATCGCGTCAACGGCCTCATTCAGCTCATCCCTCTGATGATGTACTTCGTGTATTTAACCACCAAGGCCGTGTTGGGCGGTGTGGGCACGACGCTGCTCTACATGCTCGGCTGCGCGCGGTGCGTGCGTGACGAATGGAGGGCCGACGTGCAGTACGCCAACTTTTCGGACGCAAGAGATAAGGCGCCTACGACCGATAATCCCGACGAGATGGCCGGCATGCTCGCAGGACTTCCGTCGTATCGCGTGCAGGATAATCCCGAGTACGCGTCTCTGTTCCCCGAGGCGTCCAACATCGAGCGCCGACTCGAGAAGTCGGACACGTGGGGTCATGACAGAGACGATGAAGCCCCCGCGGGGATGGGTTGGGGTAAATACGCGAGTGGCAAGGAGTGATCGCCTCGATGTCGCGCGCCGTAGCCGTAGCTTGGTTTTATGTAATCTTCACGCGGCGTCTTCGCGCGCACAGTTCCATTTCGCACGAGAGATGCGACACGCGGCCGCACTCGCCGACGCGCACCCGCGAGCGGTGCACGCGGAACACTCGCGGTGGAGTGAACGCCTCTAACGAACGCGCGCTCGTGAATCGCACCGCGCGCACCCGCGGGACTCGTCGGCGACGAAACGCGCGCCGAGATCACGATGTTTTTTCACGTGAAGCTCGAGCGCAACATCACGCTCGAACCGCGGCACTTCGGTTCGAGAATGAATGCGGTGTTGGAAGAAAAGCTTCGTAATGAGGTACGCGCGGAGAGAGATCGGAGCGACGCGCGCGACGGCGCGCCCGCGTGCGACAACGGCCCGAGCATGAGTGAACCCTAGGGATGCGTTCAAATGACTGCGCGTCTCGCGACCCCTACTGACCGTCTCGCGCTCGTTTTCATCGATACGCAGGTTGAAGGCACGTGCTCGGGACGTTACGGCTTCATCGTCATGGTGACTCGTATGGAGGATCCGGGTATGGGTGAGGTGACGGACGACGGGACGGCGAGGGCGAAGTTTCACATCAAGTACGACTGCATCGTGTTTCGGCCGTTCAAGGGTGAAGTTGTCGACGCGGTCGTCACGCAGGTGAACAAGTTTGGCTTCTTCGCGGAGGCTGGACCGCTTCAGCTCTTCGTGTCGAACGCTCTCATCACGGACGATATGCAGTTCGATAGTTCGGGAGAAAATTGCTACGTGAGCGAAGATCAGCAGATTAGAATTCAGCGCGACGCGTCCGTTCGCGTACGTATTGTCGGCATGCGCATCGATGCGAATGATATCTTCTGTATCGGTACGATCAAGGACGACTATTTAGGTCTCATCGACTTTGGTTCTGGCGGTCTTTAGTGTAATAAAAGTTAGTAACCTACACGACGGACGTGAATGACTTTGCTAGACTCAACGCGCTCAATACATCGAAGCCATTTCACCTATGTTGCTACAGAACTCCTTGAAGTCGATGCGTCCATCGCCGTTCAGGTCCATCCCGTCCGCGAGCGTCTTCAGGCCCTCCTCTGTGAGTAGATGCTTTCCTGTTGATTCGTCGAGTGCACGTAGCATCGCCACGAAGTCTTCTTTGCCCATCGAGTTGGATTCATCCAGCTCGAAGTTCGAGTGCCAGATGTGGAAGAGTTCTTTGCGATGCGAATAAAACAAGCGCCCGAACGCCTCACTCAGATTCTGTTCCCAGTCGCACGCGCGCGCCTCCTTCTCACATCCCGAGGTGCTCCATCGCACGCCAACTTTTCCTTCGTTTTCCTTCGAATCCATCGACCTGCGCAACATCAGCGAGAATTCTTCGAAATCAACTGCACCAGAATTATCCACATCGAAAGCGCTCCAAACGGTAGCGAGCTGTGCGTCCGAAAGTACGGAGAGAGATGGAATGCTCGCTCGCACGGCTGAATTGAACTCGATGCGGCTGATAGTGCCGGAATGATCCGAATCGATATCGTCAAATGCGGTGATCAGATCCTTTCCGGATTGAAGAACAGCGGACGTTATTCGCGACACTACTTGATTTTGCCACTCTTTACAGCCTCCCTTCAACTGAACCGTGTAATCACCGAGAAAATCTCTCCATCTGACGTAACGCTTGCCCCGCATCATCTCAATGTCCTCTTGTTTGACGAGCTTATCGAACACTTTCGACCAAAGCACCTTTATCTTCAATACGTTCGTCAAACCATCCGCCCATTCAAACAGATTGATTAAGTGCGGCGCTGTTTTTCGTTTCGACGAGACCATCGCCCAATGTCGCGTCAAGTCTGCTTTATGTTCAATAATGTATTCCCGAACTTGGAGCGCGACGGCATCGTTCACTGCGTCCTTCCCCTTGCGCTCACTCTTGATGCGTTCGTAAGAAACGAGTCCGGTGCCAGACGGTATGTTCCATACGAGTGCATTTTGCGGTTTAGGAACTCGATCACCGTGCGCAAACGCTAATATCGCACCCTTGTTCTCGCCGGTGCCACAATATCGAGAAGCAGAGAACAGCGTAAAAACTTTCCCACCGTGACAAGTTTCTACGCCGCCTTGGACGCACTGATGCGACCGAATGATGACGTCCAAATCATTTCTCGCTAAGAATTTCTCAGTCACGTCCTTGCCCCACAACAGCCCTGCACCCCTGTGCGAACCGACCACGCCAACAAACGAGCTGTCCGGGTGCGGGTCACTCCATACCACATCTTTGTACCACGATGCTCGAGTATTATCCACAGGCACTCGCACGCTTTCCGGACCACGCGGTAAGTCTCTCAGCTGCTCCATCGTCGCGCCATCTGAGCACGGTGGGCCTCCGTGAACCACAAGCGCAGTGCCGTTTACCACGCACGCGTACGGTAACCAATCGAAACACTTCTGAAACAACTGGAACACCTTGTGGTCGTACTTCGCCAAACACTCCTCCTCGAACCCGCTATAAATATTGATAAAAGCCTCCTCGTGATTACCACGATTGATGAAGACACAATCCGGCATCGCCAACTTCAACGCGCACAAGAGCAACGCAATCTCGCATCCGTGATTACCGCGGTCGACTATGTCGCCGTTGAAGACGAATTTCATCGACCGCGAAGGCATGCCTCGCTCTTTCAGAATGAACAACAAGTCGTGCAACTGACCGTGCAAATCACCCACCACCACCACATGTCCCTCCGGCTCTGCCGTGACGTAATTCACGCTCTTCTCCTTGGCGAACAATACCGTCGCCGCTTGGAGAATCGCCATGGCGTCGATCAACGAAAACGTGTTCCCCAACTTCAACGACTCGATAATGTCCAACAAAGCGTTCGATGACAACGAGGGCAACACAACCGACGTCTCTTCCTCGACGGGCGCCGGTTCGCTCGGCTCAACCGTCTTGAACGCGTTGGTGACGCGCATGCGCTGCATTCCCCTCGATAATTTACCCGCCAAACCACCCGACAGTTTCGACTGCAGCTTGGTCATCAACCCCTTCCGCCCGTTAATCATCGCCTCATCCGCCTCCTCGAGCGCCTCGAACGCCTTCGTTCGCGCGCGTCGCGCCGTCTCCGTGCGCTCCTGATGCCGACGATAGGCCGCTTGAATCAATTTCGCCGCCCGGTCGTCGTTCCCGAGCGAACTCGGCGTGTCGAGCGCCATGACGCGCGCGCCGAGCGGCGAGAGGACGCTATCGATATCCCACCGGGCGCGCGCGCACTCGCACGCGCGCTTCTCGCGCCGCGACGCACGAATCCGCGCGACCGGTGCCGCGGGCGGGCGGGACGGGACTCCACACTGATTCACGAACCGTGATCTTTTCTTGAGTCATGAATCGTCGTGTACCCACGTGTGCCCCTCGCGCCGATTACCCCGCGGCGGCGAGACGTCGCCGCCGACGCCGACGCCAGACGTCGGTGAATCGACGCGACCGACGCGAGTCGCGCGAGTGCGAACGCGAGGTGACGGCCGGGCGACGCGCGGTGGTTCGACGGACGCTCGAGTCGAGCGAGAGAGGAGACCCGGCGGGGACGTCGACATCTTAGGGATCGACGCGAACGAAAGAGAACGAGCGCGATGATGGCGATGACGACGCCGATGGCGGCGAAGTGCGCGTTCACGACGCGCGGTGTGAAGGGTGCGCGCAAGGCGCGCGCGCGCGCGGTGACGCGGGCGTCGTCGGAGGGTGCGACCGCGCCGACGCCGGGGGCGGCGACGCCGACGGGAGATAGCGCCCCGGCGCCGGCGCCGTTGCCGGTACCGCCGACGATGTACCCGCCGATGAGCGGCGCTCCGGGGCAACAGCAAGGATTCTATTACGCGCCGCCGCCAGCGCCGGCGAAGAAGTCTGGATCGGATGTGCCGGCGTGGATGTGGGTCGGCTTGGGGGTGGCGCTCGCCACCGTCGGCGGTAAGATTTTCGGCGCAAAGAAGCAAGACATGCAGTCGATGATGATGCAGCAGATGATGAAGCAGTTCACGAACCAATCCGGTGGAGGCATGCCGGGTGGTATGCCGGGCGGCATGCCGGGCATGCCGGGTGCGGGTGGGTTCCCTCCGTTTCCGTCCTCCACGCCGCCTGTGGACGTGAAGCCGAGCGCGCCGAAGCCGGCCACGCCGCCGAAGCCAGCCGCACCGGCCGCTCCTGCCGCTCCTGCCGCAACGCCGACGCCGGCCGCCGCGACGCCGGCGCCGGCGGCTGACGAGCCGAGCGCGCAAGTCAAGTCTGAATTCGCCGGCTTCGCTGACCAAGAGGCGACGACGCCCGTCGTCGAGCCGACTCCGGTCACTTCCTCTTCGGCGTTCTTCGACGACGAAGACGCCGACGCGTCCTCTGCGAGCGCCGGTACCGCCGATGGTGATGACGTGAGTGAAGAGGACTTGCAGTACATGCAGGAAATGATTCGCAACCCGGAGATGCAAAAGCTCATGTATCCTTACTTGCCCGAGTTCATGCGCAACCCGGAGACGTTCGAAATGCTTTTGTCGAACCCGCAATACAAGGATCAGTTGAAGGGCATCATGAAGCAAATGAAGGAAGGCGGCATGGGTGCCGGTGGTCCGGGCGGCATGTCGATGCCGGACATCAACTCTCCGGAGGTTCAAGAACAGTTCGCGCAAATGGGCATGAAGCCGGAGGACGTCTTGACGAAGATCATGCAAGACCCCGAGTTGGCTCAATCGTTCCAAAACCCGAAGGTTCAACAAGCCGTCATGGACTGCAGCACCAATCCGATGAACATCACCAAGTACCAAGATGATCCGGAAATCATGTCCACGTTCGAGAAGTTGGCTGCGATGTTCCCGCAAGACATGAGCAACATGGGACAGTAAGAAGGGACATTTCACCCCCATCAGATTCCTTTGAAAGCGTGCAATATTAGACTTCAATTATAAACCAACGCTGCTGTTCCATGAACCACTCGACTCGTTTCGGCACATTCTGTTAAAAGCGTCTCTTCACGCGCCTCTCGTCTCCAGTCGCCGACTCGGCCCGAGATGGCGCTCAGGCGCCTGCTCAGCGCCGGACTCGATCGATGCGCGTCGTCGTCGACGAGGGCCATCGCGACGTCCGCCATGCAGTGCGTCACCGCGTCGACGTCGACGTCCGCCTCGTCATCAGCGCACGACGACGACGTCGCCTCTAGGTTCGCGAACGTCCCGTTCGAGCGCGTTCGCAACTTTTCAATCATAGCGCACGTCGATCACGGAAAGAGCACGCTGGCGGATCGTTTGCTCGAGCTCACAGGCGCCATTCAGCGCGACGGCTCGAATAAGCAAGTTCTGGACACGCTGCCCGTGGAGCGACGACGAGGCATCACCGTCAAGGCGCAGGCGGTGAGCATCTTGCACCGCGAACCGAGCGACGGCGAGGAGTATTTGTTAAATTTGATCGACACTCCTGGGCACGCCGACTTTTCGTTCGAAGTATCGAGATCACTGAGCGCGTGCGACGGTGCGGTGATGCTCGTGGACGCCACGCAAGGGGTGGAGGCGCAAACCATCGCGACGTTTTATTTAGCACTCGATAGAAATTTAGCGATCGTTCCCGTCGCGAACAAGGTGGACATGATGAGCGCAGACGTAGATAGAGTGGCAAAACAGATGGAGCGTGCGTTCGGGGTCGAGCGCGACGAAGTATTGGAGGTATCGGGGAAGACCGGTCTGAACGCGGAGAGCGTTTTGAGCGCCGTGGTGCAGCGCGTGCCGCATCCGAGCGGCGAGCCCAATGCGCCTCTCCGCGCGTTGTTGCTCGATTGTCACTACGATGACTATCGCGGAGCTGTAAATATCGTTCAAGTGGTCGATGGAACGTTGAAAAAGGGTGATAAGATCACATCTTGCGCTTCTGGACAACATTTTGAAGTGCTGGATCTCGGTGTAAATACGCCGTCGCCGCTGGCGACGAATACGTTGCGCGCGGGCCAAGTCGGATACATGATCACCAACGTTCGAGACGTGCGTTCATCCAGAGTGGGCGATACGTTGCACGCGAAAGGAGACACAGTCGAACCGTTGTCTGGTTTTCGCGCGGCGAAACCGATGGTATTTCAGGGATTGTTTCCTATAAATTCAGATGATTTTGAAAAGCTGCGAGCGGCGGTGAGCAAGCTCACGCTCAATGACGCGAGCGTGACGTCGCAGCCTGAGAATAGCACCGCCCTTGGCGCAGGATTTAGATGTGGCTTCCTCGGTTTACTGCACGCCGATGTGTTCCATCAGCGTCTTCAAGAGGAGTTCGGCGCGGAAATCATCGCCACCGCGCCAACGGTGCCGTACCGCATCAAACATCACGGAGAGGAAAAGTTTGTCGACTGCACCTCCCCCCTCGTGATTCCATCCGGTGGTTTTGCTTCGAAAGGAACCATAATCGAGGAACCGCTCGTGGAAGCCACCATCATCTGCCAGCCGCACGTCGTCGGCAAAGTCGTGGAATTGTGCATGGATCGAAGAGGCGAGCAGCTCGAGCAAAACTTTTTAGACGACTCCCGCGTCATCCTTCGCTACAGACTCCCGCTGGGCGAGGTCGCCGCAGACTTTTCAGACGAGCTCAAGAGTCGTTCCAGCGGGTACGCCACCTTTGATTATGAAGACGCCGGCATGTCTCAGAGCGACATCGTGCGCATGGACGTCCTCGTCAACGGCACAGTCGTCGACGCCCTCGCGACGCTCGTCCATCGCTCCAAGGCGCAACGACACGGCAAAGACCTCGTCGCGCGCTTAAAAGACGCGCTCCCTCGTCAATTATACGAGGTGGCCATACAGGCGGCGCTCGGTGGCAAAATAATCGCTCGCGAAACCCTCTCCGCCATGCGCAAAAACGTCACCGCCAAGTGTTACGGCGGCGACATCTCGCGCAAGAAGAAATTATTGGAGAAACAAAAGGAGGGCAAGCGTCGCATGCGTCGCATCGGCAACGTAGACATCCCGAACGAGACCTTCGCGGGCATCCTTAGCAATAAATGAGTAGCACATTCGTTGATAGCAAGCAAGCATTAGTTACGTCCAGTGTCCCGAGCGCGTCCCGGCAAGTTAAACCGTACAATCCAGCGCGCGATGCCGGCGTCCGTGGCGTCCACGCGCGCGTCGTCGCGGCGGGATAAACACAAGCCCGGGACGGTGAAAACACACGTCGACGCTCCCTCGCGCGTGGTGGACGATCAGCGAGACGCGCACGTCGCCTTCAGCGTCAAGACGCGCGCCATCGCGCGCGAGTACATTTTGCGATGTCGAAGTGAATTACGCGATGGACACGCGGTGTTCGACGTTCGACGTCGGTACGAAGACTTTGTGGCGCTTCGCGCGCGATTGCGAGAGCTGTACCCGGGAGCGGTGATCCCGCCGCTTCCGAAGGCGCCCGAGTTGGAGGGCGAGCTCGCGAAGACGACGGCGTTGGACGGGGAGGCGTGGGATAAACGGCGGCGACACTTGACGCGTTTTCTCACGCGGTGTGGCGATCATCCGATGCTGTACAACTCGTCGGTGATGTTGAACTTTCTCACGGAAACGGATCGAGGGGCGCTTTCGGACGCGATGACGCGCAAGATGGCGGGTCTCGTCGTCGGCGGGAATGGCGTCAACGGAAGTCCGAGCACGACGGCGGCGAACGCGTCTTGGTTCGGGCAAATGTTCGGAAGTGCGCGCACCGTGTCGAGCGTTTTAAAGGATGAAGATCCACAATATTTACAAGTCATAGAGTACACGAAGAAGATTGAGGATCAAATCGTCGGGTTTCGGGAGAGCGCGCGAGAGTACATGAAACAGTTGGAGCAACGCGTCAACGCGACGCGATTGTTAGAATTAGGTCTGAGCGCACGGGCGATGGGAGAGTGTGAATCGGGATGGGGTCGACCGCTGGCGAGGAGAAGTAAGTGTCTCTCGCTCGGTACCGTCCTCGGCGCGTTCGCTGATTGTACGGATGCTCTCACCGGACAGGATGCGCACGAATTGCAAGTCGTGGAACACATGAAGGAACTCAAGCGGGAGTTTAAGGACTGTTTACGAATGCTCAGTGCGGTGCGAGAGACGTTCGAGGACAGGGCGCAGAGTTTGTTGCACTACGAAATCATGACCGATAGATACGATGAAGTCGTTCGCAGGAAAGGACGAGCGTTAGCCACTGTGGATCCAGAGTGCCTCGCCGCCGAGTCTCTCATGAAGGAGGGAAAAGAGAATTACGACTTGATCGTCGAAAGAATGCGCGACGAACTTCCTAGATTCCATCGTTTGACTGGATCTGCGCTCACGAACAGTCTGCGCAAATTCGCACGAGCGAACGCAGACTTGGCTAGAAAGGAAGCGCAGATGTGGGAGATGCTCCTTCGAGACGAAGACGGTACTCTTAAAGATCCTTCACCGACGGTCGCTACGAGTGGACAAGAATCAATGCTATTGGAATCTGCGGAACTCGCGTCGCTTTCGAGGCCGATGACGACGAAGGAACGCGAAAAGCTCGAGAGGGAAGAGCGTCGCGCCGATAGAGCGAGGCGACGCGCGGCAAAAGAGGAGAGGAAAGTGCACAAAGAATGGAAGGCGATGGCACGTCAAGCAATCGCTGAGGGTCGACCGGTACCTCCCCGTCCTGGTAGTTCTGCACCGATCGCGATGCCACCCACGGCGCAGACTTTCGAAGCGAACGTTGCTCCGGCCACGGCGGCGCTGACTGCTGCGGTCCCGCCTCCGCCACCTCCTCCTCCGCCACCGCCGCCGCCACCACCGCCGCCGCCACCGGGAGGTTTCGCACAGCCATCGCCCACTGGCGACAGCGTCGCTCCCACACCCCCCCCCACGCCTCCTAGCAACGATCCACGCGCCATGCTCATGGCGTCCATTCAAGCCGGCGTGACGTTGCGCTCAAAAAAGGACAGCTCAACCGATCTCGCATCGACGACCTCCTCCGCCGTCTCCGACTACGAACCATCGCCGACACCGTCTCCTCCACCTCCGCCACCACCACCACCGCCACCGGCGCGCCCGGAATCACCCGCGAATCCGCCCCCGCCGCCTCGCTCGGCGTCGCCGCCGAAGAAACCGCCCCCGCCGAAGGAACCGAACAAAGGACTCGGCGAACTCAACGCCGCCCTCGCCGCTCAAATCAACCTCAACCACGCCCTCGACGCCGGCGATTCCGATTCAGACTGGAGCGATTAGCCCTTCACAGACCGCGACATTCATGTAATCCGCCGACCTCGCGTCGTCGTCGCCCAACCTCCTCAGAGTCGGACGCGCGCGATGAGTCCTCTCGGCGCGCGATGGGCCTCCGTCTTCCGCATCGCCGCCGTCATCGTGCTCGTGGCGCTCCTCGGCGTCGCCGCGAATCGTCGACAGGGGGAACCGCGCGCGTTCGACGCCTTCGACGCGCGCGAGCTCGCGCCGAGTCGTGGACGAGATTTCACCGCGGATGCGTTCGCGAGGGCGCGGGAGACGCCGCGCGATGAGAGCGTCGTCGTGAGAGCGTCGGACGCGAAGGATGATGGCGATGAGGAGGAGGAGGAGGACGCGTCGGCGCGCGTGCGCGTGGGAGAGAACGATGCACATGCGGATGGGAAGAAGAACTGGGACGCCGCCGAAGACGACGACGACGACGACGACGACGACGACGAGAAGGAGGAAAAGGAGGAGAAAGACGACGACAAAGCGGAGAAGGAGAACGTGACGCGATCGGAGACGCATGTGTCGGCGACGACGTCGACGTCCTCGCACCCGTGCGCGATGCACGTGTTCAGGCACATTAGTAAAACCGGTGGGACGACGATGCGATTCTTGTTCGACCGTCAGACTGTGCTCGGCGAGTGGGAATATCCCATTCCGTACGGCGCCGAAGAATCGCAGTGGACGGGTCTCAAGACGGCGTGGAGTGAAGCGGTGAGGGCGTACGTGAATGGTACTCGAGAGGTGCCGCCTCGCACGCTCGTCGAAGTTCGAGGACACCATCCGTACCGCTGGAGCGCGTTGCACTTTGAGAAGGAAATCATGGACGACGTCGCCGAACTGAAGAAGGAGTTTGGATCCGTCTGCAACGTGACGACGTCCTTTCTCGCGCGTAAACCCGTCGACCAATACGCCAGTTTCTACGACTACTACGTCAGATCTCATCAAATCACGGAGGGCGACCAGGAAGCCTCTGGCGAATCGACGGAGAATAAATGGGGACGCTCAATCGAAGATTGGGCGACGAGCGTTCCAGATATTCAAACGCGTGAGTTGCTGTACGAGGATAAGTGCGTGACGCAGCTTCGCGCGCCACCGCTCGGCGGTGGATACGGTGACGATTGTCTCATTGTGAGCAACGAGAGATGGGCGCGCGCGGAGGCCATGCTGAAGAAGTTTGACGTCGTGGGGACGACGGACCGTTTCAACGAATTTCTCCTCGTTCTCGGGGACATCGTCGGCATCGATGATCTTCGCTACGTGTTCTCGAACGCTGGGAAGAGCGTCGACAAGGTAGATAAAGCAGCGCTCGCCGAAACAATCAAGAACGTGACGACGCGCGACCAGACGCTGTACGAGTACGCCAACGAAGCGTTAGACGCCGTCATCGCGAAGCGCTTCGGCTCAGTCGAGCGTTTCCGCGCCGACGTTCTCGCACCGTACGAAAACGCCACTATCCTCGTCAGGGGGAAGCAGTACATCGGTGGAAAGGCGGATTTCACCGCCAAGTACAAGTGGGTGAAAGCTGACGCGGCCGAGTCGAAAAACGTCGAGTCAGTGCAGCTCCCCATGTGGGTTCTCCCGAACGGCGGAGGCCAAGCCACGGCGTACATGATACACGATCCCGTGATTATGGTGGACCGAGAGTCCGCGAAAGACATTCCCTGCGCCAAGGGGTGCACATTCGATTAGTCTAGACGCGTTCGCGCGTATTCGCGATTGCACGACACGCATTGCTCCTAGCACATCATCCAGACACTCCGACGCGCGGGCATCCTTCGACGCGCGCTCGCTCGCGGGACGCGCGCGGCATGCGCGCGCGCGCGAGGTCGACCGCGCGGTCGCGGCGACTCGCGCTCGCCGTCGCGTGCGTCGTCGTCGCCTTTTTCGGGAATCGTGCGCGCGAGGCGAATGCCGACGCGATCTCGGACGTTCGCGCGCAGTGCGCGAACGCACTCGCCGTCGACGACCCGCCGTGCGCGCACGATACGATGCCGGTGGCGTTGTCGTCGCCGCATCCGGATAATTGCGCCAGTTGCGCGGTGGAGGGGGATCAGAGCAAAGGATGTCCCGACGGTTGGAGCGGCACGGCGTGCGACGTGTGTCAATCTCGAGATGTCTGCGGCACGCGGACCGTGAACGGCGTGCAGAGGCGAGCGAGTGCGTGCACATCCAAGTGTTGGACGCCGACGGAGGAGGAATTGCACCCGATAGGCGAGACGAACGACGTCGGAGGGAAGGTGTTTTCGTGCGCGTGCGGAGGCGACGAGAAGACAGATTCTTACTGTAAATTCCAACCGCAGACTCGCGTCGATCTTCGCGTGATACCGAGCGAATCCTTGAGCGACCGCCGTCGTTATGACATACAGATGCGAGAGTACGGTGGGATGCCGAGACAGGATCAAAAATTAGATGTACCGGACAAGTACAAATACGCCGTGCCGGGCGTGTGGGACGGAAACTTCACGGGGTGTTCGTTGACGATGACATCGTGTCCTGATCCGTTATCACCCACAGATTTGTGTGCTGTGTACGAGTGTGCGAGTGGCGACGTGTCGTGTCCACCGTCTGGTGTGGAACAGTGTCCGGGAGCGAACGAATTGTTTGGTTGCGGATACGTCCCGGGATTCGAGTCGAGAGGCGAAAGGTATTGGCAACATCGGTGTAATCCATTGAGCACACCGAAGAGTAGAGGAATTAAGTTTTGGTGCGGCGTCAATAGCACCCGTGATGACGGTTCTAATGTGTGTTATTGGGCGCAGAACGGTGTCATTCCGACATTGGCGTTGACGTGTCATACCGGAAGCTGCGTGTACGAAATGGTCGACGACGGTTCCGGGAGTTCGTGTCCTATTCACTTCGATCCTCCAGTTTACTGGACCGGTGATACGATCACTCGCACCATCATGATATTCATTGTCACCGCTCTCGTCGCAGCGGCCTGGGTGTATATAAAAATTGAAGCGTACCAGCGATACTTTGAAGTGGCGATCGACGATGCTGAAGATGACGATGACGCGGTGTCAGGATCCGTCGAAGCAGTGAGACGTTTTGAAGCCACGATGCAACATAGGGATGGCCCTTCTGCCGTCATGTCGTGGCGGAACGTGCACGTGAAAGTGAAGGGGGTTCAGAAACACATTTTGAACGATGTTTCTGGTATGGCTGGGCGCCTCGAAGACGCCCACGGAGGCATGTGCGCGCTCATGGGTCCGTCCGGAGCGGGAAAGACGACTTTACTCGACAGACTCTCCGGGCGACTTTCTTCGAAATTGTATCATAGTAGCGGTGAGATATTCATCAACGGAAAACTGGTGTTGGATGAAGAAATTCGATCATCCAGTGGATACGTCGTCGCTGAAGACGTACTCCCGGGGACGGCGACCGTCTACGAACATTTGCTGTTCCACGCAAAGCTACGATTGCCACGGGATACGAGGCCGACCACCATACGTAGTCGCGTCCGCGCCACAATGCAGATCCTGGGCATCGAGAAGCTCGCGGACTCCTTCATCGGAGACCAGTTTCAGCGCGGATTGTCTGGTGGCGAAAAACGCCGCGTGAGCATTGCG
>MDTE01084936.1_pt1 | contig 28531 bp, 15 predicted proteins | sample 811231 | NCBI WGS metagenome assembly MDTE01 (sample SAMN05326651, study PRJNA326480) | marine metagenome | isolation source: seawater | place: Indian Ocean: Red Sea | collected 2010 | reverse complement strand
CGCGCGCAGGCGCGAGCGGTGGAGACGTGCGCGTCGGCGACGCGCGCGCGCGTCGATGTGTCGTCGAGGCGTCATTGCGAGGATTTCAATCATTCATCATGATGCCGTCCATCTCGCGACGACGCGCGTCGCGATGGACTGTGCTCGCGCTCATCGGTGCGTGCGCGTTCGTCTCGCGCATAGGTGTCGTCTCGAGCGCGCGCGTCGATCGCGTCGGGGTGAAGGATGCGTTCATCGAACGACTCGGGGACGTGGTCGCGATCGCCACCGTGGACTCGGACGACGACGACGCGACGACGGGCGACGAGACGGTCGTGATGACGACCGAAGACGCGATCGCGCGCGTGGAGTTGAAATCGGGACGCGTCGCGTGGCGGGCGACGCACGAGCGGGAGATGGATGGATTGGCGACGCGCGCGACGACGACGACGGGAAAGACGACGGTGACGATGTCGGGGACGTCTTCGCGAGGTGTGGGACGAACGACGCGCGCGTACGACGTGGAGAGTGGGAACGTGTTGTGGGAAGACGCGTCGCACGAGCGGGGGATGTTCCGAGGGGGTGATGGTGAGAGGGAACCGCGGAGGGACGACGCGGCGGACGCGGCGGTTTCGGAATCGAGGGACGAGACGACGACGCTGGCGGGTGGTGAGGTGGTGCGTCGAGCGACGTCGAGTGGGGAGGTGGTGTGGCGCGCGAGGGTGTACGATGCGATTCCGGGCGCGGACGTGCGGTGGGAACGGGTGGTTCGGGATGGGGGGAAGACGTACGCGTTGGGACGCGCGCGCGGCGGCGGGACGCCGTGCGCGAGCGCGATGGACGACGAGGACGGGACGATCGTGCGCGCCAAGTGCGCGTCTAACGGTGGTAGATTAGGCGTCGTGAACGGTGCGTTCGTCGTGTCGAGAGACGCGTCGGGACGCGTGCGCGCGCACGCGACGACGGAGGATGGTAGACTGGCGACGATGGACGTCGACGCGTTGACGCGAGGCAAGGGCGCGTCCGTCGCGGCGTTTCCCGGCGCTTCGGGAAAGGCGACGTTAGAGCCCGCGGCGGCGCACGACTCGAGGTCGAGAGACGCGGTGATGCGCGCGGGCGTGTCGGTGGTGAGATTTAACGACGGCGCGTGCGCGCTCGCGCGCGTCGACGCCGAATCCGGAGCGCCTCGCGTCGTCGCCGCGTTCGCCGACGAACCGTGTCCCACATTCACGTCCGTCGTCGCGACGAGAGACGGGGAGATGTACGTAGGCATCGTTCGTTCGAAGAGCGATGGCCGAGGCGCGATGACGTACGAAACGTCGACGATGAACATCGAGACGGGGGAGACGCGCGCGCTCGGCGAAACGAGACGCGGCGACGCGGCGATTCGCGTCTCCGCTCTGCGTCGCGCGTTTTTGATTCCACGCGCGAGAGACGCCCCCTTCGTCGTCACCGTCGACGATGACGCGACGATGAGCGCGCACGCGGGCGATGACATCGCGTGGACGCGTCAGGAGGCGTCGTCCCGCGCGACGGCGGCGATGTTTGGAGATTTACCCGCGACCCGCGCCGCCGACGTCGAGACGACGACGCGTCGCGCCTTCTCGACGCACGACGCCTCGCGCATGCAATTACTCGCGCTCAAGGCGAAATTCCAACTCGCGAGTCCGGAGGAGATCGCCTATTTGGCGCATCTACGCTCCAAGGATGCGACGAAATTATCGCCGACGAGAGACGTCAACGGGTTTCGAAAATCCATCCTGACGCTCAGTCCTCGAGGCGCCCTCGTCGCTCTGCACAACGGCGACGGACGCGAACTGTGGAGACGATTTTTAGGATCGATGACGGACGCGTCGACGACGTTCACCGGTCTTCGCGCGTGGATTCCCGCTCGAGGGGACCCCGAGACGTCGTACGCGCTCGTCGTCGCCAAGTCGTCGTCGTCGACGGCGCTCTTCGTCGTGAATCAATTCACCGGTGATCTCTTCGGTGAAAAAACCACGGTACCGTTCGGCGCCGCGCACGTGTTACCGTTCACGACGGCCGAGGGTGCGGACGCCGTCCTCATCGTCGCGTCGAACGGTACCGCGCGCGCGTTTCCGTCGGAATCGACGCCCGACGCCTTTACGCGTCTTCGTCGACTGTCGTATTACGCGGTGGATCAAACCGCGAACGAGGTGCGCGGGTACGCCCTTCGACGCACCGATGACGACGGCATCGATTCCGTGCACTCGTGGACGGTGTCATTTCCTCCGGAAGCCGGATCCATCGTCGGATTCGCGTCGAAACCGAACGAGGACGAACGCGTCAATTCCTGGACGCGCGTCCCGGGCGATCGCTCGACGCTCTTCAAATACCTCAATCCCAACACCGTGTTTCTCGCCACGAGCGATGGGAAGCACGTGCAAGCGACGCTCATCGACGGCGTGACGGGAAGAATCTTATACCGCGTTCGTCACGGTGACGCGCGAGGTCCCGTGCGCGCGGTGGTGTGCGAAAACTGGGTGACGTATCACTACTTTAACACGAGGGCGAGACGCTTCGCGGTGAGCGCGTTGGAAATATTCGACGACGGTGACGATAGACGAAACCTCGCCGTCGGTGGGTTGGTGTACGATTCAATACTCGGTCGCGCGTCGAACGAGACGTCGTCGTCGCTCTCACCGCCGCCGCTGCGCATCATCGGACAGAGTTATTTCATCCGCCCGGAGGCCAAGGCGCTCGCGGCGACGCGCTCGATGCGAGGCATCACCGAACCCGCCGTGCTCATCGCCACCGCCGACGATCAGGTGGTGGCGATCGATAAGAGGTTTTTAGACCCGAGACGACCGACGAAACCGACCGCGGCGGATCGAGAGGAGGGTTTGATTCGGTATTCAGAGGTGATTCCCATTCTCCCCTCAAATTGGGTCACGCAACACCGCGTCGTGCACGACATTCGCGGTCTCGTCACCGCCCCCGCCGAGCTCGAGTCCAACATCCACTTCCTGGCGTTTGGCTTGGACCTCTTCTACGCCAGAATCACCCCGAGTCAATCCTTTGACGCGTTGGACGACGATTTCAATCACGTCTTGCTCTCGCTCACGCTCGTCGCCTTGGTCGCCGGCGTCGTCGTCGCGCGCCGCGTCGCCGACGCCAACGAGCTCCACCACGCCTGGCGATGACACCTCGGTACTCGTGTAAAATCTTTCACTCCCACGCGCGCCGACATCGTCGACACCGCGCGTCGATCGCCGTCCTCGTCCCGCGTCTCGCGTCTCCCGTCCCCGCGGCGCCGCGGTTCTAAACCCTCAACCACACCTCCGCATACGTCGACGCGTCGCGCGATCGCGTCGGACGAGCAGCTCGCGCGCGAGCGACGCGCGCGAGCGTGAAAGCGCGCGCGTCGTCCGAATCGCGACGCGGATCGTCGTCGACGGCACCCTCGCGTCGTCGGTCGCGGTTTGAATCGCATTCGCGGCGATCTTGCGGATCTGCTCGTCGGAAGATTCGCGGGGCGTGAGGCGCGCGTGAGGCGGTGGAGACGGTGCACGCGCGAGAGATGAGCGACGAGGAGGCGGTGGAGGCCCCGGAGCGGGCGACGGAGGCGGTGGTGGCGGAGGAACCGGCGCGCGAGGTGGGGACGGAGGGGGAGGTCGGGACGGCGGCGGAGGTCCCGGCGGACGTCGAGACGGAGGTCCCGGTGGACGACGCGGGCGAGGGAGACGCGAACGAGGGCGATGGGAAGGCTGGTGATGATGACGGGGACGAGAGCGAGAGCGAGGATGCGGGGATTAAACGTCGGAGACGGAAACGGGCGATGACGTTGGACGAGGAGGACTACGAACTGCTAGAGGATAACCAAGTCACCGGTTTTAAGCGCAAAGAGAAGAAGAAGCGCTTGCAGACGGCGGCCGAGCGCGAGGGTGGTGCGGTCAAGGCGCCGGGCACGATCGCCGATCTCGAGCGCGGTTTGTTCGGAGACGATGACGGCGACGAGGGCGAGGGCGCGGGCGAGGGGGCGGAGGCCGCCGCGGAGGCTCCGAAGGAGAGCGCGCCCGCGCCGGCGGCCAAGCAACCGGTCGGGTACAGCGATAGCGAAGACGAGATGGATGATTTCATCGTCCGCGACGAGACCGATGGACCGCGCGAGACGAGAGAGGAGCGTCAGCGTCGATACGCCTCTGCCATTCCCGGTTTGCGCCGCGACCAGCTTCAAGACGCCGCCGACATTTTCGGCGACACGGACGAGCTGCATCGCATGTTCGCCGCTCGTAAGCGCACCGATGGTTCGCAGAGCGCTCCGGTGCACGCCGAGTTGAGCGACGAGAGCGAGGACGAGGAAGACGAAATGGACGACTTTATCGAACGCGAGGGTGCGACGCAGGAAGACTTGGACCAAGCCAAGGCCGCGAGCGAGGCTCGAAAGGTGGCCAAGGCGCAGCGAGCCGAGGAGAGACACCGTCGCAGATCGCTGCAATCCAGCCAAGCGAGCGAGTGGGCGTCCCAGACGTTTGAACCGTCCGTCATCAAGGAGCAAATGCTCACGGCGAAGGATGAAACCATTCGCTCGGCCGATCTTCCGGAACGTCAGCAACTCAAACCGCGACCCACGGACGCGCCGGTGGATTGGGGCGTCGAGGCGGCGTGGATCTACGATCGAATCATGGGCAGAGACTCGATTCAGCAAAAGCCGACCCAGGAAGGGTACATGTTGTTGTACGGATGGGCCGATTACGAACAAGAAAACGATCACGCGCAACGCGAGGCTAACATTCAAGGTTTGAACGACACGTTGCCTCCCGAAGAGGAAGAAAAGGTGATCTTTTGCATCGCCGAGTTCCTTAACATGACATTCGACGAAAACTTGGAATTGCCGTACATCGTTTCGCAACGCCGAGAACATGTGACGCCGCTCTTGCGCGGACGCGCCGAAGAGGCTCGACCGGCGTTGACGGCGGAGGGCGACAACTACAAGCGGCTCTTGCGAAGATTCGAAATCATGCACGCAATTCTCGATTGGGACGAGCGTTATGTGCGTTTGGAGCTTCGTAAGTCTCGAATTTCGTCGACGCTCTCGACCATCGTCGAGGAGAAGGGCGAAAGCGAACAAGGTTTGGTCGCTCGTCAGTGTCTCGATTTGGTGACGAATGCCTTTTTGGATCGTCACGTCGACGACGCCGAGGCCAAGGCGGGTCTGTTCTTCTCCACCGAGGCTGGCTCTAAGCTTCGTCGACCGGGGAGAAAGACGCAATACGACGCGCACGTCAAGCGAGGCATTCGAGACCTCGTCAACATGTCCGGCCCCTCGGCGGCCGCGTTCGGCGAAGATTTGAAGAATGGCATCTCGAGCGAGCTCATGGCGAACATGATGCCGGAAGAAGTCGCCAAGGTGTACTTTGATCAAGGATACGCCGACGCAGACGAAGTCATGAAGGCTTTCGTGCACGTCGCCGCGACTGAAATCGGCGCCGAGCCCGAGGTGCGCGCGTGGTTCCGCGATGAATTCTTGGGTCACGCCACCATCAGCACGTATCCCACGCCCGAGGGCACGGACGTTATCGACCCTTGGCACCCGATCGCCGCGGTGAAGCGTTTGGCGAGAATGCCGGTGTACATTTTAGGCGCCGAGCAGTTCGCTCAAATCCTCGAAGGCAAGAGACGAGGTTTGCTCAAGGTGGACATTGGATTCGTCGACGTGCGCTTCAAGAGCGTGTTGGAACGCATGGAAAAGGCATACCTGAGCGAAGCTGTGAGCGACCTCGCCACGGCGTGGAACGAAGTCCGACGCAAGGTGGTTCTCGCGGCGCTCGAGGAGCACTTGCTTCCGTCGTTGACTCGCGAGACGGCGGCGCAACTCGGCCTGGACGCGCGCGAGGCGTTGGCGCGCGCGTGCGGCGACGGCGCGTGGAACTACGTGTGTCACGCACCCTGGCGTCCGGCGAATACCGAGGATCAAGACTTTGACGTGCGCATCGTCGCCGCCGTGTCCGGCTCTCCCGCCACCTTTGTCGCTCTCGATTCTCAGGGCGAGCTCGTCGATTTCATTCAGTGTCACACCATCGGTCGTCACCTCGGCAGCGGCTCGGGGGCGCAGATGACCAACCAACAGGATGAGCTTCAGGCGCTCATGGATTTCATCGTGCACCACCGTCCGCACTTGTGCTGCGTCGGCGCGAGCGGCATGGACTCCAGACGCGTCAAGGAAGTGCTCAACCTCGTCGTCGGTCGAATCATCGAGGAACAACCGCGCGCCATTCCTGAGGAGGTGACGGAAATCGCTGTCAACTTTGTCGACGACAGCGTCGCCAAGCTGTGCGAAAACGCCAAGGAATCCATGCTCGAGATGCCCGAGCAACAACCGTTGGTGATTCGCGCCGTAGCCTTGGGTCGTTCGCTCATCAATCCGGCCGCGGTGGTCGCCTCTCTCGTCCCCGGCGGTGAGGCGGCGTCTCTTCGCATGTGTCCCATGCAAGACGTCATTCTCGGTAAGGATGAACGCGTCGCCATCGTCGAGCGTCAACTCATCGATGTGGTCAACCAAGTCGGTGTCGATATCAATTTGGCGGGCGCGCACCCGTGGAAGAGCGCGCTCCTTCGCTACGTCGGCGGTCTCGGTCCGCGCAAGGCGACGACTGTGATCAACGCCGTGCGCGCCGTCGAGGGCGGCGTCCTCGATTCCAGAGAACAATTACGCGGCGTCTTGGGCGATGTCGTCTTCCGAAATGCCGCCGGTTTCTTACAAATCACCGACGCCGACATGCTCGATTCCACGCGATGCCATCCGGAGAGATACGAACAGGCGATGGCCATCGTCGTCAATGCTTTAGAATTGGAGGAAAACTTGGCGACGATGGACAAGTACGACCGCGAGCGAGAGCTCGCCAAGGTTTTCAACCCGAAGACGTGGGAGCTCAAGGTTGCGCCGCTCATCCTCGAGGAGTACGCCGACTACTTGTGGGCGTCGGGTGGGGAGAGAACTCTCGAGATTCTGCGCGAGATTCGCACCGAGTTCCGATACCCGTTTGAAGAGATTCGCCCGCCGTGGTCGCCGCTCACCGCCGAAGACGAATTCGCGTTGCTCACGGGCGAAACCATGCACACGCTGAGCTCTGGGAAACTGATTCAGTGCACGGTGAAGAAGATCGAGGGTCCGCGCGATGGTCGAGGCGCGCGCGCGGTGTGTTCGCTCGACAGTGGACTCACCGGATACGTCGACAAGTTCGACATCAGCGACGATCGCAACTTTTCGCGCCTCGAAGAAAAAGTCGCCCCCGGACAAGTCATCACCGCCCGCGTCAAGGCGGACGGCGTCGACGTGTACAACTTCACCGTCCAGCTCGCGTGCAGTTCATCCGCGTTACACCCCGATGAAACCGCCAAGTGGGAACAACACTTGCACTACACGGAGATGAACGGCTACTACAGCCTCGACAAGCGTCCCGAGGAGACGCGCGTCAAGAAGCCGAAGGCGAAAAAAGACAAGCGTCCACCCTTTGTCCCTCGAAACATCGACCACCCGAATTTCCAAAACATCGCCCCTCAACCGGCGATGGATCAATTGGAGACTGGGGACATCGGCGAGGTGATCATTCGTCCGAGCACGCGAGGCACGTCCAACGTCTCGTGTACGATGAAGGTGTACGACGGCGTCTTCGCCCACTTCAACATCAAGGAGACCAAGAAGGGTTCCGGTGTCGCCAATCTCGGTCTCGGCACCCCCCTCATCATCGATGACGAAGAGTTTGAAGATTTAGACGAAGTCATGGCGCGTCACGTCGAACCCATCGTCTCCAACGTCAAGCACATGCTCAAGCACAGAAAATTCATGCGAGGCTCGAAGGATGACATCGACGGCGCGTTGCGCCAACAGCTCGCGCGCAACCCCAGCGTCCGTCCCTACGCCCTCGGCGTCTGTCACGAAAACAAGGGTCTCGTCCTCTTCTCCATCTCCTTCATCATGAGTTCGAGCGGTCGCGTGCACCACGAGTACATCCAGGCGCGTCCCGCCGGGTTTTATTTCCGCAAGATGGAGTTTCCCTCCGTCGACCGCATGCTGGCCTACTTCAAGGTGAACTGCTCCAAGCCTCCACCGGGCGCGCGAGACGCGGACAACGGCGGGTGGAATTAAACACACGAATCGACTCGATCGAATCGACTCGAATCGACTCGAATCCATCGATAATCACAATTAGAACAGAACATCCATCCGTGGACACAGAATTGAAATCACGAACACAATCGCATAGTAGCACCCAGCGCGTCTCGGTCCCCGGCGCTTCGATCGACGTCCGCCCGCCGAGCGCGCGTTTCGTTTCGTTTCGTTTCGTTTCGAGTCGGTCTCGTCCACTTCACCGCGCGCGCGACGACTCGGCTCGACTCGACTCGACTCGACTCGACTCAAAGGGCACGGAATACCGATCCGAATCGTCGAGCGGTGCGTCGTCGTTCGCCGCGTCGTCGAGCGCGCGTCGTGATTCGTGAAAACTCGGCACCCCATGGAGAATCACCGAGGATTCGTCGAGAATCTGTTCGTCGCGCAGGCGTCCCAACGCGCGCGCGCGCTCGCCAAGGCGGAGACGCTCGCGCGCGCGTTCGTCGAGGAGGTCATTCGGGCGTCGCGCGTCGGGGGGGAGGTACCGCCACCGGTGTACGGAACGAAGAGACGTCGACGCCGAGACGCCGACGCCGACGACGCGCGCGAGATGGAAGAGATGGAAAACGAGACGACGTTCGGGATCGTCGCGCGGTGCTCCGGCGATGGACGCGCGTATGAACGGTTTTGGGAGGTATTGGACGCGTTAGCGAGCGGACTTCGTCGATCGACGACGTACTCGTCGACGACGCTTCGAGAGTTGTATTACGTCGTGAACAGTCGAGGCGGCGGCGGCGGCGGCGGCGCGAGCGAGGCGGGCATCGTGCGAACGTTGCGACAGATATGTGACGCGCTGGACGAACCGAGAGCGGCGCTGGGGGTGTGCGCGTCGGCGAAGGGACAAGTGGCCGGACGCGCGCACATCGAGACGGCGGCGGGGGCGCGCATCGATTGCACCGCCGCGGGCGTCGGTGGATGGACCGTCGCCGGGGACGTCTTCGAGCTCGACGCGATGACGATTCACAGCGACGCGGCGTACGTCATCGTCGTCGAAAAAGACGCCGTGTTCAACAGACTCATCGCCGAGCGCGCGTACGAGACGCTCCCGTGCGTGCTCGTCACCGCCAAGGGGTTTCCAGACGCGGCGACGAGAAAGTTTCTTCACCTGTTGAAACGCGCGCTCGACGCGACGCGACCCGAGGGCGCGCGCTTTTTTGGTTTGATGGATTGGAATCCCTCCGGCGCGTGGATTCTCTCGACGTACTCGGTCGCTCGAGACGACGGCGGCGGCGTTCGCGACGCCGTCGAGTGCGTCGTGCCGTTGACGTGGATCGGTTTGCGAGAGGAAGATTTATGCCTCGTGCCCGAGCGCGCGTTGCTCGATCTCACCGAACGCGACGTGTCGCTGATTCGAAACGCGCTCGATTCCTCCGACGAGAGACATCCGCTCAAGCCGTACGCGCGCGAGTTGTCGACGATGCGTCGGATGGGTAAAAAGGCGGAGATCGAGGCGCTGTACGCCGACAGAGATGACTTCTCTTTGGTGGATTACGTATCGCGGAAAATAGCCGCGCGCGAGTGAGACGCTCCCGTCTCGCGACCGTTTCGGTGTTCTTCGTTACAAGTTCAAATTTTATGAAAGCGCGCGCGCGTGATCGTCACGTACGTATGATGTGTATATATCATGATCGACCCAATGTACTGTCTGTATAGAATGTGTATGAAATAGTAGAAATAAACGCCGTTCGTGTCGTTTCGCTCATTCATCCTCCTCCGCGTCCAAGTTATCAACCTTGAAGGCTTGCTCCTGTTGCTCGGCGCCCTCGTACGCGCGCGCCGCCATGTCGGCGAGTTCGCCGCCGCAGAGTTCCGATACCTCGCGCCAGAGCGGTTTGGGGAGCTGAATCACCTGTTTCAACGATAGTTCCTTCGCCGCGGACACCGGGTACCACACGCCTCGCTCGCACTCGCTCTCGAGCTGACCGGGTCCCCATCCGCAGTAGCGCGCGAAGAATTTAAACTCTTCGGCGTCGCACGTCGACCCGTCCATCTGCACGAGCTCGCACGCGTTCTCGTATCCACCGAGATACACCCCCGGTAACACCTCAACGCTCCCCTTTACGTCCTCTCGTCCGTGCAAAAAACTCACCGTCCCGTCGCCGACGTCCCCTCCGAAATACAACGCGTTCTTCGCGAACGGTCCCTCCGGCTCGCCGCTCACGTACCCCATATCGTATTGCGTCGGTCGATTCAAAATCACCCCCATCGACCCTTGCTCGTGATGTTCCAGCACCAATATCACAGCCTGATGAAAATACTGCTGCGACATTCGAAACTCACGATCCGCCGCCACCAACAGACACCCCTTCTCCGGCGCGCCGATGACGTGCGCCCACGGCGGCGACTCGGCGAGACGCGGGTTTTGCGCCTCCAAAACCTTCATATTTTCCATCGACACCGCCTCCGCTCGCGTTCGTTCCTCCTCCATCGTCGTCTCTCGTTCACTCGCCAATAACTTCGCTCGAAATTCGCGCCAATCCGTCTCCAACGCCGGCGCCGCGTCCTACGCGCGCGAATGAAAAACCGCGCGGCGCGCGGCCTCCATCCAGTCAGTCTCATCATCCACCGTCGTCTCGTCGCGTCTCTCGCTCGCGTTCGCGTTCGCTCTCGCACGCACGTCCGCATCGGATGGAAACCCATCCTCCTCCATCGCGCGCCTCCTCGCGCGTCCACCTCGTCTCTCTCGCGCGCGCCCGGATGACACGGACGATGGTGATGCCGATGGTGATGACGTCGCGCCTCGTCGTCGCGACGAGACGCACGTCCGCGCGCGCGCGCGCGAGGACCGCGCGAGAACGACCGCGCGCATGTCGAGTCGAATCGAATCGAACGGATTCCGATCGAATCGCGCGCGCGTCGATGAATGACGATGACGATGACGAAACGAACGAACGGGTGGAACGCGCGCGCGAAACAAAAAAACAGAAACACATCGAAAACTCCATACTTTCGTGTACAATACGTCCATGTCGGCGCCGACCGCGCGCGCGCGACGGAATCCTTCATTCGCGCGCGCGCGCCCCGTCGCGCGCGACGCGAGCGGGACATGTCGTCCGCGATCGACGATGCGTTGGCGAAGTACGCGTGCGGTGATTCGGACGACTCGGACGAGGACGCGCGCGGTCGAGCGCGCGAGGCGACGTCCCGGGATGATGGGCGCCGATGTCTCAACTGCGGCGTCGCGCACGAATCCCTGTTGACGTGCTCGCGGTGTCGACGCGCGTATTTCTGTAACGCCGCGTGTCAACGCGCGGTGTGGTCGACGCACTCGGTGACGTGCGTCGCGGACCCGACGATGAAGGCGGTGAAGAGGCCGTTGGAACCGCCTCGCCTGCCCACGGAGGAGGAAAAAGCGCGCGCGAAGGCGAGCGAGCGACGAAAGATTGAAGAGGAGGTGATTCCGCGAGGGATCGAGGCGTGCGAGGCGGGAGTGAGGGGACAGACGCTGGATGATGCGATAGAGGCGCTGGAGGACGCGATCGTGTTCGCGATCGGGGAGGAGGATGAGACGTTGACGGCGAGCGTGCGGGTGACGCTGTCGAGAGCCTACCTGACGGCGAAGAGATTCGACGAGTGTTTGCATTATTTAGCGCCCGCGTTGGAGCGAGCGAAGCGAGAGGGTGGGGCGGAGAGCGCGAGAGTGCACGCGCTCGCGGCGAGAGTGCACGCAGCCAAGGGTGAGAAGGAACAGTGTCGGAAAGAGTTGACGGCGACGTTGGATTGCGCGAGCGAATCGACGAGCGACGAGGCGCAGTTTGAGTCTTTGTTCGACGCGGGGATGATTTTACACGACATAGGAGATTGGGAACGGTGCGCACCACTTCTCAGCACCGCGGCAGAGGCGGCGGAAAAGCTCGGGAAAATCGCGCACGCGGCTCGCGCGTACAACCGTTCGGGTTCGGCGCTGTTTCGCTCTGGACGTCCCGATTACGCGGCGAGGTGTTGGATTCGTGAGTTGAAAACGCTGGAATCGGACGAGTCGTCCACTCCCGGCGTCTTAGCACAAGCGCACGGTAACGTCGCGAGCGCGTTTCTCCTCGCCGGCGGCGACGCGGAGGCGTTCAACTTGCACCGCGAATCGGCGCTCGCCAAGGCGCGCGAGGCGAGCGCCGACGACGAGGCGCGCGTGTACTTACAGCTCGGTAACGCCTATAAACTCGCCGGCGACGCCCTCGACGACGGCATCGAGCGCGCGACGGAGTGTTTCGAAAAAGCAAAATCGCTCTCCACCGTCGACGTCGTGGGCGACGTCGCGTCTCGAGCGTTGGAGACGTTGCGTCTGTGAGGGTCGAAACGAGCGAGGATGGTAGCGTATAGCGTAGGGGGTTTACAATTGCGTGCGTGCGTAGTGTGTGTGTGTTTAGTAATCGACAGCGCGATGAGTATCATCGTCGCACATGTACTTCGTCGCATCATTCGTCGACGACTTGTAAGAACTCATCGTTCTGATCGTTTGAGAGGTTAAACTCGGTGGACGCCGACATTCTCGCGCATCCGTGCTTGACGGCCCAGTCGCGCAATTCAAAGTTACCCTCCTCGGTCGCCTTTTGAATCGTCCAACCGTCCCACGGACACCCGTGCTGACGAAGCCATTTCAACACGTCGAGATGTCCACCCATGGCGGCGAACGCGCACGTGCGCGAGTTCCACAGGCACCCGTGCTGACGCGCCCACTTGAGAATGTGTAAATTACCCTCCCACGCGCTGTACTCGCACGTGTACATGTTCCACGGGCATCCGCGCGCGCGCGCCCACTGTAACACGCTCAAGTGACCACCGAGTGCGGCGTACGCGCATGTCTGTTCGTCCCAAGGCACCTCTTCCGCGCGCAAGTACTCGAGCAACTCGACGTGGCCCCCGTAGGCGGCGGCGGCGCACACGCGCGCGTCCACGGGGCACCCCTGCTTGTGCGCATGTTTGAGCACGTCCAAGTGTCCGTGACGGGCGGCTTGCACGCACGTCCACAGGTTCCACGGGCATCCCTGCGTGCGCAACCACTTGAGCATGTCCAAGTGACCGCCCACGGCTGCCTCTTGACACGTCCAATCGTGCAAGACGCCGCCGCACGAGACGAGAAATTTGAGACAGTCGAGATGGCCGAAACGCGCGGCGACGTCCCCGGCTGAGTGCGGCCACGGACAGTTTTGCTCGCGCAACCACTGCAAAACGTGTAAGTGTCCACCCTTGGCCGCGTCCCACACCGCCTGCTCGTCCCACGTCTCGCCCTCACTTCGCAACCACTTGAGCGCCTCCAAGTGCCCGCCCTCGGCGGCGTATTGAATCGCGCTCGAGTGCCAGTGAAAATTGTGCCTCTTCAACCACTTCAACACCGCGAGCTGACCGTTCTTCGCCGCCTTGGCGCACACCGCGGACCCCCAAGGACACCCCTCCGCCTTTAACCATCGTAAAATCTCTAAATGTCCCCCTCGCGCGGCGCAAATCGGCGTCATGTCGTCCCACGGGCACCCGCGTTCGCGCAACCACACCATCATCTCAAAATACCCCCCATTCGCCGCGTTTGCGAACACCGCCGAGTTCAACGGACACCCGTGCGCGTGCGCCCACTTAAGAATGACCAGATGCCCCCCCCGCGCCGCCGCCACGCACGTCTCCGCCGTCCACGGACACCCATCCGTGTACCCCCACTCCCCAGCCTTGGGCCCGCTGTAAAATCCTTGCTCGCGCAACCACTGCACGCTCTCCAACTTCCCGCTCGCCGCCGCCGCTCGACACAACCGCCAATCCCACGGCACACCCTGTTCCTTCGCCCATCGCAACATATCCGGCGAGTGCACGAATTTACTCACTCGCATCGCGCACACCGGGTCCCGTCCCGATTCGATCACCGCGTCCAGGCACCCGTGCGACACCCTCGACAGGACGTTACAATCCGTGTCGTCCAGGTACTTCATGATGTACTTTTGAAACACATCCGGGAGCACCCCTTGGGACACCAATCGTTTCGGCATCGCTCGATCACGCGCGCGTCGTTCGACCGCGAATCACGACGACGGACGACCACGAAATTCTCGGAATGAATGCCAGCCTCCCCAGCCCCCTCTGGTCGGGCCCGCGCGAATGAATGAATGAATCGCTCGGTCCTACGCGTCGCGTCGCGTCGGTCGGTCGCGTCGCGTCGGTCGGTCGCGCGAACGGGACGACCGCGTTCGTTCGTTCGTTCGATCGATATCGATCGGTCGACCGGTGGACTCGCTCGAGTCGTCGTCTCCCGCGCGACGGCGCGCGCGGAGGCGAGAGCGCCGACGCGGACGCGGACCTCAGCGCACCTTTTGTATCGGTGTACACGTACAGTACGCATTGGAGCATCCGTGAAGACCATCTACCCGTGATACCGATGGACGCGAGGGGGGGGCCGGTGGTGTGGTGGTGTCTCGGAGGGGGGGGGCTATTAGATGTAAAGTACCGTTAAAGGTGTACCGCATGACCGAATGGGTGTGTCTTCGATATGTACACATCGGTCGGCGATTTCACGTCGATGGATCGCTCGGGGAAGAATTCACGCGTCGTCGATCGATTCGTCGTCGAGGCGGTGGTCAGAGTTGGACGCGACGACGAGGTGTCGACCGTCTCGACGGTGACGGACGTTCGCGCGCGGTGTGCGGCGTGAGACGAGACGAGACGGATTCATCGACGGAGGAGGGCGCCGCGAGGACGTTCGTGACGTTCGTGACGGCGAAATTCGCGCGCGCGTGAAATCCGCGACGCGTCGTCATGGCGGGTGGACACGGAGGATACGGATGGAGTAAGACGAAAGGGTACAAGTTGGGGGGACTCTTCGCCGCGCTCGCGCTGTTGTCCATCGTCTTGTCGAGGATCAATCTCGCCATCTCGCGCTCGTTGCACAAGAATAAGCGAAGCGCGCTGCTGCACGTCTTCGAGCACCTGCAGTTGGAGCTGATGTTGCTCGGGATGCTGTCGCTGCTGTTGCAGGTGGCGCAGGAGGGGTTGCTGAAGATTTGTGTGAAGTATGCGTCCGCGTCGGGGGATGATTACTGTCCGGCGGGTGAGAAGTCGCTGTGGAGCGCGACGGTGTTGCACCAGACGCACATTTTCATCTTTTTGTTGGCGTGCACGCACGTGGTGTACGTGGCGATCAGCACGTCGGTGTGCTCGTGGAAACTGCGACAGTGGCGAAAGTGGGAGACGGCGGGTGACGTCAAGGTGCTTCCGTTGAATCCGAAGATTAATCCTAGGAATTCCACCGGCGTCGCCAACTTGGTGTGGCGCGCGTTTTGGTCGCAGTTTCGATTCAGCGTGAACAAGGAAATGTACCTGTCTCTGCGTCGACTTTTCTTGGAACGCACGGGGGCGACGCACGATTTTAACTTTTATGATTACCTGCGAGAGTCCATGGAGGAAGACATGAGCTCTCTGATCGGTATGACGGTTATGATGTGGTCCATGGCCACCGTGTTCGTGACCGTTCCCGAGGCGCTCTTCTTACCCGCCGGTCTCGTGTGCCTCGGCATCATGATTTTCGTGGGTACCATGCTCGAGAGCGTTGCGTTGCGTTTATCCCAAGCCGCGTACGAGCGTTTCGCCGACGACATCGAGTTGGAGGAGGAAGAAGACGGCGACATCGCCATCGAAAAGTCACCCGCCGTGCGAAGACGCGAACTGCGCGAAGAGATTGATTCACAAAACTTTTTCTGGCTCGGTCGCCCGCGCCTCTTGCTCAAGGCGTACCAATTCGTCTTATTCGAGAACGCCATTTCATTATCCATGTTGCTATTTAGCCTTTGGCAAGATAAGAATTGGTTAATGTCTCAAGCGGGCATGAGCGTGCAAACGGCGTGGATTTTGTTCGCCGTGGATTTCCTGGTGTTGTTACACAGCGCGCTGTTTATCCTCCCCGTGTACGCCATCACGTCGACCGTGGGTTCACACTGCGCCACCTCTTTGCAAGAATACGCCGATAAACTCGGCATCACTCGCGAAGCCGCGTTGGCTGCATACTTGGAGCGCGCAAAGGAAAGCATGTCAACCGAGGACGCGGCCGAAGTCGCCGCGTACGATCTGAGCTTGCTCGAGCACGATGTCGAAAAAGTCGTGGCTACTGGAGACTTCGATATGGAAGCGCTTCCCCCGAGCGAGATACCGGCGGACCTCCGCCAAAAGGCGACCCTCACGGAACACAGAAGCCGAGGCGTGCAGGACATACAAAAACGAGGCGCGGCGAGAAAAATCGCGAAAGCGGCCGGTAAACTCGTGCCCAAGCATGATCACTCTCGCGAAAACGAACGCTCACTCACCGGACTCTTGGGTGCCGTCCTATCGAAGCAAATGAAAGCCGAGCTTGCGAAGCAAAAAGCCGCCAAGGCGAGGAAGGAAGCCGAGAAGGCGGCGAATCCCGGCTTGCTGAAACGAACCTTTTCGAAGAAGGATGTCAAACTGTCTGACGACCAACCCGCGGCGTCCACCGTCACAGCCGACGCTCCCGCTCCGAAACTCGCTAGCCGGCCGTCGATGAAAGACGTCTTCAGCATGGGCACGCCACCGCCAAAGTGACGGTGGAATCAGAAGAAAAAGAATAAGAAAAAGAAGAAAAAGAAGAATAAGAAAGACCACGCTTTAATAGTCACTACATAATACAACGTTCTGCATCGCACGTAATCAGGGAATGCAACAAGAAACCACACCGAGACGCGCCGTCGAGCATGGTGCGACTTCGCGCCATTTATCGGCTCGAACGTCGTATACTTCCACCGCGGAGATCGCGCCGACGCCGTCGAAACCGCCTATGGCGTACAACGCGTCGCCGGACGGGTCGACGACGGTGGCGTGCAACTGTCTCCGATATCGCATGGACGCCAAGTCGCGCCATCCGCGTTTCGCCTCGCGCGGGTCGTACGCTTCGACTAGATTGAGCACGCTGCGCTCGTCGCGACCGCCGACGGCGACGATCATGCCCCTGGCGCTCAAACTCGCCACGCCCAAGTCGCGACGTTTGTGCTTCAGGGCGCAACCGGTCGTCCACGCGTCCGCACGCGGGTCATACACTTCACACAGGTCTAATATGGCCCCCGCGCCGCTGAATCCTCCCACAGCGTACAGCTTCCCGCCCATATTGGTGACCCCGAGCGTGGCCCTGCCCTCGCTCATCGGCGCGCACGTGACCCACGAAGAGGACGGCTGCGAACCGACGCCGGCGTCAACGGGACCGGATGCATCACCGAAATCGATCGAACCAAACGTTTTGTTAGCCTCCATCGAGTGTAAATAGTACTCTCCGTCGTAGCCGCCGCACGCGAAGGTGACGCCGTCGATCATCGCAGAGGAGCACCAAATTCTCGGCACGCTCATCGCGTCGACCGTTCTCCATTGCCCGACGCTCTCGCGATACTCCTCCACGCTCCTCAGCGCTTCGTTACCATCGCTTCCACCGATGACGACGCATCCACCGATGGCGGTCGTCGAGCACGCGGCGTACGCGCGCGGCGTGTTCAAGGATGCGAACGGTTTCCAGCTCACGTGACTGTTCGTCTTCGCGTCCCCCGGCTTCATGTACTCGACCGTGTTCAGAGGGGCATCACTCCCGCGCTCCAAACCACCGATGCAAAGAACGCGCCCGATGAGTTCAAACCCGTCGAACGCGGACGCGCGCGCGGTCTCGGGGATGGTTCCCTCGGCGGCGCGCGTCTCCTCCTTCTTCGTCAGAGACGCGTTCTCCACCGCGTGCGCCAACGTCACCACTTTATCCTTTGCCGTTCTCCACCTATTCTCGTGATTCGCCGCCGTGGACAACCCCGGCGCGTCTCTGACGGTCTCGTCCACCCACGCGGCGACTTTCTCGTCCTCCCCGCCGCGCGGACTCTCTCGCTCCTCCGAGCCTCTCGCGTCCGCGTCCTCGCCCGCGAAACTATGACTCGGCGCGTACGACGACGTTCTCACGCCGCCCCGCATCGACCCCCCGATCTTCGCGTACTTTTCGTGCGCCCTGACCTCGGTCTCAAACTTAATCTTCTCCCCCTCGACGCGCGAGCGCTCGCGTTCGAACGCCTCTCGCTCGTCTCGCAGCGCGTCGTACGCGCGCGTCAACTCATCCTCTTGCATCGCTCGCCTCGCGTCGAAATCCAACCGCTCGCGCTCCAACAAGTCCTTCGCTCGCAGCACCTCTCGCTTCATCTCCTCGATCTCATCCATCTCTCGCGCTCGCTCGGCGTCGATTTCTCTTCGCAACGCGTCCGCCGCGCGCGTCAGGTCCCCCGCGTAATCCCTCGCCGTCGCCTCCACGCGCTCGTACGCAGCGCGCAATCGTCCCGACATCCCATCCGATCGCGAGAACCACGCGTCATCGTCCTCGCGTTCCCGTTCCCGTTCCCGTTCCCGTTCGCGTTCGCGCGCGTCCCGTTCGTCATCATCAATCCGTTGCCGCGCGCGGTCGTACTCTCGACGCTCGCGCGCGGACGCGGCGTCGGCGTCGCGCGCTCTCGCGTCGTCTCGAGCGCGTCGAAACATGCGCGCACGTGCGCGCGGTTTGAACGCGCGCGTCTCTCTCGTCGAACGCGCGCGGCGGGCTCTGTCGCCTCGTCACGAAAAAATCGCATCGGCAGACGCGGACGCCCATCGTCGTCGCGGTCGCGCGCGCTCGGAGGAGGACCGAGGGCGAGGGCGCCGCGCACGGATCCGCTCGTCTCGCGTCGCGCGTCATGTTTCGCGAGTCCGCGCACCTGGGCGCGGCCGCGACGCTCTTCGTCGCGTTCGCGCTCGAGCTCTACTGCGAGGCTCGAGGATTCGGCGCCAAGACGCCCGCGTCCGCGACGACGAGCGCGTCGCGCGGTGATGTGGAGGCGTCGTCCGATGACGCGCGTTTGCTCGACCGCGCGGCGTCGCCCGAGGATGTCGAGCGCGGGAAGACGAGCGACGACGAGGAGGTGGTTCTCGGCGAGGATGGGTCTCGAGGTTTATCCTCGAACGCCGCGCGCGGTGGTGCGAGCGCGTACGTGGCGCCGGCGATGCGGTGTTTGATGTTGGATCCGAAGGCGCTGCGAGCGAGTCGAGCGGCGATTCAGGCGTGGGCCGAGCTCGGGGTGATCATGTTTTTGTTTTGGTTTTGCGATCGCACGGGGTTGGTGCGAGACGCGAAGAAGAGTTACGATAGAGATCTCATGCTGTCGATATTCGCGGCGTTGGGTGCGTACGGGTGGAGGGTGACGCTGAAGGAATCGCGGACGACGAGCTCGTTGCATCGAGAGCAGACGGAGGAGATGAAGGGATGGATGCAGGTTTTGTTTTTATTGTATCACTATTTCGACGCCGGGGAAATGTACAACCTGATTCGAGTCTTCATCGCGGCGTACGTGTGGATGACTGGATATGGAAACTTTTCGTATTATTACGTCAAGAAGGATTTCACGGCGACGCGGTTCGCGCAGATGATGTGGCGGTTGAATTTCTTTGTCTTCGTGACGTGCGTGGTGATGAAGAACGATTACATGCTGTATTACATTTGTCCCATGCACACGCTGTTCACGCTGTTTGTGTACTTTGCGTTGGCGATCGGACGGGAGAAAAACGCGGAACCGAAGTGGATATGGATCAAGATGGCGGCGTGCGTCGTTGTGTCGGCGTGTTTGTGGGAAATCCCAGGCCTCTTTCGTAGAGTCTTCGCGCCGTTTACGTTTGTATTCGGCTACGTCAATCCGGCGCATCCGGAGGTTAAACCCTTGCATGAGTGGCAGTTTCGTTCGGGACTGGATCGATACGTGTGGATCTACGGCATGTTGTGCGCTTACATGCATCCCACGTACGACGCGGTGATGAAATGGATAGACGAGCGCCCGACGCGCGCGCGCGCGATGTACCAAACCGGCATCGTCGCCTTCGCCGTCGGAACGCTTTACTGGTGGTGGATCACGTTCATGACGATGGACAAACACAAGTACAACATGTATCACCCGTACACGAGTTGGATCCCGCTCACCGCCTTCTTCCTCCTGCGAAACGCCACCAAGACGCTCCGCGCTAACCACATAGACATTTTCTGCGTCTGCGGCAAGGTAACCTTGGAGACGTACATAGCGCAGTTTCACATTTGGCTGTCCACGTCGGATGTTCCCAACGGAAGCCCTAAAATGCTCATGTCTCTGCTCCCGGGGTATCCACTGTTGAACTTCATGGTGTGCTCGTACATATTTATCGGCATTTCTCACAGAATTTTCGACGTGACGAATATTCTGAAATCAGCGTGCATCCCGAGCAACGGTTCGAGAGAGGTGATGATACAAAACGCCATCTTCGGTGGGTTAGTGTTGGCGACGACGATGGGGATTGGTGTCTTCTGTTCTCTTCTGTTCACGGGAAAGACTTGACGCGTCGCATCTAGAAACGCATATTCATTGTGATCATTTAACCACGCCACGCGACGAATCATTCGTTCGTCTCGTTCTTCGCGACGCCTCGGATGAGCATGAAAGTGTCTAATCGTCGCTTGAGAACGCTTTCGTCCGCGTCATCCGTCACGAAGACACCGACGACCGCGAACACGCACGCAATGGCGACAAATCCGACGATCGCGATGATGGCCATCGTCCATTCGAACACGGCGACGGCGTCGTCCTCGTCCTCAGAGTCGTCTCGTGAGTCTGTCTCGATCTCTCCTGTCTCTGTCTCGCACGACGCGAGCGGAGGCGCGGACGGAGGTCGCGGGCACTCGGCCGCATCGTGTTCTAGCGACATTTACTTTTTGTTGCAAATCTATCGTAGCAGAGTGCGCGTGTTTATGCGGCGAGGACTCGGTTCGCGTCCCGACTCGAACCGATGTCCTCGACGCGATGCTCGCCGTGTTAACTATCTATGGACTTAAGGGTACATTCGACTTGTCTTCAATGCCAGACTGCGCACGACGAACCGCTTTTAATTCTTTGAAGAGCTTCATACTTCCAGGATTCCCGGCGATTCGCGCGATGTCCTCTGCCAATCGACCATCCTTGTCGTGAATATTATCCTCGCAGCCAGATTCCAGTAGAGTGCGGATGATTCTGTTCGAACCCATTCGCGCCGCGACGTGGAGAGCCGTACTACCTTGGTAGTCCTGATTGTTGACGTGCACGCCCGCGGCGAGCAATAATTTAATTCGTTGCACTTGGTCTTGCGCAACCGCCGAGTGAAGAACGGTGTGTTCGTCTGGCGCAGCGTACATACCGCCTGATGCCTGGAGAATCTTAACCAAAGGAAGACTCCCCACGGATACAGCGCTCGCCATGGATGAGTAGCCAGCCTTTGTAAGAACGTTTGGATCTGATCCGTGCTTCAAGAGCAATTTAACCACATCAATTTGCTTGTTTTCAACAGCCATCATGAGAAGTGTTTTACCTGCGCCATCCGCAAGGTGCGCGTTTTGTGCTTCATCCAGAAGGGCCAATTCGACGGATGTCGTATCGCCAGTCATGGCGGCCACGTTCAGTTTGTGTAGCTCGCTTTCGGAGAGTTCTGTGCTCTTCTGGTTTAGCGCTTGCACGAAATTCATGTACAGTGTGTTGAAGTCGGATTCTTTGAGGCCTACTGTGGTGGAGAGTTCAAGTTCATAAACAGATTTCAACGTGCGCAAAATCTGCTTCGTGTCTCGAGGAAACCTGCTGAGTACACTTTGCAACTTACTTCCCGAAACAACAAGCACTTTACACGTCGATTGAACGACACTCGTGTGAAAACACGTCCTGTCGCAAATGACGCTGCAAATATTGACCCACTCTCCCGGCGAAAGAGTCTGAATTTTATTAGCTAACGTCGGTTCTTCGATGTAACGCTCGTTCACGATGTCAACCTTGCCGAGACACAAGTAGAACATCGAATTCGCATCCAAGCCTTTCGACGTGAGCAACGTCCCAGAGTGAAAGTATTCAACCTTGATGCACTCGAGGAAATGCTGAATGAAAACGTCAGAAACTCGACGGAACACTCGACACTCGTTTATGTAGTCTTGATAAATGGCGTGTCTCAACTCTGATTGGATGGTGGGCGGACAAAAGTTGAGCACTTCTTCGTCGTCGCGACAACGCATCTCATACTCAAGCGAAATGTGGGCGTTGATTTTCGCTCTTATTTCCGCCGGAATATCGTTTCTTCGCATGAATCGTTGCAAAGCGCTCGTATTGTCGCGGAAGTCCATGATTGTCGAATCCTCTTTGGTGACGAGTTGCGTCACGTTACCCAAGATGTACGCCGTAACTCCCATGTTGATGATCATGATCACCATTGTCCAACCTCGTTCGAGATTGCTGACGGGAGAAATGTCTCCATAACCGACAGTCGTCAGCGTTACCGTAGCCCAGTAAAGTGAGGTGGTGTACTGATCCCTAAAAGCTTTCATAGGAAGGTCTGGATCTGTAGCGAACACCCAAGTGTCCTCGTCGAAAGACTGCAGACGAGCGAGATAAAAAAGTGTACATGCGCTCCAATGACTCGCTAAAGCGATGAGTAACGCGAATTTGACCCCAAGTAACGACAAATACGGTAGGTTGGGATCGCCTTCGAGTTCGCTCATCATGCGCTTGATGCGATATAGTCGAAGCAGTCTTAGCAATCCTAGCAGCGACAAAATACGCGCCCCCGGTGATCCTGGCGCCGCCGTCCCGAGAAACATCAAGTCGAGCGGAAGGGCTGATAAAATGTCGACCCAGAACCAACCCTTGAAGTATCTCACGGCGATCACTCGCATGTCCCACAGAAGTCTTCCGTACTTGTCGACGGGACGGAAAAAGTTGATGAAAATATCAACGATGAAGATGACAGCGAAGGAGATTTCCAGCGCCTCATTCCACGACAACTGACCTCTTCTTGAGCGTTCTGCTCTGAACGCCAAAGTCGCTGGTTCAGTGAACGCGACGACAAGAACCAAAAAGTTTACCATCGCCGTCCAATTACGCGCGTATCTGCTCGCAGGATGACACAACATCATGCGCAAATTTTGCCGACTTTCTTCGTCCAGGCGCTTGGACCCGAACGTGTCTGAGCGGAATCCCTTCTCTTTAGATCCACCTCTGAACGTCAAACGATTCTTGAGTGCTTCCGTCGGTCCAAACTCTTTCCTCTTATCCTCCATGATTCGTCTCCTCCCGCTAAACGACCCCTCCGACACCACCGACGCCTGCGAATCGTATCCGTCCCCCGACATGAACCACGAATTCACTCGCCGCAATCCCTTCTCATCGATCGCCACCCCCGCTAACGCGGAGGGCGGCGGACCCACTTTCTCGTTCGTCGTCCTCGATGCGAACGTCGACGGCGCCTCCGCGTCTCCATCGCCTCGACTCGCGTCGTCGTCGTCGTCGGCGCGCGTCTTCCCCTCGCGTCCCGATCCCTCGTCACCCGTCGCCCCCTTTCGCGCCATCCTCACCGAGTCTCACCGACGCTCGCACGACACGATCACACGTCCCCCCACCGCTCACGCGCGCTCGCGCGACGCTCTTCAGCGCTCTCACGCGCGTCGATCGAGCGCGATTCGGCGCCAATCCGAATCACCGATGCGTCGAATTCCCCCCTCTCGCGTCTCTCGTCGACGCCGCGCGCGCCCTCTCGCGCGCGCGTCGACGAGAAACGTTCGTCCCGCGGTCCCTCGGTCTCCGCGCGACGCGATCGCCGCGCGACGCGCACTCACGACTCGACGACACTCGCGCGCGCGCGCGAGGCGAACGGTTGGGGACGCATCGCGGGGACACTCGCGGTGCACTGTTTACACACACGAGAGGTACTCTTCACGAATCACGACCCGTCGTGGGAAAGGTCGCGCCTCGGCCTCGTCTCGCGCCGGGCGCGTCTCGAGAGACGCGCGCGCGCGAGGCGCCGTCATGGCGGCGAAGGAGACGTACAACTGGTGCGCGCGCGAGGTTTCTTTTTCGCGCGCGTCGCGCGTCGCGCGATGGGTGGAGAGGAGGCGTCGCGCGGGGGCGGCGCGGGAGAAATGAAACGGGTGGCTGGATCTTCCGAACGCGCGCGCGCGGCGATGTGAGACGCGCGGGCGAGGGAAAGGGCGCGAACCAAGGCGCGGTCGTGGACTGCGTGACTGACCTCGATGTGCGACGCCGTCGTCGTAGGTTTTTAATCGTCGTCGCGGTGATCGTCGCGGCGTTGGCGTTGGCGTGCAACGTGTACGTGTTGGTGCACTTTCAACATCCGGATGATAGGAATCAGGCGTATTTCCCGAAGATTGTCGTCGTCACCGGGTTGACGATGGCGGTGCTATCGTTGTTGTTGCTGCCGTTGGACGTGGCGAACAGGTCGGCGTGCGCGGAGGAGATTATCGAGAGCGCGTGTCGGTACACGCTGCCCATGTTGGACATGTGGTACGCGACGTACATGATTATGTTTTCGTACATTTTCGTGTTGATTCCGTGGACGTTGTTTTATTACGAGCAGGATTCGGACGCGACGCAGGCGAAGAAGTTGGTGAGCTCGTCGCTGTGGAGCGTGGCGACAGTAGTTGTTTTAGGTTTGAGCATGTTGATTGCGTACTATTTTGGAGGCAAGGCAAAGTTTGACATGTTGAGCGTGGAGTCGGGGATGGCGTTGATCGGGAACACGGCGCTGAGTGGGGCGACCGAGTGCATCGCCTTGCCCTCGTCGCTGACGACGCCGACGGATTTCTCGACCACGTCGGGGACGATGGGAGGCACTTTGTGCAGCGCGTTTGAACCGGGAGTCACCACGGAAACGTTCACGGTGAGACCCACCTTTATCGTGTACATGATCGCCGTGGCGTCCATAGTGTCTTGGATGATTTTCTTCGTCTACGCTGGTGTCGGCATCGTCGCTTTACCCATCGATTTAGTGAAGAGTTTCCTGAACCGACCGGTCAAAGTCATTCCGAGAAGCGAATACATTCGGTGCGCCACCATTTTAGCCAGAGACGCGCAAACCATACACCAACAAATCAAGAGCGTACAAAAGGAGCAGCGCGAGACGGGGCGCTCGAAGAAGACGAAAAAAGAGTTAAAGGTGCTCCAGGTGAAGCTCTCGCAACTCGAGGATGACGAAGAGGAGCTATTGAAGGCGTATCCGCAGGGAGAGACGCGAGAGGCGACGTGGTTGATGACCGTGGTGGGTTACTATCTGCAGCTATTCCTCGGAGGTCTGAGCGTGCTCTTGAGTTTCTTCTGGGTGTTACACGTCATACTCACGGTGCTCGTGAAGCCCGCCGCGCATCCATTTTTGAACTCGTTCTTCATGTGGTGCGACAATTTGTGGGGGTTGCTCGGGGTGTCAATCTTCGCGTTGTTTTGCTTCTACCTCGTCTTCTGCGTCATCAAGGGAAACACGCGCCTGGGGCTGAAATTCTTGCTGATCGATCTGTATCCCATGAAGCTCGGCCGCACGAACATGAGCTCGCTGCTTTTCAACACGGGGCTCATCATGCTGGGCTCGGTGTCCATAGTCCAATTTTGCGCGCAGGCGTTCCCGGTGTACGCCGCCGAGACGGCAGTTAGAGATATTTTCGGCGGCAACATCGAAAACTTGACCGGTCTCGGTTACTTGTTCAAATACGACGTGTTCATCTACTCGTTCTTCGCGATGGTTTGCCTTAGCTGCGTGGTGCTTCCGTTCGAGACGTGGAAAGCCCCGAAGTCGAGAAAAGCTTGGGAAAGGTAGTTACAGAGTTCTAATGACACGAAATCATTCGTCTAAAATCAAGTCAAATCGATCACAACATCGTCAGCGCCCGCGGGAGCTTGCGCGCCTCGTCCCTCAGACGCAGCTCCCGCAACGGTTGGCGCCATTGAAGATGGCTTGAACTTGCGTTGTTTCTCGGCACCGTGTGACGGTGCGGCGCCCTGTGCGGCGTCCTGTGCAGCGCCCAATCGACTACCCCCGCCTATATTGTACGTACTGGTGGAATCGAAAATCTTGTTTGCGCTCGCAGACTCGAAACCGTCGCGTAAATCCACCTCTTCTAAGTCTTCAAACGCCTTGTCGGCGTTTTCGGGTCTAGGTAAGCGCTCGACGAATTCAATGTACGACCCCGGAAGTGAGTAAAGCTTGAAAACTTCCTCAAGATCGTGGGAGCCGTAGCGACCGGCAACTTTTTCCACATTCTTGAAAAGATTGAATTTGTGCGGTTCGGCCATGAGAGAGCTTTGCAAAAGATCTCCGGAGGCCGAACGTTTGATTCTACCGCCGGCGTCGTTCCACCTCCTCTTCCCCAACATGGGATGCTCCGCGAACAATTCCTCCACGTCTTCCAAACTGCGCACGGGAGTGTCGGGATATTTCTTCTTCAACTGAAACAAACTCACAGCCGCGTGGTTGACCGCGTACCCGTGCAACAGCGTCCAACTCGCGTACTCGCTCAACCGCTGCACGCGCCCGTACTGCGAAGCCGTCGGCAACTGCCACCGCGCGTTGCGTCCCTCGGCCCACTCCCCGCTCGTCACCACGTCTCCTTCCCGCACGCGCGACATGATCTCTTTCAACGCGTCGCGAAGGTCCGGTTCGCACTCGTCGACAACCAACTCGCTCACAAAAATTCTCGGCAACGGCACCTCCCCTTCCGGCGTACTCGGCGGCCGCATCCATCGCGCGCGCACGTGTTTCTCCGGAAATTCCAACACGGCGCCCGGGTGCTCCTCCTCCGACACCGTCGCGTACCCCGCCGCCTCGAACATCTCGCACACGCCCTCGATTCCCAAATCTTCCATCCCGAACGTCCGAAACGCGAGGTGATCGAGCGGAATCTCTCGCACCACCGCGTCGACGTTCGCGTATACGCTCATATCAGCCCCCGAACGCTTGAGAAGCTCGGCGCACGCCGCCTGCGCCGCGGCGTTGCTCTGAAAGTACCGCTCCACCATGGACCTGATGCCCGCGCGTGCGAGCCTGAACGCGCGTTGCGTCGCGCGCGCGTCGACGTCCACCGCGACATCGACCACATCGCTCGCGGCCGCGTTCGATCCGCTCGGCGCCGCGGGCATGGTCCCGCGCGTCGTCGCGCGTCGTCGCGTAATGACGTTCCCCGCGTCCGAGCGGGGTGCTGCGATTCATTACGCGACGCGACGCATGCGCGCGCGCATCGTCTCTCGCGCGTCGTCTCGCGCGTCGAACGCGGCCATCGTCTGTATTCTCGTCGTCGCCGCGTCCGCGCGCGCGACCGCGACGCGCGTGGACGCGCGCGCGCGGTCAACGATGGCATCGGACGCATCGCCGCGGTCGACGCTTCGAGGCTTCGTCTCGCCGCGATCGCTCGTGTTCGGTGAGGTGGCGTTCGAGCGGGACGGAGACGAAGCGGGTGATGGCGCGCGCGCGCGGTGTTGCGCGCGCGTGACGTGCGAGGCGGGAGGGGAGACGCACGCGGTGCGTTTGTGCGACGACGCGGCGGCGCCGATTCGGCGAGGTGCCGCGTTTGACGAGACGACGACGAAACAGTTTGGATTCGGCATCGCGCGACCGATCTCGGGGGAGCGAGTGGTCGTGGACGTCGAGGCGGACGCGCGCGGGTGCGAGGTGCGCGATCGAACGGAACGCGGGTGGCGAAGCGAGGCGGTGGCGACGTCGAACGCGCATCGGGCGAAATCGGCGCGCGTGGCGAGACGCGGAAGAGGCGAACGGTGGCGGTCAGCGGCGCCGTCGAGCGAACTCGTGAGGACGGTGGTGAGCGTACTCGCGTTGGTGTGCGTGAACGCGGTGTTGGGGATGTGTCGACGTCGATGGGGGAAGAAGGGCGCCGAGGAAGACGTCGGCGCGGAGGCGCCGGCGATGGATCGACGCGAGTGGGGCGCATTGGTGGGCGAGGATAAGGTGAAATTGATCGAGAAGATCATCGCGCATCAAGAGGAGAGAGTCGAGGGACTCGCATCGACGGCGGAGTGGACGATTCGCGCGCGCGCGGAGGCGGTCGATTATGCCGCGCCGGGAAAAAATACCGGCGATTTGGTTTACGATTTGCTCACGGCGACGCCCGGATCCATTGCCCCGAAAATTATCGATCGTGAGTGGAGCTCGGACAGCGAGGACGCAAACGAATCGTTGATTTCAAAAGTTCTCGACAGCATCAGCGCGCCGCTCACGTTGGATTATTCGGGACGATCGGACGATTCTCAGTTTACAGAGAACATAGACTTATTTGGAAACTCCATCGAACCCGGGCGGCCCTTCGTCATGCGCGTTCACGGACACGGCGAAAGTCGCGTCGCAAAACGCCTTCTGTGTGAGATCACCAACTCGAAACACTTTTCCGATACGAATTTGAACTTCTGTGATCACCGCAAAGAGTGAACGAAATCAACGCGCGCCGATGAATTCCAAAAAGACGCAATCCATACGAAGACGATGAAACATGTAATTCATTACAACACACTCTCATTTTTGTACAAACAACGCTGAATGACGACGACACATACGATGCGATGCGGTCGAGTTCTCACTTTTTGGCGAACGGATTTGCGAAGGAAAAATTCTTGAACGCGT
>MDTE01161864.1_pt1 | contig 28534 bp, 20 predicted proteins | sample 811231 | NCBI WGS metagenome assembly MDTE01 (sample SAMN05326651, study PRJNA326480) | marine metagenome | isolation source: seawater | place: Indian Ocean: Red Sea | collected 2010 | reverse complement strand
TCAACCTTTATTTGTAGTGAATCACTAGTTAAATCAACATGTTTCAATAGAAAGCCTTGAAAATTAACTTCATTAGCAATAATCCTTAATTCAGAAATATTCCCTGAAATAAGCCTAAGAAAAGAACCGTTTAACTCCAACTTGACGGTCTCAATAGAATTGCATTGACTCCTTATCCAAAATTCAATACCAACTTCTAATAATTGTATTAAAGGTCCTTTCTTGAATTTTGTTTTGCGCCCCATTGAATTAGGTATTCTTTAGCCACTTTTCTGCCACTATATGAGGTAGATCTAAATGTGGAAGATGTCCGCAATCTTTAAGATTTTCATAGTTTTGGCCTAATAAAATATTTGCTTCATTTTTTTGCATTTTGTTCAAAATTCTATCTTTTTCTCCCCATAGAACTTGCACTGGTTGTTGAGGTAAAGGGCTGCCGCAATCTGCCACGCCACCGCTTCTTGCAAATGCTGCTAATGATCTCCCCCAGCCAGGGACATTTAGATGCAATGAGGCTATTTGTTCTTCTGGTTCACTTACACTGTTTTTTGGATTTGCAAATGCTTGGCGGCATAAACTTTTTCTGACAATTCTTTGTTTTAAGAACCAAACGCCTAATTGATCAAGAGGCCTTGGAACCGATGTTGTCTGACCTGTTAATCCGGCAGGTGAAAGCAATAGGATTTTGGATATTTTGTCAGGGTGATGTCTTGCTAGCTCCATCGCAAGAGCTCCTCCCATTGATGCACCAATTACTCCAACACTTTCTTCTGTAGTTAATTCATTTAAGACTGTACTTAGATGGTTGATTATTGAACTTTTCCCATATGAAGCATTTTTATTGCGAGGACAGAATCCAAAGCCAAAGAGGTCCGGTATTATTAATTGATGTTGATGAATTAATAGCGGAGCTAAACGACGAAATTCAAGGAAGCTGCTGTCGAAGCCATGTAGCAGTAATAATGGTGAACCTTTTCCTGTGATTGCAATAGGGAAGAGGTCAGAATTGTCTATAGAGAGTCCATTTAAATATTTCCATTGCACCTTTTTAGCAAGTTCAAGCCCAAGTGGATCTATTATGTTGCCTTTCAAACCGTCTAGATGTTGCTTATACATCGAACCTTTTGTTGAACAAGGTATTGCTTTTTTTATGCTAGTCAATGTACTTTATCTATCTATACCCCTCTAGGGCTTTTGTTTCCATTTTGTTATTACTTATCGTGATTAGGGCTTGTAACAGTTGATTTGAATTCACTTTGAATGGAAGGTGATGAATATCAGAATCATCCTTACAAGAAAAGGAACAGGCCTCTTTAAGCTTATTAGAGCTAAACGCTCCTAGCCCAAGCTCATCAAGACTAACCGGCATATTAATTTTTTTCATGAATTCAACTAGTTGTTTATTAGATTGATTCGCTAATTGACTGGACTGAATAATTTCCTCGAGATGTAATTGAACTAATAACCCAAAGCCAACAATCTCTCCATGCAAAGCCTTATGGGAAGTTTTAAGTTGAGTCAGTCCATTATGTAATGCATGTGCTGCGGCAGTTCTACATTTTTCTCCTCCAAGACCTCCAATGATCCCTGCTGTAAGGGCACAGCCCTCTGCAACTCTTACCCAGGCTTCACTATTGTAGTTTTGGTAAGCTTCCTCTCCATCTAGAAATAATTGGTCTCTTAAAACTCTTGCCATTTGAACTGATTGTTGTACTAAACCATCAGTGGATTCATTGTTGTTGATTGATGATTCATACCACTTCGCAAGTGCATCAGCCATGCCACTAGCTAGTGTTCTTGGAGGTGCTTGTCTGACAAAATTATGATCAAATATCAATATATCAGGGCAGGAATCTAGTGGCTCGTCTTTTATAAACGAGCCTTGAGGGGAGTAAATATTTGATAATGCTGTCCATCCCGCACAAGTAGAAGCACTAGTTGGAACAGTTATGCAAGGCAAAGAAAGACGTTTAGCTAGAAGTTTTCCTGTGTCAAGTACTTTCCCTCCACCAGCAGCAATGATGGCGTCACATTTTTGTTCTGTAGCAAGTTGTTTTAAATGGGTTAGATCTAATTCACAGCAATCATAATTTATTTCTGAAAATATAGAGTCTAAGCAAATTTGTTTAAGTTCTTTATTTATGAATTGTCGAATATTCGAAGTTGATTTGCTACGTCCAATTAATATTGGCTTCGTGCAGCTTTGTGAAATAAATTGTTTGCCCTTTTCCCATGCTTGAGAACCACGCAGAACTATTCTGGGTGAGATTAAATGTGGGTAGAAATTGTTTTCCAAGTTTAGTCTATGTATTTCCAGTTCTCATCAAATGCCGGCATTTGCAAGTTCTGGAGTGCTAATTTCTTTATCTAATTGTCTGACAATAATCTGTTTGTTTTCGTCAACATCTACTTCTGCACTGTCTCCATCCTTTATTCTCCCAGAAAGTACTTCCTCTGCAAGACTGTCTTCAAGTAATCTCATTACAGCACGCCTTAGTGGCCTTGCTCCATACGAAGGATTGTACCCTTCTTCTACCAGCCTTTCTTTAAAAGCATTAGACACTGATAATTTAATACCTTTATCTTTAATACGTTGAAATACCTCCTTAAGCATTATTTCGGCAATGTCTTTTACTTCATTGCGCGTAAGTTGTCGGAATACAATTATTTCATCTAATCTATTCAAAAATTCTGGCCTAAAGTATTGCTTTAGCTCCTCGTTTACAAGTGAGCGGATCCTATGATATTGACTATCTTCTGCACTTTCTCCAGAGAATTCAAACCCCAGACCACCGCCTCCTTTTTCTATTACCTTAGATCCAATGTTAGAGGTCATTATTATTAATGTGTTTTTAAAGTCAACTGTTCTTCCTTTTGAATCCGTTAGGCGACCATCTTCAAGTAGCTGGAGTAATAAGTTGAATACATCAGGATGTGCTTTTTCTATTTCATCAAAAAGAACAACTGTGTAAGGCCTTCTCCTAACTGCTTCAGTAAGCTGCCCACCTTCATTGAAACCTACATAACCTGGTGGAGAACCTATTAATTTACTGACCGTATGTCTTTCCATAAATTCTGACATATCTACCCTAATCATTGCTTCTTCACTTCCGAAGAAATAAGTTGCCAATGCTTTGGTTAATTCTGTTTTTCCTACTCCAGTAGGCCCAGAGAAAATGAAGCTAGCAATTGGTCTATTTGGGTTTTTGAGACCAACTCTTGCTCTCCTGATTGCTTTTGAGACGGCTTTAACAGCTTCGTCTTGACCAATTAATCTTTGATGAAGAGTATCTTCCATATTTAATAGTTTTACTGATTCACTTTCAGTCAGCTTCTGCACAGGTACACCGGTCCATGAAGCCACTATCTGGGCAATGTCCTCTTCTCCAACTCTTGGACTTGAAAGATTTTCTTTGACTGAGGTTTCCAATTCAACTGGATTCTCGTTTTTCTTGTCTGTAGGTTTATTCTCAGTAGACTCTGTGTTTTGTCGAGTGCTTTGCAATAGTGTTCTTATCTTGTCTCTTAAAGTAACCTCTTTTTCTCTAAGTTCGCCGGCTTGTGTGAAATTTTGATCTCTGACTGCTTCTTCTTTTTCTTTTTGAATTTTCCGTAGTTCCTTATCAACTTCTTTCGCTTCAGGTGGCAGCTTCGAATTAAGAAGGCGTACTCGGCTTCCTGCTTCGTCAATTAGGTCTATAGCTTTATCAGGTAAGAAGCGATCAGAGATATATCTATCTCCTAAATTTGCAGCTGCTTCTAGTGCTTGATCTGTGATTTTTAGTCTGTGATGTTGTTCATATCGTTCTCGAAGGCCACGAAGTATCTCAATAGTATCTTCGATTGATGGTTCACCTACCATTACAGGTTGGAAGCGTCGCTCTAGTGCAGCATCTCTTTCGATGTGTTTGCGATATTCATCTAGTGTTGTAGCTCCAATACATTGAAGCTCACCTCTTGCAAGAGCTGGCTTAAGAATATTGGCAGCATCTATTGCACCCTCAGCAGCTCCTGCACCTATGAGGGTATGAACTTCATCTATAACCAGTATTACGTTGCCAGCGGCTTTAATTTCCTCCATGATTTTTTTTAGACGCTCCTCGAATTCTCCGCGGTATTTAGTTCCTGCAACCAAAAGCCCAATGTCAAGAGTTAAGACTCTTTTTTCTTCAAGAATATCTGGAATATCACCTTGCTGAATTCTTTGTGCCAGTCCTTCTGCAATGGCTGTTTTTCCTACTCCAGGCTCGCCAATTAGCACTGGATTATTTTTTGTTCTTCTACCAAGAATCTGAATAACCCTATCTATTTCTTCATGCCTTCCTACTACTGGGTCCAACTTTGACTCACTGGCTAGTTTTGTGAGGTTGGTACCAAATTCATCAAGTGTTGCTGTTTTTAAGGAGCCTTTTCCACCACCTCCTCCAGAGGTGACTTCAGCAGTCTCTCCAAGCATTCTGATGACCTGAGTGCGAACCTTTGTAAGATCAACTCCAAGATTTTCCAGAACTCTGGCGGCCACACCTTCACCTTCTCGGATGAGTCCTAATAAAAGGTGCTCAGTACCTATGTAATTGTGTCCTAATTGACGAGCTTCTTCTAGCGAAAGCTCCAAAACTCTTTTAGCTCGAGGGGTAAATGGTATTTCAACTGCAACGAATCCAGACCCACGACCGATGATTTTTTCTACTTCAACTCTTGCATCTTTGAGATTCACTCCCATTGACTTAAGTACTTTTGCGGCTACGCCTGTGCCTTCTCCAATAAGCCCAAGGAGGATTTGTTCTGTCCCAACGAAATTGTGCCCAAGGCGTCGAGCTTCTTCCTGAGCCAGCATGATCACTTTGATGGCTTTCTCGGTAAACCGCTCGAACATGCTCAGGGCACTTGCAGGTATATCTAATTTATCAGGATTTAGAAGGGAGTGTTGTTAGGGTGTCTTTTTGGTCACACCGCAGTTATGAACGGGAAAAAGATGGCTAAAAATTAACAATGAAATTAGTAAAAGTACCTTTTTTGATGTGTTTTATGGGCGGTAACCCGAACTTTAACCAGCAGACTCTTCTTTTTGCTTGTTAAGACTTAAAGATTTCCATTGAATCAGAGCATCGTCTCCATTCTTGTAATAATTAGGCCTCAACCCTGCTGTTGAAAATCCGCACTTCATGTATAGACCTAAAGCTTCTTTATTATTACTTTTAACTTCTAGAGTGACTCTTGTGCAGCCTATGTTAGTCGCTTGATTAAATAGCTTAGATAAAACTTTTTGAGCAAGTCCACGACGGCGATGTAGTGGATGCACAGCTATTGCTGTTAGGTGTAACTCATCCAAAACTATCCAACCAGTCCCCAAAGCTATTAGATTTGAAAGGTCAAGTACCCCGAAGCATAGTCTTCGAGAGCTTGACAATTCTTTTTCCCATTGCTGTTTACTCCATAGCCCTTTAAGTGCTATTTCATCTAGCTTCATGCATTCATTTAAATTTCTAAGGCTTAATGAGATCACCTCCAAAGATGATTCTTTTGATTGGAGATTTTTTTTGCTCATGGAATGTTCTTATCAATCTGATTGATTTTTGTTTCTAGCCTTCTCTTTACTAAATTTCTAGATCTTTATGACTCATTTTAATCCATATGAAGCTGGGCTTGACTTGCTTAGTCCAAATCGAAATTTTGCACCTATTACTGCTGCATTGGATGATGATGGAAGCTTAATGATAGGTGGATGCAGACTTAGTAGCTTAGCTGAAAAGTATGGAACCCCATTGTATGTACTTGATGAAAAAACAATTAGAACAGCTTGTCAGGCTTATCGATTAGCCCTTGAAAAATACTATTCTGGCCAATCGCTTGTTTTATATGCTTCAAAAGCTAATAGCTCTTTAGCTATTAGTAGTCTAATCGCATCAGAAGGGCTTGGACTTGATGCGGTATCTGAAGGGGAGTTGATTACAGCTTTTAATGGAGGTGTCTCTAAGCATCAGATTGTTCTTCATGGAAATAACAAATCAGACGAAGAGTTGCTTTTGGCTTATAAACATGATGTGACTATTGTTATAGATAATCAGCATGATATAGATCGACTTGCCTCAATAGTTCCTGTTGGTGAACGACCAGCTCGGCTGATGTTACGTTTCACTCCAGGTATTGAATGTCACACTCATGAATACATACGGACAGGACACCTAGATAGCAAATTTGGTTTTGACCCTGACCAACTTGAATCAGTTTTACTTCAATTAAAGGGTGCGAGTTGGGCTTGTTTAAGTGGATTACATGCTCATATTGGATCTCAGATTTTTGAATTAGAACCTCATCGTGATTTAACAGAAGTCATGGTTGAGGCACTTGGATTGGCTAGAGGGCTAGGTCATCCTATTGAAGATTTGAATGTTGGAGGTGGGCTTGGAATTAAATATGTTGAAGAGGATGATCCGCCTTCGATCAAAGACTGGGTCAAAGTTATTTCTAAAGGTATTGAGCAAGCTTGCTCTTCAAAAAAACTTGAACTCCCTAGGTTGCTTTGTGAACCAGGAAGGTCTCTTGTGGCTACTTCAGGTTTAACCCTATATAAAATTGGCTCTCGGAAGGAAATCCCTAGCATTAGGACATATATTTCCGTAGATGGAGGAATGAGTGACAATCCACGTCCGATCACTTATCAATCTCAATACAAAGCTTGTCTTGTAGAAAGGCCCTTAGCCGTTCCTCAAGAGAAGGTCACTATTGCTGGAAAACATTGTGAATCAGGGGATATTTTGTTTAAGGATATTGACTTCCCTTATTCAAGCGCTGGTGAACTCATAGCAGTTTTTGGAACAGGAGCTTATAACGCTTCTATGGGGTCTAATTACAATAGAATTCCACGTCCGGCTGCCGTGCTTGTTCATGAAGGCCAGGCTGATTTGGTTCAAAGGAGGGAGAGACCGGAAGATCTATTGCAATACGACCTTCTCCCAGATCGATTTATAGAGTTAGGCTAAGAATGGCTGGGGCGTACGTGTGAATTTATGGGGTCTCTTTGATCCGCGCCTATTGTTAGATGTTTTATTTGCTTCTGCTCTGGGCTTTTTACTCTTTTCAAGAGTTAATGAGCCTAGAACACTTTGGCTCTTAAGGGGCTATTTATTTCTTGTATCTCTTGCTTGGTTCGTTCAACGATATGCGAATCTTCCAATAACGTCCAAGCTAGTTGATGCCTTGGTTTTAGCTTGCTCACTTGCCTTGGCAATTCTTTGGCAGGGAGAGCTGAGAAGACTGATGGAATTGCTCGGTACTGGCCGATTAGCAGTTCTTTTGGGAAAACCTCAGAATGAGTTTCGGGCAAATGAAAGTGCTATCGCTAACCTTGCTGAAGCGGCTGGAAGACTCTCTCAGAATCGACGTGGTGCTCTTGTTGTTGTAGATATGGGCAGTGATCTTCGACCAGAAGATTTTCTTTACCAAGGTGTCCCCATTGATGCCCAATTATCAACAGAGTTGCTACTAAATTTATTTGCTTCAGATACCCCATTGCATGATGGGGCAGTGCTTGTTAAAGGTAATAGAATTATTTCTGCAGGAGTGATATTGCCTTTATCACGTCAAGGTATTAGTCGATATGGAACGAGACATTTGGCTGCTATGGGAATAACTGAACGCTTTGATCGTTGTATATGTGTTGTTGTTTCAGAAGAAACTGGAACTTTGTCGCTTGCCAGTCAGGGAAGATTGGAGAGGCCTATTACTAGTAGTAGATTGTTAGATCTTTTGAAAGAGTTAATCGGATCATCGGGGATAAAAAATGTAGGTAGTTCAGCAAATGTTCCTAAATCTCTTGTTGCCTCAGCTGATTCAAACAAACCTTCCCGGAGTAGCGTTGTCAGGAATGGCTCTAATAAGGAGATGCTTCAGTGAGCAATTCTTCGATTATTAGTTCTGCAAACACCCCATTGAGTGCATGTCCAACGGGATTGGATCCGAATCGTATGCCTCATCACCTTGCTGTGATAATGGACGGCAATGGACGTTGGGCAAAAGCTAAAGGTTTGCCACGAATTATGGGGCATAGGGCTGGTGTTGAAGCTTTGAAGAGAACTTTGCGGCTATGCAGTGATTGGGGGATTAGAGCATTAACTGTTTACGCTTTCTCGACTGAGAATTGGTCCCGACCAGGTGATGAAGTTAATTTCTTGATGGCACTATTTGAGCGAGTATTGCAACGTGAGTTGGAATCACTTCAAAGAGAACAGGTTCGAATTAGGTTTCTTGGAGACCTTGATGTTCTGCCAAATCGTCTGCAAGATTTGATAGCAGAGGCAACAAATCTTACTGCGATGAATACCGGAATACATTTTAATGTTTGTACAAATTATGGAGGCAGGCGTGAATTGGTCTTGGCAGCACAAAGACTTGCAGAACGCGCTATTAAGGGAGAATTGGAGCCCTCTTTAATAAATGAGGATGTCTTTGCAGAAGAACTTTTTACCGCCAGCGAGGTTGACCCAGACTTATTAATAAGGACTAGTGGAGAAATGAGAGTGAGTAATTTTTTACTTTGGCAATTGGCTTACGCTGAAATTCACATTAGTGATGTGTTATGGCCAGATTTTGATGCGACATCACTGCGCGAAGCATTGGCTGACTATCAATCAAGGTGCAGGCGTTTTGGAGGCTTAGATCCTGTAAGTTCTAATAATTCAGAATCTTAACTTCTATCTTTAATTAGTTCATGACCTTGCTTGACACCAAATTTGACATGTCTCAAAAAGCTCTTCTTCGTCATGATTGGACTTTGGATGAAGTAAAAGATCTGCTTGCAAGTCCCTTGATGGATTTGTTGTGGCAGGCTCAATTGACTCATAGAACAGCGAACCCTGGATATAAGGTTCAGCTTGCGTCTTTGTTGAGCGTAAAAACAGGAGGGTGTCAAGAAGATTGTGCTTACTGTCCCCAATCAATGCATAACAGTAGCGATGTGTCAGGTCAACCGGATCTTGATATACAACCAGTATTAGATCGCGCGAAGGAAGCTAAAGCAGCAGGTGCTGACAGATTTTGTATGGGATGGGCATGGCGAGAGATTCGTGAAGGGGAAAATTTTGAAGCAATGCTTGCGATGGTTCGTGGGGTTCGTGCTCTCGGACTTGAGGCATGTGTAACTGCTGGAATGCTGACAGATGAGCAGGCAACGCGACTTGCCGAGGCTGGATTAACGGCCTACAACCACAACCTAGATACAAGTCCTGAGCATTACGAGAAGATAATTACTACACGTACTTACCAGGAGAGATTAGAAACTTTGCTTCGAGTTCGTTCCGCTGGAATTACTATTTGTTGTGGTGGAATTATTGGTATGGGGGAATCTATTGACGATAGAGCTTCTCTGTTGCGAGTACTTGCCACTATGACGCCACATCCTGAGAGTGTCCCCATAAATTCATTGGTTGCAGTAGAAGGCACGCCATTAGAGAGCCTTTCAGCTATTGATCCGTTAGAAATGGTCAGAATGGTAGCGACTGCGAGAATTCTTATGCCGTTCAGTCGAGTACGACTAAGCGCTGGGAGAGAACAGCTGGGTAGAGAGGCTCAGATCTTATGTCTACAAGCAGGAGCAGATTCTATATTCTATGGCGATAGTCTATTGACAACAAGTAATCCATCAGTTTCGGCTGATCGTGAACTGCTTTCTCAAGCAGGAGTACAAGCCAATTGGGAGTTTGACGATTAATGCAGTTTTCAGGAGATGGACTTTCTTATGAAAGATTACAGGTAGCAGCTTTTTATTGTTTTACCACATTAGAAGAGGACGTGATCTCTTTTTATTTGGAGCATTTGACTAATCTTGCTGAGGAAGGAGAAGTAAAAGGGTCTATTCTGTTGGCTATAGAAGGTTTGAATGGAACTATTTGTGGACCAACTAAAGCAGTTACTTCATTCTTGGAAGAATTGCAGAAATTAGTTGATCAGAAGGCTTTGCAAGTCAAGATTAGTTGGTCTCCCAAACAAGCATTTCGGCGTTTTAAGGCACGTAGAAAAAATGAAATTGTCACCATGGGTGTGGTTGGGATAAATCCACTTGATTCGGTAGGTGTGTACGTAGAACCAACTGATTGGAATGATTATCTTTTAGACCCAGATACTTTGGTGGTTGATACTCGTAACAACTACGAAGTTTCTATTGGTACATTTAAAGGTGCAATAAATCCTCATACAGCAACATTTCGAGAATTCCCTTCATGGACGGATGAAAACTTACATGCACTGGTTGAGGATTCCTCCCCCGGCCGTATAGCTATGTTTTGTACTGGTGGAATAAGGTGTGAAAAGGCTACTTCTTATTTGTTAAAAGAAGGCTTTAAGGAGGTTCACCATCTGCATGGGGGCATCCTTAGATATCTTGAGGAGGTTCCAGAAGAAGAAAGTCTTTGGGATGGGGAGTGCTTCGTTTTTGATCAAAGAGTTGCTTTAAACCATAAGCTTTTACCTGGAATACATCGATTATGTCACGCATGCGGAATGCCTTTAAGCCCTGAGGATCGTGAGTTATCAAGTTATATACATGGTGTTCAATGTTCTTATTGTGAAGATCGTTATACAGAGCAGGACAGGGCTCGTTTCGCAGAAAGGCAAAGACAAATTGATCAATCTTCTGGCTATCTTTCAGAACATTTACCTAGAACCAACGCATGACTATATGTACATTGACTGAGTTAGAACGCCAGGCTCACTCTGCCGGCTTAGTGTTGCGCCTTAAGGTGAGCAGACCACTAAATTTTTGGGCACTACGTTTAGTTGTTGCTGATTATCCACAGCCAGATAAAGTTCGCATCTTAGGAGAGATGAAGGCTTGGGCCTATGGCGGAGTTAATGGGTTACAGCTAGATACAATGCGTGTTAGTGCCAGTGCACCTATAGGAGTGGGACACCTTGTTTGGGCCGCGACAATGGCTTGGGCTTTGGAAGATACACCATGTAGAAAGGCGCGACTTTTAGCCATACGTGATGCTGAAAAACAGCATGCACGTTTGGTGCGTTATTTCTTGATGCGAGGCTTCTATCAAGTAAGAGAAATTAGTGCGACCCCAACTGACTTCCCTTTGAGAATGATTTGGGGTGGGTCAGGTGCCTTGATGGTTGCAGATTGCACTGAGATATTGAAAAAAAGTTTTCGCCTTTGGCAGAGTTGTTCTTATTCCAATGAAGATGTAGACGTCTCTTCATCTGCGTGATAACTACTGCGAACCAATGGACCACTATTTACTTTTTTAAAACCCAATTCAAATGCTTTTTGGGCGAAGATTTCGAAATCTGTAGGCTCCCAGTAATGCTGAACAGGAATATGTGCTAGTGAAGGGCGTAAATATTGACCAATGGTTACTCTTTCACATTTGACAGCCCGTAGATCTTCAAGAGTTTTTATTATTTCTCCCTTCGTTTCTCCTAAACCAAGCATTATTCCAGATTTAGTAGGAATGTCTGGAGCTAAGTCTTTAGCGATTTTTAATAAGCCAAGAGACCTTTTGTAGGTAGCACCACGACGAACTTCCTTTTGCAGACGCTCAACTGTTTCTAGATTATGGTTAAAACAAATAGGTTGAGCTTTAAGTATCTTCGACACACGTTCTATTTGCTTATTTCTTGAGACAATAATGTCAGAATCTCCTCCCCAAAAATCAGGTGTTAATACTTCAATGGCTATTAATGGATTGAGTTTGCGTATTGCTGAAATAGTATTTGTGAAAAGGCTCGCGCCATGATCAGGTAGATCATCTCTTGCAACTGATGTAAGGACAACATACCTTAGATTCATTAGAACTACGGCATTTGCTACTCGATCAGCTTCAAGAGGGTCTATCTTTTTGTTAGGGCTCCCTTTCTCTACCTGACAAAAGGAGCAGCTTCTAGTACATATCGATCCTCCAAGTAAAAAGGTGGCTGTTCCAGCTGCATAACATTCACCACGATTGGGACAACGACCTTCCTCACAGATTGTATTCAGGCGATAATTCTTTATAAGGTTCTGGACTTTTTCTAATTGAGAGACTTTCCCAAGTGATGGATGAATCCATTTTGGAAGACGCTCCTTTGGTGGAATGTGACTGAATTTGGATTGCCTACTTCTGATAGTCATTGAACATCGATCAATAGGTGGTTAACTCATTGCTCTACGCCCCTCTAGGGCGCGAGTGAGAGTGACTTCATCTGCATACTCCAATTCACTCCCAACGGGAAGACCGTAAGCAATGCGACTAACTTTTGTAAAAGGTTGTAGTAGCCGCGCAAGATAAAGGCTGGTTGTGTCGCCTTCGACACTAGGAGTAAGAGCAAGAATTACTTCTTCTATTTTGTCACTGCTCACTCTTTTGACCAGGCTAGTAATTTCGAGCATTTCGGGCCCCATACCATCTAGAGGTGAGATTAGGCCTCCTAGAACGTGGTAAAGACCTTTGTACTCACGAGTGCGTTCGAGAGCTAACAAGTCACGCGAATCGGCTACGACACAAAGGAGAGCTTGGTTTCTTGCTTTGTTGCGGCAAATCTCACATTCATCCTCAGCACTGAGATGAAAACATTTCTGGCATTGTCCAACTTGACTTCTTGCATTGATTAAGGCATTTGAAAAAGCTTGGACTTTTTCTTCGGGTTGACGCAATAAGTGCAAAGCAAGTCTTTGGGCTGTTCGAGGCCCAATACCAGGCAACTGTTCGAACTGATCAATAAGACGTGCAAGTGGTCGTGTAAATCCGCTCAGGGTTCCGCTGCAGATGTACAGAATTTAAGCAGTGTTTGCTCTCTTATATACAAGATAGATAATTCTTTTGTCAGTAAATCCCAAGCTCCGGCAGAATGAGAAAAAATATAACGCTGATGATGTTTGGACTTTTGCGTTCTTCTTTACGTGCTTTGTTTGCCCTTGTACTGGTCTTGTTTTTAACTGCTTGCGGCACTGGTTCGACAGCAGGCTTTAATTCGTATCAAAGTCCTGATGGACGCTATGCATTCCTTTATCCAACTGGATGGACAAGGGTTGCGGTTACTGGAGGTCCGAAAGTTGTTTTTCACGATCTGATTAATAGTGATGAAACCCTCAGCTTGGTTATTTCTGAAGTGGGAGAAGATGTCCAGCTTGAAGAACTTGGAAGCCCAGAGGCTGTTGGAGAAAGGTTAATGCGAGAAGTTATTGCTCCAGAAGGTACTGGCCGGGAGGTTGATTTAGTTGAAGCTACTGAAAGAGAAGAGAAGAATCGCGTTTTTTATGATTTAGAATATTCAGTTCACTTGCAAGATCGCGATCGACATGAGTTGGCAACAGTTGTTGTAGATCGTGGATATTTATATACTTTGGCTGCTAGTACTAATGAAGTGAGATGGTTAAAAGTAAAAAATATATTTGAACGATCTATTACTTCATTTACATTCCTAATCTAAATAATCAAATTTATCTTCTTTGAAGTTGGCATAATTGCTCGTAATTGATTGGAAAATTATCCTTTTGCCAATCCTGCTTGGACCTTCCAAAGTTGTGAATATGGACCATTATTTCGTAAGAGTGTTTCATGAGTTCCTGCTTCGACAATTTCCCCTTTTTCTAAAACTATAATTCTATCTACATTCCTTACTGTGCTTAGCCTATGAGCAATAACAATTGTAGTTCTATTTTGGGTTACTTTTAAAAGAGATCTTTGAATAGCCGCTTCTGTTTCATTATCTACTGCGGCCGTGGCTTCATCAAGAATTAAAATAGGGGCGTTTTTAAGAATTGCTCTTGCCAAAGCAATTCTCTGCCGTTGCCCGCCCGAGAGTTTTTGTCCACGTTCTCCTAAAAGAGTGTCATAATTATCAGGTAATATCTCAATAAATTCTGTTGCTTCGGCAAGGGAGGCAGCTTCCCTTATTTCTTCGTGAGTTGCATCTTTATTCCCATAGCAGATGTTTTCGCTTATTGTTCCTTGGAACAGGTATACATCTTGACTTACAAGTGAAATGGATCGTCGTAGATCTTTAAGCTTAAAGTCATTTATTAGGTTCCCGTCAAGTTTAATCTCTCCAGAATTTAATGCGTAAAGCCTTAGAAGTAACTTTATTAGAGTACTTTTCCCTGAACCAGTGGCACCAACAATGCCTATTGTTGTTCCTGCTTCTATTTTTAAATTAAACCTCTTAAATATTGCTTTGCGGCCTTTATAATTAAAATCAACATCCTTAAACTCTACTTCTCCAAATACTTCATTAGGCTTAATAGATTTTGATCCACCAGATATTGTGATAGGTGTATCAATTAGATCTAGAACTCTGTTTGCGGAAGCCATTGAACGTTGATATTCGTCCAGAGTATGCCCAAGGGTAGTTAAAGGCCAAAGAAGTCTTTGTGTAATGAAGACAAGGAAACTATATGTACCTACGGCTATCTCTCCCGCCCAAGCCTGCATTCCTCCAATTAGTAAAATTGCAAGAAAAGCAAATAATATTGCAAACCGGATTAGAGGAATAAATGCTGCTGAAAGCTTTATAGCCTTTTTATTACTTCGCCGATAAGATTCACTTTCTCTTTTGATTCTATCTAGTTCCCAAGATTCCGTAGCAAAGCTCTTGATAGTTAACATACCATTGAGATTATTACTAAGGCGAGCGGCTATGTCTCCAGCTCGCTCTCTCACATTCCTATACCTAGGGGCTAATCTTTTTTGGAAATTAATCGAACCCCATAGAATTAAAGGAATGGGGATAAAAGCTAGTAATGCAACTCCTGGAGCAGTGATTGCCATTGCACTACCTATCACTAGCACTGTGATGATTAACTGAAGAATTTGATTGGCACCATGATCAAGGAATCTTTCTAGCTGGTTGATATCGTCATTCAAAATAGTCATCAATCGGCCAGAGTTATCTCCCTCAAAAAAAGCCATTTCTAGTTTCTGGAGATGGCCATAAGCCTTGATTCTTAGAGAGTGCTGTGTTGTCTGGGCTAAGTTTCGCCAAAGATATCCATAAAGATATTCAAATAAGGATTCAGCACTCCATATCAGAAAGGAGACAAATGCAATTAATCCAAGTTGAGCAGGAACAGCTTCAAACCCTAGATTTGCAATCCAAGAGTTTTGCTCTCTCACTACAACATCAACAGAAAGGCCTATTAAGACAGGTGGTGCGAGATCGAAAATCTTGTTGAGAACTGAACATGCTGCTGCTGCAAGGATCAGTTGACGATAACTTTTTAGATTAGTGAGAAGCCTGTTTAGGGCACTTTTGTTTGACTGGATGCGAGAAGCCATTAACTTTTAAATTGGCTTTATTGAACTGCTGAAAATTTCAGCGTTTTCTAGCTAATTTGCTAGAAACTGATTGAAACTGTAGGAGGATCGATGTCACGCTCAAGAGCTGTTAACAGGTCGAATCGATTCAACGCGAAACAAAGAAGAAAAACTCTAAGGTCCGAGATCCCAGGTTTTCAAGACGCTTTGCAGAGAGAGAGCAATGATTTTGATCACTCCAAAAATTTACTTAGAAAGACTAAGGAAAAAGAAATTTGGAGTGATTTGATGGAGCCTAAGTTGCCAGTTAGTCCTTAGCAAGGTTTACTTTGGGACCTTTCTAAGTATGAGTTCGATAGGTCTTATTGGCCGAATTCTAGTTTTTAGCTATAGCCACCTCTGCCACCCCTGGAGCCGCCTTCGCGGGGAGTTGCTTTATTTACTCTTATCATTCGCCCCATCCATTCCACATCTTGTAGATCATCAATTGCTTTTTGTTCGTCTGCATCTTGACTCATCTCGACGAAGGCAAAACCTCGTTTCCTTCCAGTTTCACGGTCAAGTGGGAGACTTGCTTTTTTGACTTCACCGTATTGACTGAAGAGGTCGACTAAATCTTCCTGCTCTGCCTGAAAAGACAGATTTCCTATGTAAATGGTCATTCCTAAAGGGACTGATGGGATGTGATCAGTGAAGCCTTGGGTCGAAAAGGAAAGTCCTTGAATGCTGGAGCATGGAAGCTGAAGCCTTGGGAGCGAGCCGTTTGGAGCCTGTGAGCTGAAGCTGATAGTACTAAACTACAGGGCAGTCGGGTTAAAAGTGACACCTAGCAACAATGAATAAAAGAGAATCTTCCTTAATGAAAAATATTTGAATAGAGAAAGCAAAAGAGAAAATTGATTTTGAATATAAAGTAACTGTTTGGGTTTTAATTAAATTGTGACTTTATCCCTAACTCATTGAGTTGGTTGATAAGCACTTACAATCACTCTGCAAAGACTTCAAATGCTTTGTCTTTGCAGAGTGATTGGGCTGAAGTTATCGATAAACCTGTGTTGATTTTAGAAAGAAAGCAATCACATGTGAATGTTTCCATTCCTGGTGGCGGAAGCATGCCAGCATTTTTCATTTCTGTGGCGAACTTCTCTAGACATATCTTGGTAATGATGTTCTCTGTTGCCATGTTATAGGTGTAGCTGAAATCAGAAATAATAACTAGTACTACCAGTAGTCGAATTGATTTTTTCAATTTGGATTGTTGATAGATCAAATTGTTTCTTATGAATTACGAATTATTTGTAGCTCTTTGTTCATAACCCTTAGCTTTTTTAGATCTTTATAGATGCTTTCTGGCATTCCTTTTGGCAAGTCTATGAAACTATAGGAGTCAAAAATTTGTATGCGACCAATCATGCGACCCTTCAGGCCTGTCTCATTGGCAATAGCACCTACTAAATTACCTGGCTTAACTCGATCACGATGCCCAACAGATACGCGAAATCTCTCCATGTTTTTTTCTGGAGGAGCAGCATGTCTTTCATTTCGCCTTCGTGATTGGTGGCGATCTTCTCTTCGATTACTCTGAGAAAATTGTTGTAACCAGCCCTCATCGCCTTGCATTAGGAGAGGAGTCGGTCCAACTGCGAGGCTTAACGCTGCAAGAGCAACTTGATCTGAATCAAGCTTTAGTTCCTCTCCTACATTCTTTATCACATCATTTAAGATCTTGGTTTCTTCGTTATGTTCTCTCCCTTCCTTCGCTGCCTTAAGAAGTTTTTCCTGAAGTCTTTCTGTGCGCCTTTTATTGATAGTTGTATTACTTGGAATTGCCATATTTTCAATTGGTTGATTTACTGCCCTTTCAAGATTGCCTAAGAAGTGTCTCTCTCGAGGATTGACAAAAAGTACAGCCTGGCCATTTCGACCTGCCCTACCGGTTCTTCCAATTCGATGAACATATGCTTCGCTGTCAAAAGGCATGTCGTAGTTGATTACAAGGCCAATGCGCTCAACGTCGAGACCCCTTGCTGCAACATCAGTGGCAACAAGGATATTTATATTTCCTTTTCGTAGGCGCTCCACTGTTCTTTCTCGCTGATTTTGAGGAACATCACCATTCAATACTGCGACTTCATGCCCCGAAATCTCTAAGGCTTCTGCAACTGTTAGCGTTATTGCTTTTGTTCTCACGAATATAATTACTCCTTCATCATTTATAGCTTCAAGAACTCTTTTTAGGGCCTCGATTTTGTGACTATTTTTGATGGTAATGAAGTTTTGCTTGATTAGTTTTGCTTCTTGTGCACGGGACTTGATAGTGATTTCTGCGGGTTGATTTAGATATCGCTTGGAAAGTCTCCTGATCTCTGATGGCATGGTCGCGGAGAACAGCACCAGTTGCCTTTCACTGGGTAATTGTTCAAGAATCCACTCCACATCATCTATAAATCCCATCCTCAACATTTCATCAGCTTCATCTAGGACTAGGCATCGCAATCCCGCAGTGGTTAGAGTTTTTTGGCGAATGTGATCCATCACACGGCCAGGTGTTCCAACAACTATGTCTATCCCTTTTCTTAATGCATTGATTTGATTTCGGAAATCTGCGCCTCCATAAACTGCTAGAACTTTTATATGAGGGTGACTTGCTGCGTAAGCGCGGAAAGAATCTGCTACTTGCATTGCTAGTTCACGAGTTGGAGCCAGCACAAGAGCTTCAGGTCCAGGCCCTTCCTTCCTAATCCTTTCTAATATTGGTAATGCAAAAGCTGCAGTTTTCCCCGTACCAGTTTGGGCTTGCCCAACCAGATCACGGCCGAGCATTAGTTCGGGGAATGCCTCTTTTTGAATAGGGGAAGGTTCCTTATAGCCTTTTTCTTCAAGTGTTTGTAGTAGTGCCTCGCTAAAACCAAAGCATTTAAATCCGCTTTGACTTTCATTATTGGAGGATGAGTCTTCTTGGACTAGTTCATCATCTTGAAGATTGGCTTCTTTTGCATCTAAATCACATGGTGAAACTTTCTCAAGCTGGTCTTTGCTGATCCCTTCCATTGTGAGATCAACTGAACATGAGAACTCCTCATGAGCTTTGGTATTCTTCATCTAGAGAGGGCTTGCCGATTGATCCTTCAATTCAGGCAAACAACGTCCAATCGGCAAATAACCGTGCTGTGTTGACTCGCCTTTTTAAAGGTTCTTTGTAATTTATCATCTAGACAACATCAAATTAGATATAAGTCTCATGAAACTAGTGTTTAAGTACCTATGAATCTGTATTTATGATCAGATCCACTTTCTTTTTCGCTCTTGTGATGGCTGTATATAGCAATCTATTTTCGTAACTCTTTTGATCATTGTTTTGGTTGTTTACTGGTGATACCTTCGATACCTTTTCAGGCCAAAGTACAAAAACTTCATTGGCTTCACTGCCCTGTGCTTTGTGAATTGTCATCGCAAAGGCCGGCTTTATTGCTTTTAATCTTGCAGGATGAATGATTTGTGTGGTCAGCTTACGCTCTTCTGTGAATAAACGGAATAGCAATCTACGTTCATCACCTTCGCCAATCACTATTCCAATATCCCCGTTTGCAATAAGAAGCTCTTCTTGATTCTCTCCACACATTACAGGTGTACCTTGTGGCCAATATGAGATATCTTCCGCGAAATTAATACCAAATAATGCTTTATGGATCTCGTCTACTCCCCACATCCCATATCTCTTTGGGCAGAGGACCATTAACTCTTCAACACAACAAAGGAGTTGTGCCCCCTCGTTCTTTAGGCCTAATCCTTCAAGAGAAGAGGCTTCAGAGGCTTTGGACATTTTATGGAAAATTTTTTGACTAAGGCTTTTGAGGTGCTGAGAATGCTCTTTTATACGCCTTATCAATACTGGCGGTATTGATCTTGATTTGTAGTGATGTGTTTGAACGTTTGCTGATATGGGAAGGCTAGATGCTTTTTGCCAAAATACTTCAGTACCTTGCTCGCAAAGTAGTCTGCTTAGTGAGGCAATTTCACCTCTGCTTCTGTAATGCTTGTGTAGATGTATTGCACCTTTTTCAAAAACTAACCGAACTTTCTCTTTCTGTAGGTGATGCCATACGGCACCACTATTTACAGGTGCCAATTGGTTAGGATCACCAACTAGAACTAGTTGACACTCTTTAGGCAGCGCTTCTAGTAGAGCCTTCATGAGAGTCAAATCAACCATTGACATCTCATCTATAACTAGAAGGTCAAGGTCTAATGGATTTCGCTTACTTTTTGCAAACCCTTGCGATTGGGCTTGGAGCCACTTGTGAAGGGTCTTGCATGGAACTACTTTTAAATTGTCATGAGTATTGACCTCGAATTTCTCAAGACCCTGCTGCAAGCTTTCTTGTAGACGCCTTGTCGCTTTCCCTGTAGGAGCTGCCAGCCCTATATTTAGATTTGATGTTATGGATAATGCTCTTAGAAGCATTTGAAGAATAGTACTTGTCTTGCCTGTTCCAGGTCCACCACTAAGGAGTATTATTGTTTGGCTTTCTATAACGTCTACTGCAGTTTGCTGTTCATAATTCAGTGTTTTTAGGGGCTGTGTTTCCTCTGGTTTTTTTAAATTTATTGAAACTTGCTTCTTTAACTTAGATCTATGAATGATGTCTTGAATTACTTCATTCATTTCATTATGCCAACGACGCCAACTAAGATGACTCCCTTCTAATTTGATAGGTGGGTTTTCACCTGTTAACCACCCGCTCTTAATAAGTGCTTCTATATGGATCTGTGGCCAGCCTTTGTTTTTTAATTCACTCTCATTTATGGCTTTATCTATGTCAACCTCTAACTCTCCCTGCAATAAGGCATTCATCAACACATTAATTATGTCCTCTAGATGAGGGGAATATGACTTTGGGGGAACACGTTTTAATAAGGTCTTAAATAATGCATTTCTTATATCTTGGGGATAGGGTAAGTACTCGATTTTGCTCATTTTTTTGCTTTTCCTCCTTTTTGTAGTAGTAGGTCTAGTTCTACTATTCGCTTGATAGAGGCTTTTTCAATAATAAGCCCGGGTGTGTTGTTTCTTTGACTCACTTTTGAAAGAGCTTTTTCTCCGGGTAAACCCCTCAAAAAAACATAAATATATCCACCTATATGTTTGTTTGGATTGTAGTTTGGAAGTCTCCATTCTAGAAAACGGTGTAGTGCTACTAAGTAGATATGTGCTTGCAAAGGGTAGTGGTGATGAAGCATGACTTTCTCCATAGACTTCTCGTCATAGTGGATTGGTCCACAGGTTTCTATTCCATTTTTATTATCAGACTCTCCAATCCAATTGCTTTTCCAATCAGTTAACCACCAACGCGCTTCTGAAAGATCTTTTTTATCAGCGAATATAAGATCAATTGAGCCAGTAAGAAATCCACGACTGGAAAAATCTAAAGCAGCAAGACTTGTAGCATATGTGGACCCAAAACGAGCTTTTGGGTCTTTTAAAAATGCATTTGCAATATCTAAAGATCCAACTTGATTGCCATTCTGTGCAATAGGTAAATCGAAACTTAATTCGTGGACTCGTCGGTTTTCAGTTAGCTCATTCAGCTTAAAGTTGCCTAGTGGCCCACCTAAGGGAGTGTTAAGTACTCTCGTTAATCCTTCGTCGACTTGCTTCCTTAAGTTGATATCAAACCCGGACCGAAGGAGCTCTTCATCTATGTGTGTTGCGTTGCTTTGATCATGTAAAGGCGCTCTGAAATTTATCTTTTCGAGAATCCTATGTAGACAATCGCCTGCTGCTGCACCACGTGGGAAGTTTCCAAGCGGGCCTTGGTTAGACCATAGCCTTTCAACGTATGGACTTTTAGTTAAAGAGTCAGAGCTGAGTACAGACGAGGTGGTTTGCTGATCAATGTCTTTACCTTGCTCTTTCAAGCTGAGGTCGATTGGGTCACTATAGCTCTTAGTATTGACTAGAGAAGAGTAGCTATTTCTTCCCCATCTAATGATGGGTTGTTCTTTTGGAACTGGTCCAAGACCAAGTTCTCCTATCGCTCGAGGAGGATGCCAGTTTCCGCTCATTCCATCTGTCTTGGCAGATTTGATAGTGGCTTTTATGTTGTTGTTAGTTATCCAGCTTCTCAAGCGTTCTGTTGTTAGCTCTTCCTGTCTACATCCAAGTGCCTTGGGCCCAAATAAGAAGCATGTAAGAGGATTGCCTTCCTGCTTGGCACCATTGGCCCAGATGATTATGAGATGATCTTTAGCACGTGTGAGGGCAACGTAAGTAAGCCTTTCTGCTTCTTGGAGGGAAGCTTGTTGGGCTTCTATAGCTAAATTTTTTCCTTTGCCCCATTTGCGATTGAGTGCTATAAGCCATTTATTACTTCCTTCGAATCTCCATAATGGCCCACTAGATATTGGAGGTGCTTGCCATAGATATGGACATATGACTACTCGATATTCAAGTCCTTTACTTCGATGAATTGTTACTACGTTGATAGCACTCTCTTCTACGTCACTTTGAGGCTCTCTTTTTTTTGCCACTTGCCCCGCAGGCCTTAGACGTTGTTGCCTTAGCCATCTTGCTGCACTTGTTGCATCTAGCCCTTGATTATGAATTGCTTCCTGAACAAGTTGAGCACATTGCTGAAGATCAATCAGTATTCTTCCTCGTTCAGACAAATCAGCGATTACATGAGCTTCTAGTAAGTCAGAGAGGCATCCTAATAGCCCTAACTTCGGCAGGTTCTTGGTCCAGTATTTAAACCTCTTAGCTAAATCATCTAGCTCTCCATTGTTATCTGCAGTTTTAAGTCGTTCTATATTCCATTGCATTAGTGAGGAACATGCTACAAGGCGTAGCTTTGAGGAATTCCCTGGACTCGCAAGGCAGTCAAGGAAGCGTTGCAAAACTTGTGCCGCATGACTTGCAAGAACATCTCCTTGAGTAACAAGACGGCTTGGTAGACCGGCAATAGCTAAGGCGCTGCTAACTTTATCTGCTTGATCATGACGATTGACAAGAATGCATATATCAGATGGCTGAAGCTGCTTTGTTTGATTGGCGAGAATTTCTAGAATTTCATTTGTAATAGCTGTTGGGATAATTTCTTCAAGATTGCTTTTTGATAACAAGACTTTCGAATCTTCTGCCTTGCCTGAAGTATCCTGATCAACAACTAGAACTTGCAGAGGATTTTGATCGTTAGAAAAAAGAAGCTCTTGCTTATGAGCACATGGTGTCAATGATGCAACTTTTAGGTTTGAATATTTAAGACCAGGAGACATTAATCGGTTCAGTCCCTCCATTAATGGAGGTGTCGTACGATAGTTCTCTAGTAAGTCATGAATTTGGTCGACTTTATTTCTGGCTTTTTTATAAACATTCAGGTCACCTCCCCTAAACTTATAAATAGCTTGCTTGGGATCCCCTACCATCAGGAGAAGATGAGTAGGGCTACACCCAAAGGCTTTATGAAGCAATCGCCATTGAATCGAATCAGTGTCTTGAAATTCGTCAATAAGAGCGACTCGGTACTTGGATTGCAGTTTTGTTAATAATGATCGTCCATTCGAGTGAAGATTTTCCTTTTGTTCAGAGGGAAGAGAGTCTGGATCTAATGCTTTAAGCAGACCGCCGTAACTAATAACTCCATTTCTTTTCCTTCGATCCGCTAACTCTGATGATGCCCATCCCAGCGCATGAAGCCAAACCTTTTCGGCAGGACTATCCCAAAGCTCTGCAATTGCTCTTTGGAGTTTGGATTTTGTCAGGGTATTATTTTTGTCACCAACGTGTTCAGCAACTTCACATATAACCGATGGATGGAAATAGTTTCCTAATAGGATTTGTTTGCGGATCTCATCGTAACTAAGTTCTTCGACTCCATCGGAGTTAATGAATCTTTGAGAGTTGATACTTATCCAATTGTCGAGTATTTCGTAGCGGTTCTTGGTGGGTTTGGGACTGAATGGTTTTGTATCTTTAATCCCTTGTGCTCGCCAATGTTCAGCTTGACTTCTAAGACGAGCCTCTAGGTCATTTCCTTCTTGTTCCCAAGCCGATATAAAGTCCAACCAATTCGTATTAACCCAATGATTGAATTGATTGGCTAATGGTTTTGAAATCTGTACATCTGAAAGATTGACTTGAAAGACCAGGCTTGGGTCATTATCAATTTTTAAGAGACTTCCATAAAGTTTCTCAATAGTCACTCCTGCATCAGTTAGTCCCTTTATATCTTTTGGCTTCAGTTTTAAGAATTGATGTTGCCAGTAATCATGAATTACTTCAAATACTAATTCTGAGTTATCTTCCTCAAGTATAGGGCTGATAGAAGCATTACTGTCTATAGCTTCACGACGTAATGTACGATTGCAAAAACCATGTATTGTTGTGATATCGGCAAGGTCAATATTCTCTAGCGCCTCTAAAAGCAGACTTGCCCAATGCAATCTAGATCTATCGCCTTTAACTTTTGTCTGAATCCAATCTTTAAGGACTTCATCAAATTCATTTGTCTCGATAACTTCCTCTGAAGATTCAAGCCCAATAAGTGCAGCATGAATGCGAGCACTAATTCGTGCTTTTAATTCTGCTGCAGCTGCTTCCGTAAATGTTACGACTAGGATTTCGTTTATAGAGTGTTTCCCTTCTGTTAGGAGCCTTAGTACCAAGTGAGCTAGGGCGAATGTTTTGCCTGTTCCAGCACTTGCCTCTAATAACCTAAGCCCTGGTTCAAGAGGGTAGTCGTTTGGAGAAAATTTCAATGTGATGTCACTGACTTGGCGAGTCATTTCTAATTAGGAATTTTCTCATGGCTTGACTTAGAAATCACTAGGCACATTTTGAATGTTGCTGGCAAAAACTTTTTGGTAAGTTTGTAAGGTTTTTTTAGAACTTTAGATTTAGCTTTGCCAATCAAAAAATGGGATGCCTTTAAGGATTGCGGGTGTATTAGCTATATATTGACCATATTTGGAGTGTACCTCTTTCAATTGATGCTCTTCTTTCTTTGCCTTGCTGATAAGCACTTTGCATAAAAAAACAAAAAGAATCATATGGAGCAGGCTCCCAAGCCAAATCATTACCCCGCATGAGCTGATTAAAAGGGCCTTATAAAGTGGGTGACGGCAAGTTTTATAACTACCAAAAGTTATTAGGGAAGCGCCTGCCTTTGGAAAGGGTAGTGGAGATAGGCTGGGGCCAAGATTTATGAAAGCCTTACCAGCAAGAACTATCCCAAAGAAAAATATACAAGCCCCGATAAAAGATAAGGTTTTTGGCCACTCTATTCCATATGGTTCTATTGAAGGCCATGCTGGTGATAGATGAGCTGTAATAAGTATTATTTGAGCTATTAACCACCATTCGCCTTGGCGATTATTGATTACTCCTCCCCAATTAAGTCCCCATCCGGAAAAAGCCATAAGCATGCTGGTTGAAGCTTTTCTTATAGAAGATTTCATCTCAGACTGTGTTTTCCTATGCCTAAATAACTTTAAAAGTATAAGCTGAAAATCTTAGATATTATTAGACCATTAGATATATTAACTTGATGTTTGATTATAGTAGTAAGATTTAATATTTATCTGTTGTTAGGAAGGGATTGCTTAAAGAGAAGTAGTCATAATATTTATATATAATAGAATTAGTTAACTTATAAGCATATTATTTTCTTAGAAGGACAATAAACTTAATCTAAGTGCAGGTGAAATTTACGTATGCGTTCTAATCATTTAGATTTTGGATTAAAGGATCATAAAGGTCTGAGAATGCATTATGGAATTGATCGTTATTTAAAAAACTTGACGCATCGCAGTCTATTCCAAAACAAAGTTGCATTTCTAGCGCTTTATTTTCCCCTCGGGAGCTGAATCCACCCTCCCATTTTTGTTGGAAAGCCTTAGCTCCTTTTAGAGAACTTTTCCTATTGCCTTTTGCCATTTCCCATCCACTGTCAGGAGGCACAGGCCAACAATTTTGCAATCCATAAAATGCTATATGCTTAAGCTTCTTTAACTCTTCCTTTGCTGCATTGGAAGGTATTTTTTGCCATTGAAGAGCAATCTCATATTGGTTCTGTTTCGCTTTGGCTGATTTTCGAGCAACGATGACTGTTGAAATGGGATATGGATGACTGGCGCATATTTGGAGATGTCTTAGCCATCCTTCTATTGCATTTTTATATTTTAATTTACCTAGCTCCACTAGGACGACGAAATCCCCAGCCCAAAGAATTTCTTCGGAACTACCATCAAAAAGAGTTCGCTTCTTTTCTAGTTGGCCAAATTTTTTCAAAAGGGCTTTAAGATGTTCCCATCTATCCTCTAAAAGCTCGCACTCTATAAGAGCTGCTGATGTAGGCGGTAATATTCCTTGTCCGGCCAATCTAGATTGCCAATTTTCATCTTTTTGAACTTTCTGAGCATTGTATATATCTGTAGTTATAGGCTCTAGTATTGACTCTTCAAAACGTTCTTTTAGTAGACGATGTCTTTGCAGCTCGCTTAGCTCGAACTGTTCAAGATCTTCAAGAGTGGTAATCCATTCTCGTGGCTGAAGTTGGAGTTGTTCAAGCCAAGCTCTCTGGGGAGCTACAAGCCATTGTTTAAGCACATCGTCTTTGATGTTTGTATCATTGCTTGCTTTGGGAGGATCCCATTTCAATGGCAAAGCAAGAGAAAGAAAACGTTGCTTTAATGCTTTATTTATATATAACCTAGCGCCCAAGTTGCGACGGTCACAGCTAATTGGTAGACAACCATTGACGGGTAGAAAGTTTGTGCTGTCAAGTGGATTGGGATGGGGCTCTCGTAATAGACCCACCAAATTCTTCTCTCCTAGCTGACTTTTTATTTGTTCAAGTATTTGCTGGACTGGGCTTGAAGGGGGTAAAGCTTCGCCTGTGCGTTCGTCTCGACTGTTCCAACTGATCATTAAATGTTGTCTAGTAGACATCAAGGCTTCTAAAAGTGCATAACGGTCTTGGTCGCTACTGCTTGGATCGCCTAGCTTTCGCTTTTTTGTGAATAGATGAAAACCAGGGCGATCTTTACGACGTGGAAAGATATTTTCATCTAGTCCCATTAAAACTATGATGCGATGAGGAATTGCCCTCATTGGCTCCAGTGCACTAACTGTTATAAGTCCACTGCGATGTCCAAATCGACCAGCTTGAAGACTCAGGGATTTGTCTAATATATCTGCAACTACTTGGGATTCTATTTTGAGTTGACAATTTCCTGCAATACTCTTCCAATCCTCAAGGGCAGAAATGAAGCTTTTGAGCTCCCATTCCCATTGACCACCCTCATTAAATAAGTTCTCTAGGAATTTCCGAAGTAGCTTGACCCAGTTTGAACATGTACGTGGTTGACGCAGTTCTTTTAGTTGATTGCAAAAGGTAGATAGTAGATCCCACCAGTGAGATAGCTCATTGAGAGTAATTCCTTGGGAAAAAGGTGCTACTCCTCCTGGTGCAAGACCAGGCTCTAGGGGCATGATCAATCCTAAAAGCCAACGATCTAGGCACCATGTCAAACTATGCACTTCGTCTCCACCTCTCTCTTCTGCATCAAGGCCCCATCGAAATCCTGTAAGCTGAAGCTGGTCATTGATCTTGCTAACATCCTCTTGACTAAGACCTTTTTGTTTTTGGATCGCAGGATTGGAAAATAACGAATCCAAGGATGTAGCGGTTAATCGACTATTGGCTAGAGCAATAAACTCAAGCATATATTGAGTCAACCCTGCATTGTCCTGTTGGCTACGATCTGTAATTCGACAAGGTAGTTGGATTCCAGTAGCTCCTACATCATTAAACGCAGAGACAATGAATGGGGCAAAGCGGTTAACTTGTGGAGTCATTATCAGGACATCTCTTGCCTCTAGCGTTGGATCTTCAGAAAACCACTGGAGTATCTGATCTCGCACTAATTGAACCTGACGCCAATGTCCTGGGGAGGATAGAAATATTAGAGATGTATCATCGCTTGTTCGCTCGAGTTGAGTTTGAGTGTCTGAGGTAATCAGTTGTTGTTGAAGTTGGTCCAGCAAAGTAGGAGTCTTCCCTAATTGAGTAGCTATGTTTACTGGAGCAGCAAAAAGATCTCCTTCTTGCCATTCGCCAAGTTGACTGTCTCCGCTTCCTTCTAAGAGTTGCTGGAATTCCGCCCCCATACGGCCGAGGCTTGCTTCTAGTCGAGGCGATTGAAGGAACCAAGTTCCGTCTGGTGGAATGTTCCAGCTTTTTCCTAGCTTTTCTCTTCTAATCTCACATCGCTTCCATAAATCGAGGCATGGTGTCAGTAGAAAAAGCTTGATATTGATAATTCCCGAAAGGGCTTGGATTAGCTCTATTTGTACTGGGGCAAGACTACTTAAGCCGAAAATATGTAGTTGCCTGGGTAATTCCTTCGCTGGTGGTGTTCCACTTTTAAGCTTCTGAATAGCACGATTTACTTGAAGCCCGAATGGCTCAGTTTCGATCTCGTTAGCGAGTAGTCGCATTAGTGTTGCCTGCCAATTGCCTTGTAATCCGTTGGCCTTAGGTGTTTCTGATCCCTTTCCAGCTTCTCTTATCCATTGAGTTATCTCATCATTTCGATATAGGGCATAGTCATCAAAAGCATCAGCGATACTTTTTGCTAGTTCCCACTTTTCTTTTTTTAGATACCCCTTCTTAGAGGGGTGCTGATTGAGCCATTCTCTTAAAGGTGTGGCTTCATCTGTTCTGAGAAGATCAGGTAATACATCAAGAATCTTCCATACCAGTCGAGTTGACTCCCACGGATCCTCGTCATGCTCGTTAAATCCTAAAATTAACTTTACTAACTGCCTTAAGCGTGTACCTGGGAAAGGAAAACGAATTAAAGCACTGATTCCATTTACTTTTGCAAGCTCTTCTCCTAACCATCTACCATTAGGCCAAGTATTGACAATAACTTCTAGTGTTTCGAAAGGCTCTGGTGGAGTTAGCCGGACCTCTTCCGATAACACGCTTGCCAGCCATTCAGCTCGATTGCTTCGATAGACAGTTAACAAGGTTTACAAGCCTGTTGTTGTTTAATGGTTTGCTTTTTTAGTAGCATTTGATTAATGATTTTAATTTTAGTGTCTATAAGACAAATTAAATGATGTTAATAAAATAATTTGTTAATCGGTCTAAAACAGGTCATATTGTTGCTTGGTACTTCCAAGACTACTCTTTATGGAGGACTTTGAAATTATAGGTTGAGGAACTTAATGGTTTAAGAAAAATTATGTGGCTCTATTTATTTTGAGGATCAATAATAATTCTAGATGTTCTTAT
>MDTE01025544.1_pt1 | contig 28537 bp, 30 predicted proteins | sample 811231 | NCBI WGS metagenome assembly MDTE01 (sample SAMN05326651, study PRJNA326480) | marine metagenome | isolation source: seawater | place: Indian Ocean: Red Sea | collected 2010 | reverse complement strand
CCGGATGAAACCAATCTTCAAAATCAATACCTAAAATATTCATTTTTTATCTTTAGTGATCTATTTTTTTAATAACTCTTGCAGGATTGCCCACTGCAATACAATAATCAGGTATATCTTGTGTCACAACACTTCTTGGTGAAATAATTGAATTTTCACCAATTGTTACTCCAGCTATAATTATTGCGCCAGGATTTATTACTGCACCTGATTTTATGACAACTTTAGATACCTTTCTTGGAAAATCACCTTGTTTTAAAAATAAATTTGCTGATGGATTGCTATGTGCAAAAATCATTGAATGTGAACCGAGTGTAACATTATTACCTATTTCTACCATTTTTGGATAAATTAAATCGATTAAAACATAAGGATTAACATGACAGTTTTCCCCAACTTTTACTCCTCTGGCTCTTTGCATCGAAACTGAAAAATTTGATAATGGTGACGAATATGCTAATGAATGTAAAATCCAGCTTCTCAAAAATTTTATTTTCATTTTTAATCTTCCAAAATTACCTGAATATCCGTAAAAATCCATCACTTCTTTTTCATTAATTGGAAAGGTATCCTTCTCATCATTATTCATTCTAGTCATGATTAACGCAATTTTTTAAAATCTAAAGCTTACTGATAAAAAATAGTAGAATTCATACATAATATTTATTGTTGAAACAATCATTTTTAGTATAGAAAATTGGAAAAATCACTTTCAGAGTACATATCACTCTCAAAAAATATAGATGATCTCAAATTTGATAAAAAACTCAAAGTAGCAATATTATCCAGTTTTACTCTAAATGGACTGAGTGAAATATTACATGTAAAGAGTTCAGAACTTGGAATTAGATACCAATCGTATTTGGGTGGTTATAATCAATATAATCAAGAACTACTTGATTCTCAAAGCGAATATTACAAATTCTCGCCGGATGTAACATTTTTGATTTTAGACATTAGAAATTTCCTTGGAGAAAATTTTCATTTTCCATATAATATATCTGACAATGAGAGGAAATTGTTAGTTAATGAAAAAATCAATCAAATTGAAAATATCATAGAGACTTTTGAAAAAAACCTAAACTCAAAATTAATCATTACAAATTTTAATATTCCATATTATTCTCCTAATGGTATTATTGAAACAAAACATAATTTTGGTTTTCATGAAATGATTGAAGAAATAAATAAATCACTTAGAAATTTTTCTAAAAATCATAATTCAGTTTATGTATATGATTTCAATAACTTTGTTTCAAAATACGGTGAACAAAATATTTTTGATTACAGACAATTTCATGTTGGTGATATACAAATTGGTCTTAATTTTATACCATATTTTGGTTATGAATTAATGAGCTACATTAAACCAATCACTGGAACAAATAAAAAATGTATTGTCCTAGACTTGGATAATACATTATGGGGTGGTATTGTAGGAGAGGATGGATTTGATGGAATTGAATTAGGTCATACATCTAATGGAAAAGCATTTGTAGATTTTCAAAAAGAACTTTTAGCATTATGGAATCAAGGAATAATTCTTGCGATAAATAGTAAAAATAATTTTGAAGATGCCATGAAAGTAATTAATGATCATCCTAATATGATTTTACGAGAAAAAAATTTTGCCAGTATACAAATTAACTGGGATGATAAAGCAGAAAATTTAAAACAAATAGCAAATGAAATAAACATTGGTTTAAATTCTATAGTATTCTTTGATGATGATAAACTTAATCAAGAACGGATGAAACAAGAATTCCCAGAAGTGTTAACTATTGAATTACCAAATGATCCATCTCAATTTTCCTTAATTCTTAAAGAATTAAACGATTTTAGTGTCTTACAAAGAACTGATGAAGATATCAAAAGGGGTCAAATGTATTCCGAACAACGAGAACGTAAAGAACTTGAAAAATCTGTCTCAAATATAGATGATTTTCTACAAAAACTGGATATCAAAGTAAAAATAAAAAAATCAAGTGATTTTCTGATACCAAGAATTTCTCAACTTACACTAAAAACAAATCAATTCAACTTAACAACAAAAAGATATCAGGAAGAAGACATTAGGAATTTATCAAACAATAAAGAATGTGTTGTGGGTTGTGCACAAGTTTCAGATAAATTTGGTGATAATGGAATCACTGGAGTATACATAATTGATAAAAAGGAATCTATTTGGTTTATTGACACATTTCTTCTAAGTTGTAGAGTTATGGGGCGTGGAGTTGAAAATGCAATTTTATCTCAAATTCTTATTGACGCAAAAAATAATGGAGTAAAAGAAATTCATGCGGAATTCATTCCAACTCAAAAAAATAAACCTGCTGAAAATTTTCTATCTGATTTTGGTTTCAAAAAAGAAGGTTCAGTTTGGATCTATAAATTAAATAATGAAATTAAATTACCAAAACACTTGAAGGTTGAAATTGAATGATTGATGAAGTGAATACAATAATATCTAAGGTGTTTTCTATTCCTGAATCTGAAGTAAATGATGAATCTAGTCCTGAAAATATTGAAAACTGGGATTCTTTTAATGGACTTGTATTGGTAGATGAACTTGAAAATCATTTTAATGTGAAATTCACAATATCAGAAATCACTGATGTAAAAAACGTGGCGGATATTAAACGACATCTAAAAAATCATAATGTTTCTTAATGTCTGAAAATTTTTCTGAATTAACTTTTGACCAAATTGAAATAGGTATGACTAAAGAATTCCATATTGATATTACACAAAAACTAGTTGATGATTTTACAAAAATTACTGGTGATTTTAGTCCAATTCATGTAAATGATGAGTATGCAAAGTCAACAAAATTTGGACAAAAAATCGTTCATGGAATGTTACTTGGATCACTATTATCACGAATGGTTGGAATGCACTTGCCTGGAAAAAATGCCTTGTATTCTTCACAAACCTTAGAATTTCATAATCCTTGTTTTATAGATGATCAAGTTACTGTTTCGAGTTTTGTTATTGATAAAAGTCAATCAACTCGAATAATAAAAATTGAATCAAAAATTACAAACAAGAAAAATGAACTTCTCGTTTATGGCATGGGTAAAATAATTGTTAGAGATGATGATTGAAAAATTTGGAATAGGCGTAGATATTTCAAGTATAGAAAAATTTACAAAGAAACCATATGAAAAAAATAAATCTTTTTATAAAAAAATTTTTTCTAATAAAGAAATAGAATATTGCATAAAATTCAAAAATCAACATGAAAGATTTGCTGGTAAATTTGCGTTAAAAGAAGCCACGATAAAATCAATAAATAAAAAAATTCATTTTTCTGAAATTGAAACTTTTCATGTAAATTCAAAGCCCAAAATTAAAATTTTAAATTCTAAAATTAATTATCAATTTATTAGTACATTGTCACATGAATCTGGATTTGTAGTGGCTTTTGTAATTTCAGAAAAAATCAAATAATTTTTTCTTTAAAATTTTTACTTAATTTTGTTAATATAGAATTAAATGTTTTATTCATTCCTTGTTGAGAAACATTAGTTGGAACAAAAATTTTATCTGGAAACATTTTAATTAATTCATTATCAGAAACTATTTTTCTTTTTTCTAACTCTGAATATTTTTCCTCAATTATCTTCTTATTTCTTTTTATGTCTAATTCTGCTCTAATTTTTGCACCAAGAAATCCTTTTGAAAAATAAAATCCCCATACAAACAAATCTACTAAAAATAATGAAAAACTCATCTTTTCATATGTTTCTTTAGAATAATGAGTTTTTATACAATATTTTCTATTTCTCTCTAACCAATAAAATTTCTTTTCAGACCATTTCAATGAATAACTTTCGACGTGATAAATTTTTGAAGTTGGTATGTAGTAAGAATCTATTCCAATTTGTGCGGCTCTCCATCCGAAATCTAAATCATCATGATACAAAAATAGAAATTCATCTAATAATCCTACTTTTTCAAAAATTTTTTTAGATGTAAATAAACATGTGCCTGATGCATATCCGATCTTTTCAATTTTTTCTTGTTTATTAGAAATTTTTGTACCCTTATCTCTTGCAAATCCAAATCCAAACACATGTATCATATTTCCTGTACTTTGAATGATTTCTTTCTCATTCAATGAAAGAATTTTTGGTTGATACAATCCCTCGCCATTCTTTTCATAAGCAGAAACTAATTCATTAATTGAATTAGGTTCAATTATTGTATCTGGGTTTAAAATCATAATAAATTCTCCTTTAGCTTCTCTTATTCCTACATTATTTCCACCACAATATCCTAAATTTGACATATTCTCGATTAATTTAATTTCAGAAAATTTTTTCTTACATTCAATATGACTATTATCTGAAGAAATATTGTCTACAATAATAATCTCGAGATTTTGATATGTTGATTTCATTAAAGAATCAACACAATCAATCAAAAGTTTACCTGCATTATAATTTAGAACTATTATACTAACTAACGGTTCAGTCATAACTCATATTTTTTGATATACAATATTTACTGTTTCTATCAAAACTTCTCTTCATATATTCTAAACGCATCAAATGTTAATTTTGAAAAGTACTTTGTTATTTCATTTCTTAACCTTAGAATATTTTCATCAAGAGTCATTTGTGAATCATAATTTATTGGATGAGTTATTGACGTAATTGTTTCTCCTTCATCAATATTCTTGTCTAAGTAATGTGCTGTCACAATAATGTTTTTCTCTTTGTTCATTATCGCCTTTTTCATAGGTTCTGCACCTGCAAATTTTGGTAATTCTCCTCTGTGAATACCTATTGATGATATCCTAGGCGAGGAAATTATATTTTTGGAAATCAAATATCTCCATGAAACTTCAATTATAAAATCACATTTAGGAAAATCTTCTATAACAAAATCTTTTGAATCTATAGGTTCTAATGGTATATCATGTTCTTGACAAATTTTTTTGTATATGATATAATCCTCTCTAATTGCTCTTTGGGGATCTTCCGATTTAGGTTTTAAAGAATGAGTATAAACTTTGATTAGCTTATATGATGAAGATTTGATTAAAGAATTTAGAACTTCTAATCCATGCTCTCTTGATAAGAATCCAACAACTTCTTTCATATTCTAAGATTACTTAATTGATATTTTTTATAATTGTTTTAAATCGTATAAATAGTAATTTTTAATACAGTTGGCTAAAGCCATACACTAAACATGAAAAAAAGGATTTTATTTTTTTTAAATAATGATATTTCAAAATTTGGTATAATCAAAAAACTTCAGGAAAAATTTGATGCTGAATATTATGGGATTATTGATGTAACAAATAAACCAAGAAAATTCTTTGAACATCAACATCTTGTAGAGTTTGAAAAAACCTGGTTTTATCATGATCATGTAGATGCTAATGGTGTTTCTGATAAAAAATTCTTAGAAGATTTTGAAAAAAAATATTCATTAAATCTATGGAATCTAGTATACAGTGAAAGAATTTTTCATAATTTTAATGAATTTTATAAATTTAGAGAAGATGAAATCCTCTCTATACTATCCTCAGAAGGTAAATTTTTTGAAGATATATTACAAAAAATAAATCCTGATTTCATTATAATGCCCGCCCCAATTTTTCATCACGAATTTTTACTGTATGATATGTGTAAAAAACTATCAATTACGACATTAATTTTGAGAGCAACTCGTTTTGCAAACAAATCAATGATCTCGGAACATTATGAATTACTTGATTACAAGGGACATCAGGCACCAATTTCACGAACATTAGATGAATTATTAGATTACAAAAAACAATTTAATGTATATGATTCTGGAAATCAATTTCGTGATACATTCCTAAAATCACGAACCAAATTATTCAAAGCTGCCTTTGAATATATTTTTGCAAACAATAATTCAAATCAAAAATCACATTATACTTATTTTGGTAGAAATAAACTCAAAGTTCTATGTAATTTCATTATTGATAGAATGAAAGTATCATCTCGAGAACATTTTATTGATAATAATCTAACGCAAAATCCTTCATTAGAAGAAAATTTTCTTTTTTTCCCACTTCACATTGAACAAGAGGTTTCATTGTTAAATTTTGCACCATATTATATGGATCAGATTAATGTTATCAAAAACATTGCCAAATCTTTACCGATAAATTTTCAATTATACGTAAAAGAGCATCCAAGTCAAAAATTAAGAAGTTGGAGAAAAATATCTATCTATAAAGAATTGTTAGGATTGCAGAATGTTAAAGTTATTCATCCTTCAGTAAAACCTGATGAATTACTAAAAAATTGTAAAATGGTTGTAAGTATATCTGGAACTTCTGCTCTAGAATCTAGTTTCTTTAATAAACCCTCGATAATTTTTTCAGATGTTGTATTTTCTGAATTGTCGTGGATTAAAAGACTAGATTCATTTGAAAAACTTAATGAAAAAATAAAAACATCACTTGAAATGTCTGTAAATCAAGATGAATTGAATAATTATGTTGATTATATTATAAAAAATTCCTTTGATTATGATAATGATAATTTTTCAGTTATGTCTCAAGAATTTTTTCATCATGGAGGTTTTCTTGTTGATACAAATATTGAAGAGAATCAAATGAAACAATTTATAGAAAAACATGATAAGATTTTTTCTAAAATTGCAGAAGAATTTTTAAAAAAAATTCAACTCAAATCTTAAATTGACTCAAAAATATTCTAAAATAATTAAAATGAAATCTCTAAAAAATTTTTCAGAAAAAAGTATTAAAGAATATTTAATTGATAACTATAATCTAATCAATATTAAAAAAATTCAATCATTACCACATAACAACATCAATAGTAGAATTTATAAAATTTCAACACATGACGAAAAAATACTTTTAAGATTTTTTACAGATGGTGTTGGAAAATATAATTCTACACCAAAAAAAATTGAAAAAATCTGCTCAATACAAAATAACTGTAATCAAGTAGGGCTGCCTGTTCAAAAACCAATTGTAAATAAAAAAGGAAAGTTCACAGATGCAAAAAATAATTTATTTTTAACAAAATATTATGATGGAAAAATTTTTGCTGGAACACGTAATGAATTAAAAAATTTATCACTGAATATTGCATTATTGCATAAATTTCTTAAAAAAGAAAAAATTCAAATACAATCTCAACTTGATCAACCAATTCGAAAAATCATATCATATAATGAACTTAATAAAATAAATGATCAATTGAGTAATAAAAAACAAAATAAATTTGAAAAAATTGTAGCAAGAAATTCAAATTTTATCTTAGAAAATTTAGAAAAATTACAGACTGCGTCAAAACAAAAATTAAATTCTAAAGTCCAATTGATTCATAATGATTTACATCCACATAATGTTATTTTTCATAATGGAATAATTAATTCATTTTTAGATTTTAATTCAATGGGTATTGGTAATGTAATGGATGATATCAGTTTTGCATCATTTAGATTCTCTGCATTTAAGGAAAAAAATCCAAAAATAATTAATCAAAATCTTAAATTATTTATTAATGAATATGTGAAGATATCACCAATTAAAAAAACTGACAAAAAAATGTATTTTGATTTTATACGTAAAAGACTTCTAAAAAATATCAGTTATATTATACGAGTAAAATTTTTCATTGATAATCATTTTCTTTGGGATGTAGATCTTGTAAAAAATCTCAATTATCTAAAATTATTATCCAAGATTGAATCTGAAGGATGGTAATATACATAAATCAAAGCAATAATTTCTCCATATGAGATATTGTACAAGATGTTGTTATCCACATAACACAAGACCTCCTATGTCATTTGATGAACAAGGTGTTTGTAGCGGTTGTCGTATTGCCGAAAAACGGAATGGAAGTCCAATCGATTGGTCTGAAAGAGAAAAAAAACTCTCCAAGATTCTTGATCAATACAAGCAAAAAGCCAAAGAAAATGATTCACCTTATGATTGTATTATTCCTGTAAGTGGCGGAAAAGACAGCCATTATCAAGCACATCTCATAATTAATGTCTATAAAATGAGACCGCTCTTTGTAGCTTACAATCATGCTTACAACACAAAAGTTGGAATACGTAATTTAACAAACTTAGTTGATAAATTTGGATGTGATATTGTTCGATATTCAACAAACCCAAAAACTGCAAAAAAAATATCAAGATATATGTTAAAAAAAGTTGGTGATGTCACATGGCATTATCATGCAGGTATAATGACATATCCAATTCAAACTGCGCTTCACTATAAAATTCCATTAATGATCTGGGGTGAACACGGTGAATCCTATCTTTATGGCATGCATAATTTAGATGATGATGTAGAGTTTACCAAAAAACATAGACAAGAACATCTCATGAGAGGCTTTGAACCTGAAGATATCTTGGATGATCCGGAAAATACTGAAATCACTAAAACAGATCTTGCACCGTTTTTCTATCCTACTGATGAAGAATTAGAAAATCTAGGTTTAAGAGGAATTTATCTTTCAAATTTTTATCCTTGGAATGAATTTACTCATACACAAAAAATGATTGAACAGTATCAATTTGAAACATTTCAAAATAGACAAACATCTTTTAACCTATATCAAAAAGTTGATGATTTTTTTCAAGACACACATAATTATCTAAAATATCTTAAATTTGGTTACGGAAGGGTAACTGATCAAGTTTCTATAGAAATAAGAAATCAAAGTATGACTAGAAATGAAGGTATTGAATTAATTGAAAAATATGAACATAAACTCAGACCTACAAACCTTGATGTATTCCTAAAATTTGCAGAAATTTCAGAACAACAATTTCTTGATTATATTGATCATCTTAGGGATGATCAAATTTGGGAAAAAAAATCTAATAATTCCTATGAATTATTAGATTGGATTGGAAATCATAAAGATGATGAGTTTGTAAATGATGTTAAACTACCATTAAAACAAAAGTGGTTTTCATTAAAGTCCCCACGGTTTGTAAATCCTAGAGATTATGCTCATCCAGAAAATGATGATGAGCTAGTATTTTTGTAGGAGATAATTTTTTGATTGCTATTATTGATTATGGAATGGGTAACACCAAATCTGTTTTTAATGCAATCAAATTATTGGGTGAAGATGTAATAATTACTGATGATATATCAAAGCTTGAATCTGCTGATGCACTAGTTCTTCCTGGGGTTGGTTCTTTTTCTGATGGCATGAAAAATCTACATGAAAGAAATCTGATTAAACCTTTAACAAACTTGGTATTAGAGCAAAAAAAACCCTATCTTGGTATTTGTTTAGGTTTGGAATTTCTGGCTAATGCTAGTTCTGAAGGTGGAAGCAATACTGCTGGATTAGGTTGGATCAAAGGAGAAATTAAAAAAATTGAACCATTAGATAAGAGCCTAAAAGTTCCTCATATGGGGTGGAATGACACACAGATTACAAAAAATTCAGTACTTTTGAAGGATATTGATTCTCCCATTTTCTATTATCTTCATAGCTATTTCTTTGATGTTCATCCTGAAGAAACAGATTGTATTACTTCTACATGCCAATATGGTGATGTACAAATTACGTCATCCATACAAAAAGAAAATATCTTTGCAGTTCAATTCCATCCTGAAAAAAGTCAAGAAGTAGGATTAAAAATGATTAAAAATTTCATTGATGAGTATGTTAAAGCATAGATTAATTCCAAACATTATATTGAATAATGGTAATGTTGTACAGAGTAAAAATTTTACACACACTAATGTAATTGGTAATGCTATCACTGCTGTAGATTTTTTTAATAGTTGGGCTGTTGATGAAATTTTACTTTTAGATGTTAGTAGAAATTTAAACGAAAGACAAAAATTTCATAAAATTGTTTCCGGACTTTCATCTAGATGTTTTGTTCCCTTAACTGTAGGTGGCTGGATAACTTCTATTGAGGACATATCTAAATTACTAAATGAAGGAGCTGATAAAATCTGCATTAATACTGCTGGATATAAAAATCCTGAATTGATCAACTCTGCTGTTCAAATCTATGGAAGTCAATGTATCACAGTGTCAATTGATGTTAAAAAAAACTCTTCAGATGATTATGAAGTTTTTATTGATCGAGGAAGAGAGAACACCAAATCTAATCCAATTGATTGGGCTAAACAAGTTGAAAAACTTGGAGCTGGAGAAATTTTTCTTACATCCATAGATCGTGATGGAACAAAACTAGGATATGATTTACAATTATTAGAAATGATTACGAAACAAGTGAAAATTCCTGTTATTGCTTTTGGTGGTGTTGGAAAATGGGATGATTTCGTAGATGGAATCCGAATTGGTAATGCTAATGCAGTTTCTGCTGCAAATATTTTTCATTACACCGAACATTCAACTTTTAATGCAAAAAAACATCTTTATGATTCAGGCCTGAATGTTCGAATGCCGGTATTTTATAAATTACCTAGTCCACGAAAACCAAAATACGATGAATTTTCTTAACACGAAGAGCCTGAATTAATTATTTTCATCAACATATTCGTAGGTATATTGTATAAGTTTGAATCCTCTATCTTGAAAGAATTTTTGTGATCTGACGTTCATAGGGCTAATGTTAGCTAAAAATCTTTCACGACTATTCAATTCCATTAATCGTTTTAATGCTATATCGCCGATTCTTTTTCCTTGCATATTTGGTTTCAAAAAAATTCCAATCTCATTATTCTTACTTAGATAAATCGTACCTGCTTTTTGATTATTAAATTTAATGATATACCACTTTGAATATGGTTTTGAAAGTACAAATTGTATGTGCTCAGAATATGTTGGCATTTTTTTATGAGAAATATTGACATTGGGATCTCTCCATTCCAATAAATTGTAAAGAAATCTTATATCCTTTTTTGAAACTGCTGTTAAAGTAATTTGTTTAATTTTTAAATAATAATCAATAATTGCGAGTGAGGTTGGTACTATCTTTTCATTTCTTGAAAATCTTTTTAAATTCTTTTCTGGAATTAAAATAAGTTCTGAATATTCATCACTTGGAATATTACTTTTATTGAATTTCTTAACAGTGAAATTTGTTTCAATTTCATAACATATGTCGTATGCATCATGATTCTCATCTTTAACTAGGCATAATGCTGAAATATTTTTAATATATTTTCTTGAAAGAGGCGTCTCTTCTTCCAACTCTTGTAAGACTTTCTTTTTATGTTCAATTTTACCTGCTTTGGATACTGCTGATTCATCGAGATGGCCCGATGGAACTAATTCTAAGTAGTTTGGATATTGTGTGACTGTTGAACTTCTCTTTCCAAAAAGAATCATTCTGGAATTTTTATCTCCCATTATAGTTAATCCGCTAACTCCTATTGGGCTAATCTTAATCCCTAATTTTTTATTATGATATTTTGCAAAAAATGTCTTATAATCAGCAAATCCTACTTCAATTGTATTATTATATTCATTAATTCTTTGTAAAAATAGAATTCTATTATTTTCTAATCTCACGTTATCTTTTGAGTTCTTCTCCCAAATACTAGAAATTTTTTTTTCTATACCTTTAGAAATTTTTGGAAAATTGTTATTTAAAACTAAATTAATACTGCCTTCTTTAATTATACTAAACTTCTTCATAATTCATTCAAAATTTCTAAGATATTTCTTTCTTTAGGATCCATTTTTTTACATTTTATGCCTGCATTAATGGCACTAGAATACCCGTTATCTGAATCTTCGATTGCTAAAATTTTCTCCGATTCTCCTCCTATTTTTTTTATTGCAACTTTATAAATTTCTGGATCAGGTTTTGAAACCTTCACTTCATTCCCAAAAACAAATATTTTAAAAAATTCTTTAATTGAAAATTTTTCTAAAATTTTCTCTACAAAAATTCTATCTGATGATGTAACTACTCCTAAACCAAAATGTCTATTTGTTAATTCATTTAACAATTCTTCTATGTTTTTATTCAAATTAATTCTGTCGTATGCGTCATCAACTTTTTCTCTATATTCTTTCAATAGTCTATTTACATCATAATTTAAAGAATATTTTTTTTTAAGAATTGATACAATTTCTTTTATGGTTGGTCCATCTAAACTGTCGAATTCTTCCTTATTCCCATTAATCCCAAATTGTTTGAGAAATTCATTATATGCAATATTCAATGCTGGCTTACTATCGACAATTATTCCATCAAAATCCAACAGAATCCATCTGTTATTCATCTAGCATATCCCATTTGATGAAAGTATCTTTAGGTATTGCATTCTTTGCCTTATAACTCAAAACTTTGAATCCTTCTGCACATGAAATTCCTGAATCTCCAGGTCTTTTGAAATCTATCATATCTTTCGAAATTAACTCACCTTTCTTGATATCTCTCTTTGAAACTAATGAGCGTCTTACATTTTCTTCAACTCTAGAGACCTTTAGAACATCTGAATTTCCAATCGCTGAATCAATTTCTCTTAAATTGTTCATGAAACTCTGTAGTTCTTTTACTTCCAGTGACATCAAATGTTCTATTTTTTCTGTATTTTTATTCATAGTAATTGTTTTTTCAATCATTTTTGCACCAAATCCAATCGCAACAAAATTCATCATTCCTCCTTCTGAATGATCTGCAAATCCTATAGGGTATTCATATTTTGTTTTTAGAAATTCTATTGCTTGTAAATTTATTCCTGCACTATCTGCAGGATATCCTGAAGGGCAATGAAGAATAACTATTTGTTCATTCTTATTTTCTTTACATATTCGTATTGCTTCATTAATGTCATCCAACTTTTCTCTAGCATCTAATATTATTGGCAACCCTGTTTTTGCAGCAGATTCTATTAGTAGCACGTTATTGATATCGCCTTTACTAATTTTTATCGCATCAACAGATAACTCATTTAAAAAATCAACAGTCTCAATAAAATATGGTGATGTTATAAATGATAAATTATTCTCTTTAGAATAATTTCTTAATTTATGCCACTCACCTTTAGATAACTCTCTCTCTTTTAATATATCTAATATCGATTCTTCTTTTTGTCCTGTATTTGTACGAAACTCTATTTTAATGTCTTTATCACTAATCATTCTACTTGCATCTCCTGGAAGAAATGTTTGAAATTTTATTGCATGTGCACCTGCTTCGGATGATGCTTTGATCATTTCTTTCGCCTCCTCGAAATTTCTAAAAGTTGCACTTGGTTCTAATGCAACAAAGCATTCATTATCTTCACCTACTATTTTATCACCAATTCTTACATTCATTTAACCAATCAACTTTGAAAATCCATTATCAGTTATATTCATTTCACATGTACTCGAACTTTTCATTAATTTTTACTAATTCTGGATGTAAATCCAAAAACTTGATAATTTCTTCAGAAGCAAAATCTTCATTTTTATTAAATAACTCTTTATAGATTTTTGAAATCACTATTAGATCTTCTGGATAATCTATTGTTATCCGAATTTTTGATTGATCAAACGCATTCTCAAGATTATAAATTTTAAATTTTCCTGAATTCATCATGTATTGTACAGGATTGATAAATTCTCCTTTTTTGTTCTTGCCATTCTTTACTACATCTCTCCATGCTATGTCTAAAGATTCTTTAGAAAATATTTCAAAATCAAGACCATGTGGATAACTTCGTTTTTTTGTATTTGTTAAAATATTGATAAGTTCTGAATGATATATTTTCAATCCTTTATTAATTAATTTAAAATCAATCAATGGGCAATCTCCTGTAATTCGAATTATATTTTCTGAATGAAATTCATTTGCGGCATGATAAAATCTATCTAAAATGTTTTCTTCATCTCCACAAAATACATCTAAATTCAATTCTTCTGCTTTATTCACTAATTCATTATTATTTTTATTAGAACCTGTGACGAGGATAATTCTATTAATATTTTCAATTTTTTTTATTCTCTCTACTATAACTTCTAAAATTGTTTTATCACCAATTTTTTGTAAAATTTTATTTGGAAATCTGGTTGAATTAACCCTTGCCTGAAGAAAGATATGATTTATCATGACTGATTTATTTTTAAATTATTTTTATTAATTACTGTTCCAAATCTAAAGTTTAATTTTTGAACCTTCGCCAAGAAGGAAAATCTTCTTACCTCTCTGCCCATCTTCTATTTCTGAATTATTTGCAATAATGCTATCTTTAATCTCTGTAGTTGAATTGATTTTACAATTTTTCATTATGATTGAATTTTCTATTAATGATATTGAAATATGTGAATTATCTCCAATACTGACATTAGGTCCTATCCTAGTTTCATTCAAAATTTTACAATTGTCTCCAATTATGGCTGGTCCTTGTATTCTCACATCTTTTCCAAATTCACAATCATTTCCTATTATCACGTCTCCTGCCACATTTGGATTCTCTGTTCCTTTATCATTGAGGTGTTTACGTAAAAATTCAGGATGTTTTTTAATTATTTCTGCATTGGCATGTAAAATATCATCTGGTGTTCCAGTATCTTTCCAATAATCTGTAATTTTCTCATAACTGATATTATTGTTTTTTTTCAATAAATTATGCAATGCATCTGTAATTTCTAATTCATTACGCTGAGATGGCTTCAAATCATCTATAATTTCAAATATCTTTGGTGTTAAAAAGTAAATTCCTGTAACTGCCAGATTTGATTCTGGATTCTTTGGTTTTTCTGTAATTCTAACAATTTTCTCGTTTTGAATATCTGCAATACCAAATCTTGAAGGATTATCAACTTCACACAATAAAATAGTTGCATCATAATTCAAATTTTCAAAATTTTCTTTAAAACCTGTTATAGATTTTTGTATAATGTTATCTCCAAGAAAAACAAGAAATTTCTCATTTCCTACAAAATCTTTACATAATCTTATTGCATGTGCTATTCCTCTAGGTTCATCTTGTTCAATATATGTAACGTTTACACCAAAATCCCTTCCATCTCCATAATGTTCTTTGACCTTGTTCGAACCTACTCCACCTACAATTATTGCAATATCCTTAATTCCTGTCTCACTTATTGTATCTAAACAAAATTCTGACATTGGTTTATTTGCAATTGGTAAAAGTTGTTTTGGACCTGTATGTGTCAACGGTCTTAAACGAGTCCCATGACCACCATGTAAAATTATACCTTTCATTTCTTTAACCCTAATTACTTTTCCATGGTGTTGGATCTAAAACCGTTTGTGAAATATTATTCAAAATTTCTGGATTATTCATATACCATTCAATTGTTTTTTCTAGACCTTGTTCAAAATCTATCTTTATCTTCCAATCTAATTCTTTAGATATTTTTTTTGAACTCATACTGTATCTAAAATCATGACCTGGTCTATCCTCTACAAATTTAATTAAATCTTCTGACTTATCCATAATCTTAAGAATTTTTTTGACTATTGAAATATTATCAATCTCATTATCTGCCGAAATGTTATACGACTCACCAGATTTTCCATTAAAAAGAGCTGTTTCGACTGCTTGACAATGATTATCTACGAAAATCCAATCTCGAATATTTTTTCCTTCTCCATAAATTGGTATTTTTAAATTTTTATTTGCTAAAATTATTATCTTTGGAATTAATTTTTCTATAAATTGTCTTGGTCCAAAATTGTTTGTGCATCTTGAAATTATAACATCTGAATTGTATGTAATTGAATAAGAATTTATCAAAAGTTCTGCAGCAGCTTTTGTTGCAGCATATGGGCTCGATGGGTTAAACTTAGACTGTTCATCTGCAGTTCCTTCAACTAAGCTCCCAAAAACTTCATCTGTAGATATTTGAACCATACGTTTTTTCTGTTTCGTAATTATATCTAAGATTGTGAATGCACCACGAATATTTGATACCAAAAATGGATTTGCATCACTAATACTTCTGTCAACATGTGATTCTGCAGCAAAATTAACTACAGCATCACATTTTGTAATATGTTCTTCCATTAATTTTTTATTTGAAATATTGCCTTTAACAAAATTATATCGATCAGAATCATTTATTCCGGATAAATTTCTATGATCTGATCCATACAATTCCGCATCAATATTTGTTATCGAAATATCTTTTTGTTCTAATAATTTCAGTATAAAATTACTTCCAATAAAGCCTAATCCTCCTGTAACCAATAACTTCATAAATTCTGGTTTTTTTGAATACTAATAAAATGTTGTAATCATTTGTTAGAAACTTTAGCTTTTTTGTCTCTCTATCATGCTTTATGTAATTAATTTAATTAAAAATATAAATCACGGTAAAAAAATTCATCTTAGTGAAATTCTGTAAAAAATGTCTATATCCTGATACAAAACCTCAGTTAACTTTCAATCAAGATGGAATATGCAGTGCATGTATTAATCACGATTTAAAAGATAAAATAGATTGGAATAAAAAAGAAAATGAATTAAGTGAAATTCTAAAAAAATTTTCAAGTAATGAAAACTATTATGATTGTATTATCCCTGTGAGTGGAGGAAAAGACTCTCATTTTCAAGCTTATACAATTAAAGAAAAATTTGGATTAAATCCATTAGTAATTAACTTCCATCCTTTGGATCAAACTGAAATTGGAAGAAAAAATCTTGAAAATCTAAAAAAATTAGGAGTTGATTGTATTGAATTTTCACCTAATCCAAAGGTTTACCAAAAATTATCTAGATTTGGTCTAAAAGAATTAGGAGATTTCCAATGGCCTGAACACATAGGAATCTTTACTGTCCCTGCACAATTTGCTGTTAAACTAAAAATTCCTTTAATAGTGTGGGGAGAAAATCCGCAATTTGAATATGGAAAACTCACTGATATTGACTATGAAACCATTCTTGATAGAAAATGGTTAGAAGATAATGGTGGATTTTTTCTAGATAAAATTAAACCACATGATATGATTAGATATGGATTTGAAATGAAAGATCTACATCCGTATATTTATCCAACCGATGAAGAAATTAATACTGTTGGTGTAAGAGGAATATTTCTTGGAACTTACCTAAAATGGGATATATTCAAACAACTTGAAACTGTAAAAAAACTTGGGTTTCAAGAAAATGATGTACCTATAGAAGGTACATACAACAAATGGGAAAATCTTGATGTTTATTATACCGTCTTTCATGATTATTTCAAATTTCTAAAATATGGTTTTGGTAGAGCAACTGATCATGCATCAATTGAAATTAGATATGGTCGAATTACTAGATCTGATGGTCTAGAATTAATAAAAAAACATGAAGGTAAAATACCTCAAAAACATCTGCAGAAATTTCTTAATGATGCATCATTAACTATGGATGAATTCACCAAAATCTGTGAAAAATTTACTAATAAAGAAATTTTCAAAACTGATGAAAATAATAATATCGTTCGTGATTCTAATGGGGATGTAATCAAATTAAAATTTGATAATGATTAATGGCTTACTTTCAAAGTGGATAAAAAATCTAATAAATTCTGACTAGAATTTCCTGGGTTTGAAAGATAATTATGGCAAGAAATTTTTTCATTTTCTACTAGTTTTGAAGTGGATTTTTTTAGAATATCCTCTATATTCTGTTCTAAATCTTCCAATTTACTTATTATACAAGATTCATTTGTTAATGCTGTTGGTAACCCATAATTATTATCCTTAACAGGGACTGAAATTATGGGTTTTTTTAGTAAATAACCATCCAAAATAACTGAGGAAAAATCAATAACAATCATTAAAACACAATTTTTTATTATCTCTGAAATATCTCCAGTTTTTATAACTTCTATACTATCATCAACTCTCTTAACCAAATCAGTAGGATCATATTCATCAGGGGATGGATGAATCTTTATGATTAATTTTTGATTTAATTTTTTCATGATTTCAGAAATTTTCTTTATTGTCTCAATATTTTTCATATTAGTTTCTACTGTTAAATCAAAAACATCTTCTGTTGTGGGTCCTGATGTTGCTAAGAGAACATAATTTTTCTTCAAATTTCCTTTTACATCTGTTTTATCATAAATTGGACTTCCAATTTTAATAATTTTGTCAATATCAAATCCTAATTTTTCTCTATATTGATAATCAACAGTGCCCCAAACTAATTGATAATCTGAATTTAATCCTAAAACTCCTTGATACTTATTCATAAGATAACCTTCATTTGTGTCAAAAATTAGACCATGCTGAAGTAATAATATTGGAATTTTTCTCAATTTTCCGAGTTGTAATAAGATCTGTTCATGTGGACCAATTTCATTTTGTAAAACAATCGCATTAAATGTATGTTTGTCTAACAACTCATTCGATAATTCAATCTCATAACTATGATCAAAAAATCTTTTTTCCAACAAACTGAAAAATGTATATTTAAAACAATCCCAAAATGATATATCAAAAATTGTAAATTTTTTTTTAAATATACTATTTTGATCTTTTAATTTAAATAAAATTTCATCAATCATTTTCTTTCTTTCATTAATTTTTATTTTTTCATGTTGATTTAGTGTTTTTTCATTTTCTATTATTACATTAGAATTTTTAATTACAAAAAGTGATTCTTTATCCCAAATTGAAGGTTGTCTTCTGTTATATACTACAAAATTTTCTTGATACTCTGACATCTTTAAAAATAAACTTGAAAATTTCTTAGTGTTTATTTCACTAAACAAAAAAAATTTTGAGTTATGATTTATGGTCGGACGTACTAGTGAATTTGAGAATTTCTCCGTTATTGATTTTAATGAATTCAATCTTTTTTTCCCTATTTTTACACCAAATTTCTTTCCCCCAAATTTTAATTCTATATTCGTACTAAGTGAATCAAGTGGTAAATCTGTTTGATTTTCTGTAGTTTCAAATTTAGAAAAATTATCTGTAAATTGTTGTAAGACAATTCCTACTCTTGAAGAACATATTATGGAATAAGAATATCTCTTGACGATTTTTTCTATAATACAAAACTCTCTTAAAAAATTCACTATGATATTTATGAATTCTGATTGAATCGTTGAACCTATGTTCACATTTTCATATTCTAAAATTTTCTCTAATTTTTCATCCAAATACCAATCTGATAATTCATAAGATGATTCTTGAATTATTTTCATCTCTTCTCTTGTCAAAAATTCATCTGGTGGCACACATGGAATATTATTTTCTTCCAATTTTTGAAAGCATTGAAAATTTAGAGGAATTATTATTGATTCATTTGTTTTTTGAATAAACCTAATCTGTTCTATCGAAACAGAAAAATCGTAGATAACAACTAATTTTTCACTACTGTTCTTTCCATTTGCTCCAATCATAATCCTCAAAACTCACATTTTCCATTTCATTATCATTTGGTTTCCATGCAATATCTGCTAATGCTAACACTCGTGATGTAGATTTAGATATGTTGACATGTGCAGACGCCATACCATTTGGGACATAAACCATCCTTCCGTTTTCTGGATTAGATTCTAACTCAAAATATTTGCCAGATGAATCTTTTAGAATAAAAACAACTTTTCCTTCAATACATAAAAAATAACTATTTCTTTTTTTATGTAGATGTGGTCCTTTTATCTCTCTAGATTCCACTGAGCTAACGTATACCATTTTGGGATCATTTTTAAAAATTTTATCATAATCACGCCAGACAACAGTCAAGGAACCATTTACGTGATTGTCTTTAACATCTTTTGTATCATGAATTTCCAAATTTATTGAATAATTTTCTTTATTCATAATCATAAGTTTAGAAATTCATGAATAAAAGTTTGGATTAAATGACAAGTAAATCTGAATATATTTGAGATATATTTTCTATCCCAAATAAATAATCTATTTTTTCGAAGAATTCATACAATAATGATTTAAAGGTATTTTTTTTAGAAACATTATGCAATTCCTAAATTCTGAAAAAATTCTCTGTATTTCTCCTCATCCTGATGATGTTGAATTAAGTATGTCTGGCTCAATTATGAAATTCTCTGATACTAAATTTGATATATTATGTTTAACCAGTGGTTCCGAAGGTGATTCAACTTCTTCAAACAAAAGATTAGATGAAGTTAAAAATTTCTGGAATGGAATCAATAATGTCAAACTGATTTTCAGTGAGAATAAATTCTCTAATGAAAAATCTCAAGAAAAATGGCTTAACTACATAGATCAAATCATCAATGAGGATGACTATGATGTACTTATTTGTCCTTCAAAATATGATTCCCATTTTGAACATGTTCTTTTTTATAATGTTTGTCTGTCTGCAACTCGAGACAAACCAATTTCATTCCTAACATACAATACAATTAGTACTCAGCGAAATTGGATACCTAACATACATGTGGATATAACTGAAAATTTTGATACTAAATGGCAACGAATTGTATCTTCATTTATCTCACAAAAAAAACATGCTTACCTAGAAGAAGAAACCTTTGAATCATTTCATACTGATTTTTCTTCTAGAAAAAAAGGTGTTAAATATACGGAACATTTTTGTAATGAAATAATTTTTAGTTAGAAATACATTGAAAGCATTAATTACTGGGGGTAGTGGTTTTATTGGAAGTTTTCTTGCCGAAAATTTGATTGAAAATGGTCATTCTGTGATAGCTCTCGATAATCTTTCAACTGGATTTTATAGTAATATCGCATCTTTAATAGATCATAAAAATTTCTCATTTGTGAAAGGTGACGTTATGAATGAACAACTTGTTGATGACTTAGTAAACCAATGTGATAGTGTGTTTCATTTAGCTGCCGCAGTTGGCGTTGATCTAATTTTAAAAAATCCAATAAATATTTTGGAAACTAATATCAAAGGAACTGATTCAGTTCTAAAATCCGTCACAAAACATGATAAATCAGTTCTTATTGCATCCACATCTGAAATCTACGGAAAAAGCACAGACTATCCCTTTAAAGAAAACTCTGATCGTTTATTGGGTCCAACCACAATCTCTAGATGGGCATATTCTGATTCAAAAGCTATTGATGAGTTTTTGTCATTAGGCTATTACAATCAATTTAATACAAAAATTGTCATTGCACGATTGTTTAATACAGTTGGGCCTAGACAAACTGGTCGATATGGAATGGTCTTACCCCGATTTGTAGAATCTGCACTATCAGGAAAACAAATCAAAGTATTTGGTGATGGTACCCAAAGTAGATGTTTCATGCATGTGTATGATGCAGTCAAAGCACTTGCCTCGCTAATTAATAATCCTAATGCCCATGGCGAAATATTCAATGTAGGTCAACAAAAAGAAATAAGCATTCTTGAATTAGCTAATAGAATTATTGAACTAACTAAAAGCAAATCTGAAATTAATCTAGTACCATATTCTGAAGCATATGATCCTGGTTTTGAAGATATGCCGCGAAGAATTCCTGATACCACAAAAATTAATTCTTTAATTAATTGGAAAGCTTCAATTGGATTAGATGAAATCATAAACGATGTAATTAATTTTCAGATGTCAAACAACAAACAAGAATAAAATTAAATTTTAATATTATCTGAAACAATTTTTACTAATTCATCTTTTGATAATTTTTCTACATTATCTGATGAATACTGTTTCTCAAAAACTACATTATCGCTATATTTGTCTTTCATTTCATCTTTCACTATTACATACTTGTTACCTATATCGAAGGTATTTCGACCTTCATCGAAATTAACTAATGTCTCATGTAGTTTCTCACCTGGTCTTATACCTGTAATTTCTTCATCAGTTCTACCATAGATCTCGTAAAGAGCATCTTTTAGATCAACTATTGAATATGCTTTTAGTTTCGGAATAAATATTTCTGAACCTTTTCCCTGTTCAGCCGATTCCAAAATGAAGTTTAATGCTTCATTCATTGTTATACTAAATCGTGTCATATTTTTATCAGTAATAGAAATTTTCTGTTTATTCTTTATTTGTTTAATAAATAATGGTACAACAGAACCACTACTTCCTAAGACATTACCATATCTCAATGCAATGAATTTTGTTTTGTGTCGTTTTTTATTTAGATAGTTATCTGCAGAAACAAACAATTTCTCCATTAGTAATTTTGTAGCACCATAAGTATTCAATGGTGACACAGCTTTATCCGTACCAACACAAATTGCTTTTTCAACATTTTCTTCCAAACATGCATCAATAACATTTTGAGAACCAATTACGTTAGTTTTAATTGCTTCAAAGGGATTATACTCTATTACGGGTACATGTTTTAATGCAGCAGCATGAAAAACAATATCTATATCCTCTAATGCCCTACTAAGTCTTTCTTTATCTCGAATATCACCAATAAAGAATCTTAATCTGTCATCAGAAAACATATCTTTCATAGTATTTTGTTTTTCTTCATTTCTACTCAAAATTCGTATTGTGTCAACATTATTTTCTAAAAGTTTTTTTGTTAATGATTGACCTAATGAACCAGTTCCTCCGGTAATCAGAATTTTTTTATTTTCAAACATTTTCAAATTTTCAATATTTATCTCCCATTTAACTTAATTAAATTTTCAACATAATTTCTTAAGCTTTCCTATCTTTTGATAAAAGATCTACATAAATTATATAACATTGATTTTTTCTACATTCGGATGAAACTAGGTATAATTATACAAGCTAGAATGGGTTCGGACCGATTACCTGGAAAAACTTTGAATAAAATTGACTTCCATAATACAGTATTAGATTATGTAATTAATCAAATTAAACATTCAAAATACTCTGAAAACATAATTGTTGCAACTACACAAAATTCTGAAGATGATAAAATAATTGAAGAATTGCAAGATTCATCAGTAGAAACTTTTCGTGGAAGCTCTCAAGATGTATTAGATAGATATTATCAATGCGCAAAATATTTTTCATTAGATCATATAGTACGAATTACAGCTGATAATCCTTTGATAGATCCAAAAATTCTAGATATGGTTATCAGAAAATATCTTAATGAAAAACCTGATTATGCTTCTAATGCTCTTATTCGAACTTTTCCGTATGGAACTGAAATAGAAATTTTTAATTTTGAAACACTAAAAAAAATCTGGAATGATGCTGAACGCTCTTCCGAACGCGAACACGTAACGGTATACATAAAACATAATCCAAAAAAATTCAAAATTTTAGATATATTGAATGATCAAAATCTATCTCAGCTTCGTTGGACAGTAGATAGAAAAAATGATCTAAAATTAATCCGTCTAATTGTAGAAAAAATTAACAATCGACCTATTCTGTTAAATCACATATTAGAATTATTTGAAAAAGAACCTGAGCTAAAAAAGATCAATATAGGAAATATGCCTGATGAAGGATATTTTAAATCAATAAAAAATGAAAAGAAATAACATTAGTTCAATCATTTCATCGGTCTGTCATAGTTTTAATCAATAACACATTTTATTAGACAATAACCAAATTTTTAGTAATATGATTACACATGATGATATTCAAAAAATAGATAAAAAACACATGCATGAAATCTATGATAATTGGAATATACTGGCAGCTGAAAACCTTGAAAGTCCAATTGATAAACTTGAACTAAAAAATATTGATCATATTGTTTTTGCTGGAATGGGAGGCTCCGGAACCATTGGCGATGTCATATCCTCCATATTATCTAAAACCAAAATGCATTCTACTGTGACCAAAGGGTATCTTCTTCCAAAAAATATTGATGAAAATACTCTTGTTGTTGCCACTAGCATATCTGGAAATACTGAAGAAACACTCTCTATAGCTCAGTCTTCACTAAAATCTAATGCAAAATTTGTGTCATTTTCTTCTGGAGGGTTATTAGAGAAATTCTGTAACAATAATAATCTTATTAACTATTCAATAAGAATAAATCATTCTCCACGTGCATCTTTTATCGGATATATCTTTTCTATACTAAATGCTCTTGAAGAAATTATACCAATAACAAATAATGAAAAAAATGAAAGTATATCAAAATTAAATGATTTACAGAAATTAATTAACACTGAAAATCTTTCAAATACCAATCCTTCACTTAATCTTGCCTATTGGATAAAAAATATACCAATCGTGTATTATCCATGGGGATTACAATCTGCTGCAATTAGATTCAAAAACTCCCTCCAAGAGAATTCCAAGAATCATATATTGGTAGAAGATATCATAGAAGCATCTCATAATGGAATTGTTGCATGGGAAAAAAATTCCAACATTCAACCTATTCTTCTGCAAGGTCATGATGATAATATCAAAACAATTGAAAGATGGAAAATAATTAAAAAAGTGTTTGATGAAAAAAATATTAATTATTATGAAGTCTTTTCAGGCAAAGGAAATATTTTATCTAAACTTGTATGTTTGATCTATATGTTTGACTTCTCTAGTATCTATCATTCAGTTATTAATGAAATTGACCCTTCTCCTGTAAATCCTATTGATTTTATTAAAACTCATTTATCATTTGATACTATCTAAAAAATTCTTAAAAATTTCATTAATTTCATTTATCTGAGATAAAGATTTGTCATCAATCAATTCTAGATTTGGTATTACGCAATGACCTCCAATGAAACCTGGAAACATTTTTGGTCTATTTCCTAAATTTTCATGAATTTCATCTGCAAATGTCCACATTTCATCATAATCTACACCGTATCTGTCTGAAATCATCTTACTAATTTGTGCATAATTTATTAACCAACCATAATATGATGTATCACAAACTATCTTTGATAATTCTAATGTAACAGGTGATGAAACCTGTTTTGACACAACACCACATTTTGTCATCAATGTTGAAAATTCCTTAATCGCAAACTCTCTTTTTGGTGCATTATCTTCTATGGCAAAAAATTTTACATAAGTCTTCAAATCGTTTAGCATTCTTTTGTGTACCCCTCTTGTCGCGCTATAAATAATTGGAATTGAATTTTTTTCTTGTAATTGAAAAGTGGTTTTTGGGCTAACAGTGCTATGTATTATCACACCTTCTGGATTGAATTTCTTAATTAATTCATCTACATTCTGGGAAAATTTTTCATTAAAAGGAATACAAAGATGAAGAAATCTGACTGGTAACTCTGCTATGTCATTTTCAGGCTCTGGGATTAGATTTTCATTTTGATCAAAGCCTGTGACTGGATATGCTTGATTTATAAGAGAAAATATGGGCTGACCAATTTCTCCTAATCCTGCAACAATATCCTTTTTCAACTATTTTCAAATATATTATTGGGTTTTAATTTTTACTACGATACAAATACTCAGAAATGATTGGAAAGTCATTTATCATATCATAAAAAAATAATGTTAGTAAATGAAAATTAATCTTTTTGAACCCACAATTAGTAAAAAAGAAGAACAAATTGTGCTTGATGTTCTTAGAAGTAAATTCTGGGCTTCTGGTTCTGGTATAGGCCGTGTAAAAATATTTGAAGAAAAATTTAGAAAATACATTAATTCAAAATCTTGTCTTGCAGTCAATAGTGGAACATCTGCCCTAAATATTGCATTATCTCTAATTGATATCAAAGGAAAAGAGGTTATACTGCCTTCATTATCTTTTGTATCTACTGCAAATTGTATTTTAAGAAATGGTGGAAAACCAATCTTTGTTGACATTGAGCCAAAAACTCTATGTCTTGATCCTGAACTTATTGAGAATTCGATTTCTTCTAAAACTGTTTGTATTCTACCTGTTCATTTTGGTGGTACTCCTGCAAATCTTACAAAACTTTTAAAAATTTGCAAAAAACATAATCTAAAACTCATTGAAGATGCAGCACATGCTTCTGGAAGTATCTATAAAAATAAAAAAATAGGCACTCATGGATTTGCAGTATGTTTTAGTTTCCATCCAGTCAAAAATTTATCGATGCCTACCGGTGGCATGATTTCAATAAATGCAAAAAATTTTACAGATTTACATCACAGAATTGAATCATTACGTTGGTGTGGAATAACTGATAGAAAAAATGATCATTATGAAATTAATGAATTGGGTGACAATTATTACATGAATGAAATCTCCGCTGCAATTGGAATTGAACAATTAAAAAAATTAGATAAACTAAATAATAAACGCAAAAAAATAGCAAAAATCTATAGTGATGAACTAGATGTTTCTGAAAAAATGCCTTTTGATAAAAATTCTTCACATCACTTATACTGGATACGTTCTAAAACACGAAAAAAACTAAGAAAACTACTATCTGATAATCAAATTGAAACAGGAACTCATTATAGACCAATCCACACATTCAATCTTTATAAAAAATCTACTACTTTACCTATAACTGAATCTGTTGGGGATGAAATTATTACATTACCCATGCATCCAAATCTTACAGAAAAAGAACTACAAAAAATTATCAAATTAGTAAATAATTATAATTTAAAATAAATTAAGATTTTTTATATTAAAAAGATCCTATTCCCATGTATCAACTATTCAAATATGGGTAGAATGAACTCATCATATGTCTGATGCGATGAATAATTCTGAACAAAGAAAAATTTGGAAAGGTAGCTTTGGCGATGAATATGTTGATAGAAGTAAAAGTATTGAATCTGTTAACAAAAGATTTTTGGAAAGTCGAGGTATTAGTCTAGAAGACATAATAAAATATTTTTTTTCAGATATTGATCGTAATTATACGATTCTAGAACTAGGATGCAACGTAGGTCTTAATTTATCTATTCTGAAAAAATTGGGATTCAAAAAATTATCGGGTGTTGAAATAAATAAAAAAGCATATGAAATTGCAAGTGAAAATAACCCTGAAATTAAATTTTATAATTCTAGTATTGAAGAATTCAATACTAATGAAAAATATGATCTTGTATTTACTGCAGGAGTCTTAATTCATGTTAATCCTCAATCAATGCCTTACATCGTTTCAAAAATTATTAAATTAAGTAACAAATACATTTTTGGATTAGAATACTATTCAGAAAATACTGTCGAAATATCTTATCGTGGAATACAAAATAGCTGTTGGAAACAAGATTTTCCTCAGCATTTCTTAGATAATGGAAATCTAGACTTGGTAAAGAAAAAAATAATTCCATACAAAAATGAAACAGACACTGATATTGCATATTTACTTAAAAAAATGAATGAATCTTAAATGAATGAAAAAAAATTAAATGATCCAAATCATGTTTTTGTAATTGCCGAAGCTGGCTCAAATTGGAAATGTGGAACATTTGAAGAAGATCTAGAACAATCAAAAAAATTAATCAAAGCTGCCGTTGATGCAGGTGCTGACGCAGTAAAATTCCAAACTTACAAACCCGAAACAATCTATTCTTTCAATGCAGGACAAAGTAATTATTTATCTAAAAATGGAATTAATGAAAATATTAATGAACTTTTTGAATACCTATCCATGCCTTATGAAATGATTCCTAAACTTGCAGGAATGTGTAAAGAAGAAGGCATTATGTTTATGTCAACTCCCTTTTCTGTTGAAGATGCAAAAGAAATAGATCCTTTTGTAGACATACATAAAGTTGCTTCATTTGAAATCAATCATGTAAGATTATTAGAATTTCTTGCAGATACAAAAAAACCCATGTTAATTTCTACTGGAGCAAGTACCTATGAAGAAATTGATTTTGCTGTAAATCTAGTTAAATCGAAAACCTCTTTTTCATTACTCCAATGTACTTCAAAATATCCTTGTGAAATTAATGCACTAAATTTATCAGTAATACCAAAAATGAAATCTCATTATAATGTATCTGTTGGTCTATCAGATCATAGTATAGATCCTATTATTGGTCCACAAGTTGCAGTTGGTTTGGGTGCAACTATTATTGAAAAACATTTTACGTTGGACCAATCTCTTCCTGGACCTGATCATTCTTTTGCATTAACCCCTTCCAGCTTAAAATCTATGATAAACGTTATCCGGGATACTGAAAGAGCGATAGCCTCAAACGAAAATGTCATCTTAACCGACACCCATAAACTAGCATTAGGAACTGGAGAAAAAATTATTCTTGAAGAAGAAAAAGAGCTTCAGAGATTTGCTAAAAGATCTTTACAAGCAATAAAAGATATACAAAAAAATGATATTCTAGAAGAAGGCATAAATTTTGAAATTCTCCGACCCGGAAACAGAACTAAAGGTCTATCTCCTCAATTTCTTGAACAAATCAATGGTAAACGTTCCCTTGATGACGTGAAAAAAGGTGACGGAATATTACATTTTAAAGAATAAATTAATTTAACCTGTTTCTACAGATTTATCATGTCACTAAAAACCGTAGAATGGAAGGATAATTCTGTAATTATGATTGATCAAACCAAATTGCCTAATGTTTTGGAGTATGTGACATATACTGATTATAATCAAGTTGCTGATGCCATTCGTACATTAGTGGTTAGGGGGGCACCTGCAATTGGTGTATCTGGTGCATTTGGTTTAGCTTTGGCTGCATTACAGAGTGATGCCACTGAAAAAGATGATCTGATAAATTATCTTGAGAGTGCCAAAAAAATCCTATTTGAAACACGACCTACTGCGGTAAATCTTGCATGGGGCTTAGATAAAATCATGGAAGTTGCAAACAAT
>MDTE01188137.1_pt1 | contig 28583 bp, 26 predicted proteins | sample 811231 | NCBI WGS metagenome assembly MDTE01 (sample SAMN05326651, study PRJNA326480) | marine metagenome | isolation source: seawater | place: Indian Ocean: Red Sea | collected 2010 | reverse complement strand
TTTTTTCCTTTTTCTCTTTTTAAAACTTTGCTCGGTGTGATGTTGCTCTACAAAGTGCCCTACGAAGGATAGAATTTCTACGGGCATTGGTACTCTGTCCACCTGTTCATCGCCGCTGACATCATTGTCTTCAGCTTCAAATGGGCAAGCAGTGACCAGGACTGGTTTGGGCAATTTTTCTGTGGGATTGTGGAGTACGACGTATATGCTCGGCTCGGCTTGGCTGAGGTTTACCCTATATCCCTCTGTTTCTCCCTTATGAAGATAGAGCTCTAACGTCGTTCCAAAAAATCTTACCCATCCTGGCCCGGATTCCATCTCCCTCCAGTTTTGCATGGATGTCATTCCCGGTATAACTGCAATGCTTTTCCATGAATATTCCAACCAGGGATTCTCCGAGCAATGGCGCTCCAAAACAATTCCTATAGACATTGCTTCAGTAGTTTTCATCGGGAGCAGTTGCATGACTGTTTTGAAGATAACACTCTGCCTTCAACAAGTCGTTTGGAGTATTTAGATTAAAAAATGGGTCTATGGCACGAACAGGATAGTCAACGATTCCAAGATTGTGCCGCGAAGTCCAACGGTCCACCTTTCGTATTTTTTCCATTACCATCGCCTCTCGAAGATCAGCCCGTTTGCTGACGGGCCAGAGGCCGAATACAGGATGGTGTCGTTGCTGGGAGCTCGCGTAGGACATGGTCGAGCCCGACTGAATTTTTTTATACAATCTTTCTACCAAATTAGTCGGAAAAAAAGGTGAGTCCCCTGGAAAGCTTGCGACATACTGGCAGTTTGGTGCATTTGCTGAGACCCACTCCAGAGCCGTTAGAATGCCCGCCAATGGTCCAGCGGAGCCACCAACAACGTCTGCGGCAACTGGAAGACAAAAATCAGAGTATTCGGCAGGGTCTCCGTTGGCATTTAAGATCATGGGGCCCACTTGTGGACAAGCTCTCTTCAGTACATGGTAAAGTAATGGTTTGCCTAACAGGTTCAGGAGACATTTATTGGCGCCACCCATCCGTCTTGCCTGGCCTCCAGCTAGTACGACCCCAGCTATTAGAGTTTTGCAGTCGGGCTTCACTGGCCTGCCTTCCTTTGTGCTTCAGTTCGTTCAGCTGGAATTTCCTCAGGGTTAACATCAAAGTCCAAGCGCTGTGTTCCTGATAATGCAACAAACCTCTTTCCTCGGGCTCGACCTATTAGCGTTAGATTAGCTTGTCTGGCGAGTTTAACACCCCAGGCTGTAAAGCCCGAGCGGGAAATCAAGATGGGAATTCCCATCTGGACTGTCTTCAGTACCATTTCGCTGGTTAGACGGCCGGTAGTGTATAGGATTTTATCCCCAGGGTGTATTTCTTGCTTAAACATGTGCCCTGCTATTTTATCCACCGCATTGTGGCGTCCGACATCCTCCATATAGGCTAGGGGGCGATTGTCTTTACACAACACGGAGCCATGTATGGCTCCGGCTGACAGGTAAAGGCTCGGAGTGGCATTGATCTTTTGGCTGAGGGAGTACAGCCAAGAGGTTTTCATTTTAGTCTCTGGAAGTTTTATGCAGTCAAAGTTCTCCATGATGTCGCCAAACGAAGTACCTTGGGCACAGCCGGAGGTCCTGATCTTCTTGGAGAGTTTTTCTTCGTAGTCTGTCTCCCTCTCCGTACGTACGACGATGACGCCAAGATCAGAATCAAAATCGGTGGCAACTATTACGTCTTCGCTTGTCAGCATATTTTGATTTAGAAAAAAACCCAAAGCTAGTTCTTCAGGATAATCGCCAATAGTCATCACTGTCACGATTTCTTGACTATTTAAATACAAAGTAAGCGGCTGCTCCACAGGCACTAAAGTATTTAGGCTGTGCCCATTGTGGTCTATGCCCTCCACTTTCTCAGTGAGGTTCGGATCTTCCGGTACGGGGTTGACAACGTCGTTGCTCATCTGTGCTACTGTACCTTTGTCTAAAGAATAAAGGTAAACAAATTTCCATAGGCTGCTGAGAAATAAGCTGGGCAAATTCAACCCAAACACTGAAAGTTAGCATTTTGGCTGGAGAACTCTATGACATGTGAAATTGCGGACAAAAGGCTGTTCCTGTGTGACTGTTCTAAGAGCATGCGTCTAGACAAAGAAAAATTGGGCAAAATGTTACATGCGACGGAAGATTTTAATATCTACCATCAACTGTGTTCCAAAGAATTGGGCGAGTTCGAAAATGGAATTTCTGGGTCTGATGCAATAATAGCCTGCACACAGGAGGAGTCTGTATTTCGTTCTCTGGCTGAAGATATTAATTCTAACTCTAAATTTGTTCACATTAACATTCGGGAACATGCAGCTTGGGGTGAGCAAGGGGAGAATGCAGGGCCAAAAATAACGGCACTTCTGGAGGGGGCCGCACTAGAGGTGGCTCTTCCTGATCGGGTTACCATGAACTCGGGAGGAAGGACTTTGGTCTATGGTCGGGGAGATGTTGTTCTAGACGCTGCCCGGCAACTTGCTAACAGGCTTGATGTTACCTTGTTGATTGACCAGGCGGATAATATGTTTCCACCATCCGCCCCAAACTTCAAAATTTTTGGAGGTCGAATAGTGGAATCTTCGGGGCACTTAGGGGATTTTCATATCGGGGTGCAAGATCTTAGTGCTAAGGATCCATCCGCCCGTTCTACTATTTCCTTTGGTCCATCGGCCACTGAATTAACAAACCTGCAATTTGATCTAATTCTAGATTTGGCTGGGGCTCCGCCACTATTTGAGGGCGATGATAGGCGGGATGGCTATTTTAGGGTTGAACCTGGGGCCCCAGTTAAAATCCAGCAAGCTTTGTTTGAGCTGGTGGATATGGTTGGAACCTTTGATAAGCCACGTTACATCTCCCAAGAGCAAGACTTATGTGTACATGGCAGAAATCGGCAGGTGGGCTGCACAAGGTGCTTGGATCATTGTCCGACGGCTTCCATAATGCCGATAGATAACGTTGTTTCTGTAAATGAATATACCTGTGCAGGCTGCGGTCAGTGTGCATCTGTTTGCCCTACTGGATCACTTTCATATACGGTGCCATTTCCCTCAAATCAATGTGACGTTTTTCGATCGTTATTGGGAAAGTATTACGAGGCTGGGGGCAGGGATCCAATTCTCCTTTTATACGATGACAATATGGCCGAAGAACTTCTCGCTATTGGCCGGTTTGGAAGAGGGTTCCCCTCTAACGTGATTCCCTGGGATGTTGGTAGAATTACGGCTCTTGGCCTAGATGCTATATTGGCGGCCATTACTTACGGCAGTAGTAAGGTGGTTCTTGCGACTGGGCAAATAAAGTTTGAGGAGTTGCACGCATTGCGCGGTCATTTAGAAATTTTAGAGGCTATTAATGCGGGATTGCAACTTGAGGGTGAAGCGGTCGTATTTTTAGAAGGACGAGACCCCTCTCAATTAGAGAAAAAGCTTTATCAGTTGGCTGAGTCTGCAAGAAATAGTGAACAGAAAGCTAGGGATAAGGGGCTTAGAATTGGCAGCAAGAGAGATCGCATTTGGTTGAGTTTTAATCATTTAACTAAAATTGCGGAGGTACCAGAAAACCCAATTCCTTTGCCCGGGGGAGCGCCATTTGGTGCCGTCCGGCTCGATGAATCTAAGTGTACCTTATGCCTTGCTTGTGTCAGCGTTTGTCCAGAGGGAGCCCTGTTAGACAACGAGCATAAGCCGCAAGTGTCTTTTCTAGAGAAGGCATGTGTCCAGTGTGGTCTGTGCAGAGTGACCTGTCCTGAATCTGCAATTTCGCTAGAACCACAGTTAGACCTGAGGTCGGCTGTGCAGCAACCTCGAGTCTTGGCGGAGGAGGAACCTTTTGATTGTGTTCGGTGCGGCAAACCGTTTGGGGTTCGGTCTTCGGTCGAAAAGATGGTGGATAAGCTAAGAGAGCACTCGATGTTCAAGGGCAACCCGGGCGCAATAGACCGAATTCGTATGTGTGAGGACTGCCGCGTTGTCGACCAATTCTCTGAGAAACAGCCCTTCGCTGTCGGATCTCGTCCAATAACTCGTACGAGCGAGGATTATAACGAAGATGGTTGAGAATTTAGGGGCCAGGAAACTCGGTACCACATAGTGCTGCGGCTCGTTTGGTAAACAAAGTTGCTTTCTGGTTCGTAATGATCTTTTCTGCTACCATTCGCTCTATTGCCTCAACCCGCATCTCCATGCAGCGGACGTATTCTGGGTGGAGGGTCGGCTGGACAGAGTTAATATGGCCTGGGTTATAGGTTTTGTGAGTCATGGTCGCTAAAAGCAGTGCGAGTATAGAGGTAAGGAGTGCTATTATTCGTGCTAGTTTGTGATCTAGCCAGTGATATTGGATTGTTGGCATGGTACTTCTTTAAATTTTCTATAGGTGTTTGTAGGGTAAGTACTGGTAGCCAACTAAGATAGATATAAAATTGTAATATGATTATATTTAGACTCTTTAAGATCGTAATGGTGTCCTGGGGTTTTTCCTGGGTCGCCTTTTCGACCGCGGTTGCGACAGATATAGATCCGTGGGAGGCTTTGCAAGGCGGGAATTATGCTAGCGTCGAGAAAGTCTGGTTGCCCCGGGCAGAACGTGGAGAGATTGAGGCTCAGATTTTTATGGGCCATGTCGAGACCATGAGAAACATGCACTCTGAAGCTGCTAGGTGGTATCGTCTCGCGGCAATTAAGGGAAGTTCGATTGCTCAAGCTTTACTTGCGAACCAATATCTGAGCGGTAATGGTGTGGATTTAGATCTGGTTCGAGCATATGCTCTATATGATCTTGCGGCTGATAAAGGCCATCAAAATGCGACTAAGGCCCGTGACGTGATTGCACGTCAAATGTCTGGGGAGCAGCTAAGTCGAGCCATTGATCTTTCTGCAAGTTGGAGGCGGGATGGCCTGGATTAGAAGCCAGGTTGACCCGCTCTGCTTAGGTGGCAATATTTGTTGCGCTTAACTTTATCAAGTTTGAGCAAGGGCCTGGTCAAGATCTGCAATAATATCTTCGACGTCTTCAATCCCTACAGAGAGGCGGACTACATCGGGTGCAGCTCCAGCACCAATGCGTTGTTCATCGGATAATTGTCGATGTGTTGTAGAGGCCGGATGCAGAACAAGACTTTTGGTGTCTCCGACGTTTGCAAGATGAGAGTGGAGATCTAAACAATCAATTAGTTTTGTTCCCGCATCAAACCCACCTTTTATGCCGAATGTGAATACAGCGCCTTTGCCCTTGGGTAAATATTTTTGGCCAAGCTCATAGAATGGGCTGGATTTAAGTCCAGGATACGAGACCCAGGTAACTTTTGGATGTTTTTCAAGCCATTCGGCTACCATTTGCGCATTGTCACAGTGACGTTGCATCCTCAGTGGTAGTGTTTCCACTCCCTGAAGCATGTTCCAGGCGGCCTGCGGGTTTAGCGTCGGTCCGTAGTCCCGAAGCGCTACCATACGGGCTTTCATCGTAAATCCAAAATCACCAAAGGTTTCGGAAAAAGTCAGCCCATGGTAGGCATCGTCAGGTTCTGTCATGCCTGGGTATTTGTCGTTCCGGGACCAGTCGATATTGCCGGACTCTACCAGTATTCCTCCCATGGTATTTCCATGGCCAGCTATAAATTTGGTAGTTGAATGGACAACCAGGTCGGCTCCCCATTCAAACGGGCGCATCAAGTAGGGGGAAGCTAGGGTGTTGTCGACTATAAATAATACACCATGCTTATTTGCGACGTCTGCAATCCGTTCGATGTCCAGTATAATGCCGCCCGGGTTGGCCACTCCCTCACAGAAGATAAATTTAACTTTGTCTGTCATTGCATCTTCAAAATTGTTTGGGTCTGTAGGGTCGACAAAATGGCACTTCCAACCCAATTTGGGAAAGCTCTGCCCAAATTGGGTCACTGAGCCTCCGTATAGGTTCCTAGACGATATGAATTCATCTCCTGCCTCAAGTAGTGTAACGGCTGCTAAAAATTGTGCTGCGTGCCCAGATGCAGATGCCACAGCCCCTCTACCTCCCTCCAATTGAGCCACCCGTTCTTCAAAAACCGAGACAGTGGGATTAGTCATTCGCGAGTAAACGTAGCCAAAGGTTTGCAAATTAAAAAGCTCGGAGGCGTGTTCTGAGTCCTCAAAGGTGTAGGCTGTGGTGTTGTAAATAGGTGTTTCGTGTGCGCCTGTCGTTGGATCCGGACGGGAGCCAGCATGGATGGCAATGGTGGACATGCCGTATTGCTTCTTGCCAGAATCACCACCAGGAATGTTGGATTCTACTTCGTTAATGTTATTACGTACTTTCATGATTTGGGAGACCTTAATGTTTTTGCCGATATTATGCCGGTGTTGACGCCTAGCCACGATAGTTCACCTGATAGGCGTCCAAACTCTATTTTTGGACAACGATCCATGATCACTTCTAGTCCAGCGGATTCAGCTAGTTCTGCCGCCTTATCATCGCGCACGGTCAACTGCATCCATAGGTACTTAATACCTTTTTCTTCCTTAGCCGCTATGACGTCTTGGGTGATTCCGAAGGCCTCTTCAGAAGTGCGAAATATATCAACCATATCTAATTGGTGAGGGACTTCCTGGATCGACCCATACACAGTTTCACCAAGAATTTTTTCGCCGACTCGAGAGGGATTGACAGGAATTATTCTGAAGCCCTTGTGTTGAAGATATTTCATGGCGTAAAAACTGGGCCGCCTCCACGCCGTACTGGCTCCCACCATCGCGAATGTTTTAACATCTCTAAGGATTCTCCGAAGCTTGATGTCACTGTAGTGGTTGTGGTGGTTGAGAAAATTAGCCGATGTCGTTGTAGAAACTTCGGCGGAGTGATTAGCCATACCTAAAGGTCTCCATTTTTGGGTGCATTTTAAGGGTTGCCAGCAGGCGATAGTAAATCACCTGGTATTGTGCCGACTTCGGTTATGTCCCTTTCCAAACGGGATCTCGCTTTTGCATAAAGGCGTCTATTCCTTCCTGAGCGTCCGTCGCCATCATATTTTCTGCCATGACCTTGCTTGTGTATTTGTAGGCAGAGTCCAGGTCCATTTCTAGTTGTTGATAAAAAGCTTCTTTCCCAATTCTCAGAGTCAGGGGTGACTTACTTGCAATCTTCAAGGCTAGCTCGTTGGTTACGTAGTCAAGTTCTTGTTCGGGCACAACCTTATTTACAAGTCCAAAGTCTTTTGCAGTGTCAGCTGAAATTTCTTCGCCCGTCAAAAGCATTTCCATTGTTTTTTTTCGAGGAACAGTTCTGCTAACGGCGACCATGGGGGTAGAACAGAACAGGCCTATGTTGACGCCAGGTGTTGCAAAGGTAGCGGTTTCTGATGCGATGGCCATATCGCAGCTAGCCACTAATTGGCAGCCTGCAGCTGTGGCAATGCCATGAACTCTGGCTATGACTGGTTTAGGTAACCTGATAATGCTGGTCATAAGCTTGCTACACTGTGCTAACAAACCGTCGAATATTTCCCGCCTATTATTAGATCGGATTTCCTTTAGGTCGTGTCCCGCACAAAAAGCCTGACCCATTCCAGCAATCACGACCACTTTTATCTCTTGGTTCTCCGCAATCTCATTCAGATTAGCCTGGAACTCTGTCATAAGAGGTCGCGAAAGAGCATTGCGAGCCTTTGGACGGTTTAGCGTTAGGGTAGCCACTCCTTCTTGCACACTTCTTACAATTAGGTCTGATTCACTATCAAGTCTCTGTACTTTACTGTCCATTTTGTTACTTCTCTTGCTGATCAGAAGTCGTCGGTTACTCGCTTATATAGAACTAAACGACTTTGCACACCCCCTGGATTAAGAAAATTTGAAGCGTTTGATGCCTAAAAGGTGCCTAAAATAAGGTATAGAATCTGTTTTCGTGTCTTGCCTAGTTGACAGCAGCTATTCCATTGGCATACTGCGGCGCTTCCTAACTTGGATCCTATAGAATGTCTACATATTCGGCGGCCCCATCTGAGGTCGAACATAAGTGGTATGTTATCGATGCGAACGGCGCAGTGTTGGGCCGCCTCGCAGCTTTAGTGGCTACTCGGTTGAGAGGGAAGCACAAACCAATGTTTACGCCGCATATTGATTGTGGTGATCATATTGTGGTTGTAAATGCGGAAAAAGTGGCCCTGACAGGGAATAAGCTGGAAGGTAAAAGGCATTATTGGCATACGGGGTATCCGGGCGGGATCAAAAGTAAGAGTTACGGAGAGTTGCTGACTTCAGCTAAACCTGAGAAGGTTGTTCAAAAGGCTGTCTCGAGGATGTTGGCTCGAGGCCCGTTAGCTAGGGCGCAACTGCGAAAGCTACATGTTTATGCGGGCCCTGATCACCCGCATACAGGGCAACAGCCAGAAGTGTTGGCTCTGGGTGAATTGAATAGGAAAAATACGCGAGATAGCGAATAATGGTGGACGAGAAACGATCCCTTGAAGATTTGAAAGAGTTGGCTCCCTCAAGTTCAGAAACGGCATCCTCCGAGGTGAAACCTGAAATTGATGGGCAGGGTAGGTCCTACGCGACAGGTAAGAGAAAGAATGCGATTGCTCGTGTTTGGGTCAAGCCGGGTAGTGGGCGGATTTTGGTGAATGGCCGGGATCAGCAGACTTATTTTGCTCGGCCTGTATTGCGAATGTTGCTTAACCAGCCGTTTGAGACTGTGGACAGGAAGGGCCAATTTGATGTAAACGCCACCGTAAAGGGTGGAGGTTTGTCTGGTCAGGCGGGGGCAGTTAGGCATGGAATATCCCGAGCTTTGGTGAAGTTTGAGCCAGGTTTGCGTGGTGTGTTAAAAAAAGAAGGATTCTTGACGCGGGATTCTCGTGTAGTGGAAAGAAAAAAATACGGCAAGCCGAAAGCTCGAAGAAGTTTCCAGTTTTCGAAACGTTAGCCACTCTGGGTAAATTGTCTCTTTCGGGCGTCCGGTGTGGGCGCCTTTTTTGTTGTTGTGGTATCCGAGGGTGGTTTTGTGCAAACTGAGCTAATGCGGAGGTCTTAAATGACCGAGAAACAGAAAATTCGGACAGGGGTTTTAGGTGCTAGCGGCTATACAGGCGGAGAGACCCTCCGCTTGGCCGTCAGGCATGAGCGTATGGAACTGGTGGCTTTGACTGCTGAACGTCACGCGGGGGAAGATATCGAAAGTGTGTTTCCCAACCTAGCCGGGTTCAAATTGCCTGTGTTGTCTAAGATCCCAGATGTGAACTTTGAAAAGCTCGACGCTGTTTTTTGCTGTTTGCCACATGGGACAACCCAAGAGGTTGTTAAAGCTCTGCCTGATACACTTAAGGTATTCGACCTTTCTGCGGATTTTAGACTGACAGATCCTACAGTATATTCAAAGTGGTATGGGCATGAACACTACGCTCCCGCGTTGCAGGCGGAAGCGGTCTACGGACTGACAGAACATTACAGGCTGATACTGCCAAAAAAGCGGATAATTGCGTGTCCGGGTTGCTACCCGACTTCGGCCTTGCTTCCTTTATTGCCTGTCATCAAAGTTGGCCAAATAAGCCATGAGGACATAATTATTGATTCTAAATCCGGTGTTAGTGGGGCAGGCAGGGCGGCAAAGGAAGCAATGTTGTTCTCTGAGGTTGGCGAGGGGATCCATGCCTATGGGTTGGGTACACACAGGCATGGGCCTGAAATTAACCAGGAATTGTCTGCCGTCGTGGAGGCAGATGTGTCCACAAGCTTTACACCCCATTTGGTGCCCATGAACCGAGGTATATTATCTACTATTTACGTCCAGTTGACAGATGGAGTGGGGGTGACAGATATTCGAGAAACATTGGTGCAGAGGTACCATGACGAACCTTTTGTTTACGTTGTTGCCCCCGGTAAATCCCCGGCTACTAGGCATGTGCGAGGATCTAACAAGTGTGCCATTGGTGTTTTCGAATCTCAGCTCCCAAATCGTGCTATTTTGGTTTGCGCCATTGATAATCTAGTAAAAGGCTCGTCGGGTCAGGCAATTCAAAACTTTAATATTGCCTTTGGGTTTCCCGAACAATTGGGTCTTGAACAGGCACCAATCTTTCCTTGATAGTGAGCAATCTGCATCCTTGACCAATAATTTGAGAGTATCATGAATTTGTATAGACTTTTGGCTGAACGTGAGGAGATTGGCCGGCCTGTCCGCGTTGGGTTGATAGGGGCTGGAAAGTTTGGGGCTATGTTCTTATCCCAAGCTAGACTGACGGCGGGAATTCACGTTTTGGGTATTGCGGATCTAAATCGTTCTAGGGCTCGTGAGATTTGTATCAGGACGGGATGGTCGGCTGAGCAGATAGATGCAACATCTTTTTCTGAAGCTTTGAAGTTGGGCAGCACGTATGTAACTCTCGATGCTGAAACTTTAATTCGAGCAGATGGGCTGGACGTGGTGATTGATGCCACTGGGAATCCGGTTGTTGGAATTAAACATTGCTTGCTTGCTATAGAAGAGGGACGCCACATTATTATGCCGAACGTGGAAGCCGACGTTGTGGCGGGACCAATGTTGGCCCGATTGGCAAGATCTGCGGGAGTTGTCTATAGCCTCGCCTATGGGGATCAGCCTTCCCTCATTTGCGAGCAGGTTGATTGGGCCCGAGCGTGTGGTTTTGAAGTTGTTTCTGCTGGTAAGGGGACCCGTTACCAGCCTCATTTTCATTACTCTACCCCGGAGACTGTGTGGCCAAATTTTGGAGTGACCAAGGCGCAAGCTGAGCGAGGAGGGATGAATCCAAAAATGTTTAACAGTTTTATCGATGGGACTAAGTCTGGCATCGAAATGACGGCTGTTTGTAATGCAACTGGGCTTACCCCCCAACCCCAGGGATTGTCTTTCCCGCCGGTTTCGGTTGATGACCTGGCCGAAATGTGTAAGCCAGTCGCGGCGGGTGGACTAGTAAGTCATAAGGGAACAACTGAGGTTATCTCCTCTATTAAACGCAATGGGGATACTGTCGTAAATCATTTGCAAATGGGAACCTATGTTGTTGTAGAGGCACAGTCTGAATATGTGCAGAATTGTTTCGAAGAATATCACATGCTTCCTGACTCAACTCGCCAATATGCGGCGATGTATAGGCCAATCCACATGATTGGGTTAGAACTGGGCATTTCTGTTGCTTCTGTGGCTCTTAGGGGAGAACCCACCGGCTGTCCTGATGGTTTTAGATCTGATGTTTTGGCTGTTGCCAAAAAAGACTTGAAGAGCGGAGAAGTCTTGGATGGTGAAGGGGGTTATACCGTGTGGGGTAAGCAAGTTCCTGCTTCTGACTCGGTCAAGTTCCAAGGCTTGCCTCTTGGTCTATCTGGCGACAAGGTTTTGCAGCGTGACATAAAACAAGGGGAGACATTGCGGTGGGGAGATATAAAGCTGGAACAGGGTGACGACGCGGTCGCCCTACGACGGGAGATGGAGGCAGCCTTTATTAGGCCTAACCAGGGAAGTTAGGTGAATTCCTTAACCGAATATGTCAGGCGTGTTGCCCACCGTTAATATGGATTTCTGCGCCATTAACGTAGCTAGATTGGTCAGAACAGAGAAAATAGATAGTTTTTGCTACTTCTTCAGGGGTCCCTAGTCGGCGCATTGGGATTTCTGGTACCAGTTGTTCCTCGGTGCTGGGGGAAAGGATGGACGTTTTTATTTCACCTGGAGCTATTGCATTGACACGAATACCATGTGGACCGAAATCAGTTGCCATTTCACGAGTTAAACTTGCCAGAGCCGCTTTTGATGTCGCGTAGGCAGTGCCCGCAAAGGGGTGGACGCGAACTCCTGCTATTGAAGTCACGTTGACTACGGCCCCATTGGAACGTTTTAATTCTTTGAAAAGACCCCTTGCTAACATTATCGGAGCAAAAAAATTAACTCTGAACACATGTCTCCAATCGTCCATTTCTGTAGAGATAGAATCAAGCCGATTTCCGGAGGGCTCCTTAGGTGAGATAGCCGCGTTGTTGACAAGGGCATTTAAGCCGCCCTGTGCTAGTTTGCCCCTCAAAACACTAATACTATCTGGCAATGCTTGGAAGTCAGAGAGGTCAATTTGCATATGGTCTTCAGGCCCAGCTTCCCAGGGGCAGTCTTCTGGGAAAGCGTGCCGGGAACAGGTGATCACCCTCCATCCAGCGCTGGAAAATCGTTTTACAGTGGCGTGACCGATTCCCCTGCTGGCCCCGGTGAGTATAAGGGTTTTTTGATCTTTCGTTTCCATGTGGTGGTCCTTACTTTACCTTCTATTTCGCGTCGGACAGACTACAATAAGTAACAAGCTCCAGGCCATAAGGTAGTGTGTGAGATTTGAGTCTAACACAAGAACAAACTTACGCTTATTGATAATCTAGCAAGATTTATCCTATTTTAATGTTATACTCGTGTTAATAGAAAGCTGTGTGGGTAAATAGCAGGGAACCACTTGGGATGAACTTAGTGGATATCGTAATCGTTGGAAATATGGAGTAGCGGAAATGGGCCCTATAGCCAGGTGCAGGATTGTCGTAGCTATATCCTTGGTTGCTTTGTTAGGTGGTTGTACGTATTTGCCCGAATATGTTGATCCGATTGAGTGGGCTGACTCAGCTAATGAATGGGTAACAGGTAGCATATTGGGGGACGAATCTGGGAATGATGGTGATTCTATAGATATCTCCGGCGCCCCAGGTGAAGAAGACCCATTCCCGGATCTGGAAAGTGTTCCAGATCAACGCCCGTCAGTCCGTACGCTCCGGCAACGCGAAAATTTAGCTAATGAACTTTTGGCAGATAGAGTTGCCGCCCGATATGAGGATGAGGCTTCTATTAAATCTGCGGACGAACCTCGGGTTAGAGACACGCGGCCTGTTGGAGGTGAGACTGATGGGGGTAGTGTTGGCAGCCCGACGGAATCGAGTCTTCCCAATATTGATAATTCGAATTCCGTGAAAAGTGAACTGGCCCTCCCAAATGTTGGGGTGAGTGTTCAACCCTTAAAGAGAACGTCGACAGAAGTCGTAACAAGAGATTCAAAAAACCAGACTCACCATGAATTTGCCATCCTTCCTCCTGCGGTGCCGGAGTTTCCCGAGTGGAGTTCGGTTGAAGAATATTTCGATCAACTGTTTAAGTCATCGGGTGGCTCGGGCAGTCATTTTAGTTCTTATTCGTCTACCGTAGTGTCAGGAGGAAATGCTGGAGAAAACTTTTCTGAAGTTGCTTTGACAAGGAGGCATGCCGCTGTAATTTACTTTGGACACGGATCCTCCAACCTGTCTAGTGAGGACAAAAATGTGCTCATGGAGGTAGCACGAGCAGTTGCCCTGAGCAGGGCCCATGTGTATGTCGTGGGCCACGCCAGTAGTAGGACTAAAACTAATGATGTTCTTAAGCATAATGTCGCCAATTATGAGACTTCTTTAGCGAGAGCAGAGTCTGTTGCTGCTGAGTTGATCCTTCAAGGAGTTCCTAGGAATAAAGTGTCTGTTCATGCAATGGCTGATGGCCAACCTGATTATTCAGAAGCGACAAGGCTTGGGGAGGCCGGTAATAGGCGGGCCAATATATATATAGAATACTAATTAAGGCGGGGTGCTACTATAGTTCATAGTGTAGCTTTTTCCTATCCTCCCGCTTACACCCACGCATCAATGGTAGTGGTATGCAGCACAGATTCGACAGGATAGATCGTCTGCCTCCGTACGTTTTTTCGGAAGTTAACGAAATGAAGGCGAGCGCTAGAGCCGCTGAAATTGATGTGATTGACTTTGGAATGGGTAATCCTGATACCCCTAGCCCCAAACATGTGGTCCAGAAACTAATAGAAACTGTTTCAGATCCCCGCACTCATCGCTATTCTACCTCCCGGGGAATAAAAGGTTTGAGAAAAGCGGTGGCCAATTACTATGGGCGGCGGTTCGGGGTAAATTTGGACGTGGATAGGGAGGTTATTGTCACACTGGGTTCAAAAGAGGGGCTGGCAAACTTAGCCTCGGCCATCTCTGCTCCCGGGGATGTGATTTTGGTGCCTAACCCAAGTTATCCTATCCATCCATACGGCTTTATAATAGCCGGAGCAAAGGTTTGCCCCGTTCCTATGGGAGATGAAATAGATTTAATTGGTGAGATTAAACGTGCTGCGTTAAGTGTCTTACCGTCTCCACGGGCTTTGGTCTTAAATTTTCCCAATAATCCAACTGGTGCCGTGGTTGACTTAGATTTTTACTCGGAAGTTGTAGATTTTGCGAAATCCATAGGGATGTATATTTTATCGGATATAGCCTACGCAGAGATTTATTTTGGGGAATCTCCCCCTCCTTCCATTCTTCAGGTGCCTGGTGCGATGGATATTGCGGTGGAATTTAGCTCTGTAAGTAAAACTTATTCGATGCCGGGTTGGCGGGTCGGATTTGCTGCAGGTAATCGACAACTTGTGGGCGCTTTGGCCCGCATAAAGTCCTATCTTGATTATGGTGCATTCACACCCGTGCAGGTCGCAGCTTCGACAGCTCTGAATGGTCCACAAGAGTGCATTGCGACCATTAGACAGACATATAGGGAGCGGCGCGATACTCTCATAGAGAGTTTTGCGGCCTCTGGATGGGAGATGCCTGCACCCAGGGCAACAATGTTCGTTTGGGCGCCAGTACCCAAGTTATTTTCTGATATTGGATCTCTAGAATTTTCAAAAATTTTGCTGGAGGAAGCACAGGTTGCTGTTTCTCCTGGAGTAGGTTTTGGAAAATATGGAGAGGGCTACGTAAGGATTGCTTTAGTTGAGAATGGACAGAGAATTAGACAGGCTGCAAGAAATATAAAACAGTTTTTATCAAGATACTAAGGAGATGATAGGAGGCTAGAAGGTATATGTGAGGCGCTTAGTAAACGAATCAGGTGATCCAGAATGTTATGGGGGCTTCTAATCAGTGTGATGAGTTGGACATATACAGGCCGCTTTTGATCTTCGTTATTCGATACGTCATTGTACACTTTGTATAGCCGTGGTCTATGATGGCCTAATGCAACCAAGAACGGGGAATGGTTAAAATACGATGGACAAGACTTTAGACAGAAATTTAGCTCTTGAGGTAGTAAGGGTTACTGAAGCAGCAGCCCTGGCATGTTCCCGTCTAATGGGACGGGGGGATGAAAAAGCGGCGGACCAGGCTGCAGTTGATGCGATGCGGCAAGCCCTTAATAGTCTAGACATTGATGGAACGGTCGTTATAGGGGAAGGAGAAAGGGATGAGGCACCAATGCTTTTTATTGGTGAGAAAGTTGGTGCTGGGGGACCAAAGGTTGATATTGCCTTAGATCCCTTAGAAGGCACAACCATATGTGCAACCGGGGGGGCAAATGCCCTAGCAGTGATAGCGATGGCTGAGGAGGGCGGTTTATTGCAGGCGCCAGATGTGTATATGGAGAAAATAGCTGTTGGTCCGGGTAGTCCGCCTAATATTGTTGATTTGGACGAGGGAACATCAAAAAACCTTCAAAACTTGGCACGGGCCAAAGGGAAGGATGTATCGGATCTTGTTGCATGTATTCTTAATCGCCCTCGTCACGAAGAGATGATTTCGGATACCCGACAGGCTGGAGCTCGCATCCAATTAATCCAAGATGGGGATGTGGCTGGGGTAATTGCGACAGCTAGGGATGACACAGGAATTGATATATACATGGGTATTGGTGGGGCCCCTGAGGGGGTTTTGGCTGCGGCAGCTTTGCAGTGTATAGGGGGACAAATGCAGGGTCGGCTTGTATTTCGCAATGATGAAGAACGCGGTCGTGCTGCAAAGCTGGGTATTCACGATTTGTCTAAGAAGTATGAGCTTAGTGAGTTGGCCCATGGTCAAGTAATGTTTGCTGCGACGGGTGTCACGGATGGTTCTATGTTGCGGGGTGTACGGCGCAGTTCAACATCGGCTAGCACAGAATCTCTGGTGATGCGTTCGAAAACAGGGACTGTTCGTGTAATCAGTGGGCAACATGATTTAACCAAGAAAACGCTATTTAGTGTCAGTCAGGAGTGAAATGGCTGAGGCTCCGGATGAACCGGTTTTTGGGGTTCTGGAATCTGTCAGTGGATTACTTTGGAAGACACGAAGCGGTGATTATAGAAAGGGCCTAGCTCTTTCGCAGAGACTGAATGTGTCGAGCATAGTGGGTCAGGTATTGGCCGCTCGATCTGTTGATTTGCAGAGTGCTGAAAATTTTTTGAGCCCTAAACTTAGAGATGAATTGCCTGATCCTTCGATCGTGTTGGATATGGATAAGGCGGTGGATCGTGTGGTCGAAGCCTTAGTTCGGAGCCAGCGGATTGCTGTGTTTGGGGATTATGATGTGGACGGAGCAACATCCTCGGCTCTGCTCAAGAAATACTTTGCGGCACTGGAGGTAGATTTAGATGTCTACATTCCGGATCGTGTGAAAGAAGGGTATGGGCCAACCAAAGGAGCGTTCCAAACTCTGCTCAAAAGGAAAGCAGAGTTGGTCCTAACCGTTGATTGCGGCACTACTGCATACGATGCGTTGGCGTTCGCTGAAACCGAGGGGCTGGACGTTATAGTTCTGGATCACCATTCTAGTGGGCCTTCAGTCCCAAAATGTGCAGCCCTAGTAAACCCCAACCGTATCGGTGATCGAAGTGGGCAGGGTGTCTTGGCTGCTGTCGGGGTGGTTTTTTTGTTTCTGGTAGCTCTTAATCGTTCTCTTCGTCTCCACGGATTTTTTGGAGACATTGATGAGCCAAATCTGCTTGCTTGGTTGGACTTGGTGGCTTTGGGTACCGTATGTGATGTGGTGCCGCTGCGAGGCCTCAATAGGGCTTTAGTCAGCCAGGGTATTCGGGTGCTGGCAAAAAGAAGTAATCTGGGTTTAGCCGTACTTAGCGATATAGGGGGACTAGAAGGCTACCCCGATAGTTACCATCTGGGATTTGTATTGGGCCCAAGAATAAATGCGGGTGGACGGGTTGGCGATCCAGACCTTGGGCATCAGTTGCTTACCACGGAGAATTCGGATGTCGCCTGTGACCTTGCCACTCGGTTAGATGCACTTAATAAGGAGAGAAGGACTATTGAGGCTCTCCATTTGGAAGAAGCATTTGCTCAGGTCGAGGGCCGGTTGGGTACCACGGGAGTGATTTTAGTGGAAGGCGCCAATTGGCATCCAGGCGTAATAGGTTTAGTTGCAAGCCGCCTAGCAGAGCAATTCAGGCGGCCGAGTTTGGCAATTTCCATACACCAGGGCCTGGGGAAGGGTTCTGCAAGATCAGTGCGGGGTGTTGATATAGGTAATTTGATTACAGGCGCTTGTCAGGCAGGTATTCTGGAAAGTGGTGGTGGCCATCCAATGGCAGCCGGATTCACTTTGAGAGCAGATAAGTTGCTTGAATTGAGGAATTTCATAGAACACCGGGTCTCGGCAAATACCGGCTCAGAGCCCATATTTTTGGAGTTGGATGCTGTTTTGGGGCTTTCAGCTGTAAGTGCTGACTTGATAGAAAGTTTTGATAAGGTCGGCCCATTTGGGGCGGGGAATCCTCGACCAAGGGTCGCTTTTGAAAACCTACGAGTGTTGCGGGCTGATAAAGTTGGGGACGGTAGTCATGTTAGGTGTATCTTTGGGTCTGGGATTGGAGGTAGACTTCAAGGCATCGCTTTTAGGGCATCAGATCGTCCAATCGGTCAGGCATTGCTGAACGCTAAATTTCTTCACGTAGCCGGTTCGCTTCGCGTCAATACGTGGAGGGGGAAGCAGGAAGCTCAGCTGTTTGTCGAAGACGTTGCCTATCCTGCAAACGCTTAATATCTTAACAAAATCTTGTTAAGGTCTTCATCTTTCTGCACTTAATACACGACAGTCTGGGCCACGTTTATTGAGGGAATAAAAATATGGACAATGTCGCTTTAATTACAGGCATTACAGGACAGGATGGCTCCTATCTTGCAGAATTACTTTTATCTAAAGGTTATGAGGTTCACGGCGTGAAGCGCCGATCTTCGTCATTTAATACAGGTCGCATAGACCATTTGTATAAGGATCCTCATGAGAACGAGTCAAGATTTCATCTCCATTATGGGGATTTGACGGATGCGACAAACCTAATTCGGTTAATTCAGGAAATTAATCCCACTGAGATTTATAATCTTGGAGCTCAAAGCCATGTGAAGGTAAGTTTTGATACGCCGGAATATACAGCAAATGCGGATGCTTTAGGTACCTTGAGGCTTCTGGAGGCAATTCGATTGCTCAATCTAGAAAAAAGATGTCGTTTTTATCAGGCCTCGACGTCAGAATTATACGGCGCGGTGTCGGAGACGCCGCAAACAGAGAACACTCGTTTTGCTCCTCAGAGTCCATATGCTGCGGCAAAACTATACGCTTACTGGATATGTGCGAACTACCGAACAGCCTATGGGATACATGCATCCAATGGAATTTTGTTTAATCATGAAAGTCCAGTGCGTGGCGAAACTTTCGTTAGTCGCAAAATAACAAGGGCCGTAGCCGCCATCCAATTGGGCTTACAAAATTGTGTTTTCCTCGGCAATTTAGATGCCGTTAGGGATTGGGGACACGCAAGAGATTATGTTCAAGGTATGTGGTTAATGTTACAGCAAGAAACAGCAGGTGATTACGTGTTAGCTACGGGAATAGAACACAGTGTTCGTGATTTTGTTGAGTTTTCCTTCAAGGAGGTAGGGCGGGAACTCGAATGGAAGGGTTCTGGAACTGATGAGATAGGTGTCGATAGAGATTCAGGAGAGGTTTTAGTGAGGGTGGATACGAAGTACTTTCGGCCAACAGAGGTTGAGTATTTATTGGGGGATCCTAGTAAGGCTAAAAGGTGCCTGGGGTGGGAGCATAAAACATCGTTTGCCGATATGGTTAGGGAGATGGTTGCTTCTGACCTAGACTTGGTTCAACGTGAGCAACGGATAAACATAGAGTAGAGTAGAGCAGAGCAGAGTATATGATGCCAGTGAGAAAGGCAGTTTTTCCAGTAGCGGGTCTTGGGACTAGATTTCGCCCAGTGACATCGGCTATTCCAAAAGAGATGCTCCCTGTAGTGGATAAGCCGCTGATTGATTATGCTATAGAAGAGGCAATTGATGCAGGAATTACAGATTTAATCTTTGTAGTTTCCGGAAACAAAGATATCATCGTGAAGTATTTGTCGGAGCAAGATAATATTGATTCTATCTTCGAAGGAATGGCTCGTTCTGGAGGTCCTGGAAAAACAAAAAGGAATAGGCCATCTTGGTTAAATATTGAATTTGTTTTCCAAGATGAACCTCTTGGTTTGGGTCATGCAATCCTATGTGCGCAGAAAGCTGTGGGAGCGGATCCATTTGCGGTTTTGCTGCCAGATGATTTGATATTATCTAAGGTGCCTTGCCTGACCCAAATGGTGGATAAATATCGGGAGGTTGGCGGAAACTTTATTGCGGTTGTCGAGGTGGAACCCCACCAGACCCATATGTATGGGATACTGAGGGTTGTTAAATGTAGAAATGATTTATTAAAGGTAACCGCTATGGTGGAAAAGCCTCCAATTGAAAAGGCGCCTTCTAATTTTGCCATCGTGGGTCGGTATATACTTGATGCTGAGATTTTCGAGACGCTGGGACGGCAACGGCCCGGGCGTGGCGGAGAAATTCAGCTCACTGAAGCCATGGACAGAATGCTTTTGCAGCAAGATTTTTACGGATTGAGGTTTTCCGGAGTCCGACATGATTGTGGCGAAAAGGTAGGTTTGTTGGAGGCCAATATTGCCTGTTTTTTGGCTCGCCCAGATCTAAGCATACGAACTCAAAAAGCCCTGGAGCGATTTGTATTGGGCAGCGTGGCGAGTGGGGAAGATAAATAAATGCAAATCACAATGGTTGGAACTGGTTATGTTGGCTTAGTGTCAGGAGTTTGTTTCTCGGAGTTCGGGCTTGAAGTGATATGCGTAGATAAAAATCACAGTCGAGTAGAACAGTTAAAACAGGGACAGGTGCCTATTTATGAACCGGGGTTGGATGATCTTGTGCGTTCTAATATAGGGTCGGGCCGCCTTAAGTTCACCCAAGATCTCGAGATGGCCTTTGCCAATTCAGTTGCTACTTTTATAGCGGTTGGTACTCCAAGCCGAAGGGGTGACGGACATGCAGATCTATCCTACGTATATACAGCGGCCAAAGAGATGGCACCTTATTTGCCGAACGGCGTAGTCGTGGTTACAAAATCAACTGTCCCGGTCGGCACGGGAGACCAAATAGAGGAGACAATTGCTACGGCTCGACCCGATCTAAAACCTGGAATTGGATTTGACGTCGTATCAAATCCGGAGTTTCTGAGAGAGGGTTCGGCAATAGAGGATTTTATGCGACCTGATAGAATTGTTGTAGGCGCAGCGTCGGAAAGGGCGCGCTCCGTATTGCGGCAGCTCTATAGGCCCCTATTTTTGCGTGATACGCCCTTTTTGTTTACTGATCGGAGGACGGCCGAACTTACCAAGTATGCTGCGAATGCATTCCTAGCGACTAAAATAACATTCATAAACGAGATGGCTAACTTATGTGAGGCTACAGGAGCAAATGTCCAAGATGTTGCAAAAGGTATGGGGTTGGATGGCAGAATAGGGTCCAAATTTTTACATGCGGGTCCGGGGTATGGGGGTAGTTGCTTTCCAAAGGACACCGAGGCCCTGGTGCAAATGGGGCGCGATTTTAATGCTATGCCAAAGATTGTTGATACTGTTGCTTTGGTCAATAGCGAACGGCCAGAGCAAATGGCTAAAAAAGTAATTGAAGCCTGTGAAGGTAACGTATCGGGGCGTAAGATAGCAGTATTGGGGTTGACTTTTAAGCCTAACACGGATGATATGAGAGATGCTCCAAGTATCGGTATTATTTCTTTCTTGCAGAATGCTGGCGCCCAAATTTACGCTTATGATCCCGCAGGGATGGCTGGAGCAAAAAAGATTCTACAAAACATTAGTTGGGGAGACTCTGCTTACTCTGTGATAAAGGGTGCATCTGCTCTAGTCATTGCTACAGAATGGAATGAGTTCAGGGCCTTAGATTTAGAGCGGCTCAAATGCCTTATGAAAGATCCCATAATTGTAGATTTAAGAAATATTTATAGGCCTGTTGAAATGGAAGACGCCGGTATAAAGTATGTCAGTGTTGGCCGACCTGATAACTAGAAGCGGTTGTTCATTTGTTGAAGTTAGATTCAGAAATACTACGTGCCTACGATATCCGAGGCGTAGTTGGCAAAAGTTTGAGTGTCGATGTTGCATTTGCTGTGGGTCGTGCATTCACGACTATTGCAGGGGAGCGCCTGGGCGCCCAGCCTAAGTTTTGTACAGCGTATGATGGGCGGGTTTCTTCGCCTCAGCTAGAGCAGGCGTTGGTGGACGGGATGGTTGCGTCGGGCGCAGACGTTCTGCGTTTGGGCCTAGGTCCAACCCCAATGCTTTATTTCGGGGTAAATGTCCAAGAAAGGGATGGGGGAGTCATGGTAACAGGCTCACACAATCCTCCCGAATATAATGGCTTTAAGTTAGTGTTTGGGCAACTCCCATTCTGGGATGATGATATTCAGAAGCTTGGAAAATTGGCGCAATTGGGCTCTTTTTCCTCGGCCCAAGGTGCGTGGCGGGAGGTTTCTATAGAGAGTGAATATGTGGATAGATTGTGTCTAGAATACAAGTCCGATGTCCCGTACTCGGTAGTATGGGATAGCGGAAATGGAGCGACCGGAAGGATTGTTCGATTATTGACAGACCGGCTCCCGGGTCGGCACGTGGTATTGAACGAAAGCATTAACGGCACATTTCCATCTCATCATCCTGACCCCACGGTGCCGGAGAATTTGGAACAATTAATAGGGGAAGTTAAATCTAGTGGTGCAGATCTAGGGGTGGCTTTTGATGGAGATGGTGATCGCATTGGGGTTGTGGATCATCAAGGTACGATTCTTTGGGGTGACCAGCTATTAACCCTGTATGCGCGGGATCTTTTGCAGGCTTCACCTGGGGAATCAATTATAGCTGATGTTAAGTCCAGCAATGTGTTTTTTGATGAAGTAAAAAGATGTGGTGGTGAACCCATCATGTGGAGAACAGGGCACTCCCCCATAAAAAAGAAGATGGCTGAGTTGTCAGCTCCACTTGCTGGCGAGATGAGTGGGCATATATTTTTTGCAGATCGCTATTACGGGTATGATGATGCCGTATATGCAGCGGTTCGGCTCTTGGGTATACTGGCAAAATCTGGCAAGTCCTTGTTTAATTTACGTGAGACCCTGCCAAAAACTGTTTCCACCCCCGAGATCCGTTTCCCCTGCGCTGAATCTCAAAAGTTTAGAGTTGTGAACGAAGTACGAAATCGTGCCCATGACATTCCAGACGCAGATGTTAATGAGCTAGACGGCGTCAGGGTAACTACAACGGATGGATGGTGGTTGTTGCGGGCGTCTAACACTCAGCCTGTACTAGTGGCCCGATTTGAGGCATGGAGCGATGATGGAATGATTCGCTTAAAAGATACTCTTGGTAACTTAATTGCAAAGATGGGGTTAGATGATTCTCTGGTGCGCTAGCGCTCACCTAGGACATTTCTTAGGTCCAGTTGTTGATTAGATTCGGTTTTTTATTTGAATTGCAACGTTGGAAAGTATTTGGGCATTCTTTACTACGATAGGTCTAATTAAAGAAGCATTATGGGTCCAGGACTATACAGGGTTGGGCTTTTGCATTAAGTTTGGAGCATAGGTTTTTGGCAGCTTCTTCTGATAGTCCGGTGTGTTGAGCCCGAAACAGGACACCCAATTCTGTTGTTATTGGAGAAACTTCGGGAGCAGAGTTTGTTAATTCATTTGGGAATGATGCAATTGTTTTTTCCAAAAGCAGTTTAGCTGAGTGCGCCAAAGAAAATGCGCCTAATTGCACAGCCCACCTGCCCGAGTTTGGCTCCACTGCACCTGGAAGTTTTGCCGGGCTTGCCACTGCAGTGACCGCTGCAGTCTCCCGTAATGTGGGATCTTCCCTATGAATATTTTGGTTGGAATTAGCCGCGGTATAGGCCTTTTTCGGTTTTGCCGGAGGTAGAATGATGCTGTCTAAGAGTTTGTCCTTTAGGTCTAGCGAGTGGTAGGCACGATCCAAGAGGCGTTTCATTTGGTTGTCTCTACTGCGAGAGGTTTTGCCCCCGAGCACGACGGCTATTAAGTGGTGCTGATTATGGATGCTGGAGATCATCAAGTGGTACCCCGATGCTCTAATATATCCAGTCTTAATGCCATTTACCCCTTTATATACTCCTAAAAGGCTGTTGTGGTTGCGGTATGTGTTACCATTGAACGTAAATTTTCTTTGCGCAAAGAAGTAAGAATAATGTGGGAAATCCTTATAGAGTGCCCGGCCTAGTATGGTCATGTCTAGGGCCGTTGTTTTCTGTTGGCTATGGGGAAGTCCAGACGCATTGCGAAACGTGGTGTTGGCCATGCCTAGAAGTTTTGCCTGTTGGGTCATTGTTTTTGCGAATTCGCGTTCAGTTCCCATGAGAAACTCAGCAAGGGCGCTAGCTATATCATTGGCAGATTTTGTTGCTAAAGCTAGTATTGCGTGTCGAATGGTGATAGTCCCGCCAGCTGGGATTCCTAATTTAGATGGCGGTTGGCGCGCGGCATATGGGGATATCTTGATATTAGTTTCTAGGGTGAAATCACCCCTATCAAGGCCACGGAATACTAAATAAAGCGTCATGACTTTGCCTAAAGACGCAGGAAAGTTTTGTTTTCTTGCTCGGTATGAATACAGAATAGAACCGGTACTAGCTTCTATAACATGGGCAGAGTAGCCAGCTATTGAAGTTTTTGGGGTTCCTATAAGGAGCCCCGCTATAAGGCAAATCAGTAACATTGGGATGGGGCGTTTCCGGGATCTCGGCCCAGAAAAGTGGGCCGAATGGCCCATCTTTGCATCGAAAATAGGAGGGAAACAAGAATTCATAATTAAAGTCACTATCATAGAATATTAGTCAAACGTTTTTTGGGGCCTTGTTATCTATAGAAAAGGCAGTTGCTGGTGTAAAGATTTAGATAGTACTTGCTGGTAGCGTTTGCACTCGCGTAATCTAGGGAGCCACCAGAGGAATTGGGGTTGCAAGTGCTGAGAATCCTGGTGGTATTGAGTTTATAGGCGCATCGTAGAAACTAGAGTGTGGCGTTTGGTGAATGAGTAGTAGGCGGGATGACGATCGGAGTGACATCGCTCAAGGTGGTGTGGTTACCGAAACAAAGGTGAAGACGAAAAAGCCTTCCATGTACAAGGTGTTAATGCTAAATGACGATTACACCCCCATGGAATTTGTTGTTTATGTGCTTCAGAAATTCTTTGGTAAGGGCAGCGATGAGGCAACGCAAATCATGTTACATGTCCACCAGAAAGGTGTAGGGATTTGTGGTATTTATTCTTACGAGGTCGCAGAAACCAAGGTAACACAGGTCATGAACTTTGCTAAAAAGAACGAGCATCCTCTTCAGTGCACTCTGGAAAAGGATTAAGTGAAGTACGAAGGAAGTCAAGAGGAAGGCCGATGTTAGCAAAGTCATTGGAGGAAAGTTTACATAGATCCTTAGCTTTAGCTCAGGAGTACAAGCATGAGTTTGCTACTCTAGAACATCTGCTCATGGCATTAACGGAAGACCAGGATGCGGTTGAACTGATGCAAGCTTGCGGTGCAGATGTCAATAAATTGAAGGTTGCCATAGAGCAGTTCATCTCATCTCACCATGATCAGCTGGTTGTTGATTCTGATGACTTTGAGGCCCAGGCTACGGTGGCCTTTCAGCGGGTTGTGCAACGTGCTGTAACTCACGTCCAACATCATGCCCAAATGTCAGGGCGTGATGATGTGACCGGAGCAAACGTTTTAGTTGCAATTTTTTCTGAGCGCGATTCCCATGCTGTTTATTTGCTACATGAACAAGGCATTCGGCGTCTAGACGCGGTCAGATTTATAAGTCATGGTCTCAGTAAAACTCCTGAAGGGCAAGGTCCCGCAAGCTCAGGAGAGGCAAACGGGGCTGGGCCGGATAATGAAGCTAAAACAGCTTTGGAAGCGTACTGTGTAGATCTTAATGAGAAGGCTAGGCAGGGCAAGATTGATCCTTTAATTGGCAGAGAAGTAGAGGTTAACAGGACTATTCAGATTCTCTGCCGCCGATCCAAAAACAATCCGCTGTATGTTGGAGATCCAGGCGTTGGTAAAACTGCGATCGCGGAGGGCCTTGCTCGTAAGATAGTCAACTCTGAGGTTCCTAAAGTACTGGAGACGGCAATCATTTTTGCTTTGGATATGGGGGCGCTACTTGCGGGCACTAGATATCGAGGGGATTTTGAGGAACGCCTAAAGGCGGTTCTCGGTGAACTGGATGCTCATGACGATGGTATCCTGTTTATCGACGAAATTCATACCATTATTGGTGCGGGTGCGACTTCTGGGGGGTCTATGGACGCGTCTAATATGCTCAAACCTGCCCTTCAAAACGGCGGTTTGAGATGTATTGGATCAACTACCTATAAGGAGTATCGCGGATACTTTGAAAAAGATAGGGCTCTCGCGCGCCGGTTCCAAAAAATTGATGTTAGTGAGCCGACTGTTGCCGAGGCGGTAATGATACTGCAGGGTTTGAAAAGCTATTTCGAGGATTACCATCAACTTCGCTATACCAAGGATGCACTCAAAGCTGCTGTAGAGTTATCTGTCCGTCATATTGGCGATAGGAAATTACCAGATAAGGCTATCGACGTTATTGATGAGGTTGGAGCTGCTCAGGCAGTTAGGCCGGCAGGTAAAAGAAAGAAGGTTGTAGGCGCTCGAGACGTCGAGGACGTAGTTTCAAGTATGGCTCGAATCCCTCCGAAACGGGTTTCAAAAGATGATAAATCAGTCCTTCAGAACCTTGAACGGGATTTAGGTTTAGTTGTGTTTGGACAAGAGTCGGCTATCCAAACACTCGCTAGCGCAATAAAGCTTTCAAGGGCAGGTCTAAGGGAGGCTGAAAAACCCATTGGAAGTTATTTGTTTTCTGGTCCGACTGGTGTGGGTAAGACAGAGGTGGCTAGGCAGCTAGCTAATATTATGGGCATTGAACTGACACGCTTTGATATGTCCGAATATATGGAGCGGCACACTGTGTCGCGTTTGATAGGAGCGCCCCCGGGCTATGTAGGTTTTGATCAGGGGGGCTTGCTAACAGATTCCGTCGATCAGAATCCTCATTCGGTTTTGCTCTTAGACGAAATAGAGAAGGCTCACCCGGACCTTTTCAATATCCTTTTGCAGGTTATGGATCATGGAAAACTTACTGACCACAATGGAAAGGTAGTGGATTTTAGGAATGTGGTACTGATCATGACAACTAATGCGGGAGCAGCTGAACTGGCGAAGCAACCTATCGGTTTTGGGCGGGAGGAGCGCGTCGGTGACGATGATGAAGCAATTAAACGGCTATTTTCGCCGGAATTTCGGAATCGTTTGGATGCGGTGGTGGGCTTTCAGAGTCTTGCTCCCAAAGTTGTCTCTAAGGTGGTGGACAAATTTATCGCTCAATTGGAGATACAGTTGGCTGATAGGTCGGTCTCGATAGAACTGACCGATGAAGCAAGAGAATGGTTGGCTCGTTCAGGCTACGATCGATCTTATGGAGCGAGGCCCTTAGCGAGGGTTATCCAGGAGCAGATTAAGAAGCCATTGGCGGAGGAGTTATTATTTGGCCGTTTGGCCACAGGTGGGCATATTAAGATATTGGTGCGGCAAAATAGCTTATATTTTGACATGGGAGAGCTTGAAGGGGTGGCGGAAGGTCCGGCGAGTGCAGACACAGAGGATGGCCAACCTATAATTAGCTAATAAATCTAAATTTATTCTTGTATTATGTATAAGAAATATACGCTAAGACACTGAAAAAATGACATTTAATATATTTGAAAATAGGCCATGCTAGGTTTCGTCACTTTCAACTCTGCAGCATGGCTTCCTGAAGGACATATAGACATTTCTTGTTGTCCCAGTTTGGCTTGATTAAACGTACCTTGACATCGTTTCCGATATGTTGTGGGATGCCGCCTTGTAGGCCACAAATTGTGGTATTATAACGCTATAGACAAGCAAGCACGTACAGTACAGCGGGGTTCAGGACAGAAGGGGTAGAATTCGGCCTGTTCTGTTTGCCCGGCAGAAAGGAAGACGTAAATGCTAAATACAGTCAAACAATGGCTTGGCCAGATTATAGAGGTAGGGTTGCTCCTAGTAGCTATTGGAATTCTGCTTCAAATTCTTTTTGGTCGAATGGTCGGCTTTATCACAGGAGACATCGTTGGAAATTTGATAGCGATTATCCAACAGCTGGGTGATGGCGGTCTCGTTGGCTTGATTGCGATTGGCATCATCCTTTGGTTGTTCCAGAGGCGAACCGCAATGTAGTTCCACGGAACGAGCAAGTGGAATTTAGGGGCGGGCGCGGTGCGTTCGCCCCTAAATTTTTGGGATGATGGGGAAGAGCATTCTTGGAGGTTAAGCATAACATTGGTTAGCATCCAATCGGGAAAAGGGCTATACCTTAGATGTTTGTGGTTATTCCTTATGGGTCTCAGGGAGGCGCAGTAAGGAAAGTTGACCTAGTGAGAGATAGAGTGACCATGGGAGGTAACGTTGGATCATATGTCTAAGCATCGTGTATGTGTGGCCCCAATGATGGCTCGGACAGATCGGCATGAACGTTATTTTTTACGGCTGATTTCTAAACACACCTTTTTGTACAGCGAGATGGTTACAGCGGGAGCGGTGCTTCATGGTGATCCGGCTCGTGTTGTTGCTTTTGATAACTTTGAACAACCTGTAGCGCTTCAATTGGGCGGTTGTGATCCTGTTGAGCTTGCAGAGGCATCGTCTAAGGGTGAGGCTGAGGGTTACAATGAAATTAATTTGAATGTTGGTTGCCCAAGTTCTCGGGTACAAAAGGCTAAATTCGGTGCACGTTTAATGATGGAGCCCGCTGTGGTAGCGCGGTGTGTTATGAAGATGTCGGATATGGTGTCTGTACCTGTTACCGTAAAGACTCGTATCGGTGTGGATGAAAGGGATTCATACGAAGATTTGTATCGCTTTGTTTCGATTGTGGCTGAGGCCGGATGTAGGACATTCTTCGTTCATGCCCGTAAAGCCCTCTTATCCGGTTTGAGTCCTAAGCAAAACAGAGAGATTCCTCCTTTAAAATATGGACGGGTGTATCGCTTAAAGAGTGATTTTCCTGAGTTAGAGATTATTATCAATGGCGGAATTTTAGACCTTTGTTCAGCTAAACGACATCTTGACTTTGTGGACGGGGTAATGATTGGCCGGGCAGCGTATCAAGACCCATACTTATTGTCGGAGGTAGATCGTCTATTTTTCAGTGAGGCTGCTGATGTACCATCAAGGAAAGACCTTGTTGAGGCATATAAGCCTTACATAGAGGCATGCCTAGATAAGGGGGTGCGGCTCTCATCCTTATCTCGTCATATGATGGGGCTTTATCG